>VOFF01000529.1_pt1 | contig 66941 bp, 114 predicted proteins | sample 5384061 | NCBI WGS metagenome assembly VOFF01 (sample SAMN12384725, study PRJNA508395) | human gut metagenome | isolation source: healthy gut E | host: Homo sapiens | reverse complement strand
GCCATCGCGGCCCTGGAGCAGGAGTTGGGGGTCTCCCTGTTTCAAAAAAGCGGCCGGGGGATTGCCCTGGGCCGGTACGGCGCCGCCCTGCTCTCCCAAGCCCAGCAGATTGTAGCCCTGGCTGACAGCTGCCTGCGGCACTTCCAGATGCTGCGGGAGGGGGGTGGGGACCCTCCGCCTGCAGACCATTCCTCTGCTCATCATCCCCACCGTGACCCGTCTGTGCCGCCAGTTCAAGCAGGCCAACCCCGGCTGCGACTTTGAGTTCTCCACCGGCATGTCCAGCCAGGTCTGCCAGTCGGTGATCCAGGGCAAGGCGGACATCGGCTTCTGCTCCAAAATCCTCCCCGATCCCCAGCTGGTCTACGCGGCCATCCAGCGCCGGGCCATGGTGGCCGCCGTCCCTCTGGACCACCCTTTGGCCCGCCAGGACACCGTGACCTTAGAGGAAACCCTCCCCCCTACCCCCCACGTGACCTATTCCTGGCTCAGCGGGCAGCGCGACCCGGTAGACCGCCTCTTTGCTCCCGTCCGGGACCGGTGGCACATCGCCTACCAGGTGGAGGACGCCAACTTCATTTTGGAGCTGGTGGCCCAGGGCTTTGGCATCACGGTCCTGCTGGACACCCCGCCTGTCCACCGCCCGGATGTAAAGGTCCTCCCCCTCACCCACCCGGTGCAGGAGAGTGACTTCTACATCGTCCGCCGAAGCGCCCCTCACCCCATGGGCAGCGTGGAGCGGTTTTTCGATTTTTGCGTGGCGGAATCCCAGAAGGAAACAGATCCTTCTCTTTAACAACTTCCTCTCACACAAAAACAGCCGTTTGGAACGCATTCCAAACGGCTGTTTTTAGATTCTCTTTAGGAAAGGGCACTGTACGCCACAGCGGTCTGCGCCGCCAGTTTCGCGTTGTTGAAGACCAGCTGAATGTTCGCCTCCAAGCTGTCTCCGCCGGTAATCTCCTTCACCTTTGCCAGCAGGAAGGGGGGTGGTCTGCTTCCCGTGAATGCCCTTTTTCGTCGGCCTCCGCCACCGCCTGGTCAATAACGGCGTTGATGGCATCGGCGTCCATAGAATAGGCCTCGGGAATGGGGTTGGTCACCAGCATACCGCCCTTCAGTCCCAGGGTATGGTGGGTCTTCAGCACCTTGGCCAGCTCCTCCGGGCTGTTCACCTGGTAGTCCACCGCCAGGCCAGAGGTCCGGGTGTAGAAGGCAGGCAGCTCCTCCGTCCCGTAGCCAATGACCGGCACCCCGTGGGTCTCCAGATATTCCAGGGTCAGACCCAGGTCCAGAATGCTCTTGGCGCCGGCGCAAACCACCATCACAGGGGTGTGGGCCAGCTCCTCCAGATCGGCGGAGATGTCCATGGTGGTCTCCGCCCCCGGTGCACACCGCCGATGCCGCCGGTGGCAAAAATTTTGATACCTGCCATGTGAGCGATCATCATGGTGGTGGTCACCGTGGTGGCGCCGTCCGCTCCCTGGGCCACCAGCACAGACAGGTCCCGGCGAGAAGCCTTGGTCACTGCCTGGCCCTTTTTGCCCAGGTACTCGATCTCGGCGTGGGACAGACCGGCCTTCAGGCGTCCGCCCAGGATGGCGATGGTGGCGGGCACGGCGCCGTTGTCCCGGATGATGGACTCCACCTGGAGGGCGGTCTCCACGTTCTGAGGGTAGGGCATGCCGTGGGAGATGATGGTGGATTCCAGGGCCACCACAGGCTTGCCCTGCGCAACTGCCTGGGCCACCTCGGGGTTCACGTCAAGATACTGATTCATATTCTTTCCTCCTGTTCTTGCATCCGCTGCTGTACCGCGTCTGCGGAGAGCGCGGGATTGATGGTTTTTCTCCTTCCACCGCGATGGCCGCCGCGGCGTTGGCGGCCCGGGCGCTGTCAGCCAGGTCCTTTCCCTCCAGGAATGCCCATCCCAGGGCCGCAGCAAAGGCATCCCCTGCCCCGGTGGCGCTGTGCATCTGGGCAGGACAGCACGGGAACCACACGTCCCGTTGGTGATCGGCGGCAAAAACGCCCTCCTCGCCCAGGGAGATAAACACCCGCTCCAGACCGGTCTCCAGCAGCTTTTCCGCCGCACGGCGGGCGCTGGCCCGGTCGGTGATCTTCACCCCGGAAAGGGATTCCGCCTCCATGCGGTTGGGCTTGAGGGTGTGGAGTTTCCCCAGAATGGGCCTCACCTTCTCCGCCTTCACCGTGGACACCGGGTCCACCAGCAGCGGCGCGGTGCAGTGGTCGGCCAGGTAGGCCAGGGCGCCGGCGGGCAGATTGGCGTCGGCCACCACCAGGGCCGCCCCGTTGAGGTACCCCTGGTGCCGGGCAAAGTAAGCAGGGGTGAGCTCCTCATAGATTCCCATGTCAGACACCGCCAGGGCCATGTCCCCGTCTCGTCGCTGAGGAACAGATAGGTGGACGTGGTCCCCCCCCGGCACTGGAGCGCCCGGCTCAGGTCAATCCCCAGCCGCTCGCAGGAGTCCATCACCTGCCCAGCGTGGGGGTCCTCTCCCAGCGCCGTCAGCAGGGAGACCTTGACCCCAGCAGCCGTAGGTTGTGGGCAATGTTCCGCCCCACGCCCCCATGCTCACCGTAACCTTGCCGGGGTTGGAATCCCGCCCCACCAGCGGGCCGGCGGACTGTCCCCCGATGTCCACATTCACCGCGCCGGCCACCACCACGTAGCCGCCGGCGGGCAGGATAACCCCGGCCCACAATGTGGCCCTTCTTCATCAGGTTGGAGATATGTACCGCCACCGAAGAGCGGGTAATCCCCGCCCGCTCGGCCAGGGCCTCCTGGGAGATCATCGGGTCCTCTGTAATCCAGTCCAGAATCTGCTGCTCCCGCTGGGTCATCCCCTCACCTCCATAAGCAAAAGTTTTATTTTTCGTCACTTGTTTATTTTATCACAATTTCTCTTCCTGTCAAGGGGGGATTTCTTCCGTCCCGACAGGATCAGCCCTTCCGCGTCCTTTTCTTCCCGGCCCCCAAAATAATCATTTCATATCACTCCATAAAATTGCCCTACCCATGAAGCGCCGCACCGGCTGATCCCTCTGACCCCCAGTGTACCAAGTAAGCGCGGCCCTTCTCCGAGGAGAAGGGCCGCGCTTTCGATGGCACGGACAAATAACAACACAGCGCCCCGAATGGGAACGGACACAAAAAGAAACGTCTTGAAATTTTAGAATTTCAAGACGTTTTCTTGGTGGAGACAACAGAACTCGAATCTGTGACCTTCGCGTGTGAAGCAAGTGCTCTACCGGCTGAGCTACGCCTCCATATATTGGTGACCCGTACGAGACTCGAACTCGTGTTACCGCCGTGAAAGGGCGGTGTCTTAACCACTTGACCAACGGGCCAGGCTGGTTCCGGGAGGTGACCCTCCCAAAACCAATGGTAGCGGCAACTGGATTTGAACCAGTGACACTTCGGGTATGAACCGAATGCTCTGGCCAACTGAGCTATGCCGCCGCGTCCGCCCGCCGTAACGAGCGATGTTTAGTATACCCAAAAAAAAGCCTCCATTTGTCAAGAGGCATTTTAAATTTTTCCATTTTTCTTTGTTCCATCAATTCCCGTCAGCAGATACACCAGCATTTCGGTCATTTTTTTTCCAAAGATTCCACTGGGATATACTCATAGACCCCGTGGAAATGATAGCCGCCTGTGGAGAGGTTGGGACAGGGCAGGCCCAAATAGCTCAGCCGCGCCCCCCATCGGTCCCCCCCCGCGGATGGGGCCGTCCCGGGGCTCCACCCCCGCCTTACGAAAGGCCGCCCGGGCCCAGTCCAGCAACTGGGGGTGGGGGAGAATCCGCTCCTTCATATTGTAGTAGGAGTCGGTGAGGATAACCTCCACGGAACCGGGCCCATACTGTCTCTCCAGATAGGCGCCGATCCGGGTCAGGGTCTCCTTTCTCTCCGCGAAACGGGCCTGGTCATGGTCCCGGATGATCCACTCCAGCCTTGCCTGGCTCTCGTCCCCGGTCATGGCGCACAGATGATAGAACCCCTCATATCCCTCCGTATGGGCCGGCGCCTCCGCCGGGGGTACCATGGCGATGAACTGCGCCGCCATCAGGCAGGCGTTCCGCATCTTGTTTTTTCCCTCCCCTGGGTGGATGTTCACCCCGTGGAGGAGAACCGTCCCAGCGGCGGCGTTGAAGTTCTCATACTCCAGCGTCCCCAGCGGACCCCCGTCCACCGTATAGGCAAACGCGGCGCCCAGCCGCGCCAGGTCCACATAGTCCGCCCCCCGGCCTACCTCCTCATCCGGGGTGATGCACACCGCCACCCGTCCATGGGCCAGCCGCGGGTCACGGACCAGACGTTCCACCGCAGCAAAAATCTCCGCCACGCCGGCCTTGTCATCCGCCCCCAGCAGAGTGGTCCCGTCGGTGACCACCAGCTGCTTGCCCACCTGCTCCAGCAAGTCGGGAAACGCCGCCGGAGACAGGGCAATCCCCTTCTCCTCATTCAGGACCAGCACGCCTCCCTCATAGGGAGACAACCCGGGCCTTCATCGGTCCCCCGGGGACCCGGGGCGCCGTGTCCATGTGGGCGATGAGGGCAATCACCGGGACGTCCTCCCGTCCGGGGGTGGCCGGGAGCCACCCATAGACCGCGCCGTTGTCCGCCAGGCAGGCCCCTTCCAGGACCATCTCCGCCAGCTCCCGGGGCCAAAACCCTGCCCAGCGCCCGCTGTTTTTTCTCCGTGGAAGGGGTCGCCTCCGACCCCTCCTCGGACTGGGTATCAAAGGTAATATACTTCAAAAACCGCTCCAATGCTGTCATCTGTTCTCTCACGCCTCCTCCCACGCTTTGGCCCGCTCCAGGGCTTTTTGCCAGCGGGCATACTCCCGGCTCCGGTCGGTTTTGGGCGCGTAAGCCCTGCCCGGCGCCCCTCCCGGGCAATCTCCTGGGGCTGTGCCACAGTCCCGCGCCCAGGCCCGCCAAGCAGGCCGCGCCCCAGGCGGTGGTCTCCACCACCGCCGGCCGTTCCACCGGCACTCCCAGCAGATCGGCCTGATACTGCATCATAAAATCGCTGACACTGGCCCCGCCGTCCACCCGAAGGGACTGGATGGGCCGCCCGGCGTCCCGCTCCATGGCGGCAATGAGGTCCGCCGTCTGGTAGGCAATGCCCTCCAGGGCCGCCCGGCAGAGGTGGGCCCGGGTGGTCCCCGGGTGAGTCCCACCACCGTGCCCCCGGGCATACATGTCCCAGTGGGGCGCCCCCAGCCCGGTAAAGGCGGAGACCAGGTACACGCCGCCGTTGTCCGGCACCTGTTCAGCCAGTCTGTCACAGTCGCTGGCCTGCCGGATGATCCCCAGCTCGTCCCGCAGCCACTGAATGGAGGAGCCGGCGTTGAACACGCCCCCTCCAGGATATAGGTAGTCTTCCCTCCAGGCCCCATCCAATACAGGTGAGCAGGCCATTTTGCGACAGCACCGGGGTCTCCCCGTGTTCATCAGGGTAAAGCAGCCCGTCCGTAGGTGTTTTTCAGCTGTCCCGCCTGAAAGCATCCCTGGCCAAAGAGGGCTGCCTGCTGGTCTCCCCGCCCCCCCGGATGGGGGAGCCCCGCCAGGTCCTGCAAATGAGGGACCCCCGAGGCGATGGTTCCCAAGTCCCCGCTGTTTTCCACCGGCTGGGGCAGCCAGCCCATGGGAACGTCCAGCAACTGGCACAGGGTCTCATCCCAGCACCGGCGGTGAATGTCAAAGAGCATGGTCCGGCAGCAGTTGGAGTAGTCCGAGGCATGGACCTTTCCCCCGGTGAGATTCCACAGCAGCCAGCTGTCCACCGTACCGCAGAGCAGCTCTCCCCGCTCCGCCCGCCGCCGGGCGCCGGGGTGTGCTCCAGCAGCCACCGGTATTTGGTGCCGGAGAAATAGGCGTCCGGCAGCAGCCCGGTCCGGGCCCGAATGGCCTCCGTATACCCCTGCTCCCGCAGCTGGGTGCAGAACGCCGCGGTCCGCCGGCACTGCCAGACAATGGCGCGCCCCACCGGCTTGCCGGTCTCCCGCTCCCACATCAGCGCGGTTTCCCGCTGGTTGGCCAACCCCACCCCGGCGATTTGACCGGGCCGCACGCCGCTCTGGGCCACGCATTGGGCCGCCGCCCGGAGCTGGCTGTCCAGCAGCTCCAAAGGATCGTGCTCCACCCAGCCGGGCTGCGGATAATACTGCGAGAAGGGAATCTGTGCCGAAGACACCACTGAACCCTGCCGGGTAAACAGGATCGCCCGGGAGCTGGTGGTGCCTTGATCCAGCGCCAAGAGATAGTCCGTCATCGAAATCGCCCCGCTTTCTTGACGAGGGCCATCGGTTGCGGTATGATGCCCTCACCATCGGTTTTTCCTTAGTGTAGCATGTCCGTGGGACATTTTCCACCATTTCCGAAAAGGAGGTCCCCCTTGCATTACCCCAACGCACCTCTGCTGTCTTTCTCTCCCGGCCCAACCGGTTTGTGGCCCAGGTCCTTTTGGAGGGGGAAGTGATCACCGTCCATGTCAAAAACACCGGCCGCTGCCGGGAGCTTCTCCCCCCAGGGCCCAGGTCTGGCTGACCAAGAGCACCAACCCCAACCGAAAGACCGCCTATGACCTCATCGCGGTACAGAAAGGAGCCCGGCTCATCAACATGGATGCCCAGGCTCCCAATCAGGTCTTTATGAATGGGCCGCCGCCGGCCACTTTGTCCCCCAGCTCACCTTACTCAAACCGGAGTGCCGTCACGGGGACTCCTGCTTTGATTTTTACTGGGAGGCCGGGCCCCGCAAGGGCTTTGTCGAGGTCAAGGGGTTACCCTGGAGAGGGACGGGGCCGCCTACTTCCCTGACGCCCCCCCCCACCCAGCGGGGCATAAAAAGCATCTCCACGGCCTGACAGACAGTTTGGCCCAAGGTTATGAGGGGGCCGTATGCTTCGTCATTCAAATGGAGCAGGCGGACTTTTTCGCCCCCAACGACCACACCCACCCCCCGCCTTTGGACAAGCTCTGCGCCAGGCGGCCCAGGCGGGGGTTGCCGTTCTGGCCCGCTGCTGTACCGTCACCCCGGACAGCCTGACCCTGGGAGAGGCGGTGCCCGTTCGGTTATCCCCCCTGACGCCCCCTCCTTCCAGGCCGCTCTCTCCCGGCGAATCCGCCGCCCCTTCTCCACCATGGTGACGCTGATGCCCGCCCAGATGATGACAAAGGCGATAAGCTGATCCACCTGCAGCGCCTCTCCAAAGTAGAGCAGGCCCACCAGGAATTGGAGGGTGGGGTTAATATACATGAGAATGCCTGAAAAGTAGTAGGGAATCTCCCGTACCCCCAGGTTAAACAGGAGCAGGGGCACCGAGGTCACCACCCGCTGGCCGGCAGCAGCCACAGGGCCGCATCCCCCAGCACAGCCGCCGTGCCCCCTGGTGGGCGTCCACCAGCCGGAAAAGGCCAGGGCCAGCGGCGTCATCCACAGGGTTTCCATAAACAGCGAAGTCTGGGCGTCAGGGTGATTTTTTTTCTTCAGGGCCCCGTAAATGGCAAAGGGAATGGCCACCATCAGGGCCAGCACAGGCAGGCTCCCTGTGCGGACCGTCAAAAACACGATGCCCGCCCCAGCGCACAGAAAGGTGACCTTCTCCCCGGACTGGGTTTTTCCCGAAAGGCAAGGACCCCGATGAGACCCACCGCCACCGGCTCAATGAAATAGCCCATGCTGGCCTGGAGCACATGCCCACTGTTGACCGCGTAGATGTACATACCCCAGTTGAGGGTAATGAGAACCCCGCACAGCAGGCAGTTGACCATGGTTTTTCGGTCTCGGAAAGCCGCCGCAACCTCCCGCCCCCGTCGGGTAAACAGCAGGTACAGCCCCATAAAAACCAGGGACCAGATGATCCGCTGGGCCAGGACATAGACCGAGTTTACCTGGGCCAGAAAGCGCCAGAAAATGGCCAAGATTCCCCACAGCACATAGCACCCGGTCACTGTCATCAGCCCCAGGGTTTTCTTTTGCTCCATCGGCAGCCCCCTCTCTTTTCTCTCTTTTTCATTCTATCCCCTCAAACCCAACCCTGTCAATCGGAACTTTCCCGGCCTGATTTCTCCGTTCAAAATAGGTCCTGCCGGAAGAAACTCCAGCCGTTTCACAAAAAACAGCATTCCTTCGTTTCCCCGTGAGCAATAAGAAGTTAACTTCTTTTCTTTGACATTCCCTTTGCCTTGCTATAATATGAAGTTAACTTCCTAAGAAGTAAGCTTCCTATTTCAGAGGTGAGGAGTGTGAAAACGATCATCAAGGATTTACGGACTGCCGCCGGGTTGACACAACAGCAGCTTGCCAACCAGGTGCGCGTAACAGTGAGGACCATCAATTCCATAGAACGGGGCGAATATAACCCGTCGTTGGTACTGGCCTACAAAATTGCGCGCTTATTCAACACGACAGTGGAGGAATTGTGCTGTTTGAAAGAAAATGTGACGTTGGAGGAAGGACAACATGAGGATCAAAGATAAAAAATGTTTGTACGGGGCATTTTACTCCTGCTTCTTGGCGTTGGTATTGCCATATCAAGGTTTTGTATATTCACCGACGCTACGCACGGTATGTTAAGGCCGATCATATTCATCGGAATCTGCCTCCTTGCCGCTCTTTTTATCACATGGTCATGGCGCTACATATTGACGGTGAAGAAGAAGGGGAGGAACTATAAACATGCAATTATTCAATGGAAAAAGCAAACTATTCGGTGTGCTATTGGTATTAGCTGCTTTCTTCAGCTTCTATCTCGGCGATATTACTACACTCACACCCCCACAAAAAGCCACGGCAGGCGTTGCTCTCGTTATCCTTGTTCTGCTGGCCCTTATTTTTGCCCTTAGACCTAAGAAAACGGAGGAGGATTTGATTGCAGAGCAGGACGAAAGAAATCAATACATCGAGTTAAAATGTGCCGCGAAAGCCTTTCGGGTTGCGCTACATGCATCATTTATGACCATTATAGCCGGCATGATTGCCTTTGGCCTGACAAGGGAATATGCCTTTATCTGGTTGGTTATGGGGGGGATTGTACCTTACGGAACATCAAGAATTGCCTATATCGTTTCTGCATTCCGATACGATAAGTAACCTGCGCCGGTCGCCCGGTTCTTTTCTCTTGTATTTTCCGACACCTTTCGATATAATGAAAAAGTTGTACTGTAATGGTACCCAAAGCCTCATGACACTTGACAAAGGAGACGTTTCCATGGCTTCTAAACTCTTCACCGCCGGTCAGATCGGCACCCTGACCCTGCCCAACCGGGTCATCCGTTCCGCCACCCAGGACCCCTTCGGCCGCCGGGGCGCACCTGCGCCCCGGAGCAGGTGGAACTCTACCGCGAGATCGCCGCAGCCGGCACCGGCGCCATCATCACCGCGTACAGCTACATCTCCCCGGAGGCCCGTTCCACCGGCATCCAGGTGGGTTTTGCCACCCCGGAACAGCGGGCCAGCCAGAAGGAAGTGCTAGACGCCGTCCCACGCCGCAGGCGGGCGCCTGATCCTCCAGCTCATGCACGCCGGCATGAATGTCTTCATGCCGGAAAAGCACGTGGCAGGGGGCAAGCTGCTGGCCCCCTCCGGCGGCATGAAAGCCCCCAACGAAATGGAAACCACGGAGATCACCGCGGCGGATCGGGAAAAAAAATCCGCAACGACTTTGTGGACGCAGCCAAGGCCGCCCAGGAGATGGGGTTTGACGGCATCCAGCTCCACTGCGCCCACGGCTACCTCCTCAGCCAATTCCTGGACCCCAACACCAACCACCGCACCGACGAATTCGGCGGCAGTGCGGAGAATCGGTTCCGCTTCGCCGGGGAATGTCTCTCCGCCATCCGCCAGGCCGTGGGCAAGGACTATCCCATCCTGGTGAAGGTCAACACCAACTGCGCCGGAGAGGCTGACGAGGCCTATGCCCAGGATATTCTCTACTTCTGCCGCCAGTTTGAAGCCCTGGGTGCCGATGCCATTGAGCTGTCCGGCTACAACTGGTTGGGCCTCGGCAAGAAAAAAAGATCCCCACCTTCTATCTGGACCGGGCCGTACAAATCCGTCAGGCGGTCTCCATCCCCTGATCCTGGTGGGCGGGGTCCGCGGCCCTGAGACCGCCCAGCAGATCCTGGACGCCGGCATCGACTTCGTCTCCGCCTCCCGTCCCTTCATCTGCCAGCCCGACTTCGTCCGCCACCTGGAGCAAGGCGAGGACTCTCCCTGCGTCGGCTGCACCAAATGTCTGGGCAATATCTGGTCCAAGGAGGGCCGCCGCTGCATCAAGCACGAAATTCCAGCCGCCTTTGCCAACAACCAGGCCTAATCAGTCCCAAAACGCGGGACCCAACACCGGAGGAAGTTTCCTCCGGTGTTTTTTTTGCCATCCTTTTCCTTTGACATCCCCTGACAGGCTGGTATACTATTCGTACATACGTTCGATTTTTGGCCATTCCCTTCAGGAGGTGTCCCCTATGACCCTTGCCGAAAAGCTCACCATTCTCACCGACGCCGCCAAGTATGATGTGGCCTGTACCTCCAGCGGAGGAGACCGGCGGGGCGGCCGCCTGGGCAAAACCATCGCGGCCGGCTGCTGCCATTCCTTTTCCGCCGACGGCCGGTGTATCTCCCTGCTCAAGCTTCTGCTCACCAATGTCTGCGTCTACGACTGCCAATACTGTGTGAACCGGACCTCCAATGACCTGCCCCGGGCCATGTTCACCCCCGGGAGCTGGCGGACCTCACCATTGACTTCTACCGCCGCAACTATATCGAAGGGCTGTTCCTCAGCTCCGCCGTGGTCCGCAGCCCCGACTACACCACAGAACTGATGATCCGAACCCCTGACCCTATTGCGGGAGGAGTACGGCTTCCGCGGCTATATCCACGCCAAGGCCATCCCGGGGGCCGCCCCCCTCCTCACCCGCCGGCTGGGCCTGCTGGCCGACCGCCTGTCCGTCAACATCGAGCTCCCGTCCTCCAAAGCCTGGCGCTTTTAGCACCGGACAAAAAGACCGACGCCATTTTTCAGCCGATGGCTCAGATCAAACAGGAAATTTTACAGTCCAAGGCAGAGCGCCAGAAGTTTCGCCACGCCCCGGCCTTCGCCCCGGCGGGGCAGTCCACCCAGATGATCGTGGGGGCCTCGGATGAGACAGACTATCACATTCTCAAGCTCTCGGAGGGGATGTACCGGAAATACGGCCTCAAGCGGGTCTTTTTCTCCGCCTATGTTCCTGTGACCCACAGTCCTCTGCTCCCCCCCCCTGTCCTTCCGGCCGCCCCTGCTGCGGGAGCACCGGCTGTACCAGGCAGACTGGCTGCTTCGATTTTACCACTTCCAGGCAGACGAGCTTCTCTCCCCCCTGATCACCCCACCCTAAACCCCCAGCTGGACCCCAAATGCAGCTGGGCCATGTCCCACCTGGAATACTTTCCCGTGGAGGGCAACACCGCGGATTATCACACCCTCCTGCGGGTCCTGGGCATCAGGGTGGTCAGTGCCCGGCGGATTCTCTCCGCCCGGCGGTGGCGGTCTTTGGATCACACCGCCCTGGGCAAGCTGGGGGTGGTGCTGAAGCGGGCCCAGTATTTCATCACCTGCTCCGGCAAAATGACCCCCGCCCTCCGGGTTACCCCCGGCAGGGGTCCTGCGGGCCCTGACCCTCCTGGAGGCCCCCGCTCTGCCCGCGCCCTACGAACAGCTCTCCCTTTTTCCCCGCCTGAAAGGAGGTTCTGATGTCCACCTGGCCCCCATGCGCGATGCTGTATGACGGCTCCTTCGCCGGCTTTCTCACCTGCGTCGGAGAGAGTTTCCGGCAGAAGGTCTATCCCTTCTACTTTCTCCCCCTGGCGTGGAGCAGATCTCCCTGTACCCCATTCTGGAAACTCCCACCGACCAGGCCCTGGCCAAGTCGGTCTACCGCAGCCTGGAGGAAACCGTCTCCTCCACCTTCCGCCGGCTGATCACGTACAGCTTCCTTACCTGCCTGCCCCAGCGGGAGCGAACTATGTTCGACCTGATCTATCTGGCCTTTCACCAGGCCCTGCCCCAGGACCTTACCGACGACCGGGTCCTCCTGCTCACCCGGGCCATCCAGCACCTGACCCATGAGGCCCACCAGCTCAAGGGATTCGTCCGCTTTGCAGACTACGGCGGTGTCTTGGTGGGCCAGATTGCCCCTGAAGAACCGGGTGCTCCCCCCTGCTCCGCCCTCACTTCTGCCAGCGGCTACCGGAAGAAGCCTTTCTCCTCCACGACAAAACCCACCGGAAGGCCTCTTCTACGCCGACCGCAAGTGGAAAATCCGTCCCGTGGACCATCTGGACCTGGACCGACCGGACCAGGCCGAACTGCAATGTCAGGCTCTCTGGCGGCGGTTCTATCAGACCATCGCCATTCCCGCCCGCCACAACCCCAAGTGCCGCATGTCCCACATGCCCAAAGCGTTACTGGGACAACCTGCCGGAGATGCAGCCCGACCCCATGTCCACCCCCCAATAGTCCCTCTCCAGCCTGTTTTCTTCTTTTTCATCTGTCATTCTTTTTCCAGAAATACCCCCTGCCCCATCTTGACCCCGGACAAGGGGCATAGTATAATTCAGTCATATCCTGGGAAACCCCCAGAAATTTTGAGGAGGAGAATTCCAACCATGCAGGCTGTTCTATGGCCCTTATTGCTGCAAGTCATCCTAATCGCCCTTAACGCCGTCTTTGCCTGCGCGGAGATCGCGGTGATCTCTGTCAACGACAACAAGCTGGCGCAGCTGGTAGCCCAAAGGGGACAAGCGCGCCCTGCGGCTGGCCCGGCTCACCAGCCGCCCGGCCCAGTTCCTGGCAACCATTCAAATTGCCATCACCCTGTCCGGCTTTCTGGGCAGCGCCTTTGCCGCCGACCACTTCTCGGACCGGCTGGTGGCCCCTTCTGCTGCGCGCCGGGGTCCCCATCCCGGAAAAGACCTTAGACACCCTTTCCGTCATTCTCATCACCCTGCTGCTCTCCTATTTCACCTTAGTCTTCGGGGAACTGGTGCCCAAGCGGCTGGCCATGAAAAAATCAGAGTCCCTGGCCATGGGGCTGTCCGCCCTGATCTCCGCCATTTCGGCCATCTTCGCCCCGGTGGTCACGGTGCTCACCGCCTCCACCAACGGCGTCCTCCGTCTGCTGGGGTGGACCCCAACGCCGACGAGGAGGAGGTCAGCGAGGAAGAGATCAAAATGATGGTGGACCGGGGCAGTGAGAAGGGGGGTCTTTGACTCCGCCACCAAGGAGTTCATTCAGAATGTCTTTGAATTTGACGACCTCACCGTGGGAGAATTCGCCACCCACCGCACAGAACTGGACCTGCTCTGGACAAGCCAAACCACCGAGGAATGGAAGCAGATCCTCTTTGAAACCCGGCACACCCGCTATCCCGTCTGTGCCGGCTCGGTGGACCAGGTGGTGGGTATCTTGGACGCCCGGGACTTTTTCCGCCTCCAGGACCGTCCCATCCAGGAAATCCTGGACACCGTGGTAAAGCCCGCGTTCTTTGTCCCAGAGACCCTCAAGGCAGACGTTCTCTTCCAGCAGATGAAGCAGCGCCGGACCTATTACGCCGTGGTTCTGGACGAATACGGCGGTCTGCTGGGGTGGTCACCATCCGAGACCTATTGGAACAGCTGGTGGGAGAGATTCAGCAGGAGGGGGAACTGCCCGAAATCCAGCCCTTGGAAGAGGGCACCTGGCGGATTCAGGGCTCGGCCCCCTGGACGATGTGGCCCGAACCCTGGGGGTAGACCTGCCCCTGGAGGAGTATGACACCTTTGGCGGCTATGTCTTTGGTCTGTACGGCTCTGTCCCCCCAGGACGGCCAGGAACATTCTCCTGCAGACCGACCGTCTCCAGATTCAAATGACCCAAATTCAGCACCATCGTCTGGAGGAGCTGCACAACGTGATTTTATCCTCTGTTTCCCAGGAACGTGCGTAGAATGAACCCCATTCCACGCACGTTCTTTCTCTCTTTTTCCTCAGAGGCCCTTGGGAAAAAATCACCTGCCCGCTCAGAACAAAAAAACTGCCGCGGGACTCCCTGGAGAAGGTGGTTTTCTCTTGCGGTCCGGCCGATTGCATGCTAAAATGAGATGTTATAGAAACGATTCCCTCTGGAGAAAGTCAGCTCCCCTGCCCACCTCAAATGCCCGGCGGCCTCTCCCGTCTCCTTTCTCTGGGGAATCTCTCCATTTGAACTTTTATTCGGAGGTTACCACCTTGTCTCAATTCGAATCTGAAATCAACCGCCGGCGCACCTTCGCCATTATCAGCCATCCGGACGCGGGCAAGACCACGCTGACAGAGAAGTTCCTGCTCTACGGCGGGGCCATCGCCCAGGCCGGTCAGGTCAAGGGCAAGAAGAATGCCCGGGCGCCACCTCCGACTGGATGGAGATCGAGAAGCAGAGAGGGATCTCCGTCACGTCCTCGGTGATGCAGTTCCAGCACAACGGCTTCTGCATCAACATCCTGGACACCCCGGGCCACCAGGACTTCTCCGAGGACACTTACCGCACCCTGATGGCCGCCGACTCCGCGGTCATGGTCATCGACGCGGCCAAGGGCGTGGAGGCCCAGACCCGGAAGCTCTTCAAGGTCTGCGCCATGCGGGACATCCCCATCTTCACCTTCATCAACAAGATGGACCGGGAGGCCCGGGATCCCTTTGAACTGTGCGAGGAGCTGGAAAAGGAGCTGGGCATCGACACCTACGCTGTCAACTGGCCTATCGGGTCCGGCAAAGGACTTTTTAGGGGTGTATGATCGGAACAAGCAGGAGATCCTGCACTTCTCCTCCAACACCAACGCCAAGAAGTCCGGGACCACGCAGATTGATCTGGACGACCCGGTTCTCACCGACATGCTGGGGCAGGCCCGGCGGGACCAGCTCATCGAGGACATCGCCCTGCTGGACGGCGCTTCCTGTGAGTTTGACATGGACCGGGTGCGCCACGGCAAGCTCTCCCCTGTTTCTTCGGCTCCGCCCTCACCAACTTCGGCGTGGAGCCCTTTTTGGAGGACTTCCTGCGCATGACCACCTCTCCTCTGCCCCGGCACAGCAGCGAGGGGGAAATTGACGCCATGGAGGACTTCTTCTCCGCCTTCGTCTTCAAGATTCAGGCCAACATGAATAAAGCCCACCGGGACCGCATCGCCTTTCTCCGGGTCTGCTCCGGCCGGTTTGACGCGGAGAAGGAGGTCTACCACGTCCAGGGCAAGAAAAAGCTCCGCCTGTCCCGCCCCCAGCAGTTGATGGCCGCCGAGCGGGAGATCATCGAGGAGGCCTATGCCGGGGACATCATCGGCGTGTTCGACCCGGGATCTTCTCCATCGGGGACCCTGTGCGCCCCGGGGAAGAAGTTCCAGTTTGACCCCATCCCCACCTTTGCCCCGGAGCACTTCCGCCGGGTGCGCCCCTTGGACACCATGAAGCGCAAACAGTTCCTCAGGGAGCGGAACAGATCGCCCTGGAGGGCGCCATCCAGATCTTCAAGACCCCTACTCCGGCCTGGAGGAGGTCATCGTGGGCGTCGTGGGCACGCTGCAGTTCGACGTGTTCCAGTACCGCCTGCGCAACGAGTACAACGTGGAAATCCGTATGGACACCCTGCCCTATGAATACCTGCGCTGGATCAAGGAGCCCGTGGAGTTCCATGAAACCGACCTGGTTTTGGGCAACGACATCAAGCTGGTGGAGGACTACAAGGGCAACAAGCTGCTCCTGTTCTCCTCCTTCTGGTCCATTAAATGGGTCTCCGACCACAATCCTCAGCTGGTTCTGACCGAGTTCTCATCATTGGCATTGCCGGCGGCACCGGCTCCGGGAAAACCACCCTGGTGGACCGCCTGCTGGAGCAGTTTGGCGATGACATCAGCGTACTTCCCCACGACAATTATTATGCCGCCCACCACGATCTCTCCCTGGAGCAGCGGCAAACCCTCAACTATGACCATCCCGCCTCCTTTGACACAGACCGGATGATCCAGGACTTGCAGGCCCTCCGGGCGGGCAAAACCATCCACTGTCCGTCTACGACTACGCCATCCACGACCGCACCGAGGAGACCCGGGAGCTCAAACCCAACACAGTCATTTTGGTGGAGGGCATTCTCATCTTTGAAAACAAGACCCTCCGGGATCTCATGGACATCAAACTCTTTGTGGACACCGACGCCGATGTACGCATTCTCCGCCGGATCGTCCGGGATGTTAAGGAGCGGGCCGGAGCCTGGACTCCGTGGTGGAGCAATACCTGGCCACGGTAAAACCCATGCACGAGCAGTTTGTGGAGCCCTCTAAACGCTACGCCGACCTCATTGTGCCGGAGGGCGGCAAAAACGCGGTGGCCCTGGACATGATCATCCAGCGCATCGCCTACCATATTGAGCATGGCGATGTGGTGGCTGAACAGTAAAGGGGCATCTCCTATGACAGAACGGCCCATGCGCCGGAAGGACCGGCAGTTTTCTGCGGCAGATGCCCGCGCCATTTTGGCCAAAGGAACCCACGGCGTACTCTCGGTTGTGGGCGACGGCGGCTGGCCCTACGCGGTTCCCATGAATTACACCGTGATGGGGACACAAATTTACCTCCACTGCGCCAGGGCGGGCTATAAGCTGGACGCCATTGCCCGGGATGACCGGGTGTGCTTCACCGTCGTCACCCAGGCCCAGGTGATCCCCGCCCATATCACCACCCTGTATGAGAGCGTGGTGGTGCTGGGCCGGGCTCAGGTGGTCACCGCAGAGGAGGAACGCCTGGCCGCCCTGGGCAGCCTCATTGACACCCTTGGGGATGTGACCCCGGAAATTAAGGCACAGTATCTGGCCAAGAAAGCCAAGAACACCACCCTGCTGCGCATCCAGCCCCTGCAAATCACAGGGAAAGCCAGCCGGTCCTACGTCCCGGTCACCCAGCGGATGGCGGGGCCAGGCCGGCAGGCATAATTTTCTCTGGTTTTCTTTCCCAGCCCCTATTGCCTTTTCCTACACTTTAAGACTCTCATTGATTGAAAGGACACTGTCACCATGAAACGCACAGAAATTGCCCGTATCTTTGCGGATATGGAACACTTTGACGGTCAGGACGTGACCGTCTGCGGCTGGACCCGCACCATCCGCGACATGAAAAACTTTGGTTTTATCGAACTCAACGACGGCAGCTGCTTCAAAAAGCATCCAGGTGGTTTTTGAGGAGGGCTCCTTTGGAAAATTACAAGGAGATCGCCAAGCAGAACGTGGGCGCGGCTTTGATTGTCCAAGGCAAGGTGGTCCTCACCCCCCAGGCCAAGCAGCCCCTGGAAATCAAGGCCGCTTCCATCCAGGTTGAAGGTCCCTCCGCGCCGGAATATCCCCTGCAGAAGAAGCGCCACGGGGTGGAGTTTTTTACGGACGGTGGCCCACCTGCGCCCCCGGACCAACCTGTTTTCCGCCGCTTTCCGGGTCCGGTCTGTGGCGGCCTTCTCCATTCACGAGTTCTTCCAGGACCGCGGCTTCGTTTACGTCCATACGCCCCATCATCACCGCCTCCGACTGCGAGGGGGCGGGGGAGATGTTCCGGGTCACCACGCTGGACCCGGAAAACGCCCCTCGGCTGGAGAACGGCCAAATTGATTACAGCCAGGACTTCTTCGGAAAGCGCGCCAACCTGACGGTGTCCGGCCAGCTCAACGCCGAGAACTTTGCCATGGCCTTCGGCGATGTGTACACCTTCGGCCCCACCTTCCGGGCGGAGAACTCCAACACCCAGCGCCATGCCGCGGAGTTCTGGATGATCGAGCCGGAGATGGCCTTCTGCGACCTCAAGGGCGACATGGACGTGGCGGAGGAGATGATTAAGTTCGTGATCCGCACCGTCCTGGAGCGCTGCCCCCAGGAGATGGATTTCTTTAACTCCTTTGTGGACAAGGGCCCTGCTGGAGCGCCTCCAGCACGTGGCCAGCGCCGACTTTGGCCGGGTGACCTACACGGAAGCAGTGGAGATTTTGAAGCAGCACAACGACAAGTTTGACTTTAAGGTGGAATGGGGCACGGACCTGCAGACCGAGCATGAGCGGTTCCTCACCGAGCAGGTCTACAAGCGCCCCGGTGTTTGTCACCGATTATCCCAAAGAGATCAAGGCCTTCTATATGCGTCTGAACGAGGACGGCAAAACCGTGGCCGCCATGGATCTCCTGGTCCCTGGCGTGGGGGAGATGATCGGCGGCAGCCAGGCGGCTGGACGGGAGGCCTGCATCCAGGAGCTGGACCTACTGGAGGCCCGCATCCAGGAGCTGGGGATGAACCCCCGAGGACTACTGGTGGTATCTGGAGCTGCGCCGCTACGGTTCCCTTGCAAGGTGTCACGCCGTTCCGCAGTGGACAAATCCGTTCTTTTCGCAGCAAATTCTGCATGACATGGTTGTCTGGGTGGGTGTCTATGCGAAGATGACCACACTGCCCCATGTCGGGCAGGGACCCGCCCGATCCGTTTCCATGCGCCATTCTCAATCCTCTGATAGGTGGGTTCGATCCCTTCCCCTTGGCGGAAGTAAAACGCCCCCACCACGCGGTTTTGCCGGACACAAACATAGCTGCTGCCCTCGGCAATGTCGGCGCGGATGCGTTCCTCCGGAGGCCAGTTGGTCGGTCCCCACTGGTTGGGGTTTCCATGGGCCGCCATAAAGCGGCGAGCCACGGCATAGATCTCCATCATCCGGGAAGGTCCCCTTCGGCGGCTTTTCGAATGTCCGCCTCAAGCCGGCGCCAATTTCCCTTCGATGAGTTGAAGATTCTTCTGAATGCGTGGGTTATCCGGCGCCAGGTCCCGCGCTTTCCGGGCCGCCTCCAGCGCCTTTTCGTACTGCCCTGTGTAAAAGTACCCCAGGCTGGCCAGGTCCCAGGGATGCTCTCCCAGGAGGCCGCCTCACTGATGTAGGTTCGGGGCCGCTGGGTGATGGCCAGGGCCCGGCCTGTGGCCCAAAGCACACCGTGCCAGTCCTTTTTGGTGGTAGGCCAGGTCCGCCAGGTCCAGCCAGGGCTCCCGGAGATGGGGTGCCTCGCCAACCGCCCGGAAAATCCACCGTTCCGCCTCTCCCGCCATCTCCAGGGCAAAATAATCCTTCGCCAGCAGGCGCATGGAGGCACACCGTTCATCCGCCCAAGTGGCTGTCGGCAGGGCCAGATGCCGCTTGAGCATGGCAATGCTCTCCTCCCACCGCCGGTAGAAAAAAAAAATACTCCCGCCCCAGGTAATGCACGTTGCGGTCGTTGTTGGGGTCTTCCTCCACCGCCAGCTCCAGCAGGGGCAGGTACTGTCCCCGGCTCTTGCTTCGGTCCGCATGGTGCTCCAGACAGACCCCCTCCACGTACCGGGCCTGGGGCGCTCCCCGTCAAATTGGAGCACCTCATGGACAGGATTCACCCAGCGGCAGCCCTTTCTCCGGTGGATCTTGTCATACCAAAACACCATCCCTCCCGTCCGTCTGGGAGGAAGTTCCAAACATAGCGGTAGAGCAGACGATCCACACCAGGGGCCCAGGCCGCCTCTACCTTTTCCCGCCAGCCCGGCTGGAACACCTCGTCAAATCGGTGCACACGCAGAGGTCCGCATCCTCTGGAACCAGCTCCAGCGATTGGTTCCGGGCCACATCAAAGCGCCAGGGGTAATCACCTGGACAGAGACCTTGGCCCCCAACTCCTCCAGTCTCTGGGGCGTTCCGTCTGTGGACCCTGTGTCCAGCACGCACACCTCATCCGCCTCCGACATGGAGGCCATCCAGCGATCTGCAAAGGGCCTCTCATTTTTGCAGATGGCATACACAACAATTTTCATAGGACCTCCTTCTCTGAGCCAAGAGGGGCGGCGCAGTGCGCCGCCCCTCTTTCGTGTTGAGATCCAGTTGGATCGTTCTCTTCCGTGTCAGCTGGACAGCAGGCCTGCTGTCCGCATGTTGGCCAACAGCTGATTGAATTGGGTCACAATATCCGTAGTGCTGGTGGCATCCGTTACAGCCGCAGCGGGTGTCACCACACCAGCCGGTCCTGTCGGACCCGTAGGGCCTTCTGCACCAGCAGAACCCGTTGTACCCGCAGGGCCGGTGGGACCGGTGGGGCCAGTGGGGCCTTCCGCGCCGGCCGCACCCTCAGGGCCGGTGGGGCCAGTGGGACCCTCCGCGCCGGCCGCGCCCTCCAGGACCGGTGGGGCCAGTGGGACCCTCCCGCGCCGGCCGTACCCTCGGGTCCAGTGGGACCCGTGGGACCTTCCGCGCCGGCCGCGCCCTCAGGACCGGTGGGGCCAGTGGGACCCTCCGCGCCGGCCGCGCCCTCGGGTCCAGTGGGGCCGGTGGCACCAGCTGCGCCGGCAGGACCGGTCGGTCCAGTAGCACCAGCCGCGCCAGCAGGACCGGTCGGTCCGGCCGCTCCCTCTGCCCGGCAGGGCCCGTGGGGCCGGTGGGACCGGTCTCCGTAGCCGTGAGCAGGGTGTAGTCAGCCGATGTCCCAGGGGTTCCCGTGGGCGCGTTGATCGCCGCACGGAACAACGCGCCATTGTAGAAGACCAAGTCGCCCTCCTGATAGGTGGTTCCCGGGCAAAGGCCGTGGCATCCGTCAGCCCAGGGCCGGCAGGACCGACAGGGCCAGTGGGGCCTGTGGGACCAGTGGGGCCTGTGGCACCGGTAGGCCCCCGTCGCCCCCGTGGCACCAGCCGCGCCGGCAGGGCCCGTGGGGCCCACAGCACCGGTAGGCCGGTGGGACCCGTGGCACCGGCGGGACCTGTCGCCCCCCGTGGCGCCAGCCGCGCCGGCAGGGCCCGTGGGGCCCACAGCACCAGCAGGCCCGGTGGGACCCGTGGCACCGGCGGGACCTGTCGCCCCCGTGGCACCAGCCGCGCCGGCAGGGCCCGTGGGACCGGCTGCACCGGCAGGCCCCGTAGGACCAGCAGGACCGGTGGCACCGGTGGCACCCGCTGCCCCAGTTGCGCCAGTGGCGCCGGGAGCCCCAGTCAAACCAATTGGTCCGGTGGGGCCCACGGCGCCGGTGGAAGCCATGATTTATGAACAACACGATCCTGTTTTTTTGCCCTCTCAAAGCGGGATATCACATCCTATGCCGGAGAGGATTACATCAACGCATATTTCTGGGCGTATGCCTCATAGGCCCGGAGGAAACCAGGGGCCGCCGGCTTTCACATTGTCTAAATATTCATGGACATCCAAACTGTCATGGGACATCTCAATGACACAGCCGGCGATGTTGGAGCAATGGTCGGCCACCCGCTCCAAGCTGGTCAGCAGGTCCGACCAGACAAAGCCCAATTCAATGGTACATTCCCCTTTTTTGCAGCCGCAGAATATGCCGGTTCCGCAGCTGCTCATTCAGGGTATCCACCACCTGCTCCAGAGGCTCCACTTTGGCAGCCAGCGCAGGGTCGTTCTGGAGGAAGGCGTCCAGCGCCAGGTCCATCACTTCTCCCACCGCCGCGGTGAGTACCGCCAGCTCCTGCTTGGCGTGGACCGAGAAGCTCAAGCCCTTGTTGCGGATTTCCTCTGCCGACTCCACCAGGTTGACCGCATGGTCGGAGATCCGCTCAAAGTCCCCAATGATGTGCAGAAGCTTCGCGTCTCCCGGCTGTCCGCCGCATTCAAATCCGCCCGGCCCAGCTTCACCAGATAGGTCCCCAGCATGTCCTCATACTGGTCTGCCTCTTGCTCCGTCTCCCGGACCGCCTGGGCGCTTTTGGGGTCATAGTGCTCGATTAGCTGACAGCTGGTTTTCAAGGCATCCATGGAAATCCGCGCCATGGTCTCCGCCACCTCCTGGCAGCGGTCAATGGCCACAGAAGGGGTTGCCAAAAACGCTCGTCAAAATTTGAATCTTCTCGGGGGCCTTGGTGTCGGGGACCAAGCGGCAGGCCATCTTTTCCAGCAGCCCGGAGAAGGGGAAGAGCAGCGCCGTGCACAGGATGTTAAAGGCCGTATGCACCACGGCAATGCCCAGCTGGTCAATGGAATGGGAGACAAAAGAGAACTGGACCACCGCGTTGATGCCGTAGAAGACCGCCAGCCAAACCGCGGTTCCTACAATATTAAAGAGGAGATGCACCACAGCCGCCCGCTTGGCGTTCTTGTTGGCCCCCACCGAGGAGATCATCGCCCGTCACGCACGTGCCGATGTTCTGCCCCATGATAATGGGGATCGCCGCGCCATAGGTCACCTGCCCCGTGGCAGAGAGCGCCTGCAAAATACCCACAGAGGCCGAGGAGCTCTGGATAATCGCCGTCAGGCCCGCGCCGGCCAGCACCCCCAGAACAGGGTTGCTGAACATCAAGAGGATATTCCGGAATTCGGGCACCTCTTCCAGGCCGGCCACCGCGCCGGACATGGTTTCCATGCCGAACATCAGCACGGCAAAGCCCAGCAGGATCATCCCCACGTCCTTTTTCTTGTCGCTTTTGGCCATCATGGTGAGAACCACGCCGATGAGCGCCAGAATGGGGGGTAAAAGAAGTGGGTTTGAGCAGCATGACAAAAAAAATTGTCTCCGTCCAAACCCGTTAAACTCAGGATCCAGGCGGTCACCGTGGTGCCCACATTGGCGCCCATAATGACACTGATGGCCTGCCGCAGGGTAAGCAGTCCCGAGTTCACAAAGCCCACCACCATCACCGTCGTGGCCGAGGAACTTTGGATCACCGCCGTGACACCCATTCCCCGTCAAGAATCCCAATGTTTTTGCGGGAGGTCAGCTCTCCCAACAAAATCTTGAGACTGCTGCCCGCCCTCTTTTCCAGGGAGGCCCCCATAAGGTTCATGCCAAACAAAAAAAACAGGCTGAGTCCTCCCAATAAAGTCAATACGTCAAAATAGATCCATCGTTTAACCCTCTCTGTTTTCTCTTTTTTTTTTTTACGTGCCTTTTTTACGTTTCCTGTCGTAATGAAAAGTTTATCTGCCCCACGTAAAAGAAAAACCATAAAAAGGTTAAATCCAGGTTAAATAAAGAGTCCTTTGTCCTTACTCTCCGTCCGGCGCCTCCCAGTGCCCATCCTTGGAACGAGTTCCGGTCAGCGCGTACTCCACCCACTCCGCCAGGTTGGTGGCATGATCGCCAATCCGCTCCAGATATTTGGCCACCAGGAAGACATCCAGCAGTTCCTCCCCAGCGGTGCTGTCCGCGGCAATCTGGGAAACCAGTTCTTTTTAATCTGATCAAACCACCGGTCCACCACATCGTCGTAGGCAATGACCTCCCGGGCCTGGTCCAGATCCAGCCGGACAAAGGCGTCCACGCTCTCGCTGACCATCCGGATGACCTCCGCCGCCATCTGTTTCAGGTGGCTGTGCGCTCCCCTTACGAATAAACCGGGTCAGCTCCGCGATGTCCGCCGCCTGGTCCCCGATCCGTTCCAGATCGGTCACCATTTTTCAGCGCTGCGGTGATCCGGCGCAGGTCCGCCGCCACCGGCTGCTGCTTGAGCAGGAGTTTGGTACACAGAGCCTCGATCTCCCGTTCCATGTCGTCGATCTCCCCGTCCACGGCAAACACCTGGGCCTCCAATTTTTCCGCCCGGTCCTCCTCCTCGTCCAGGGTTCTCACCGCCACGGCAATGGCCTGCTGGCAAAAGGCTGCCCATAATGACCATCTGCCGGTACATCTCCTCCAGCTGCTGTTTGAACTTTTCCCGCATTATCCAAACCTCCCTGTGATATATTCTTCTGTCCGCTTGTCCTTGGGCATGGAGAAGATCTTGTCGGTGTCCCCGACCTCCACCAGCTCCCCCAGCAGGAAGAACGCGGTTTTATCCGACACACGAACCGCCTGCTGCATGTTGTGGGTCACCATAATAACGGTATACTTCTCCTTCAGCTCCACGGCCAAGTCCTCAATTTTTTCGGGTGGAGATGGGATCCAGGGCGGAGGTGGACTCGTCCATCAGAAGAACTTCCGGCTCATTGGCCAGGGCCCGGGCAATGCACAGCCGCTGCTGCTGACCGCCGGAAAGCCCCAGTGCGCTTTTTTTCAACCGGTCCTTCAGCTCCTCCCAAATGGCCGCGTCCCGCAGGGAAGTTTTTCCACAATGCCATCCAGTTCGCTGTGGTTTCGGATGCCGTGGGTCCGGGGGCCGTAGGCCACGTTGTCATAGATGCTCATAGGGAAGGGATTGGCCTTCTGGAACACCATGCCGATCTGCTTGCGCAGCCAGGTGGTGTCCACGGTTTTTTGTCAAAAATGTTCTGCCCGTCAAAGCAGACCTCCCCCCTCAATGTGCACCCCGGGAACCAGGTCGTTCATTCGGTTCAGGGTTTTGAGGAAGGTGGACTTTCCGCAGCCGGAGGGGCCAATCAGGGCGGTGATCTGCCGGGCCGGAATGTTCACATTGATATCTTTCAGCGCGTGATGCCCCCGGTCGCTGGCACTGGTTTTTCCATCGGTGCCGTACCACAGGTTCAGGGACTTGGCGGTAATGATCTCAGCTGCCATGGTTCAGCCTGCCTTTCGTTTCAGTTTCTTGCCTGCCAGGGTGGCGGCAAAGTTGATCAGGAACACCAACAGCATCAGGACCGCGGCAATGGCAAAGGCCACACCGGTCTCCCCCGCTCGTTGGCGTAGACATATAGGGCCACTGTCAGGGTGGCGGAAGAGGCCTGAAGAGGGTGATGAAATTGTTCAGCTCCAGGCCGAACCCCGCTGTAAAGAGCAGAGCCGCAGACTCGCCCACAATGCGGCCCACCGCCAGGATGCAGCCGGTGACGATGCCGTCCACCGCGTTGGGCAGCACCACAGTGCGGACCATGTGCCATTTACCGGCGCCCATGGCCAGGGCGCCCTCCCGGTAGGAGTCCGGCACGGTCTTCAGGCTCTCCTGGGTGGTGCGGATAATGGTGGGCAGGGTCAGCACCACCAGAGTCAGGCCGCCGGCCAGAATGCCCGCCTTCAATCCAAACAGCTGGAGAAAGAACAGCATACCCACCAGGCCGAAGATGATGGAGGGGATGCCGGTGAGGGTCTCGGTGGCGAACTCGATGGCCGCCACCACCTTGCGGTTGGTGGCGTACTCCGTCAGGTAGATGGCGGCGCCCACACCCAGGGGCAGTACAATGACCATGGACACCACGATGATATAGAGCGTGTTGAGGATATTGGGCAGGATACCGATGGTGTCGTTGATATAGCTGGACTGGGTAGACAGCAGCTCCCAGCTGATGTTGCCCAACCCCGGTAAAAGATATATCCAATGAGGAAAAAGCAGCAGCGCACAGGTGATCCCCGCGCAGAGATACAGCAGGGTGCGCAGGCTCCGGTCATACGCCTTGCGCCGCTTGGAAAGGGATGACATCTCAATTCTCCTTCTTTCGTTTGATCCAGACATTCAGGAAGACGTTGATCAGCATGATGAACAGGAACAGCACCAGGCCAATGGAGAACAGGGCCTGCCGCTGGAGGCTGCCCACCGAGGCGTAGGACATCTCCGAGGCAATGGCGGTGGTCAAAAAACCGCACCGGCGTCAGCAGGCCCAGGCATATTGGCCACATTGCCCGCCACCATAATGACCGCCATGGCTTCACCGATGGCCCGACCCACCCCCAGGACAACAGCCGTGGCCACCCCGCTCCGGGCCGCCGGAAGGGTCACCCGGAACACCGTTTCCAAGTGGGTGGCGCCCAGGGCCAGGGAGGCCTCCTCGTACTCCTCCGGGACCGCTCGGAGAGGGTCTCGGAGACACTGATGATGGAGGGCAGGATCATGACGGCCAGCACGATGATGGCTGCCAGCAGGCAGGCGCCGGAGGACAGACCGAAGGCCTTTTGAATCCCGGGCACCAGCACAATCATACCAACCAGGCCGTAAACCACCGAGGGAATACCCGCCAGCAGCTGCACCGCCGTGTGAATGACCGCAGCCATCCGGGGATTGGCCACCTTGGCCAAGTAAATGGCTGTCATCAGCCCAATGGGGACCCCGATCAGCACCGCTCCGGCGGTACCGTAGATGGAGGTAAGAATGAAGGGCAAAATGCCGTAAGAGGGTCAGAGGCCGTGGGGGCCCAGGTCTGTCCCAGCAGGAAATCCGTCAGGCCAATTTCCTTCATCGCGGGCACACCAGAAATAATCAGGTACACACTGATGACCAGCACAAAGCCCACTGCCACAATGCCGCACAGTAGAAAAATGGTGTGCATCAGCCACTCCAGGGCATCCTTGGCCCCCCGTCGTCCGGGTTCGGCTCTTTTGCCCTGTGGCCAGGCTTGGCCGCGGCAGGGCCGGAATTGTTCAATGCTTTTTCCATGGGAAGCTCCTTCTCTCGCCAACAAAACCATAAGGTAAGCGGTACGGACCCTGCCCCCGAGGGCAGGAGGCCCGCACCGCTTGGGTGAATCGCTTGGTTATTCCGCCACAGGAACCGCGCCGGCGTTGCGGATCAGCTCACTGGCGTCCTTGGAGGTGGCGTAGTCAAAGAAGGCCTGTGCAGCCGTGGACAGGGACGCATCCGACTTGGTCACCAGGACGAAGGGACGCTGAATCTCATAGCTGCCGTCCAGAACGGTGTCCTCAGTGCAGGCAACGCCGCCCACAGTCAGAGCCTTGATGCCATCCTGGCCTTCCACAGCAGACAGGGAAGCATAGCCGATGGCGTTGGGGTTGCCCTTCACGGCCTCGATCACAGCGCCGGTGGAGGTCAGCTCCTGGGCCAGTACGCAGGTGTCCTCGGTGCCGGTGATGGACTCAAACCCGTCCGGTGCCAGAGTTGGCCTCCCGGCCGATGCAGGCGATCTCCCCGTCGGCGCCGCCTACTTCACTCCAGTTGGTGATCTCCCCGGTGAAAATCTTGGCGATCTGGTCCACCGTCAGGTCCGCCACCTGGCTGTCGGCATTGACGATAACGGCGATGCCGTCCAGGGCGATGGTGGTTCCTTTCAGGCCGGAGGAGGTCTCCTCTTCCTTCAGCGCCCGGGAGGACAGGCCGATGTCCGCGGTGCCGTTGACCACAGCTTCAATGCCCGCACCGGAACCCGTGGCATCATAGGAGACCGTCACATTGCCGTCGTTGTCATTTTCAAACTGCTCCTTCAGGTTGCCGATCACCTTCTCCATGGAGGTGGAGCCATTGGTAGCCACCGTACCGGAGACAGTGGACGCAGAGTCCGTATCGCTGCCATCTGTTGTTGCAGGATCGGTGGATTCATTTCCGCAGCCGGCAAGCGTCAGGGCCAGAACCGCAGAGGCAGCAAGAATGCTCATGGCTTTCTTCATGGTTCTTTTCATGGTTAAATTCCTCATTTCTTTCTTGGTTTTCTGTTTGATCTCTTGTTTTCTACAAGTACAGTGTATCCAGTTTCGGTTAAAGGAAAAACCAAAGAAAGATAAAGTTTTGGTTAAATCAAAATTTTTTCTTCCCTTGGTATTTTTCCCCTGTACCAGAAAAAAAAGTCTTGATGGCAAAGAAAAAAACGGCCTGAGGTAATTACCTCAGGCCGCCGCTGCTTTCGTAGCCGTGTCTCTTTCTCTGCCTCAAATCAGCTGCTGTTCATTGATAATCAGCTTAAACTGAAGCCCCAAGGTGTCCGCCGCCTTCCGGCAGAGAACCATCCGGTTGAGAAAAATTTCAAAATAGTCCATCACAGAGCCATACCGGGTGTCAATGTGGAGTTTGAGCTTAATGAGCGTCTTGTTCTCATTGATCTTCAGCTCCGCCTTGGTCACCGAATAGTTGACCCGGTCATGGATGTCAAACTTGCTGATGTCCTGGTTGCGCACCCGGCTGCGGCGGACGTCGGACTTGTCCGCCAGGATCAGTGCCGCCGCCATGGGACTGACAGGCGTACCTGTCCCCTCGTCGTGGTTGCCGATGGCAGTGACCACCTCGGCAATGTCCAAGGGGTCCATATGCAGATGGTCCAGCAGGCGGAAGGCCATCACCGCCCCGCTTTGGGCATGGTCGATGCGGTTGACCACGTTGCCAATGTCGTGGAGGTAGGCCGCGATTTGGACCAGCTCCACCTCCCGCTGGGTGTACCCCAGCGTCTCCAAAATATACTTGCTGTTGGCCGCCACCAGTCCCACGTGGGCAAAGCTGTGCTCCGTATAGCCCAGAGCGGTCAGAGACTCGTCCGCCCTCTGGATATAGGTCCGGATACCCGGGTCCTTTTTAATTTCTTCAAATGTAATCATGGATTTCTCCTTCTAACTTCAAATAAGGTGCTCGCTCTCCTCCATTCAGGCCGCGCTTTGTTTGGGGAAACGCAGGGTAATGGTTGTTCCCGCGCCCGGTTCACTGTCCAGGGAGAGCTGGGCATTATGGTATTGGGCGCCGTGCTTGACAATGGACAGCCCCAGGCCGGTGCCCCCACCCGGCGGGAATGGCTCTTATCCACCCGGTAAAACCGCTCAAATACCCGGTCCTGCTGCCCTTCGGAGATTCCAATGCCGGTATCCTCCACGGATACAACCACCTGGTCCTCCTCTTCCGTCACCCGGACGGTCACAGCGCCCCCTGTCTTTGTTGTACTTAATGGCATTGTCACAGAGATTATAGATCATCTCATGGAGAATCCGCCACACCCCTGGATCGTCTGGCGCCCCCCTTCCATGTGCAGGGGAAATTCCCCGCTTCGCGGCCACAGGGGGGTGAGCTCCTGGAGGATCTTTTGGGACAGGTCATACAGGTCCACCCGTTCCCTGCCGACAGCTCTTCCGACCCCTCATCCAGGCGGGAGAGCTTCATAATGTCGTCAATGAGGGCAATGAGCTGGCCGCACTCCTTGTAAATGTCCCCCGCGAACTCCCTCATCTTATCCGCTTCCACCAGCCCCTCTTTCATGAGCTCGGCAAACCCGGAAATGGAGGTGAGGGGGGTTTTCAGCTCATGGGAGACATTGGCGGAGAACTCCCGCCGCAGGCTCTCCCCTGCTCCTCTCGTTCGGTGACATCCACCATGAGAATCACCGCGCCGGTCACCTGCCCGTTGGCAGTAACCGGACTGGCCAGAATCTCGAAGATGTGGGACTCGCCCCGCATCAGGGTCTCGGCATGGCGGCCGGCCAGGGCTTTGCCCGCGGCCTCCCAGATCTCCCGCCGGCAGGTCCCCTGCCGGATGCTCTCGGGCTGCTGCTTCTCCCCAGCAAGTGAAAGGCGCTCTGATTTCCGGAGAGCACATGGTAACGGCTGTCGATGAGCAAAACCCCCTTCGCTCATGTTCTCCGCCAAGGCGGCAAACTCCCGCTGCCGGCGGCCCAGGGCGTCCATCTGCCGGCCAATGGTGCGGTTCTGCTCCCGCAGGCGGCTGACCAGGGAAAGAGCTCCTCATAGGTCTCATCCAGCCTGGGGTTTTTCCAAATCCAGGCTGTTGATGGGTTTGGTAATCTGCCGGGACAGCCGGGAGGCCAGAATCCCCCGACAGGATGAGGGCCAGCACCAAAATCCACAGCACCGGCTGGAGAACCCCCAGAATCAGCGCCCCCACCGTGGTCTCCACACAGGAAATCCGCAAAACCGTCCCGTCCGACAGACGGGCGGCATAGTAGAGATTCTTTTGCAGCAGGGTGTTGGAGAGATGTTTTCCCCTGTCCAGAGCCCTCCTCCAGCGCCTGCCGGATCTCCGCCCGGTCCCCGTGGTTCTCCATGGTGGCGGGGTCTGCCACACTGTCATAGAGCACGGTGCCGTCGGTGTCCACCCAGGTCAGGCGCTGGGTGGTCCGCAGACCGGTCAGGTAGGCCTGTCCGCTCTCCTCCATGCCGTGCTTCACATAGGCCAGCTCCTCCTGGAGCTGCTGATAGACCTCCTCCTCATACTGGGAGGCCATCACCGCCACGAAAAGCCCGGTGCACAGGATCATCACCGCCAGCCCCACTAGGAAGCAGCTGCGGAAAATTTTCCCCGTCATGAGGCCCCTCCAATCTTGTAGCCCACCCCCGGACGGTCTCAATATAGTGCCCGGCAGCGCCCAGCTTGGTCCGCAGGGTCCGCACATGGACATCCAAGGTCCGGTTCTCCCGGCTGAACTCCTGGCCCCAGACCCCGTCCATGATGGCGTCCCGGGTCATGGCCATGCCCTGGTGCTCCAGCAGCAGGCACAGAAGTTCAAATTCCTTGTTGGTCAGGGGAACCTCCTCCCCTGCCACCCGGACCACATGGCGCTGGGGGCTGACGAAAAGGTCCCCCACCTGGTAGTCCTCGGTCTCCGGCTTCTGCTCCGTGCGGCGGAGGACCGCCCGGACCCGGGCCACCAGCTCCATCATGCCGAAGGGCTTGGCCACATAGTCATCGGCGCCGCCGTCCAGACCCACCACCCGGTCATACTCCGTGTTCTTCGCGGTGAGCATGATCACAGGAATGCGCTTGGTGGCCGCCGAGGCCCGCAGCTTTTGCAGGATGGAAAGGCCATCCTCCTCCGGCAGCATAATATCCAGCAAGATCAAGGCGGGCTGGGGCCCTCCATCGCGCTCCAAAAATCAGAAGGCCGGTCAAAGCCCTGGGCCTCGTAGCCTTGGCTGCCCAGGGCGTAAATGACCAGCTTGCGAATGCTGTCGTCGTCCTCCAGCAAGTAAATTCGTTCCATTGGGGATGCCTCCTCATTTCCTCCCATTTAACCTGTTCTTTACAACCAGTCTATCCCCAGCATGTAAAATAAAAAACCACCCAAATGTTAAATTTTCGTTAAACAGAGGAAGCCCCTTCCGCTGGCAAAGGACAGACGGTCACCTCGCCGTCCCTCATGGACCAAAATCTCCCGCACCTGTTCAAACAGAAGCCGCCGGGACAACGCCTCTGGCTGTACCCCCAGCGCCTGGGCCACCTGGGACCGGAGCCGGTCCTCCCGAATGGTGTGCTTGGTGCAGGCGGTCTTGGACTTTCGGCGGTAGGTGGAGCAGGTGTAGTAGACGATGCCCCGGGCGGTCTTCCGGCTCATGGATTTGCCGCAGTCCGCGCACCGCAGGAAGCCGGCAAACAGGTGCAACGTCCTCTGTCCCGGCGCCCGGCGGGTCTCCCGCTGGGCCAGTTCCTGGGCCCCGCTGGAACAGGGCCGGGGGCACAAAGGGGGACATGGGTTCCCTCCACCACATACCAGTCCTCAGGAGGAACCGCCATGGTCTGGTGCACCTTATAGCTCACCACCCGCTGCCGGCCCTGCACCAGGGTACCCGCGTAGACGGGATTTTGGAGCATCCGGGCCACCGTGGCCGGGGTCCACAGGCCATCGTTGGCAGGCCCTGGGCGCCGGTATCGGGACCCCTTCCCGGCCTTATAGGCGGTGGGATTGGGCAGCCCCAAGCCGTTGAGCCGGCTGGCGATGGTCCCCTTTCCCACCCCTGGACATACCACTCAAATACGCGAGCCACCACCGCCGCCGCCTCGGGGTCCGGGATCAGGGTGTTCCGGTCTGCCGGGTCCTTATCGTATCCGTAGGGGGCGAAGGACCCGATAAACTCCCCCCGCCGCCGCTTCATATCCAGGGTCCGCCGGACATCCGCGGAGGTTTTGGCGGCATAGCGGTCATTGAGAATCCCATTGATGGGAATTTCCAGCCCCATCTGCACCGCCTCGGGGTCCAAAAAGCTGTCCACCCGGGGACTGCCCAGGGAGATAAACCGGGTGCGGTAGCGGGGAAACACCTCCTCCAAAAATAGCCTTGGTCCGCATAGTTCCGAAAGGCCCGGGAGAGGGTTTTGCACACGATACAGTTCAGCTTCCCCGCCTTCATATCCCCGATCATTCGCTGGAAACTCTCCCGGCTGTCATCGGTGCCGGTTAGGCCATCATCCACATAGATCCCGGCCAGCTCCCACTGGCCTTGGAATTCATGCTCCAGGTAATCCAGCAAAATCTTTCGTTGGTTCTGCACGCTGAGGCTCTCCTCCCGCCCGTCATCCCGGGACAAACGGATATACAGCCCCACCCGCCAAAGGCCGCCGGCCAGCTTTCCGCCTCTGCCCATAGGCTCCCTCCTTTTTTTCGGCGTCCTGGGACAACCGTCTTCGGTAGAACCTATGCATCGGGCACCGCCCTCTATGAACCTGTTTCCCCCTGTCCTTCCTTCCGCGTCAGCGCCCCCAGGGTGGTCTCCGCCCAGGAGTAGTTGGACATGTACTCCCCGCGAAAGGCATTGGCCTCCCGCCGGTCCCCGGCCAGGAAGCGATAGTAGTCGCAGTCCACCCGTTCCGGGTCCACCGCGATCAAATCCCGCTTCTTAATGATGATCGCCCCCTGGCCCAGCCCCTGGAGGGTGGTCCGCAGGTCCGTGATGAGGCTGCGCAGCTGGCTGCGGATGCTCGGGGTGTCCAGGCGGCCCTCCCACAGGATGGAGATCAGCTCCCCCATGGTGCTCCCCGCCCCCCGGCGGTCGATCAAGTAGGCAAACAGCTCCTTGGTCCGGCTCCGGCTGAAATGGACAGGCCGCCCTCCATAAAAAGACCTCAAAATTGCCGAACGCCTGCACCCGCAGGGTGGTGCTGCCCGCTCCTGTACGGGGTAACGCAGGTTGCGCAGTTCCTCTTCCACCGCCTTGACGGTGACAGGCTTGCGAATATATCCGCTGGCGTGGAGCTGAAAGGCCTCCGCCATGTATTGGGAAAACCCCGTGACAAAGATCAGGTTGCCCCGGGGACAGAGCTCTTTCAGCCGCTGGGCCAGGGCGATGCCGCTCATCCCCGGCATCTCAATATCCAAAAAGGCCACATCAAAGCCCTCTCCAGTCTCCTCCAGCCACGCCAGCAGCCGACGGGCACTGGAAAAGGGATGGATTTCCCCCTGGGGACAGGCCTGCCGAATCCGGTCCGTGAGCATATCCAGCATCAGGGCCTCGTCATCCGCCGCGATGATCCGCATCAAAAGACTCCTTTCCTTGGGTATCCCCTGTCTTGGGAATCCGCACCTGGGCCACTGTCCCCACGCCCCTCCTGGCTGGCGATGCAGAGCGTCCCGCCGCACTGGGCGGTCAAGCGGCTGCGCACGTTCTCGATCCCCACGTGTTCCCGCCCGTCCCCACGCACCCGCACCGGGTCAAACCCCACACCGTCATCCCGGATGGTCACCTGGTAACTCTCCTCCGTCTCCCGGGCGGAGATCCAGATGGTGCCGCCCTCCTCCCGCTTGGTGACCCCATGGCGTACCGCGTTCTCCACCAGCGGCTGCAGGCTCAGGGCCGGGAGGAAGAAATCGCTGGTCTCAATGGCATACTCCACCCGCAGATGGGCTCCAAAGCGGATACGCTCCAGATTCAGATAGCACCGCACATGCTCCAGCTCCGGCTGGCGGGGGATGACCCGCGTGCTCTGCAGGCTGTCCATGTTCCCCCGGAGGAAGCGGGCCAGCTCATCGGTGGCCTCCTGGGCCTTCTGGGGATTGGTTTCACAGAGCCACTCGATGCTTCCCAAAAATGTTATACAGGAAATGGGGCTGAATTTGGCTGAGCATAATGGCAATCTTCTTCTCCGCCAGTTCCTTGTCCTGGGCCCGCAGACGCCGGTCCCGCTGCAGCTGGACATTGACAAAGACCAGCACCAGGGTCAGCGTCGCCCCGATGCCCAGCAAGGTAATCTCCGTCCAAAGCAGTTCCGCCGCCAGAATGCCCATGGGCAGCAGCACATACGCCGGCAGAAGTTCTCTCTCCTCCCGCGCCTGTCCCTTGCGATGCAGGCCCATCACGCCCCCCCAAGGCCAGCGCCACCAGCCCGATGGCCTGGGAGAGCCAAAATCCCTCTCCCCGCAGGCAGAGGTGCTCCGGCGTGATGGTATAAAACAGGCCGGTAAACTGGGTGAGAACGGTCAGGCCAATCCCCAGCAGGCACAACGCGGACACACTCCGCCGAATCCAGGGACACGTTGTCCAAAGAGAGGCCCGGACCAAGAGATACTGACAGTAGAGGAAGAGAAGCACATATCCCGACAGGTATTGCAGAAAATTTCCCAGCCAGTTCCAAACCACATACTCCGTCCCGTTCCAATACCAGGCCCAGGCATCCGCCCACAGGGACACTAAGTTCACCAGCAGCATCCCCACAAACAGCCGGGTGGAAGGGTTGGAGCGGTCCCCGTGGAGCAGCAGACTGCCCAGAAGAATGAGGGTGAGAATGCTTCCAAAACACTCCAGCGCAATGTTAATCTCCGCCATGCCGCCCCTCCTCTTCCTGTTGAATCAGGTCTATCATACCATCCCGTCGGGGTTCTGGCAAGCCGGCGGCGTACCACGCTGTCGTCAGGTACCTCATGCCCAATGGTACCGCTGTGCCTTCTCCGGATACCTGGATTTCTCCCAGGATATCCCGCGTTTATGACCCAGTCATGTCGAAATTCTTAACATTTGATCAAGCGGGCCCACCCCTGTGAGGGGGCGGGCCCGCCGGAACGCAAGCTTATTTCAGCCAAGCGGAATTGGTGTCGCTGACCAGGTTGTCCACCCCATAGAGGTAGAGCACCCGGTCCACCGGATGTTCCGCCACAAACTGGGACAGGTTATCCCGGTAGTACCGCAGGTCCACCAGGTAGATATTTTGATAGTCGGACGCCAGGAAGGTACTGAAGCAGTGGGCATAGGAATCCCGGATCACCAGAAGGTTCCCCCCTCCGCGTTGGGATTCTGGATGGTGACCAGGCTGTGGTTGCCATCCAGAAAAACCGGGTATTTATCCATCTCCTCCAGGTGCGAGGGGAAGAAAAGGCTGTGCGAAACCTGGGGCGCGGCGCTTCCGTCGATCAAGGTCACCGTGGGCTGAATTCCGCTGTCCCACACCTCCACCTGATCCGGCGGGTGAACCAGTAGCCGCTGCCCGACCAGGTGGTGCCGTAGAACCCATCGTAGCTGGCCACCTCATAGGCATCCCGGGAGAGGTAAGGCGCCCCCTGGGCGATCTGATAGGCCCGGTAGAGCAAATAGTTCCCATAGGAAGTCAGATGGTGGTCGGTCCGGTAGCAGATCTGGCCGGTTTCCTTCCCCTCCAGCAGGGCCTGCCGCACATCCACCAGACGGGTATTTTGCAAGATCTGCTCTGCCTTGTCATAGAGCTGGTCATCGTCGTAGGTCCCATGGAACGTGGGAAGGACTTCTTCCATGAGATAGCCCGTAGAGGGTACCATCATCAGGTCTGCCGGAACCCCCAGCTGGGCGGCGAATTGATCGAACTTGGTTAGGTTGTCCGTGAAAATCTTCTCATTGTAAGTCTTGGGGGCGTTGATCAGATAGCCCTGCTTGCAGTGGTAGATATCCTGGGCTCCATTGCGGCCGGTGGCCAGGTTCCAATAGGCGTTGACCCCCACAAAGAAATCCCGTCCGGGGACCTGGTCCGCAGTAAACTTCTCCAGCTGTTCCTGGGTTTCCCCTCCAGAATCCCGGAGACCGTCACCTCAGGCCGCCCGGCCAGATAGCGTTTCTCATTCTCCGAGTAGTCCCGCACCGGGGAGAACAGCAGCAGAAGGGCCATGACCCCCAGAAATACCAGGAAGATCAGCGCCGGCAAAAAGGAATACAATTTTTTTTTCACAATAGGTTCCCCCTCTCAGAACCGGAAATACAGGAAGGGATTGTAGCTGTCGCTGACCAGGCTGGCAGTACACAGGAGCAGCGCGGCCAGACAAAGCGCCCCTTCCACCAAGGGCATGGCTTTTTCCCCTGGAGCTTCTCCCACAGATTCTTGGCCAGGGGCGTGGCTGCCACCACCCCAATGACCGCCATACCAAGCCACGGCATCACCAGGAAGCCCCTCCCATGGTGCCCGGCGAGAAGGAGAACATCACCTGAAGGTAGGCCAGCGCCGTGGACAGGTCCGGGGGAGGCAAAGAACACCCATCCGATGATCACAATGACCATGGCATACAGATGCTGGAACACTGCCGGCAGCCGGCGGATATATTTCCCCAGCAACAGCTTTTCCAACAGCAGCAGCACCCGTAGTAGAACCCCCAGAACAGGAAGTTCCACCCCGCGCCGTGCCAAAAAGCCCGTCAGGGCCCACACCACCAGAATGTTGACACACTGGCGGAGCTTGCCGCACCGGTTGCCCCCAAGGGGATATACACATAGTCCCGGAACCAGGTGGACAGGGAGATGTGCCACCGGCGCCAAAACTCCGTCACGCTCTTGGAAATATAGGGATAGTTGAAGTTGATGCAGAATTCAAAGCCCAGCATTCTCCCCAGGCCTCGAGCCATGTCGGAGTAACCGGCAAAGTCGAAATAAATCTGCAACGTATAGGCACAGGCTCCCGCCCAGGCCCCCAGGGCGCCGGCGGCCACCGGGTCGGCGGACATGGCGTCCCACAGCATGCCAAACTGGTTGGCCAGCAGCACTTTTTGGCCAGCCCCACCACAAAGAGGCGAACCCCGGAATTAAAAAGGGTGGGCGTCTCCCGTCGGGAGACCAGCTGCTCGTTGACATCCTTGTACCGGACAATGGGGCCGGCGATGAGCTGGGGGAACAGGGGAGATGTAGGAGGCAAAGTTAATCAGGTTATGAGAGGCCGCGCAGTCATCCCAATAGACATCAATGAGATAGGACACCGCCTGGAAGGTGTAGAAGGAAATCCCGATGGGCAGCGCAATGTCCACCTCCGGCAGGGAGGACAGCCCCGGAATCTCCCCGCAGGGTGCTTACAAAGAGGCCGGCGTACTTGAACACCCCCCAGTGCCGCCAGGTTCAGCACGATGCCCACCACCAGCACCGCCCGGCGCCGGCCCTGGGTGGACTGCTTGTCCATGAGCAGCCCGGCAAAGAAGTTCACCAGAAGGGAGCCGATCATAATGAGGACGTAAACAGGCTCTCCATAGGCGTAAAAACCAGGTTGGCCAGGAGCAGGAAGAAGTTCCGGAATCGGAAGGGCAGAATGTGGCTGACCAACAGAACCACCGTCAAAAACAGGAACAGGAAAGGTAAACTTGAAAAAAACCATAGGCGTTTATTCTCCAATAAATGCTGCCGGGCAGTCCTTCGATTGCCCGGCAGCCGGTTTCTTTGATGCTCTGGGAACACGCACTCAGGACAGCGCGCTCTGGAACGCGGCCGCCATGTCGTCATAGTGGGAGGAGAAGAACATCCCCACATAGACGCCGTCGGTGACCACCTTGCACTTTTCCGCCAGCGCCAGACTGTCGGGATCGTAGGGAGGCAGCCTGCTCTGCGATGGTGGACAGACGGGTTTCCAGCTTTTCAGCCACAGTGGCGGCAGCGGACTCGTCAACCGCCTCCACCATCACCACTTCCTGGGCAAACGCTGCCCCGGAGGGAGGCGGAAAAGCTGGCGGAATTCTTCCTTCCGTAATTCCATACAGATTATTCAGTCCCTCGGTCTCCACCTCCAGGACATCCGTCAGGCTGTAATCCGTTACAAACTGGGTCCGCAGCGCCGCCAGGTCCACGGTTTTGCCTGTCTCATTGGAACTGGTCTGATTCTGGCCGTTTTCCGTGTTTTCATTGGTTCCGGGCTCCTCGCCGCAGGCGGCAAGGACAGCGCCATGGTCAAGGTGAGCACAATGGCTGCAAGAGATACTATCCGTTTCATACTTCCTCATTCATCCTCCTAAAAAATATCTTACTTCAGCGCCTGGGGCACATGGGTGAGGAGATAGTCTGCCCACGCCGCAGCACCGTCGTAATTGAAATGGATCCCCATGGCCCGGTCCCCGCTGAACTCACCCGGAGAAATCCATTCTCATCGGAGACCGCCTCTGCCACATTGACAAAATACCACTGCTTCTCCTGGCAAATCTGACGCATTCTCTCATTGAATGCCTGAATGGTCCCATTGTTTAAGGCGTCATCCGCCCGGGGGCTGTCCGCGGTCATCGGCGTCACCGACTGGATGAAAATGGCCGCCTCGGGGGACTTGGCCAGGATCTGATCAACTAATGTTACCAAATCTTGACTTGCTCTGTCAACACCCCCGGCGATACAATTCATGCCCAGCATCAAATAAACTTTTTTCGCGCCGGCGCTGGCGATGCCGTCCGCCACCAGGGGGTGCTGGCCGGACCCCTTGGGATATTCCGGAAGCCGGGCATTCCCCGCCTGATAGGACAAGGCATTGGTCTGGCTCAAGCTCACAGAGCAAAAGAACGCCGGACTCCCCAGCCGGCCTGTGCTGGTATTGTAATTTTCCAGCATCACCGACACGGAATCTCCCACAAAGGCCGCATCTGCAAACCACTGGGGTCCACCGCCTCGGCGGCGGGAACCACAGGGTCAAAGGCTGGCGGCAGATTTTCCGGGCCGCCGCTCTCTCCTTGACCAGCAGCGTCTCCTCCCCTTCGGCAGGCGGCACCGACTGGCTGCAGGCAGACCCGGTCAATAGGAATAGTAGGACGAGAATTCGATCGTCCATTTTTTCATGGAATTCTCCTTTCCATTGATTACAGCAAATCCTGGGGAATATGGGTTTTGAGATACTGCACCCAAATCTTGGCTCCCTCATAGGTAAAGTGCATGCCCATACTGCCGTAGTCACTGCAGTACTCCTTTTTCAGGAAGCCCTTTTCGTCTTTGAATGCCTCGGCCACGTTCACATAATACCAGCGATTGTCCTGGCAATACGCTTTCATGGTCTCGTTAAATGCGTTAATCTGTTCGTTGTTCAGCTTTTCCGAGTAGCTGGTGCTGGAATCCGCCATAGGGGTCACGGACTGCACCACAATCTGAACCCCTGGATTCTTTTCGATGATCTGGTTGAGAATAGTGAGGTAATCCTTGGTGGCCCGCTCCACCCCATAGGCGATGTTGTCCATACCCAGCATCACATAGACCACCTTGGCGCCGGTGGCCGCCACGCTGTCCCCAATGGCCGGCTTTTGGCCGGACCCCTTGGGATACTCCGGCAGGATCTTGCCAGTGAGCATATTGGTGGGGCTCATGCTGCCGGCACAGAGGAACTTGGCGCCGCCCAGCGCCGCTGGCGCCGCAGTAGGCCTCCAGGGTCATGGAGATGGAATCCCCGATAAAGACCGCCTGGTCAAAGAAGGTCACAGGCCCCTCCTCCGTCTCTGGCACCAGCGCCGTGAACGTGATGTCCTGGTAATTGTCATACAGGCTGTCATAGGCCCCTTCCGTCAGGTCCACCACCGCGCTGCCCTCGGGGATCTCCATGTCCGCCGCCGTCATCACCCGATAGACCACAGCGGCGCACTCCTCCCGGGTCAGGGTGTTGTCCGGCTGGAAAAAGCCGTTGTCATATCCCTTGACAATCCCCGCCATCTGGCAGGCGGTCACCCCGCTGCGGGCATATTCATCAATATACAGGAGTCCTTAAACTGGTCGGGCTCCACCACCTGCAGCAGAGAGATCTCCTCCAGGGCCGCAAACCGGGCCACAACGGTGCACACCTGCTCCCGGGTCAGGGAGTGCTCCGGGGCAAAGGTGGTCTCGGTGGTCCCGCCCACCAGGCCGTTTTGGTAGGCCCAGCACACCGCGTCGTAGTAGGGGGAATCCTTGGTGACATCGGTGAAGTTGGGGGCCGCTTTCTCCTTCTTCTTGTCCCGGCTCTTCTTGCGGTCCTTGAAAACGCCCTGGTCCATATTATAAAGGTAGAGGACCAGGTTTCCCCGGGTCTCCTCCTCCTGCCCCTGGAATTTCTCACTGGAAGGCAGCACGCCGGCCTTATTCAGCTCCGTGATGTATTGATAACTCCACAGATCCTGGGTCACATCAATATAAGGGTTCTCCCAGTCCTCCGTGCTTCCCGCCGGTTCGCGGAGCAGGGACGCCGAGGAGAACAGAATCATAAATACAAGAAACCAGCTGATGGCCTGTTTCACCCACATCACCTTCCAGAAAATTCCTACCTGCACCTTAGAAAAAAGCACATAGTGAAGTTAGTCTATTGTACGGTATGTTCTGCATCAAAAGCGCACCAAATTTCCCCTTTTTTTCCCCGTTTTTCCCGCCTGTGTTGTCCATCCTTCCTTGCATCCGTGGGACCCGTGGGACCCGCAGCGCCAGGCGTCCCCGGCTGACCCGGAATTCCGGGCTGTCCAGCAGGGCCCGTGGGACCCGTGGGGCCGGCAGGGCCTGTGGGGCCGATGGGCTGCAGCGTGGACAGCAGGGTAAAGTCCGGAGACTCCCCAGGCACCCCGCTGGCGTTGTCTACGTTGGCCACATAGAGGAAGCCATTATAGGGCACCAGCTGGCCCGCCCGGTAAATGCCGCACAGCACCCAGGGCGTGGGCACGCACCCGGTGTTGCAGGGAGGCAGAGGCGGGCAGGGGGTTGGGGCGGATAGGGGAGGCTGCGGGGGGGCAGGGCTCCGGCATCGGGGTGGGCAGGGCGGCGGACACTGAGGCGGGCACTGGGGCGGGCAGCAGCCAGGCGGTGTCCAGGGCCGCCGGTTGGGCAATTCAAAGTCTTTGCATTGGTAACGCTTCATATTGCTTCCTTTCTCCGCCGAAACGGCGGGACGATCTCATGAGGGCAGGTCACCCTCAAACCACTCTATGCCCCTGCCAGCCTTTTTGCGCCCGCTTGGTCCCTCCTTCCCAAAAATCCTATGGCGCGGCCGGAAAAATGGTGGTATAATAGCGCAAAACGGCTATGGCCCGCATCCAGCCGCCAGCCAGGAGAGAGGGGAAGGAATATGGAAGCCCAAGCCCGTCCCATCGGGGTCTTTGACTCCGGTCTGGGCGGCATCAGCGTTCTCCGCGCCTGCGTGCGCCTGCTGCCCCAGGAAAATTTTCTCTTTTCGGGGATTCCGCCAACGCCCCCTATGGGGAAAAGTCCCTGGACCAGGTCCGGGCCCTGACCCTCTCCGCCGTGGACAGGCTGCTGGAGCAAGGGGTCAAAGGAATCGTGGTGGCCTGCAACACCGCCACCAGCGCAGCCATCGGCCTGCTGCGCCAGCTCCACCCGGGACTGCCCATCATCGGCATCGAGCCTGCGGTGAAGCCCGCCGCGCTGGCTGCGGGCAGTTCTTCGGTGATCGTCATGGCCACCCCCCTCACCATCCGGGAGGATAAATACCAAAAGCTGGCCGCCGCTTTCTGCGGCCACGCCAACGTCATCTCCCTGCCCTGCAAGGGGCTGGCGGAGATGGTGGAGCGGGGCATCTTTGACGGTCCGGTTCTGGACGCCTACCTGCAGGACCTCCTCCTGCCTTTCCGGTACTGCAACATCGACTATATTGTTTTGGGCTGTACCCACTATCCCTTCGTCCGAAAGGCCATCGCCCGCAATTTCGGCCGTCCCGTCTCCATCATCGACGGCAGTGAGGGCACCGCCCGGCAGCTTCGCCGCCAGCTGGAGGCCGCGTCTCTTTCTGACCGACCGAACCGGGTTCGGCACGGTCACCTTTCAAAACAGCCGCCCGGACAAGCTGGCCATGAGCCAGACCCTGTTCCAGATGAAATACTGATCTTCCAGGCCAGCCAAACGAGGCTGGCCTTTTCTCCTCCTTTCCTTTCACGCCGGTGCCCGGGCAGCGCCTTCGTATCATAGCAGGAATTTCTTGGGGAGAAATGAAGAAAAAAGAAAGGTTTTCTTAAAAATGACACGCCGGCCGGGCACCGCCGCCCGGCCCCACAGAAAGGAGTCTCCATGATCCGATCCTTCCGCCCTGACGACCTGCCCTCTCTGATGGACCTCTGGCTGTCCGGCAATCTGGAGGCCCACGCCTTTATCCCGCCAGACCATTGGCACCGGCACACCGCCCTGGTGGCCCGCCTGCTCCCCAAGCGGAGCTGTCCATTTACGAAACCGGCGGACACATCGCGGGTTTTGCCGGCATGACGGGGCACCACCTGTCCGGTCTCTTCGTCCGCAGCACCTGCCGCTCCACCGGGATCGGCCGCGCCCTGCTCACTCATTTGAAAGCCAGGCACCCGCTGATCACCTTACAGGTCTATCAGAACAACCAGCGGGCGCTGGCCTTTACCAACGGGAGGGCTTCTCTCCCCTCGACCAGGACACCGAGCCAGAGACAGGCCAGGTCTATCTGACCCTGGTCTGGCGCAAACCATAGAAAGGACGTTTTGCGATGCCATACAAAATTCTTGTCGTTGAGGACGATCCCACCATCCAACGGGAGCTGGTCACCCTTCTCCAGGCCGAGGGATATGAGGCCGCCGCCGTGGTGGATTTCTCCACTACACTCTCTCAGGTAAACACCGTTCAGCCCCACTTGATCCTTCTGGATATCAAGCTCCCCCGGCCAAAGCGGGTTCTCCCTGTGCTCCCAGATCCGCGCTTTCTCCACGGTTCCCATCATCTTTGTCACCAGCTGTAACACGGACATGGATGAGCTCAGCAGCATTCTGCTGGGCGGCGACGCCTTTATCACCAAGCCCTACCACACCGCCATTCTCCTGGCCAAAATAGCCGCTCTGCTGCGTCGGGCCTATCCCGACCAACCCGGTCAAGTGCTCACCTATGGCGGGGCGGAACTCCACTTGGAACGCAGCCAGCTTCTCTATCAGGGGCAGGCGGCGGACCTGACCAAAAACGAGCTGAAAATCCTTTACTATCTGTTCAAACACGCCGGGACCATCTGCGCCCGGGGGATCTGGTCTCCTATCTCTGGGACAACCAGCTCTATGTGGACGACAACGCGCTGAGCGTCAACATCGGCCGAATCCGGGAAAAAAGCTTTCTACCCTGGGCTTAGAAAATTTCATCAAAACCAAACACCGGCAGGGATACACCTTATGAGCGCCCGTCTGTTCTGGAAACAGCAGTTCCCCTGCTCCTGGTCCATCTGCTGTCCATGGCCGCCCTGGCCTGCTTTCTCGCCCTAAACAGGGAACAACCGGGACAGCATTCTGCTGATCCTGCTGACCTGGGCCGGGGTGGCGGGGGCTGGATGGTCCGGTCTTATCTGCTGCGCAAGCACCAGCTGGATGCCCTGCTGTCCCTGTCGGAAAGCCTCCGGGAGACCTATCTCATCGGTGAAATCATGCAGGCGCCCACCCGGGCGGACGATCAGGTCTATTATCAAATTCTCAAGCGCGCCGGCCGGTCCATGCTGGAGCAGATCAGCGCCATCCAGCGGGAGCGCGGGGAATACCGGGAGTACATCGAGCAGTGGATTCACGAGGTCAAAACCCCCATCGCCGCCAGCAAGCTCCTCTGCGAAAACCACCCCAGCCCCGCTTCCCCGGCACTGCTGTCCGCCCTGGAGGCCATTGATCGCTACACCGAGCAAGCCCTCTACTACGCCCGCAGCGAACACACGGAAAAGGACTATTTCATCCGGGAACTCCGGCTCTTTGACGCAGTCCACCAGTCCATAGGGCAAAACAAGTATCTCCTGCTGCAAAACGGGGTCACCCTTCAGGTGCATGAGACGGAGGACACCATATTTTCCGATGAAAAATGGCTTTGCTTCATCCTCAATCAGCTCATCAGCAACGCGGTAAAATACCGGCGGGACCCTCCGGTCCTCACCTTCCGCGCCGTCCGGAACCAGGATACACTGACCCTCTCTCTGCAAGACAACGGCATCGGCATTGATGCCAGGGACCTGCCTCGCATTTTTGACAAAGGCTTTACCGGTCAAAATGGCCGCCGGTCCGCCCCAAACGCCACCGGGCTGGGGCTCTACCTCTGCAAACGCCTGTGCGACAAGCTGGACATCGGCCTCCAGGCCCAATCCTCCCCAGCGGGAACCACCCTTTCCCTGACCTTTCGGATCAACGACTTCATCCACGGGGTGCAGGGTCCGCTGTAATTCTTACAATTTTGTTAGAACTTTGTAAGAAAAGAAGCTACAAATTCCCTCCGGCATCTCTTAGACTACAGGGGAGGTGATTCACATGAACGAACTGCTGCGTCTGGAGCATATCCAGAAAATCTATGGCAACGGCGGCGGGGTGACCCGCGCCATCGACGACATCAGCTTTCTCCGTCTCCTCCGGGGAATTTTTGGGGATCATGGGGGCCTCCGGCTCCGGAAAGACCACCCTGCTCAACTGCGTCGCGACCATCGACACCGTCAGCGCCGGCTCCATTCTGCTGGAGGGCCGGGACATCACCCAGCTCAAACCCAAGGAGCTGGCCCGGTTCCGCCGGGAAAACTTAGGGTTTATCTTTCAGGACTTCAACCTCCTGGACACCCTTACCGTGGGGGAAAACATCGCCCTGGCCCTCACCATCAACAAGGTCCCGCCCGGCCAGATTGATGGGCAGGTCCAGCAGATGGCGGACGCCCTGAACATCGGGGACATCCTGTCCAAGTACCCCTACCAGATGTCCGGCGGCCAGAAGCAGCGGTGCGCCTGCGCCCGGGCCATGATAAACCACCCCAAGCTCATCTTGGCTGATGAGCCCACCGGGGCTCTGGACAGCCACGCCAGCCAGATGCTGCTGGGCACCCTGGAGAGCATGAACCAGCAGATGGGCGCCACCATTGTCATGGTCACCCACGATGCCTTCACCGCCAGCTACACAGAGCGCATTCTATTTCTCCGGGACGCGCCGTCTTCTCCGAGCTTCGCCGGGGAACGACAGCCGAAAACAGTTCTTTGAAAAAATTCTGGATGTGCTCACCATGATGGGAGGGGGCACAGTGGATGTACGGTAAACTGATCCTCCGCAGCGCCCGGCGATCCGTCCAGGATTACCTGATCTATTTGGTAACCCTGACCCTGTGCGTGGGGCTGTTCTATGCCTTTCTCTCCATCTCCAGCCGTTATTACCACCCTGCTCTGGGGGCGGAATTTGATCTCTCCTTTCTCAGTGAGTGGATGAAGCTGGCCATCTGTGGGGTCACACTGCTCCTGCTCTTTCTCATCCGGTATGTCAACCGGTATATGATCCGACAAAAACAGCAGGAATTCGCCATGCAAACCATTCTGGGCATGGAACAGCGAACCACCGCCTGGCTGTTCTTTGGCGAGACGTTCCTCATGGGACTGCTCTCCCTGGGGCTGGGAATCCCGTTGGGCAGCCTCCTCTCCCAGTTCATCACCGCTATGCTCCTGTCCAGCTATGGCCAGTCTTTTCAGCTCTCCTGGGCCCTTTTTCCCGGATACCGCCGCCCCCTCACTCTGCTTTTTTTTCTCCCTGAGCTTTTTCGTGGTGGGTCTGTTTAACGTCCGGTCCATTCAAAAGCTCCATGTCATCGACATGCTCCAGGCCCGGCGCAAAAATGAGGACAGTCTGAAAAAGAGCCGCTGGATGCCTGTGGTGACCATTCTCTACCTGGCCGCGCTGGCAGGAATCGCGGCGATGAATCTCTGGTATGCCTCCCTTTACTATGATTCCCGCCTGCCTCTACTGGCCCGTATCTTCTATGTGTCCAATGCCGTACTTCCCCTGGCGGGTTTGGCAGGAGCGGACTATGGTGTTTTAAGCGGCGGCGCTTTCTCCCTCTGTTGGCCTTTTTCTCCTGGTCCAGTCCCTCATCAGCCTTTTCTTCATCGCCCTGGCCCCGTGGATGGACCGGACCTACTCCCTGCCCATTTCTCAGGAGAGCCTGCGCTCCTACCTGCTCTTTTTCTTGTCTACCTGTCTTTCTTCCTCTGTACGGTGATGTATCTGTCCAGCCGCCTGCTGTCCGCCTGGAAGGACAGGTCCCCCGCCCATAAGTACACCGGGGAAAACCTCTTTTTCTACGGCCAGGTTCTCTCCAAGCTTCGCTCTGCCAGCAAATCCATGACTCTGATCAGCCTGACCCTGGTACTGTCCACCGTCCTGTTTGCCCTCTCCCCGCCCTGAGCGGCTGGGCAGAGGGCTATCTGGAGGAGCGGGCCATCTATGACGTGCAGATCAACAGTTATTACAACAATGTCCTCCGTCAGGAAGACCTGCCTCAAGACACGTATGACTTTGTCCCCACGTTTTTAGAGGCGCGGGGCATCCAGATCACCCAAGACCGTGTCTTTTCCCTTTACCTGCCGGAGGCATCCCAGTTCCACAACCGAAACAAGTATGACTTCCCCGTTGTGGCTGTGGCACTGTCCGATTACAACGCCATCCGGCAGATGCTGGGGTATCCCCCCCATCTCCTTGGGGGCGAGGGAGTTCAGCACCCAGTGGGACGCCATCTCCACCCCGGAAGACCAGGCGGCCTTTCTCCGCAACCATCCCACCCTGTCCACCGATGCCGGCACCCTCTCCCTGGCCCAGGATGCTCTCCACACAGAGTCCATGGGGGAAACTTTCTATAATCTTTACACCCATGTAACCTATGTCCTGCCCGACCAGGTCTGCCATCAGCTCCTTCCCGTTATGACCAAGCGGTATCTTGCCACGGCCCACCCCATTCCCTATGCAGACGCCGCTGCTCTGCAGGACGCCTTCTCCACCCATTACCCGAACAGTCCCTGCAGGACGGTCCCGAGTACAGCCTGGATACCCGAACCCAGCAGATCAGTGACACCAAATCACAGATTTTCTTATTCCACGCCGTGATGGTCTACGGAGCCGTGGTGCTCATGGTCATCTGCTTTTACCATTCTCTCCCTCCAGCAGCTGTGGGACGCCAACCAGTACCGCTACCGGTTCGGTGTGCTGCGCAAGCTGGGCGTGGAGGACCGCTCCATCCACCATCTCATTTCCAAACAGCTGGCTCTGTGGTTTGGGTTGCCTGTGGGTCTGGCCGTTCTGATCTCTGGGGCCATATCCGCCTTTTTCTTTTGGTCGATTGCCACAGAGATTAACGCCTACCTGGGCTTTGATGCGCTCCTGTCTCAAGTGTCCGCCCTGGCTGGCATTCTTCTGCTTCTCCTGCTGGCTTACGCGCTCTCCACCTGGACCCTGTTCCGCCGGGCCGTATCCCCGTAACTCCCTATTCTGCCTCGCCCACCGGGGACCCGCCCGCGTCCCAAAAAACGAGCCCCCTGAAAAACAGGGGGCTCATAGCCGTTTTTTCAGCAGGGTGCATGCGGGAAGAACTCTCTGAAAACCCTTGGCATTGCTGCACTTTCCTGATGGTCGAGTGGAAAAACAGGGGGCTTTGCATTGACTTTCTCCCCCATGGTTTGCTATGATGCTTCCGTCTTGCAAGGCACATCCAACCAAAGGAGTGTGTGAACGGATGGAAAACAAGAAATCATTTGGCACCTTCATCTGCCAGCGGCGCAAAGAGCTGGGCATGACCCAGAAGGAATTCGCCCAGCGTCTCTTTGTCACCGACTCCGCGGTCAGCAAATGGGAGCGGGGGCTGGCCTACCCTGACATCACCCTGCTCCAGAGCATCTGTCAGGTCCTGCAATGCAGTGAGAAAGAGCTGCTGTCCTCCAGCGAAGACACCGAGGGCAGGCGGGCGGAACAGCTGGCCAAAAAATATTTGCAGCTGACCCGAAACTACCGGCTGGGACAATATATCCTGTATGGCCTGATCACCCTGGGCTGTCTGCTGGGCAACCTGCTCAGCCAGCATGCCCTCACCTGGTTCTGGATCGTCCTGGCCTCAGAACTCATGGTGGCCTCCCTTACCTTGCTGCCCACCTTCGTTCCAGAGGGACGGCGGGGGACTGGCCAGCCTGGGGGGCTTCACCGGCTGCCTGCTGCTGTTGCTGCTGGTCTGCTGTCTCTATACCGGCGGGGACTGGTTCCTCATCGCCGGGGTGAGCGTGCTGTTTGGTATGGGCCTGGTCTTCCTCCCCTTCGCCCTGCGCGCCCTGCCCCTGCCGGAGGAGTTGGCCCACCGGAAGGTCTCCCCCTCTACGTGGGCATCGAGCTTCTGCTGCTTCTCGCCCTGTTCGGGGTGGCCTGTCTGTACACCGGGGGCACGTGGTTCCTCAGCGCCGCGCTCTGGACGGTGTTTGGACTGGGCATTGCCCTGCTCCCCCCCTGCTCCGGCAGCTCCCCCTGCCCTGGAACTGGTCCCGGCACAAGGCGGTGGTCTATCTGTCCTTTGAGTCCATTCTCCTGCTGGCGGGCCTGGCCTGGGAGGGACGCACCGGGGACTTTCCCCTGCCCATGCTGCCCATTGCCCTGCTGTGTCTGGCCCTTCCCTGGGGCTGGCTGGGCGCCCTGCGCTACCTCCCCCTGGGCCGGTGGTTCCGGGCCGGGGTGGGGCTGGCGTGGACCGGCCTGTGGATCTGGCTGGCGCCCTTTGTTCTGGATCAGATCTATCTGCACATGGGCTATTTCACCAGTACCCCCTATCAGCTGATCCTCCCCATTGACTTTCACAACTGGGCCGCCGCCATGAGCGCCAACGTGATGTTCCTGATCATCTTGGGCTTTCTGCTCCTGGGGCTGCTCTGCGTGGTGGCGGCATTCTCTGGCGCCGAACCCATCCCCGGACCTCCGCCCCTGAGGCGTAACCGGTCAGAAACTACCGGCCAGCAGCTCCCGAATGGTCTCCATAGACAGGTCCACAGAGGCGATCTCATCGGCACAGCGCCGAAGCTCCTCCCGGACCAGGCGGGCATGAGGGACCTGCCGTTTGTACTTGAGCTGGTGCTCCAGACTGGCCCAAAAATCAATGGCGATGGTCCGCAGCTGCACCTCCACCGTCATCCCCGCCCCGGCCCCGCCCGAGGCCCAAAATGAGGTGGTAGCTTCGATAGCCATTCTCCTTGGGGTAGGAGATGTAGTCCTTGGTCTCCAGCACGGAAAAACGCCGCCTGGTCCTCCAGCCACCGGGCAACCTGATACACATCGTCCTGAAACCCGCAGATCACCCGGACCCCCACCGCGTCCCGGACCCGGGTCAGCGCCGCCTGCCGGGTCTGTGGCTGTCCCCGCTGGGCCAGCTTGCGGCACATGCTCTCCGGGGATTTGATCCGGGAACTGGTATAAAGCACGGGAGACTGCCGCCCCTGGGCCTTCCATACCCGCTGCAGTTCCTCCACCGCCTCCAGAACCTGACGCTCGGCCAGACGCATCTGCGCCAGCTCCGGGCCGTAAAACTCGTTCGCTGTCATTTGCGATCCCTCCTTCTTCCCACAGGGAGATGTGCTCCCTCAAAAAGACGCGGTTCCGGCCCACCAAGTCCGGGAACCGCGCCTCTTTTTGCCCCTCACCGGACTTGTCATGGACTTCACGCGCTGGGAAACAGCGCCGTAATCACCAGGCGGTCCGTCCCTTTGGCCGCGGCGGAGAGCTTCCCCGGTGGGCTTGGACCACCGCCTTTGCAATGGACAGCCCTATGCCATATCCCCCCCTGGCCGGAGTTTCGAGAGGCATCCCCCGGTAAAACCGGTCAAACATATTCTCCAGCAGTTCCTTGCTCAGCACTTCCGCCGTGTTCTCCACCGACAGGCGCAGGTGTTTGCCCTGTCGGGACAGACGCAGGGCGATCTGCCCGCCCTCCGGCGAATATTTCAGCGCGTTGTCCAGAAGGATGGACACCAGCTGCACCAGGCTTTTCTCCTCGCCCACCAGGGTGAGCATAGGCTGAACATCCACGGACAGCGTCTTGTTCTGGCGCTTGGCCACCGCCTGGAACGCTTGGGCGGCCTCGGCCACCAGTTCGGAGAAGGGCAGCGGCAGAAACTGCTGCCGTCCCTGCTCCTCCTCCATGCGGGACAGGTAGATTAGATCATTGGTAAGGGTGGATAAACGCTTAATTTGGGTTTGAATGTCCACGATCCACTCATTCTCCTCCCCCGTCTCCAGGGCCAGGACCTCCGTGTCCGCCTGGATGATGGCAATGGGGGTTTTGATCTCATGGCCGGCGTCGGTGATAAAACGTTTTTGCTTTTCATGTCCCTCGATCACCGGCTTAATGATCCGCCGGGACAGCAGCAGAAGCAGCAGAAGCACCGCCAGCAGCCCCGACGCCGCCACCCAAAGGCTGGTCACCAACGTGCTGTGAAAGGTAAACAGGTGGGCGCCGTAGTCCAGGAAAATCACCCGCGTGTTCTCCCCCCGCGCCTCCAAATACCGGTAGTCCTGCCAAAATCCCCGTGGACTGTCCTGGGCCCAGACGGCCTGGGCATAGCTGGCCGCGGTCTCCTCATCCACTGCGGCGATCTTTCCGGTGTCCGTGGCCAAAACTGTTCCCTGCCGGTCCAGGAGCACGGAAAAATATCGGGTCTCATAGCCCAGCTCTACGGACCGGTGCCGGGGGCCCAGTTCCTCCCAGTCGAAGTCCGCTTTGATCTCTGGAAACTTGCCCTGGTTGTCCGCCAGCAGGTCCAGGATGCGGTCCGCGTCAGAGACAATTCCCCGATAGTTGGTCAGGAGAATCACCCCTAAAATCACCGTCAGCACCGCCAGCAGAGAGAGCATGGCCGCCGCCACCAGCTTGGTCCGGAGTTTCCGGATCATATGGCCTCCTCCAGGTAATACCCCGCGTTCCGCCGGGCCTTGATCTGAATGTTCCCATGCAGCGCGGCGACTTTTTTCGCAGATAGGAGATGTAGACCCAGACCACGTTGATCTCCGCCTCATTGTCATACCCCCAGATTTTCTCCAAAAACCGCTCGGTGGAGATGAGGTTCCGGGGTTGCACATCAGCAGCTCCAGCATCTGAAATTCCTTGTTGGCCAGCCGAAGCCGGCCGGTGGGAGAGGAGAGCTCAAAGGTGGCCCGGTCCAGGGTGATGTTTCCCACCTGAAGCCGGGAGGTGGCCTGTACCGTCTGTTCCCGGGTCATGGCCCGGATGCGTGCCAGCAGCTCCTGGCTGGCAAAGGGCTTGGTCAAATAATCGTTGGCGCCGCTGTCCAGCCCCAGCACTTTGTCGTCCACTTCGGACTTGGCGGTGAGCAGGAGCACCGGCAGCCGGTTCCCCTGCCGGCGCAGCTGACACAGCACATCGATCCCGTCCCGCTTTGGCATCATGATGTCCAGAATGGCCCCGTCATAGTTGCCGGACCCCAGATAGGCCATCGCCTCCTCCCCGTCGTAAACCGCGTCCACCTCATAGTTGTTTTTCGCAGCAGCACCGTGAGGGCCCGGGCCAGGGACCGCTCATCCTCCGCCAGCAGCAGCCGCATACCACCGCCTCCTTTTTTTTCCCCCGGGCCTTCCCCGGAGCAGCCTCAGAATACCAGGGCTTCTTTAACTGAACTTAAAAACCCTGTGAACAATCTGTATCCATGGGAAGCCTTGTCTTTCCCTGCCCCATATTGTATAATCGGGAAGCACGGCCGCTGTCAGCCGCCAGCTTTTTTTCCGGATGGAGGCGAATCACCATGTCAGACCAATCCACCCCTGTCACCCGGCTTCCCCCTGCGGAAGGGTGCCTCCCTGCGCTGGCTCCCTTCCTGTTTATCTTTCTGCAAAGTGTACTGTATGGGCTGGGGGACCCCATTTCCAAGTCCGCCTATGAGGTTCTCCCCCGTCTATTCCCTGCTGACCGCCCGCTACGGCATTGCCCTTGCCTTTCTGCTGCTGGTGTTCGGCCGGCGAATCTGGCGGGGGACTGAAGGTCTGCTCCCCCGGGACTGGCTGCTTCCCAGCCTCTGCATGGGGGCGCCTATGTGGCCAACAACATCGCCCTGGAGCTCACCGCCGCCACCTCCGTGGCCTTTCTGCGCTCCCTGTCCACGATGATGACCCCACTTTTGGCCCTGGCTTTCTACCGCCGCAAGTTTGGAAAAAAAAACACATTCCGGTTCAGCTGCTGGTCCTTGTGGGGCTCTACCTGCTCTGCGGCCTGGGCGGGCTGTCCGGGTTTGGTCTGGGAGAAGTCTTTTCCTCCTCTCCGCCCTTCTGCTGGCCGGGGCCCTGATTTTTGGCGAGCACGCCCTGACCGGGTGGACCCCGTCACCCTCACCACCCTCCAGACCGCCGCCTCAGCCCTCATGGCCCTGCTGTGCGCCCTGGCCTTTGACCAGGGAATTCACCTGGGCGCGGCCACCCCTCGGTTTGGATGAGCATCCTCTACCTGGCCCTCTTCTGCACTGTGGCCGGCTATCTGCTCCAAAACGCGGCGCTGGGGGGTGCTCTCCTCCCGCACCGTGGCCCTGCTCCAGTGTTTCTGCCCTGTGATGACGGCCATGTTCTCCCGTCTTCTTCTGGGGGAGCAGCTCTCCACCCCAGGGATTCTCGGCGCGGTCATCATTCTGCTGTGCGTGGCGGCGGAGACGATGATGAAGGACGACAAGCCCCTTTCCTGAACTCAAAAAGCCCTTGCGCCTTTCAGCGCAAGGGCTTTTTTCTGTCCCTTAATAGCGGACCTCCTCCAGGCACAGGCCGCAGGCCGGTACGGTCTCCCCCCGCCCGGCGTCGGTCCTGGGAGGCCAGAATGTCCGCCATATCCTCGGGCCGCAGATGTCCCCGGCCCACCTCCAGCAGGGTTCCCACCAGGATTCGCACCATGTGGTAAAGAAAGCCGTCCCCACTCAGGGTAAAGCGAAGCTCCGGCCCCAAGGCTTGAATGGTGATGGACTCCACCCGGCGCACCGTGGACTTCTTGAATTTCTTCAGGGAGCAGAAGGCCCGGTAGTCGTGGGTGCCGCAGAGGTCCTCCGCAGCCTGAACCATAGCCGCCAGGTCCAGAGGTTCGTGCAGGTGATACAAATAGTTGCGCTCAAAGACATTGGGCAGATCGCTGTTCCATATCCGGTAGACATAGGTTTTCCCAGTGCAGGACAGGCGGGCATGGAACCGGGGCTCCGCCCGCTCCAGCCGGATAGCGCCAATGTCCGCCGGCAGATAGCGGCGCAGGCCGGCCAAGATCTCTTCTGTGGTCTTTTGGGTTTTGGCCCGGAAAGAGACCACCTGCATTTTTGCGTGGGTCCCCGCGTCGGTTCGTCCGGAACCGGCTACCTCAACCGGCTGATCCAGCAGGCGGGACAGAAGAGCCTCCAGCTTTCCCTGAATGGTCTGTTCGGTATTTCCCTGCTTCTGCCACCCTTTCCAGCGGGTCCCGTCATAGCAGAGGGTCAAGCGGTAATTCGGCACAGTCCTCTCCCCTTTTCTCCCAGGCCCCTGCCCATGCTGGACGCCGCCAGGGTTCCCGGTTCTCTTTTTGGCTTTTCCCGTTCTATTTTAGCGGATTCCAGTTCTTCTGAAAAGGGGGATTCTCCTTCTTTTTCCCAGATTCCCCAGGGTTCCTGTCGAAAAGCGCAAAAAATTCTCTCCGTTTCCCTGCTTTCCCTCGGCGCCCTACGCTGCGGCTGCACAGGTCAGGTCTCGTAACGGCTCCAGTCCGGCGCCTCAGTCAGTTCCGTCCACTGCTCAGAAATTTCCCCTTTCTCCTTCCACGTATGGCTATTGGTGGCCTCCTGCACCGCCAGGTAGTACCAGGCCCCTGGGTCCTGGTTGTCCGGCCACTGAAGCATGCCGGGCAGCAAGTCCTCCTTGGCGGCGGGAAGACGGTTCAGCACCCGATTGATCATGGTCATCGCCTCGGCCCGGGTAATGGATTGGTCCGGACGAAATGTTCCGTCCTCATACCCCTGAATCCATCCCAGACTGGCCGCCTTTCCAATCTCCTCCCGGGCCCAGTGCCCTGCAAGGTCCGTAAACTCGCTGCATCCGTCGGACACTCCAGTGTCAAACCGGGCACAGATGGCCGCAAACTCCGCCCGGGTAATGGGGGCATTGGGCGCGAAGCGTTCCTCCGTCCGCCCCTTGAGAATGCCCAGAGCCGACATGGTAGACACCGGCTGCTGAAACCAGCTGCCGTCCTGTACATCGGTAAACCCATTGACCCGGGTCAGGTTTCCGTCCCGAATTTCCTGCTTCAGCAGCCGGAAGAAAATGGTGGCCACCTCTGCCCGGGTAATGGAGCCCCCCGGCTTCACCTGACCGTCCGGGTATCCGATCACATAGGCAAAGTGATCTGCTCCGTTGAGCATATCCGGCACCGATGTGGCCTGCCAGCCGGCGTACACCGTCCGGTCCGAAGTCATTGTCACCTCTGTAAGCCGCTTACTCAATGTTTCCTCCCCATACCAGCCGGTGAAGGTATACCCCTCCTGTGTCGGTACTTTTTCCAGCAGGACCTTCGTTCCGCCGGGGTACTGTTCCGGCGGGTAGGAAGTTCCTCCCCGGAATCATAGCGGAGGGTATACCGGGTCTCTCCCCCCGCCACCTCCACCGCCTCCACCGTCTTGGATTCCCCCGGCGCAGCTGGGGCGAGGCCACCTGATTTTGTACCTTCTCCGTCCCCTGCTCCCTCAGGACGCTCTCTCCCTGGTTGGTGGCAAAAGTCCCCGCCGGATATGTGCCATCCTGTCCAGGGGCAAGGGTCAGATGGAGGGTCATCGTATAGGTCTCATAGGGCTCTGTCCCCGACAGGTCCCAGGTGACGGTGCGTCCGTCTTCTGCCAGCGTCGCCGTGCCGCCAGTCACTTGAATCGCCGCCTGCTGGATGGTCTGAAAATCCTCTCCCACCACATCCGTCAGCGTAAAGGTACGGAAAGCATCATAGATGGTACGGTTCACCGCCCGACTGAACCCGTCCGTATCCTCAGCCAGATAAAATTCCGTGCAGGCCTGGTCCATATAGGTCTTCTCCTGCTCTGTCGGTTCCCTTTTATAGAGCACCCCAATGGTCGAAACCCCAAGGGCTTGTATCGCCTGCGCCGCTACGGGGATTCCTCTGTGTCCTCATTGGCCTCCCCATCGGAAAGAAAGACCACCGAGACCGAACGCCCCCAGGCTTTGGGCCATGCGGAGATAGTCCACCGCCTTTTCCAATCCTGCAGTGTAATTGGTCCTCCCCTCACAGCTTAGGCCTCGGATCACTTCCCGGCATGCGCCGCGTTGCTCCCCTCAAAAAGCCTGCGGAAGCTGCGTTCACCCTGCTGCCAAAAAGACAGTACCGCCACCCGGCTGTCCACCTCCTGGGAGGTCAGCAGCGTTTCGGTCACATCCGCCACTTTGAGAGCATCTCATACATCTTGTTCAGGGCCGCGCCCTGTCCGTTGACCTGCTCCATGGAGGTGCTGGTGTCCAGGACAAACACGAAATCTCTCTGCCGGTCCGGCGCATAGGCCGCCTGAATCTCCACTTGGGCTGTCGTCCTGTCTTCGTCGGTCCATTTTGGCCGCCTTGGTCAGCTGTGTGGAGGCCGCGCCCAGTCCGTTCTTCTCACCCAGGTGACTGTCCTCCCATGCGTTGTCGGTGGGCCGCAACGTCGGATACCCGCCGTCTTGGTTGAGGCGGAACTTACCGTCCATTGCTCGCTCCACCAAGTCCCATACCGCGTCGTCCTTGAGAAATACATTGCTGTATTCCAGCTTTTTCAGGATACCCGCCTCGGCCCCTGACAGATTGCACTCCAATCCGTCACCCCTGTGACGTTTTCGAAGGCACCCACCTCTATGGCGGTCACCCGGCTCAGGTCCAATGCTCCTTTCAACCCGGTGTCTCGAAACGCCTCTCCTGCAATTTCTCCTGTCACCTTGGAAAAGTCAAAGGTCTCCAGCTGCGTACAGTAGGCAAATGCCTTTTCCCGGATTTTTCGTTACCTGGCACCCTTCCCCCAAGATCACCTGCTTTAGCCCTGGTTTTGAAGTTGCACTGGCATGAAACATATTTTTAGCAAATGTGATCTCCCGGTAAATCCACTGAAATCCAGGGTTTCCACTTGCTTCCCGTTGCGAAAGGGTGCTGCCTGCACATAGCGATAGCTGGGATGCTGAAAATCAATCTGTCCTGTCCCGGTAAACACAGCGCTGCGCAGAGCGGGGATTCCCAAGGCACCTCCTCCAAAGATGAGATAGGCTCCCTCCTTCAGGTGGAAGGTGAGCTCCTCCAAGGCCGCACTGCTTCCAAATACATCGCTTGCATTGAAAGAATAATCGCCAAATTGAACCGTTCCCCCAATGGTAACGCTCGCCTTGGAAAAAGCGGTTCCTTCTTTATTTTTTACGCCGCTGAACGCACAGCTCCCCACAGAAATGGCCGGGTACTGTGCCTCCACATCCACCTGGTCCTCTATCCGCAGCGTCAGCGTCTCCCCTCCAACGGCAAAACCGCATTGGAAAACCCATAGCTTCCAATGGTATGCAGTTGGTCCATTGGAAACTCGGTTAGTACAGCATTGTGAAAAGCATAGCTTCCAATGGCAAGGGGATGTACGCTCTGACTGCACCGTTAGATTTTTTCTGTCCCTTAAAAGAATACTTGCCAAATCGGAACGCCCCCCGATCCCTTCAGGGTAACGTTGGTTACACCCGCGGAAATACCGAGCTGTAACCATCTGCAATCCCTGTAACGCCGGCGCCAATCTCCACAGAAGTGAGTGTCTTTTTTCTGTTCCGCTGTCACATTGGCATCCAAAGCCTGACTGGTAATCTCACCATCGCCTTGGATGGTCAAGGTTGTTCCATCGTTACTTACGATATACTGAACCTCCCCGTCTTCCCCTGCTGCCAGCGCCGTCAGCGGAACCGTAGTTCCCAAAAGGCAGAACACCAGTGCCATTGCCAACCATCGTTTTCTTTCAATCTTACTTCCTCCTTCTTTCTGAATGGGGTTTCCTCTCTGTCTGTTTCATTTGCTCTTTCCACTTTCAAAAGGTACACCTTTTGAAAGTCCTCTATTTTCTTTGCAAATGCCACAGTTTTTCGTCAATTCTTCAATAAACGCCGAAAAAAACCTTGCTTTATTTATCTATTGAAGATAAAATGAGGCATTTGCAAAGAAAATCAGCTATCAAAAGGTGTACCTTTTGATAGCTGATTTTTTCTCTCTCCATTATTTCCTTCTTTCTTCCCCACCTCCAGCCGGTATTCCCGAAGGCGGCGATAAAAGGTGGACTGCCCCAGGCCCGAGCGGTGAAGAGCCTCTTCAAAGGTAATTTTCTGGGCCTCCCAGGCCCGGACAATCTTACTAAAATTATCCGGCCGGGCGGAAGAGGGACGGCCAAGATGGACACCCCGGGCCTTGGCCGCAGCAATCCCCTGGGCCTGGCGTTTGCGGATACTCTCCCGCTCATTCTGTGCCACAAAGGACAGGATCTGGAGCACGAGATCCGCGATGAAGGTCCCCATGAGGTCCTTGCCGTTGCGGGTATCCAGCAGGGGCATGTCCAACACGCAGATGTCCACCCCCGATCTCTTTGGTTAAAACCCGCCACTGGGTCTGGATTTCCTCATAGTTGCGTCCCAGCCGGTCGATGCTCAAAATGTAGAGCAAATCGCCCGGTCGCAGTTTTTTCACCAGCCGCTTGTATTGCGGGCGGTCAAAATCCTTGCCGGACTGCTTGTCCATATAAATATCCTTTTCCGGTACCGCCACCTGCGCCATAGCCAGCTTCTGCCGGTCCTCATTCTGGTCTGTACTGGAAACACGGATGTACCCATATCGCTTTCCTCTCACGTCTCTCCTCCCTTTCTGTCCGGCGTCGCACGTTCCCTTCCCAGAATAACAAAAACCAGCTGTCCCCGAACACCGGGAACTGCTGGTTTTTTTCCATTTTTGTGCTTGCCGGTTCAGGCGGCTCTGCTCCACCACCGCCAAATTCCCTGCAAGACAGACTGCTCCTTTTTCAACCGTTTTCTCTTCCTTCCGACAAAGCCGTCCCTTTTTTTGGGGTTTTCTCCCATTTTGCCCAAAAGGAGGCTCCGTTTTCCTTGACGAATGGTCATTTTCAAGGTACAATAGCTTTATTATGCCCCCAAAACTGGGGGCTCAAAAAGGAGGCGTCTCCCTTGCCACCCAAGGTCATTGGCCCCAAGCGGGCCCTCTCCATTGAATTGCTCTTGTTTTTTGCCTACTGTTTCTTCAGTGCCTCCTGGATGGTTGGGTCCATCGTCACAACGGACATGGCCCAGGAATTCGGCGTGTATACCATTCCCTCCTCTGTCAACAACGCCATCTCCGCGGCCAAAATTCTGGGAAACTTTGTCGCCGCCTGGATTCTTCTGAAGCTGGGCCCTAAGCGGACGGTCTCCCTGTCCTGCCTGCTGATCTGCGCGGTGGTTGTGGGGGCGTTTTCCACCTCTTTTCCCGCCTTCATTCTCACGCGGTTTCTGCTGGGATTCGGCGGCGCGATTCTGATGATCTGCATGACCCCCCTATGTGGTCTATTGCTTTGAGCCCAAACAGCAGCCCATCTTCATCGGGCTGAACAACGCCGGCCCCAATACCGGCAATCTCATCGCCCTGCTCAGCGTCACCGCCGTCCGGGGTGGCTGGGGTCCTGGCGCAGCGTCATCCTCTTTTACGGGATCTTCAGCGTGGTTTTTCTGGTTCTCTGGCTCTTTGTGGGTCGGGGATATCCCATTGCGGAAAAGGCCAAAGAGGAGACCCTCTCCTCCACGGTCTACCGCTATCGGGACGGCTTACGAGAGCCCTTTCTCTATAAATTCCTCTTTACCATGACTGGCCGTCTGGTGATGTACACCGTCATGCTGTATCTGTTTCCCCTGCATCCCGACTTCACAGTGGACGCACAGTTTATCTCCCTGATGATCGCCTTGACGGGGATTCCAGGCACGATCCTGGGCATCGTCCTGGCCAAACAGCTCAAACGGCAGATCACGCTGTTCCGTTTCTCTGGGGTTGCCCAGTCCATTCTCTTTTTTCGCCATGATTCTCACCAATTCCGCCGTTCTGGCCACCGTATGCGCCATTTTGCTGGGCTTTGTGATCTTTATTTCCACCCCTCTCTGTTCACCCTGCCCGCCCGCCTGCCAGGCGCTACCCCGCAAAAGGTCGCCGTGATCCTCACCCTCTACTGGACCGGCGCGTACATTTTACAGATGATTATCTATGCCATTGTGGTCCACCTGGCCAACACCGTCAGCTGGACTGTGGCCATGATGTTCACCGCGCTGTATTCCCTCACCTTTTTGGTGGGCACCTTCCTTCTGCCTGACTTTGACCGGCCAGCCAAACAGCCGCCTGCCGGCACCTCCCCCAAGATGGAACTGCCCCCTGAGATCAAAAAAACGTCCTCCGAGCGGAAAACCGCACGGAGGACGTTCTTTTTTTCTATCTCACCGGTCGCCTCCCCCCGACCGATAGGCCAAAGCAATGCAGAGGAGAGTGAGGGGGCAATGATGGCGGAAAACAGCAGGTAGGCCGGAATATACCCGCCCAGCCGGTCCGCCAACAGACCCGGGAGGCTGGCGAAGAGGAGGGCACCGCCGGCATAGATCACCTGGAGCCGCCGGACCACCACGGGGTATTGCTCCGGCGCGGCCAAATCATTGGACCATACAGAGGGACCCATGGTGGCGATGGGATAGCCCAGTCCCAGGCAGAGGACATTGACCACGCTGAGTGCCGTACTCTGGACAAAGGCCAAACAGCACAGCAGATGCCCAGCCAGCAGAACCCCGCCAAACAGCAGGCAGGACCCCCGCCCGCCGATCCGGTCTGTGGTCTCCCCATAGAGGAGCTTGCCCACGGTAATCATCACCCCCGTGCCGCTGATCATCAGCGCCACCGTGGCCGGTGCAAACCCCCTCCGTGGTATACAGCACGGATAGATGGGAAAAGCCCGGATTGGCCACCGCACCCATAAATAAGCTGGCGCAGCCCAGTAAGATCCAGGTTCGTCTCCCCCCAGCGCCCCTGGGAGGGAGACACCGCCGTTGCCGGCGCTTCTGGTGGTATCTCCGTCTGCCCGCAGGGACGCAACCCCTTCTCCCTGGGGTCATTCCGCAGGACCAGCAGAACCACCCCTGCACAAACAAGAATGGCCGCCCCTCCCATGCGAAAGGCCGCAGACATGGAAAACCGTTCCACCAAATGGGTGGTGACCGGCGGCAGAACAATGGTCGCAATCCCGCTGCCCGAAGCGCAGATGCTCAGTGCCAGCGCCCGATGCTGGTCAAACCAACGGTTGATGAGGATGGAGACAGGAATCATCGAGCCCAGACCATAGCTGATCCCGGACACTGCCGCCCCCACACAAAAAAGCGGGTAGGTCTCCGCCGCGCTGTACAGCCAAAAGGCAAGCCCCGCACAGCACACGGCAAGCCCGGTCCCCACCCGCAGGGACACCTTTCGATAGTATCCTCCAATCAGGAGCATGGCCACAAAGGCCACCAGGCAGCGAAGGGTCACCAGGGAGGAGGTCTGGGCATGGGTCAGCCCCGCTCCGCCATGATATAGGGCAGGTAAATGGAGAATCCATTGGATACTGTCCCCATGGTCACAAACAGGAGCAAGGTGCAGGTCACACAAATCACCCAGCCATAGTGGATTTTTTTCTCATTCCCATCTCCCCCTCCTCAGGCGGTCCCGTTCGCCTACTCCCTCTGGCTGGCTCCTCCTTCCTCCGTGAGCCTCCGTCCAATCTCCTGGATTGCCGCTTCATAAAAGGCCCGATAGTCCCCCCGCCCCCCGGCTCCCTGAATCCCAGGGACACGCACTTGGCATGGTAGGCCTCCAGCAGGGCGCGTTTGGTCTCAGCGGACTGACGCTCCGGCTCAAAAACCACAGGTCCCCGTGGGGGCCCGCTCCCGCTTCTTCCGGCACAGCAGCCACCACAGGTCCATCTCCGAGGTATCAAAGCCAAATCCCAGGGAATAGACATCTCCCAAAATAAAGTAATCCAGCCAGCTCAGCGCCGGCAGAGACCCATGCCCCGGCCACAGGGGATAACGCTGCTCCGGCGCCCGGTGGGTCAGGTATTCATCACAGCAGAAGAGGAGATTGCCATAGTAGTAATGGCCCAAAATCACCGTATTGGGCACCCTGGCCTCCCCATGGACATGAAACAGGGGAAGATCCCCCCTGGGGCCGGGGCAGATTATAATAGGTGTGGAGCATAAACCCCTTCTCCGCCCGAGGAACCGCCGCAGTATGGCGGAGATAGCGCAGGGGATGATCCATAAAGTCAGGGACCAGCGCGCACTCCACCTCATAGGTAAAGTTAGGGGTCAGGATGCAGTCAAAGGGCATCGCCAGCAGACGCCGCAGCTGCTCCCCAGCCAGGGATGGACCTCGCATTGGGTCAGCTCCCGCGGCGGGTCCTGGAGGGAAACATCCACCTGGTCCCGGCTCAGCAAAACCGCCTGCATGGGAAAGGGCATGGACTTTACCTGGTCGGCGGTAAAGGACGTCCGGTTGATCTTTTCCAGCAGCCCCGCCCAGGAGGCGCCGCCATAGACCCGGTTCATCCCATTGCCCAGCAGCAACACTTTGGGCCGACGCCCCAGGAAATGGTCAGCCCCGCCTTTTTCTGCTTCTGCTCTGCCATGGAACCTCCTCTTTTTATAAAAACAATGAAATCTCAAAAATCAAGGCTTCTGGTTTTATGATACGCCCGTCCAGGGGAGAATGTCAAGGCAGAGCCCCGATTGCCCCCAGGCGGAAAACATGCTACAATAAGAGAACCAACAAGGAGGGCGAAGCGATGGCAAACAGGAGATCAGGCAAGCTTTGGACCCCAGGACTTTTGAAAAGCCGGGGATGGACCAAGGAACTTATGGCACAGCTTCTTCCCCGTCCCCAATACCGCCGTTTCAACGGTCGCTCCGTCCCCCATTGGCACCGGGACGATGTCGGGCCGCAGAGGCCACCGCGCCTTTCAGGCCAAATCCAGGGGGCCCTGCCCCGGGCGCCGACCTGCAGGCCGCCGCGCGGCTGCGGCCCAAGCGGCAGCCGCCCTTTTGGGCCGGGCCTGGCAGGACGCCCCCCAGGGAGGAAACCTGGCCCTGGGTGCTGGCCGGATATTATCACCAGGCCATTGTCTCCCACCTCCCCGCTGCCGCCCGGGGCCGGGGGGCTGCGGTCCAATCAGATTTCCGGCTTTCTCAACCAATTTCTCTCCCTGGGAACCCGCTGCGATGAGGCCCAGCTCCCCCCAAGGGTGCTCACCCATTTCGTCCAAGCGGGTGTCTGGCTGGGGATCATCCAGACGCTCCCCTGGCCGGGTTGGTCAAAGCCCAGTATCCCGGGGTTCTCCGGGCCGCCGCGGAACAGGTCATCGTCAGCTTCACCGCCGCCCAGCCGGAGGCCGATCTGCCGGCGCTGGTGCAGATGAAGGACTTTCCCGTCTCTCAGCTGCTCTCCCGAACCTTGGGCTATCTCTACTCCGTCTGCTATGTTCCCCAAGCCATCCGCACCAGCTTAGAGGTCCTCATGGCCCTGAACCCCAAGGACGAGTACCCTGAGGCCCGGGCCATGGACCGCCACTTCATTCTTCACCTGGGCGGCACCAACACCGGCAAAACCTACGCCGGGTTTCAGCGCCTTAAGCAGGCCCGCACCGGGGTGTATCTGGCCCCTCTGCGCCTGCTGGCCCTGGAAGCCCAGGAGGTTTTGCTGGATGCCGGCATCGACTGCAGCCTCACCACCGGTGAGGAGGAGGACCGCCGGGCGGGAGACACCCACGTGGCCGCCACCGCAGAAAAGCTGGACCTGAAACAGCCCTACGAGGTGGCTGTGATCGACGAGTGTCAAATGATCGCCGACCGGCAGCGGGGCTATGCCTGGACCCGGGCCATTCTGGGGTCCTGGCGCCAGAGGTCCACCTCTGCGCCGCCCCGGAGGCCAAGGACCTTCTCCTGCGCATCATCGCCAGCTGTGGAGACAGTTATGAGGTGGAGGTCCACCACCGGAAGACCCCTTGGTCTGCATGAACCACACCGTGGACTACACCCAGGTCCAGCCGGGGACGCTCTCATCACCTTCTCCAAGATCGGCGTGCTCAGCGTCGCGGAAGACCTGCGGCAGGCGGGGAAGGCCCCCCGCCATCATTTACGGCGCCCTCCCCTACGCCACCCGCCGCAAGCAGATGGAGGGGTTTCTGGCCGGACAGATGGACTATGTGGTCTCCACCGACGCCATCGGCATGGGCTTAAACCTTCCCATCCGCCGGATTTTGTTCATGGACACAGAAAAATTCGACGGGGTAGAGCGCCGGGCCCTCAAGCCCGAGGAAATCCAGCAGATCGCCGGGCGGGCCGGCCGGTACGGCATGTATGACAAGGGCTATGTGGGCGCCACCCAGAACTTAGGGGCCATCCGGGCCGGGCTGAACACCGTGGTTCCCCCCTCCAGCAGGCGGTGGCAGGGTTTTCCGACCTGGTTCTCATGGTGGACTTCGACCTGTTGGAGGTCCTCACCGAGTGGAACAAGATGCCCACGGTGGAGCCCTATGTCAAGCTGGATATCACCCGGTATCTTACCATCATCTCCAAGCTCCGGGAGCAGGGCTTCCAACTGACCAAGGAGCAGGAGCTCCGGGCAGCCAACATCCCCTTTGACGAGACTGAGGAACCGCTGCGGGCGCTCTTCTTCCACTTCCCCCGCCTCCATCAGCAGGGAGAGGCCCTTCCTCAGCCCGAGCTTCCCAGGAGGGCCCCCGGACCCTGCCGGACCTGGAGCTCTATTGCCGGAAGTTAGACCTGTACTTCTCCTTTGCCAAAGCCTTTGGCTGCCCGGTGGATGAGGACGCCCTCTATGACCGGCGGGAGGAGGTCGCAGAGGAGATCAACGAAATCCTCCTGCACCGTTTGAAAAACAACATTCGCTTCTGCGCCCTCTGCGGCACCGCCCTCCCCCCTCCATCACCATGGCCGGCTCTGTGATGCCTGCTTTCGAAAGCAGCGCCGGCGTGGTTTGGGGCGGACGTAAGAAAGAAAATCACAGGAATGAGATGATACCTCATTCCTGTGATTTTTTTTCCTGGGAGACACGCCTCCCACAAATCATTTTTCATCCTGCCCAGCTCATTTCTGATAAGCAGAACCTGCCCATGGTCCCCCAACAATCGGAACCTGGTTTCCACCATGCCGCCTTGCCATTTCACCTGCAAAAACGCTGTATTCTCCGCAATGGTTTCTTTTTGGTGACTACGGCACATTAAAGTGCTTACTTCACTTTTTATCCCAATGGATATATTATAATCCTGCAAGCGGGAACAGCAAACCGCAAATAAAAACAAGAAAACTATGGAGGTATCTTTCGTATGAAAATCGCAGTTGTGTGTGCAAACGGGAAAGCAGGATCGCTGATTGTGAGGGAGGCTGTGGAGAGAGGTCTCGACGTTACCGCCGTGGTACGCAGTGAGAATCAGTCCGCAACACAGCAGGTGATACAGAAAGACCTGTTCCATCTTAAAGCATCTGATTTAACCGGTTTTGACGTTGTCATTGACGCCTTCGGCACATGGACGCTGGAGACACTGCCCCAGCACAGCACGTCCCTGAACCACCTTTGCAACATTTTAAGCGGTCAAGACACCAGACTTCTTGTCGTAGGCGGTGCAGGCAGTTTATATGTAAACCCAGAGCACACCGCGCAGGTCATGGACGGGGTAGATTTCCCGGCAGAATTCAAGCCGCTGGCCTCTCATATGGGAAAAGCCCTGGAAGATCTTCGGACCAGAAACGATGTGAAATGGACCTACATCAGCCCTGCTGGGGATTTTCAGCCAGACGGAGCAAAAACTGGAAAATATATTCTGGGCGGGGAGGAATTGGTCCGAAATGCCAAAGGGGAAAGCGTTATCAGCTATGCAGATTATGCGATTGCTGTGGTCGATGAAGCGGTAAAGGGGAATCATATCCAGCAGAGAATTTCCGTCGTCGCCGAATAAACCGTCGAGGGCCCTTTGACGTCCTTCCTGGATAGGCAGAGGTTTTCTTACAGAAGGGAGATATTATGACACAGAAAGAACGGCGTGTTTTCTTAATCAACTATTTGAAAAACGAAGAAGAATCTTTCAAAGGAATTGTCATCCCCCATGATACAGAGGCACAAAAACATCTCCTTCGCGCTTTGATGAACGTGCGTCCGCCCATGCCTGTCTCAAAGGATTTTACGGACATACAGGACGAATATTTACAACAGGAGAACAGGCAGCGTGGGATTGTATCCCTTGGTGATTTATCTCAGGAACAGCCGGAGATCTATCTCTGGCAAGGGATATTACCCGCCTTTCTATTGATGCAATCGTAAACGCTGCCAATTCTGCCATGTTAGGCTGCTTTGTTCCCTGTCATGGTTGCATTGACAATGCCATCCATTCCGCTGCAGGCGTGCAGCTTCGTCTGGAATGTGCCCGCATCATGGATAAGCAGGGAAAACCAGAAGAAACGGAAGGGCAAAAATCACAAAAAGGCTATAATCTGCCTTGTCAGTATGTTCTTCACACCGTTGGTCCAACGGTCCATGAAGCCGCCACAGAGAAAGACTGCGAACAGCTTCGAAGCTGCTACCGCTCCTGTTTGGAACTGGCGGCAACGTATCATCTGAAAAGCATCGCTTTTTGCTGTATCTCCACAGGAGAATTTCATTTTCCTCACGCGCTTGCCGCAGAAATTGCAACGCAGACCATACTGCACTACCAGCAGACACACCAAAACCGCCTGAAGGTGATTTTTAATGTTTTTAAGGACAAGGACTATGAACTCTACAAACGCAAACTGGAAAGACATTGCCCGTCTAAGGGAAACGATACAAACTGCTGAGGCCATCATCATCGGCGCGGGGGCAGGACTTTCCACTTCCGCCGGTTTTTCCTATTCCGGCAGGCGTTTTAAGGAGAACTTTCCAGATTTTATTGCAAAATATGGCTTTTCAGATATGTATTCTGCCGGTTTCTATCCCTACGAAACCTTAGAAGAACACTGGGCGTATTGGAGCCGGTATATTTTTATCAATCGCTATCAAAATCCACCAAAACCAGTGTATCAAAACCTATTTCATCTGGTACAGAGCAAGGATTACTTCGTGCTGACCACCAATGTGGATCATTGTTTCCAGAAGGCAGGATTTGACAAGCAGAGACTGTTTTATACGCAAGGAGATTATGGTTTGTGGCAATGCTCAAAGCCCTGCCATAACCGCACGTATGACAACGAAACGGTTGTCAAAAAGAATGGTGCGGGAACAGAAAGCGATGCGGGTTCCGTCGGAATTGGTGCCATATTGCCCGCTCTGCGGCGCACCCATGTCCATGAATCTCCGCGCCGACAGCACCTTTGTGGAAGATGCAGGCTGGGACAAAGCGGCAAACAGGTATCAAAATTTTTAAGGCAGCACAAGGGGCAGCACATTCTATACTTGAACTGGGCGTTGACGAAAATACACCAGGAATCATCAAGTATCCCTTCTGGAACATGACACATCAGAATGCAAATGCGACATACGCCTGTGTCAATTTGTCAGAGGCAGATATTCCTGCAGAAATCAAACCGCAATCCATCGGTGTCTATGGCGATATCGGCGACGTGTTGCGAGAAAATTGTGCCGCAGCGGCAAACACCATTGCGCCGGCCAACGGCAGGATAACCCCCTTTCCGCACTGCCGCGCGCTTCCGTTGCCAGCGCATCTGTAAGAAGAACACCACTGTCTGCAAAACCCAATGGTCCACAGCCGCAAGCCATCGTTTGAATGGCCTGCGGCTGTGGTTTTGGCGCCCTATCCTACTCTGTCAACAATTCCCGCACGGTATCCACAATCTCCAACACGCTGTCCCGGTCCACCAGCAGGCGCGTCTCTCCGTTGAGGCCCACCAGACAGCTGCTGCTGTCATACTGGTAGAACGCCAGCTCCACTGCAGGGTAGCTCGCATTGTCCTGCTGGAAGGTGAAGACGATCTCCGTCTTATTTCCCGCCGCATTGGCATCACTGCCCGTGGGCTCCAGTTCCTGAAGGCGGTCCAGCGCGTCTGTAATCTCCACGGTCTTCCCGTCCCGCTGGTAGACATAGGTCTCCGTCGTCGCACCGTCCTCGTCTGTTGTCTCCTGCACCGTCTTTTTCCAGGGTGTAGGCCTCCCCATCTAACTGGATCTCCACCCCCCGTCACCTGGCTCCAGTCCAGCAAAATAACATCTTGGGGCAGCAGATCCGTCCCATTGGCGGCCAGAATAGCGTCACACAGGGTTCCATCCACCTGGTACACCATGGAGGAACCGCCCAGACGAGCATAGCAGGTGTCCCCATCATAGTCCCCCAGCTCCAGAACAAAGGTCTTGTCTGTCTGCTGGGTCTCATAAACTCGGCTCGCCGTTCTCATCGGTCTCGTTGGTCTCCACTTGGCTGGTCTCGGTGTAGCGGACGGTGACCGTGGCCGCCGGTTTGTCCAGGCCGTAGCGCCCCAGATCGTCCGCCGACGCCTGGTATTCCACACAGCTGTTCCAGGTCAGACCGGTGATGTTCTGGACCAGGGATTCCGCCAGGTCCGTGTCCAGTGCCGTGTAACCCCGTCAGTCTTCCAGAACCAGGTATACTG
>VOFF01000976.1_pt1 | contig 68000 bp, 86 predicted proteins | sample 5384061 | NCBI WGS metagenome assembly VOFF01 (sample SAMN12384725, study PRJNA508395) | human gut metagenome | isolation source: healthy gut E | host: Homo sapiens | reverse complement strand
TTGAGGAGCACAGCAGCTATTCTTCTGCGGTATTCCTCGAACACCTTGTAAAAGCCTTTAAATTCCCTATTGAGTGCGTTCAGACTGATAACGGACAAGAGTTTACCAAGAGGCTTGGCAGCTCTCAAAAAGCCGACCCTAACTATGTTTGAAAAGCGGCTTAAAGAACTTGGAATACAACATAAGCTCATAAGACCGTACACACCCAGACATAACGGCAAGGTAGAGCGTTCACACCGTAAGGATAACGAGTATTTTTATGCAACACATAAATTCTACTCGTTTGATGATTTTGCAAAACAATTAAAGGTGCATAACCGTAACTACAATAAATTCCCGATGCGTCCGCTTAATTGGAAAGCTCCCATTGACTACATCAACTCTTTTATCAATTTCGGTGAACTCTTTTTTTTAATCTTTTTTGTAACACATCATTGACAAACCTACATTTGGCAATCAGACCGTCAAATTCCATATCCTCAACTTGAAGCTCTTTGTTCATGCTGCCGGCAATTTCCTTTTGCCTATACATATATCAATACCGTCATAATTTCCGACTACTCCATTAGTTGTTGTAAATTCAAACGGCGGGAAAGCGGCGTTTGTACCAAGCGTTAATTTGTCGTCTTTGCTTCCGCAGCCAGACAGAACCCCATTGTCATTACTGCTGCTGCAGCTATTGCAGCTGCTCTTTTAAAAATTGTTTCATTCTTCTTCCTCTAATTTATATTTTATAATTATTTACAAAATTTTGCCCAAAAAATCTTTTAGTGCGCTGATTCTGTGGATTCCCAAATAATTTTTTCCGGGCTTCCTTCCTCCACTACCATTCCGTCGTCCATAAATAATACTCTGGAGGCAACTTCACGCGCAAACCCCATTTCATGAGTTACTACTACCATAGTCATTCCCTGCGTTAGCTAAATTTTTCATTACCTCTAAAACCTCTCCTACCATTTCCGGGTCAAGAGCCGAGGTTGGCTCATCAAAAAAGCATTATATCCGGTTCCATTGCAAGAGCTCTGGCTATGGCTATTCTCTGTTTCTGTCCTCCTGATAGCTGACCCGGATATGAATTCTGCTTTTTATCAGAAAGACCGACAATATTTAATAATTCTATAGCCTTTTATTTGCATCAGAGGCATTTTTTTTTTCTTAACTTTTATTGGAGCTAAAGTTATATTTTCAATTACACTGAGATGCGGAAAAAGATTGAAATGCTGAAAAACCATTCCCATTTTTTTCACGCAGTTTATTAACATTGGTTTTGGGGCTGTTATGCTTTCACCCTCAATAAGTATTTCGCCCTTCCGTTGGAGTTTCCAAAAGGTTCAGGCACCGAAGAAAAAGTAGATTTGCCTGACCTGACGGGCCAATAAGCACTATCTTTTCACCTTTGCGTACATGCTGATCAATACCTTTTAAAACTTCCAAATCACCGAAACTTTTTAGACCGCTTACTTTAGCAATCTGCAGCCCTCCTCTATCGTATATCGGATTTTCTCAATTTATTTTCAAATGCTTTTAGCAATGTGCTCACTATTTTAATAACTACATAGTAAATAAGTGCAATTGAAAGCATAGGCACTACATAATCATAGGTTAAACTCTGTACTTTTCTGGCGGCGCCTACGAGGTCTATATTGGCTATCATACCGATAACAGCAGTCTCTTTTATAAGTACAATAAATTCATTTCCCAGCGCAGGAAGTATATTTTTGACCGCCTGAGGTATTATTATGTAAGTCATTGTTTGGCGCTGCGTTAGTCCCAGCGACCTGCCGGCCTCAGTCTGTCCTGGTCGATAGATAGGATTCCTCCTCTTACTATTTCAGCAATATAAGCGCCGCTGTTAATACCGAATGCAATAACACCGACCATCCATCTGTCAATATTGACATTAGCAAAAATTATGAAGTAAATTATCAGGAGCTGAACCATTGTTGGAGTTCCGCGGATAATATCAATATATAAACCAGAGATACCGCGGAATAATTTATTTTTTGATAATCTGCCGAAGGCCATTACAACACCAATGACCAGACCTACCAAAACAGCAAAAAAATGAAATTAAAAGCGTGTAGCCAAGACCGCTCAAAAACCATTGCCACCGGTTATCCAGTACAAATGTTGAATACAAAAAATTTCCGAGCTCAGTAATAAAAGTTCATTTTATATCTTCCCCCTCCCTGTTTAAACTCTTATATTTAATTATGATAGCAAACTTTTTCCCAAAATAGCAATAATAAATTTGAATAATAATCAAAATTTAAGTATTTTTATTATTTTATGTAATAAATCTTTGATTCACGTGTTCGTTTATATGACTTAAACAGAGTTTGGAATTGCATATTTAATATATATATGTTATAATTTATTAAATTAAACTCGAAAATTTATTTTTTAAAATAAAATAAAAATTTTAAATAATATTGAGGGTATTATATGAAGCTATCGGAAAATCTGAACTGATGTCAGTTCTCAATAAATATAATTTTTTTTTTCAAAAAAGTTTGGGACAGAACTTTTTTAATTGATCAGAATATTTTAAACAAAATTGTCAGCGGTTCAGGTATTAATGAGAATACAAATGTACTGGAGGTCGGACCAGGGAGCAGGAACTCTTACAAGAGAACTTTGTTTAAAAAGCAAAGAAAGTTACAGCGGTTGAAATAGATAAAGCTCTTATCCCAATTTTAAATGATGTAATGTCCGATTTTGATAATTTTAATCTCATTAACAGTGATATTTTGGAGCTGAATATTAATGAGTTGATAAAAAATGAATTCGACAATGAAAGCTTTACTGTAGTCGCAAATCTGCCTTATTATATAACAACTCAATTATTATGAATTTTCTTGAAAGTGAACTTCCTGTCAATTCAATGACTCTAATGATACAAAAAAGAAGTCGCAGCCCGTATTCTTGCCGAGCGGAACAAGGATTACGGTGCTCTTTTCGGTTGCTGTTCAGTTCTATGCTGAACCCGGAATAATCTGCTCTGCTTCGCCTCATTGTTTTTACACCGCAGCCAAAGGTGACATCGACTGTTGTAAATCTCAAATTATATGATAAGCCAAAATATGATGTGAAAAATAAGGAACAATTTTTTAAAATTATAAAATCTATTTTTTCACAGCGCAGAAAAAACACTGGTGAACTCGTTATCAGGCAGCCCATATTTGGATCTTAGCAAAGATAAAATAATCGACGTTTTTAAAACAAATGGAATTGAATGAATGAAAGTACGCGGTGAAAAACTAAATATAGAACAAATAGCTGAACTATCGAATATAATTTATGAAACACAGGAGTAATATAAAATGAAAAAAAATATGTTTAGCAAGCAAAAAACAAGCATAAAGCGGATGAAATAAAAGAAATATTAGGTGAAAATTTTGAAATTCAGACTATGGATGGGGCCGGAATAGGAAATTTAGAAATTATTGAAGGGACGGTAGTACTTTTGAAGAAAATGCTGAAAAAGAAGGCTATTGAGGTGTTTAAAGCCACAGGTTTGCCCACTATCGCGGATGACAGCGGGTTATGTGTTGACGCGCTGTCAGGAAAACCGGGAATTTTTTACGGCTCGTTTTGCCGGAGAAAATGCGACAGATGATGAAAATATAGATAAATTGCTGCTTGAAATGTCAGAAGTTAATGAGGAAAACAGGACTGCAAAATTTGTCTGCGTTATAGCGGTAATTGATAAAAATATATCAGAAAATACACAGTTTTTCCGCGGTGAATGCAATGGGTATATAACTAAAAAAGAGCAGGAACAAGCGGGTTTGGGTTTACGATCCGATATTTTATTATCCTGAAAAACAGTGCACATTGTCAGAACTTGGTTCAAATGAAAAAAAAAATAAAATTAGTCATAGGTACAAAGCTCTGAAAAAAATTTGCAGAATCTATATGAAAATGATATAAAATGTTTCATATGAAACAAAATAAATAAAAAATTCGCCATATATCTATATAAATTTTAAATTTTTACGCTATTGAAAATATAACCAGGTGTGTTATAATAAAGTGACAGTGAAGAAGGATGGTACATATTATGGGAAAAATTATTGCGGTAGCAAATCAAAAAGGCGGAGTTGGGAAGACGACTACTGCTATAAATCTTAGCGCATGTTTAGGATTAAAAAGAAAAAAAAGTCTTGCTGATTGATACTGACCCGCAGGCAAACGCTACAAGCGGGGTTGGTATAAAACCTGAGGACGCTGAATATTCGAGCTATGATTTTATAGTAAATGATACACCTATTGAAGACGTTATAATAGAGACAGAATATACAAATATGTGGATATGCCCGGGAGATATGAATTTGGCCGGTGCAGACCTTGATTTGGCTGAACAGGATAATCGTGAGTATAAGTTGAAAAAAGCACTTGAAAATGTAAAGGATAAATATGATTTTATTATTATTGACTGTCCGCCGTCACTCAGTCTGATAACTCTAAATGCTTTTACCGCCTGTGATAGTGTGATTATGCCAATTCAGTGCGAATATTATGCGCTTGAAGGATTATCACAGCTTACTAAGACAATTAAGCGAGTTAAGAAAAGTCTTAATAAGGATTTAAGTATTGAAGGAGTTCTTTTAACGATGTTTGACAGTAGGACAAACCTATCAGTTCAGGTAGTGGAAGAGGTGAAAAAAATATTTTTCTTCAACTGTATTCAATACTGTTATACCCAGGAATGTGAGACTGTCTGAGGCGCCCAGTTACGGTATGCCTGTTATTGCTTATGATAAAAATTCAAAAGGAGCTGAGTGCTACAAAAATTGGCTGCCGAAGTAATTAAAAAAATAAGAAATAATGAATTGTTTAACGTGAAACAAAATATTATAAGGATGTGAGCAGATGGCTTCAAAATCTAAAAAGGGGCTTGGGAGAGGACTTGGAGCGCTTTTTTTGATGACAGTAGGAAGTCGGAGAAGAGCAGCGAAGGGTTTGATTTTTATCCGATCTATCCGATACAGAAATCGCAGACAGCGATAGTATAAAAATGATAAAAGTTCGTGATATAGAGCCAAATAAAAATCAGCCGAGAAAAACGTTTGATAAAGAAAAATTGGAAATACTGAGCAGTTCTATAGCCGCTCACGGTATAGTACAGCCAATTTTAGTTAAGCCAAATATAAACGGAACTTATATGATAGTAGCCGGTGAAAGGCGCTGGAGAGCTGCAAAATTAGCAAAAATAAAGAGGTTCCGTGTGTCATACGTGAATTGGACGAGCCGGCTGTAATGGAAATTGCATTGATAGAAAATCTGCAGCGTGAGGATTTAAATCCGATTGAGGAAGCGGAGGGCTACAGACGTTTGATGGAGACTTGTGAACTTACGCAGGAAGAGGTAGCGGAGAAAGTGGGAAGAAGCAAGTGCGGTCGCTAACTCTCTCAGACTGAATAATTTATCAGAAAGAGTAAAGCAAATGGTGATTGATGGAAAACTATCACAGGGGCATGCAAGAGCACTTTATCTATAACTGATGATAATGAACAGTTTGAATTAGCCAAATTTATAATAGAAAAGGGTTTGAATGTAAGACAGGTTGAAAAACTTTGTCTGATACTTCAGAAAATAAAAAAAGAAACCAAAACTAAACAAGTAACCGGAATGATGAAAAAATATTTTTCTGAGGTAGAAAAATGACCTGGGTTCCAGATTGGGCACTAAAGTTAAAATTAGTGAAGGTGCAAATAAAGGGAAAAATAGAAATAGAGTATTATTCTAAGGACGATTTGGAAAGAATATTATTTGAACTAAAAAAGTAGTTATATATGAAATATAGTAGATTCACTTTATAAAACCGACTTAAAAATTTATACCTAATTTGTAAATTTGAATAATGTCCTAAGTAATTATATTAAAAGAAGGCAAAATTGATTCTGGACATGTTTTTTAGCTTTTATATAAGCAATTGGTTTTTGAGAGGAGGAATGACATTGGGAAAAAGAGAATAAATTAAAAAGGAAGATGTTATAAAATCTGAAAGTTCTAAAAGTGAGAAGGTTATAAAGTCTGAAAAGAATACTAACCCAAAAAGAAGAGTAATATTGCAACATATGCAGTTGTTATGATAATTTGTGTTATTATTATTATTTTAATAGCAGCTATGGCTGATAACCGCGAAGAAGAAATAGGAAATAGGGTTATGGAAACTGAACAGACAAACGCAAGCTTCGAAAATGAACTTGTAAATTTGCGTGAAGAAAACTATAAGCTGAAAAAAGAGCAGGAGAAAAATGCTTCCCAAGATGGAGGAAGAGACAAAGTATAAAGCAGTGCTTGAGGTAATGAGCAATATTTGGACAAAAATAAATATGGGAGATACGGAAGGCGCAAAACAGGATATTATTTCTTTTGGATTCTTCATCATTTGATGATATTCAAAGGGGATACTATGAGGTTTTGTGTAAAATTTTAAGTATTGACAGCGCTACAAAGCAGCCTATAACAGAAAATAACGCTCAGTAATAATAAAGATGGAGGATAAAAATGTTAGATATTAAGTTAATAAGAACAGAAACCGATAGGATCAAAAAGGCTTTGGCACGAAGAAAAGAAGAGGTAGACATAGATGGATTGTTAGAGCTTGACAATAAGCGCCGTGAGTTATTGTTTGACGTCGGAACAAAAAAAGCTCAGCAGAATGTAGTATCTAAACAGATACCACAGTTCAAAAAAAGGGGAAGGATACAACCGAAATTTTTTGCCCAAATGAAAGAATTATCGGATAGTATCAAGGTAGACGATGAAAAAGTTCGTGAGCTGGACGAAAAAATTCAGACAATAATGTATACAATCCCTAATATACCTAATGAGACTGTTCCTGACGGCGACACCGATGAGGACAATGTTGAAATCAGAAAGTTTATGGAGCCGACGAAGTTTGATTTTGAGCCAAAAGCTCATTGGGATATAGGCAAGGATTTAGTATTCTCGATCCGGAGAGCGCGGCAAAGATTACCGGTGCAAGGTTCCATGTTTATAAAAGGGCGGAGCGAGACTTGAAAGAGCTATTATGAATTACTATCTTGATACACATACAAGCCGCGGATATGGGATGAGATATTTCCTCCTTTTATGGTTCACAGAAACAGTATGCTGGGAACAGGTCAGCTTCCAAAGTTTGAAGAGGACGCATTCAAAGTTGCCGATACCGACTATTTCTTAGTACCGACAGCCGAGGTTCTGGTGACAAATATGCACAGGGATGAGATATTAAACGGCGATGACCTGCCCCTTAAATACTGCGCATATACAGCTTTGCTTCAGAGCAGAGGCAGGAAGCGCGGGACGGATACAAGAGGTCTGATAAGACAGCATCAGTTTAATAAGGTGGAGTTAGTTAAGTTCACAAAACCCGAGGATTCATATAAGGAACTGGAGGAGCTGACAGCCGAGGCGGAGTATGTTCTTCAGGGACTTAAACTTCCTTATAGAGTAGTTAAAATATGTATAGGAGATTTGGGATTTACAGCGGCAATGAAGTACGACATAGAAGTTTGGATGCCAAGCTACGGCAGATATGTGGAGATATCTTCGTGCTCAAACTTTGAAGATTTTCAGGCGCGCCGTGCGAACATAAAGTTTAAAAACTCACCTAAAGAGAAGGCTCAGTATGTTCATACGCTTAACGGCAGCGGAGTTGCCATAGGAAGAACAACAGCCGCAATACTGGAGAATTATCAGAATGAGGATGGAACGGTTACAATACCAGAGATACTGCGTCCGTATATGGGCGGCGAGACAGTAATTAAGCCAGACTAGTAGTATAGCTGCAAAATGGACTTTAAAAAGTCATTGTTATGGAAGATTAATAAAAACCATTGTAAAAGGCTTATCACTGCTTAAATACAATGGTTTTTTATATTTTCTTGTTATACAAAAATTGGACTATAGATTTTTTTTAAGCCATTTTATTTTTACGACAAAATGTTTCACGTAAAACAAAATTACTCTTTTGGTTTTGAATATATACAGCCGCAGTAGTTTTGCCTGTAAAGATTATATTGGGATGAAAGCTCTATTGACTTTTAAATCCTCTTTCTTCTTAAAGTCAGAAGGTAAAAAATGAAATTTGATACTCATCGCCCAGCATTTGGCCTATTTCATTGATTTTCTGTGCATTTTTTAAGAGGACTTATAGTGAGGGTAGTGCAGAAGTAATCGAAACTATTTTCTTTTTTGCCGCCTTAGCTGTAGCTTCTAGCCGCAGCTTGTAGCATTTAAAAACATCTTTCGCCGCCTTCGCGGCAGTTCTCCAAACCCTTTGAAATTTCAAAAAACTTTTCCGGGTTGTAATCAGCGTCTAATATATTGATTTTATTTATCGCCGGAAGTTCAGAAATCAGTCTTATTTGTTCCTGTTTGCGTTTTAGATATTCTTCTTTATTTGTTATGTTTGGGTTATAATAAAAACCGTTATATTAAAATATTTATTTAAATACGACAAAAACATAGCTGCTGCAGGGGCGCAGCAGCTATGCAATAACAGCGATTTTGTTGTATTTTCACCTTCAATTTTATTAATTATCTTATCAAGTTCCAGTTGATAATTTATCTTATTCATGTTTTCACCTGTAGTATGTTTAAATCATTATATATGTAAAATCACCGGTACATTATATTATATTTTTATATAATCCGTGATGTTGTTATCAAATATTATCATAGGTTAGGTTTCAATTTTCACTGATTCGGTTAAATAGTTCATTGGCTTCTTTGACAGTTATTTCATCGTTATCAATCAAGACCTGAAGCCTTGCGGCAATATTACTTTTCAAAAAAAGCACGATACTCTTCATACTTACCAAATTGATTAGCCACATCCGCCGGCATAATACCGTTCATAAGCATTTCTTCGATAACAGATTCCTCGGCTCCTGTAATCAACGAAAGTAATAGAGTTATATTACCGCTTTCAACATCAACTAACATATAGTTCACTCCTTTCTCAAGTAGTATATTCAAGTTGGCTTATCCTTATTAATAAAATGTATTATTTTTCTTTACACCTATATCATAACACTTTATTGTTAATAATTAATGAACGATAGGTTAATATTAGTTAAATAATTGTGAAAAATTAATTTATAAAAGTTAATTAAAAGAACTTGATTTTAATAGAAAAAGGTGTTATAATAATATGGTTGTTTGAATAAAGAGTATGCGCCTGTAGCTCAGCTGGATAGAGTGAACGGCTACGAACCGTTAGGTCGGGGGTTCGAATCCCTCCAGGCGCACCATATAGGAACGGACTTTGGTCCGTTCCTATTTTTATTCTTTTTATACCATTTCGGGAATATGTAACAATTTTTCCATATCGGTTTCGGCTGATAAAGCCATCCCTTTATGTAGAATCTTATCAATATCATTATGCTGAAAAAAGACAATATAATCTTTATCAATGAAACCTTGTGGATAAAGGCATCCAACATAATCGTATAATATAGCAGGATTTTTCTTTGTTATTTGCTGTCTTCCGTAAATCATAAGCGGCCAAGTTCCATTCTTTAATACAACAACTGTCCCTATTGGATAGTATTTCATAATCATAACTCCTTTCTCAAATTATCAAATAAGTTATTAAGCTTAATTTTTTGCGATAGATTTTGTTATTATTCGATACTGATATAACCAAATTTTGTGAACGAAAAATTTTCTCCGCCGCCTCATTTATATCTCTAACTGTTACATCATCGTACTTCCCAATCAGTTCATCTATGGAGCAAAACGGCTCATTTTCAACAAATGTACGCCATCCTATTAAAAAATTCAGTTCATGCACATCGTCAAGCAACCTGTATTGATTGTCAGTATAGAAAACCTTGTTTGACTGCATATCATTTTCTGTCAAGCCGTATTTTGACTGTTGTAATATATCAAATACCGCCGTCAAGCTTTCTTCGATATTTTTTTGTTATATACTTCAAATTCAAACGACATTCTTCCCGAGTATCCCGCAAACTCAATATTTCCGCCGATTGCACTTGTAAATCCTAATTTCTCCCTTAAAACCTGTGACAGCTTGGAGGTGACGCCGTATCCGATTATACTCTGCAAAATTTCAGCCGCATAACGATTTACGGATGCTCCGTCTACATCAAATGAAATACTAACATCCGAAAATCCGTCGCTTGAGCCGTAAATTCTGTCCGATGCTGAACTACGATTACAAAATTCTTTAACAGTGTACTTGGGTAGTATAAGATTTGTTATCGTATCAGGCATTGGAAGTTGCTCTAATTCATTTGTAAAGTGCGATAAATCATTACAGCTGAAATTTCCGGTTAAAAACCACACAGCAGTTCTCCGGCACAAAAACGCTCCTGCGATATTCATTAATACACCTTGCGCTCATTCTGTTTATATCGGATATATTCCCCATTATAAAAGAACCCTTGGGCGTACTCTCGTAATACTTCATGTCTGCCTTTGAGTACAAGAAATTATACCTGTCCTCAATCTGTCGCTTGACAACACGCTTCTCTGCCTCAACCTCCTGCGGCCGCCACTCAAAGCTTTTGAACACCTTTGATATAAGCAAAAATGCCTCTCTGATTTTTGACGGTGAAACCGTAATGTCAAGGCAGATAAAATCAGCGTATGTTGCCCCATTTAGCGTTGCGCCTATTTTGTCTGTTTCAAAATACAGCTGCCTTTTGAGGTATGTCGCAAAGGCGACGAAAGAACATGTGCTCTGTCATGTGTGCAATTCCACAGATTTTTTTCCGGTAGCTTTCGCGCATATATTCCAATGTTCACACTGTGCAGGTGTTCATTTTTTATATGCTTTACTGTAAGACTGTTATTTAAGATATTTGTTTCAAATTTTGTGTTCATATAAATATCTTCTTTCTCTAAGGTGTAACAATATTTGCAGGAATCGTCCACCAAAGCGGCGGAGCAAGAGATGGAAGCATTCTTAACCCTCTGTATATGGCATATCCTGCAGCAGCAGAAGCGCCAATGACAAATTCTTTCTCCACAATGCGTTTTTGACAATATCACTTTTTAGTGCGTGTGCTTTTTAATTTATTGTAATTCATAAGGTTCTTTTAACTTACGTAAAAAATATCAATATCACTTGATTTTTTACTTACGGATCTGTAAGATACAAAATATGCAAATGGATATCTGCATATCCGCAATTACACATTAACTTGTTGTTACCGGCAGCATTTTAATGTGTATTTTCTTTTACAATCAATTTACACCACGCCTTTCTTATATAACAGATTATTTTATTTCTTTTCATAATCATTATATCAGAAACAAAAGTGACATAGTGTGCCATTTATTATTATATCATATCATTAATATAACAACAATGTTTTATCATTGTACTAACACAATGTATCTTTTTATATAATCCATTTTTGGAATAAGCCGATATAGAGTTATTGTGTCCAGATTATTTAATTTTGAGATTAATACTGATTATTGGAAGTCGAAAACCCTTTGATTTTAATATGTTTTTAGCAAAGTTCTATCTGTATACTCGCACCATACCGTAACAAAGTTTTCTTTTGCTGCGTTTTTTATTCAAAAATTTACATATACTTTATTACTTCTTCTTTTTAAAGAAAAACAGCAGATTTTGAGAGCCTAGGAGTTATCGGGTAAGTCAAAATATATTTAAATTATTCACGCTGGCCAAGCTATAACAAATCGAACCACATACGGCAGATTACCTCTGTTGTTTATGGGTTCGATTTTATAATAATTTTATTTTGGCTTTATAAGGTTGCAATGTTTAAAGCCGTTATTATTTGCTGCAAATTAATAGAAAATTTTATATAAATTTTTACACCAGATAAAATTGCTCCTCAAATTATAATTCTATATCAAGCAGTAACGCAGTTTCGATTCAAATTTTGTATTTAATTTTCCGTCACAATCAAGGCTGCAAACTAGATTTTTAAATTTTACGCTGTAACTGTGAGGATTAAAACGGTTCGGCAAATTATTAAATGATATGTGGTCTTCATAGAATTCTTTTTTATTTTTCCATTACAGTCAATATATTTTATGCATATTCCAAATCCTGTAACAACCCTTTTTTGTTCGGCCAATGTCATAACAGGCCATATTTGTATTATAAACATAGCATAGTATGAAACGTTTTAAATCGCAGACTGAAATATTTTTTTGTATGCATTGACACAAGCATCGGCTATTCATCTCAACCGACCAGGAATTGCTTTCCGCGCATATGACGTCATCACAGGTGTTTCCGTATACGTATGCTGTGTTGTCAAACGTGACAGGCGTTTGTTTGCAGCATGGCTCTGAGCAAACATATAATACAAATGAAACTGTGTAAATTTGACCGGGACACAACGTTCCAATATAAATACCACTTTGTGGGTTTTCATTTGTTGGTCCGCATCCGTCTTTATTGTTGAGCTTGTTTTATAGCATAATCCTTGCGGAATATTATCATAGACAACTACATTAGTAAGCGCTGTACTGCAGGGATTGGATATTTTCAGAGTGTAGACTATTTCCTCGCAGAGACAGCACACGGAGGTCTTGTCGGCGTGCTTTTGTGATTTTAAGTCCGGCATTAACAATTCTAACAGAGCTGCATTTACAGCTTCCTAATCCATATCTGCAGCAATTGCTGCAGTCTAAATAGCAATACCTGACGAAAGCTCGGTTTACTATATCACAGGATACAGCATAGTCTACAGACACGCTGTATCTTAGTTCGGCTGTTTGACCCGGCGGCAGACTGCCGATTGAAATTCCGGTTTGCAGTGTTTCCTGTGGTTTTGGCGCTGGCTGTATAGAACCGGGTATTACGGAAAACTCCGGGCGGAAGCGTGTCAAAAATTTGAACTGTGTTCAGCGATACATCCGAGTGATTTGTAAACTCTACTGTATAGGTTAAGGTATCTCCTATTTGAGCAGTTGATACGCTGGCTCTTTTTATTGGTACTGGTCCAAATCAAACAACTATCACATGCACAGTTGTTCACACATAATGTTTGGCAAGGGTTAGCTATCTGAACTGTCTTTTGTTCAGTTACAAATGATTCGCATCCCGGTAAAATGATTTCATCACCGTCACGGCAGCAAATTAGATTGCTGATGTCTGTTGCTGAACCGGGGACAAGCGATAGTCCGCTGCAGCCGCCGTAAGTAATATCATACATACGAATGCTATTCGTGCAAAAATAATTTATAGTCCAGTTTAGCGTCAGTATTATTACAATTATTTAATGCTTTGCAGGAAAGGTCTGTCGGCATTGCATATTTGTCTCCTTTTCAAAAAGGGAACGGGATAACCGTTCCCCTTTCATAATTTCCTATTTTCTAAGAAGCTGTCGTAAAACCGGAACAGCACGAATAATTATTGTCAATATAATTTGCTACAAACTGAGCTCTGACAACACGTTCTGAACAAAGTCCAAAGCCCTCGTCCGGCAGAATGAACTGTATGCATGAAACAAGCACATCTGAACAAGTTGGTAATCCGTGCGGCGGAATGACAAAGGTTTTCATACCACGGGGCTGAATTTCGTTGTTTGGATCTAATTCTGTCAAAATGACCGCTAAAGCAACGCGCCTGTCAGGACAAACATTTAGCAGATTAACATCCAGCTGTAAAATTCGGCCTGTGTCATTTAGCTCCAAATTACCTGCGTCAAACTGTATAAACTCGTTGCATCCGGTCAGCGGTATGTCTATCGGTGTAGAGCATAAGTCAACAGGGACTACAGACTGGCAATCTACAAAAAAAACAGAAGGATTAGCAAAGCTGGCAGTATTTCCCTCATTATCTGTATATGAAATAGATTGGTCAATATTTTTAATACCTGAAGTAGTGGCGTTATGCTTAATAGTAAATCTAACCGTTGCGCTTTCGGTAGAAGTTGAGCCAAGCTGGCTAATGTTCCATCGGAATGATGTTCCTGTCAGCATTGATATAGTGCCCACCGAAGCTGTTGGAGTGCCGGTAATAATAAAATCAGGATTTATTACCTCATTTATTACTATATCAGTTGCACCGGGACTGATATATTTGCCGCTAAATCTGCAAATAATTGTTCCAGTTCGGAGCTGTCCGGAGCAATAGAAACATGTGTTATATCGGGGTCTGACGCCCAATTATTCAGAGCGTCAATATCGATTCCGCCATTGCCAACGAGACCAATTGTGTAAATTGTAATTCCCATGGCTTTTGCAGCGGCAGCAATTGGAGACGGATTTGGACCGGTTGTGGTTTCACCGTCAGTAAACATAACAATGACGCGGTTGTTGGTTGATGAGCTCAAAAAGCGACGTTGCCTGTGTGAAAGCGTCGCCATGGTTTGTTAGTCCGTCGGCAGTCAGTGACGCTGCAGCTGATTTCAAATTTGATACAGAAGTGATAAGTCCGGTATTTTGAACCGCCGTATCTGCAAAAACTAACTATACCAATACGGCTGCCGGAACCAATTTGACCGACCTCCGTCGGTAGCGTCGGAGATAATATCTATAAAAAAGTATTAACGCCGGTTTTCAAATCAGCGAGCGGCTTGACCTTCCATACTTCCGGAACGGTCAAGGACTAAAACAATATCTGTTGGATTGGTGGTGATATCCGGTGCGGCGGTGATTCCAATTGTAACATTTAAAGAACCCTGACAATTGATGGAGCTAACGCCGCCTATAGATTTATTTGAACTAATTATTCCCATTTCTATAACCTACCTTATAATAATTTGAGCATTACGCTCAATATCAATATATGTCGAAAAATCATATATGTTAATACATTACGGCAGGTGTAATTCATATAAATAATAAAATAAAAGTATGTGAATAGTGAGCGTCGGCAGGCCGCATTTATGCGGAGCGTAAGGCGAGCAACGCGGGTAGGATATAAAACTAAAAGTTTATACTGATATACTATTCCACGCCTACGCACCTAACGAGGTGGTCTGCGACCACCCTACCGAGGTTTGAAAACCGCTTCAACAAATAAATTGTAAAAATTTTAAAAAAATATCGTGTACTCAAAGTATCTGCAAATATTTATAAGTTATAATGCTTTTATATAAAATATTAAAGGGGTGTTTCTATGCAATTAAATCAAATTGTTGCCAAACGTATTCGTATGCTTTGTGTGGAACAATCAATAAACCAATATGGATTATTCTTAAGGACCGGCGTTCCTATGACAACAATAAGTTCAGTTCTGCACTGTGTACATCGGAGTGTGACGCTGCAAGTTTTATATGAAATCAGCGAGGGATTTGGTATAAGTCTTATAGACTTTTTTAACTCTCCGCTGTTCGAGCGTGAAAATATCGATGACTAAAATTGTGCTCTCAGCAAAAAATAAATTTAATATAAGTTTTTATTTGTTTATTTTTAGTGACTTTTTACTGATATATGCTATACTGTTATTATAATAGTTTTAAAAAATTGGTGCAGTATATCAGAATTGGGGGCGCAGGATGTTGAAAGGGAGAAAACTTTTAAAAATTAACCTGCTGGTAAGTATTATATTGGTATTTGGCTTCATTATAACTTCATTTTTGAGTTATAACGCCAATTACAGAACCTCTCTCAGTAATGTGGAGCAGGTGTCGTCTCTGACGGCCGAAAGTATATATTATCAGCTGACTACTATGTTCACACGTCCTGTTAACATCTCGCTTACTATGTCGAGAGACACTCTCCTGGTTACCCAGCTTAATGAAGAAACAAAGCAGATGAATAATGAGGAATATATCTCAACACTGAAAAATTACCTTGAGACATACCGCGGAAAATATAATTTTGACTCTGTCTTTCTTGTCTCCGAAGCGACTAAACGGTATTATAACTTTAACGGCGTAGACCGCGTTCTGACTGAGGATAATCCTGAAAACGTTTGGTATTATGATTTGATGAAAAGCGGGCAGGAATATTCGTTAAATGTTGATAACGATGAAGTTGACGGCGCAGACAACGCCATAACTGTTTTTGTAAACTGCAAGATATACGGAGAGAATAACAAGGTTTTGGGGAGTAGTCGGAGTAGGAATAAGAATAAGCTATCTTAAGGACTTTTTGAAGACCTATGAGGAAAAATATCATCTGAGAACCTGTTTGGTAAATGAGGACGGCATAATCGAAATATCCACTACGCATACAGGTTATGGCAGAACCGATTGGTTTAGCGAATGACAGGGAATCTATACGCAGTCAGGTGCTTGACTGGAAGAGCGATAAGAGTAATTTAGAATTTTGACTGAAAACGAGGATAACAGTCAGAAAAAAGTTTTGTGGCTTCACGTTATATTCCGGAGCTGTCATGGCACTTGGTAGTTGAGCTAGGACACCGGAAGTATAATCGGTCAGATGAAAATAAGACTTTATTTGACAGCAGTTATTATTATCGGAATCATTATTATTGTATTGATAATAATAAGTTTAGTATTATTTAAGTTTATAAAGCAAATATCAGAACTCATGGAGGAACGTCAGGCAATATTTAAAAAGGCTACTGAGGAACTTTTATGACAATATTTATGAATTGAATATAACTAAAAATGGTTATGCAAACGCTCCCACAAAACAGTACTTTGAGAGTTTGGGCGCAAAGGGTCTGCCGTATAACAAGGCGCTTAAAGTTGTGGCTGAGAAGCAGATTAAAAAAGAATACAGAGAGGGATATATTTTAACGTTTTCGCCCGAAAACGTCATTAAAGAATTTGAGAGCGGAAATAATCATTTAAGTTATGACTTTTGATTACTCAGGATGATATGGACTATGTTTGGATGCGTATTGACGCATATATATTCCTGTCACAAGAGGATAACTGTATTCACATGTTCACATATCGTAAGAATATAGACGCGGAAAAACAAATAGAGCGTCGGGCGTCGACAGATGAGATGACCGGGATTCCTTACTAAAACGGCGACTGAGCATTCTATTATGTCTGAATTATCTGAAAAGCCGGAGGACTTATATGCGTTCTTTATCTTTGACATAGATAATTTTAAACAGGCAAACGACCAATTTGGTCACTCATTTGGGGATTACTGCCTTAAAGAGTTTACTGAGGTTATAAGGAACCATTTCAGGGACGGTGATATATTGGGACGTATCGGCGGAGACGAATTTGTGGCGTTTATACCGATTCCTGATACCAGATGGGTGGAAAGTAAAAAGCGAGAGAGTTATCAGCAGCTTTAAACTTCAACTGCGTAAGAGAGGAAAAGGAGTGGAAGCTGTCCTCAAGTATAGGCGTGTCGATTGCTCCGGAAGACGGAAACGACTTTAAAAACATTGTATGAGAAGGCGGACGCTGCTCTGTACCGTACCAAGCAGAGAGGAAAGAACGGATACACTATATATTAAAAGCAGAATAAAGAGGAGACTGCCGCAAGTTTGGGAGATTCATCTAATTTATTTTGACGGTTGTATAATAATAGGACTTTAAATAATGATGGTGACCCACGAAAAGTTAGATTTTTGGTCTAACTTTCGTGGGTCACATCATTATAAAGAAGTTTTATTTTTTATTGCCTATATGCAAGAAACTATATAAATTTTTTTATTGTTTTTACGCTGAATTATACGTTTATTAATAATTAATAGGCTGATTTATTTATACTGTAATATGAAAAAACACCGTATACGTTCATGTTGTATTTCCAAATAGTTCTGACTTTTGGTATACAATTTATTGAAAGCATAAGGTGTTTAGTCTATTGTTTTATATTTTAAGGACAAAGTTAATTTAACAGAAATATTATAGTGTCTAGACTGCGAATAAAAATTTTTAAGGATTATTTCTATATATTTCTGAATTTCCATAACTGCTATTATTGTCTGTTATGTTTAAATAATTTTTTATATTCCGCTGGCATCATTGAGTTCAAACAGGTTGCCTTCAGGGTCTCTGAAATAGGTGCAGCGCATACCCCAATCCTCAATAGTCTGTGGTTCTCCTAAAAACTGTACTCCTGCCTCTTTCAGACGTTTATAGTCCTTTTCAAGGTCATCTGAGGGGATAACGGCCACAACTGTATCAGGCTGTGAATTGCAGTCGGGCTGGTTATAGCCTTTAAACATACTCATATTTTCTCCGTTAAAAATTGCAAAACAAGGCGGAGCGTCTTTTTCTACGGCAAAAAGAGGTATAAGGACCGTTTCTGTCACCCCATACCGGAGTTAAGCCGATTTTATCTGTGTAAAAAGTCAAAACATTCTCCATAATTCTTCCGAACCAAAATTCTGATTGTAGTATTATCAAACCGCATTTGTTTTACCTCCAATATATTTTTTATTTAGATATTAGTTAAAGCTCGTCCTACATATTTCATGATTTTTATGTGATACCTATGTGCATTGGTAATTTTCGCATATTGTATATTTTATATCATAAGTTTCCGCTGAATATTTTTATAAAGCCAAATAGAAAAACTATATTTTGGTTTCTTTCCTGTCAGTAAATAATATGTTTTCGAAACGCCGGGGAATTGTTGATTTATAGGTTATGCCATTCTCCTTGCTGTTATGAGCAAACAAATGATATGTATATTGCTTTTTCAGCATTGATATACCGGTATAAATAAGGCAATAAAATTTATTACTGCCAATATCCTTGTTGAAATATAGGTTATTTCATAATTGCATTTAACATAAATTTTTGCAGAAACAAGAAGTTATTATAATTAAATATTTTGGCGGCAGATAAATTTATTATTCATTTTTCTTTTTTATATAAATAGTAAAAATACAGAACTGCGGTTCAATTATATTAGTCTTTAAAATTCATTGACAGACTGATTCTGTTCTTTTGGTGTCAACATCAATAATTTTTACCTGAACAATGTCTCCGATAGAAACAACGTCGGTCGGGTGCTTAACATAGTTTTTCGGACAGCTGGGATATATGAACAAGACCGTCCTGATGAACGCCTATATCCACAAAAGCGCCGAAATCAATTACATTTCTCACAGTTCCGGTCATTATCATGCCGGGTTTTAAGTCGTCTATACTCATAACGTCACTTCTGAGCAACGGCTGTTCAATATCGTCACGCGGGTCGCGGCCGGGTTTTTGAAGCTCTTTTATTATATCTTTTAATGTGGGGACTCCAATATCCAACTTTTGCGCAAGACTTTTTAAGGCCGTGCTTGTTTACTGCTTCATCTAGGTTTTTTCAGACCATCGCTGCTTATATCCTTGAAACCGCACTCAGAAAGCAGCATTTTGGCGGCGTCATAGCTTTCTGGATGGACCGATGTGTTGTCCAAAATATTTTTTCCGTCTGTTATTCTGAGAAATCCGGCGCACTGTTCGAAGGCTTTAGGACCAAGTTTAGACACTTTTTTCAGCTGTTTTCTGTCAGTAAATCTTCCGTTTTTCCTCACGGTAAGTGACTATATTTTTGGCTATAGCCGAGCTTATGCCGGAAACATAACTGAGCAAAGGTGCCGATGCGGTGTTTAAGTCAATACCGACGCTGTTTACCGCGTCCTCGACCACGCCGCCGAGCGCTTCAGCCAGTCGTTTTTGGTTCATGTCATGCTGATATTGTCCTACGCCTATCGCTTTAGGTTCGATTTTTACAAGCTCAGCCAGCGGGTCCTGAATCCTTCTGGCAATAGATATAGCGCTTCTTTGGGTGACGTCAAAATCCGGGAATTCCTCGGTTGCCAGTTTTGAAGCAGAATACACTGAGGCGCCTGCCCTCATTTGTTATAAGATATTTAACTTTTGTCCCGGGTATGGTCTTTAAAAGTTCTGCTGTAAATATCTCAGTCTCCTTTGAAGCCGTGCCGTTTCCTATGGAAATCAAGTCCACATCATGTTTTTTATAAGGTTTTTAATAAATTCGGCGGCTGATTTTTTCTGCGCTTCCGAATGTGATATAAATAACCCCTGTGTCTAAAACCTTGCCTGTTCCATCGACTACTCCGACTTTACATCCGGTTCTGTAACCCGGGTCAAGGCCGATAACCACCTTGTCCTTGATAAGCGGCTGCATAAGAAGATTGTGCAGATTTGTTTTAAATATTTTTTATCGCTTGTTCCTGAGCGTTTTCAGTCAGTTCGTTTCGTATTTCCCTTTCTATAGACGGGGCAATCAGTCTCTTATAAGAGTCGTCCACAGCGGCGTCAAAATATTTGTGTTCGCCGCCGTCAAGTTCTTTCCGTTTTAAGTAATTGATTATTTTCTCTGTGTCCGGTATGATTGATACATTTAAGACTTTTTTTTTTTTTCGCCCCTATCCATTGCGAGAACCCTGTGCGGAGCTATCTTTGATACCCCTTCAGAAAAATCATAATACATTTCATATACTGTCTCGGCTTCAGGGTCTGTTGCCTTAGAAGTAATCACGCCTGTTTGAAAGGTTATGTCTCGGATTTTTTTTCTATGTTCAGCATTGTCGGATATTTGTTCGGCAATAATGTCCATAGCTCCGTTCAGAGCGTCTTCAATTGATAATACTTCATTTTCCTCGCTTACAAAGTCTTCCGCTCTTTTTTCAAGTTCTTCATCACTCAGCATTTGTGAGTATATCAGCACTGAGAGGGGTTCGAGACCTTTTGCTTTTGGCTATAGTAGCCCTGGTTTTCCTCTTGGGTCTGTATGGGCGGTATAAATCCTCAATCTCTGTGAGCTTTTCTGCTTTATCAATTGCCTCAGCCAGTTCCGGGGTCAGTTTGCCCTGTTCCTCAATAATGCGCTTGACGTCCGCTTTGCGTTCCTCCATGTTTCTCAGATAACTGAGCCTTTCATTTAAGTCGCGGAGTATTTCATCGTTAAGCTCACCGGTGGCTTCTTTTCTGTACCGCGAAATAAATGGGATAGTATTCCCCTCGTCAATTAGCTTCACAGTGTTTTCTACTTGCCAAGCGTTAAGTTTAAACTCCTCTGCAAGCTTCTTTAGTATATCCATGTATCAATTTCTCCTTAATATCTATATTTTAAAACGAAATCTGCGAACTGTCAGGTAGACTGTCAAGGACCCCGTTTTCGCCGAGAACTTCTATAACCGTTTTAGTTATTCCGGCTCTGTTTTTCAAATCTTCCTTTGACATAAAGTCTCCGTCTTCACGGGCTGACGCTATTGCTTCCAGCAGCGTTTGTTCCAACTCCGGCAAAGGCGTTAAGCGGCGGAAGTATTTTTCCGTCCTTTTTCCCGAATTTATATGGGTGGCTTTCGTAAAGGTCTACGGGCGCAAAGTCAATACCGCGCTCATACATTTCCTGGCATATTTCTAATATAGTAAGCAGATTTTTTCTCGTTTGCGGTGGCCGAGTTGCCTTTAATTTTATCTTCTTCATTTCCTGAATGACCTTTTCTTCTCCGTGCGCCATTATAGCGGCGTCAAAAAGGTCGGCTCTAACTGTAAAGTAGGCCATATAGAATTCGGCAGGATAGTGAACTTTGAAGTAGGCTATCCTGAACGCCATCATTACATATGCGGCGGCATGAGCCTTAGGGAACATATATTTTATCTTTTACAGGAGTTAATATACCATTCAGGCACGTTATTTTCACGCATAGCGGCTTCAAAGTCTTCCGGCATACCCTCTTTTGCGGCTCTGCCCTTTCTGACAAACTCCATGATTTTAAACGCCATGCTGGGTTCAAGCCCATGGTGCAGAAGGTATACCATAATATCGTCACGCAGTCCTATAACTTCGGATAGCGTTGCGGTTTTATTCTTGACAAGGTCCTGTGCGTTGTTAAGCCAAACATCAGTACCGTGGGAAAGCCCGGATATTATAAGCAGTTCCACAAAGGTTGTCGGCATAGTGTCAACCAGCATTCCGCGGACAAAGTTGGTTCCAAATTCAGGAACGCCAAAAGTTCCTACCTTACTGTCAATCTGTTCGGGTTTGATGCCAAGAGCCTCAGTGCTGCTGAACAAACTCATTGTTTCTTTATCGTCAAGAGGAATCTCCAAGGCGTTTATACCTGTCAAATCTTCCAGCATTCTTATTGTTGATGGGTCATCGTGTCCGAGTATGTCTAGCTTTAGCAGGTTGTCATGTATAGAATGGAAATCAAAGTGTGTGGTTATAATGTCTGAATCCTTTTTGTCAGCCGGGTGCTGAACAGGAGTAAAGTCATGTATATCCATGGTCTTGGGGCACACTATGATTCCGCCAGGATGCTGTCCTGTCGTTCTTTTCACATCGACAATACCCTTTGAGATACGTTTTTTTAGTTCAGCGTCAGGGGCCACTATTTCCTTTTTCTCATAATATTTTCTTGCAAACATAACTGCCGTCTTGTCGGCAATGGTGCCGATAGTACCGGCTTTGAATACGTACCCGTCTCCAAAAGTTCGCCGACATATTTGTGAGCCGTCGCCTGATATTCTCCCGAAAAGTTCAGGTCAATATCGGGAACCTTGTCGCCCTCAAAGCCTAAAAACGTTTCAAACGGTATCGTAAGACCGTCTTTTCTGAGCGGCGCGCCGCATTTCGGACAGGTCTTATTCGGCATGTCCATACCGGTGGGGTATTCGCCGTTGTCATAAAATTCACTGTACTTGCAGTCCGGGCACACATAGTGAGGACAGAGCGCGTTTACCTCTGTTATACCGGACAAAGAATGCAACAAGGAGGAGCCGACACTTCCTCGGCTTCCAACTAGGTAGCCGGCGTCGTTTGATTTTTAACCAGCTTATGCGCAATCATATACATAACCGAGTATCCGTATTTAACAATACAGCCCAGTTCTCTCTCCATGCGCTCCTCAACTATTTCAGGCAGGTTGTCGCCGTAGATTTCATGAGCCTTACTGTGACACATATCAATCAAATCCTGCTCACAGTTTTCAATGGTCGGAGGGTATGAGCCGTCCTTAACAGGCTGGATATCCTCTATCATGTCAGCTATTTCAACAGTATTGTCTATTACTATCTCTTCTGCCCTGTCGCCAAGATAACTGAACTCGTCCATCATTTCGGCGGTGGTTCTCAAGTACAGCGGGGCCTGGTTGTCAGCGTCTTCAAAGCCCTGAGCGCCCATCAGCACGCGCCTGTACATCTCGTCTTTGGGGTCAAGAAAATGAACGTCGCAGGTTGCAACAGTTTTTCCTGCCTATCTTGTCGCCAATGCTCACAATCTTTTTGTTTATCTCGATTAGTTCATTATCATCTCTAACTTGTCCATTACGCTTCATAAAAGCGTTGTTTCCTAATGGCTGAATTTCAAGATAGTCATAAAATTTTGCTATCTCTGCCAGCTCGTCTTCGGATTTCTTATTTATAATAGCCCGGTAAAGCTCGCCGGATTCACAGGCAGAGCCTACTATAATCCCCTCGCGGTATTTGTGGAGCAGACTTTTGGGTATTCCGGGCTTCCTATAGAAGTAGTCCAGATTTGACCTGGATATTAACTGGTATAAGTTTTTGAGCCCGACATAGTTTTGCGCCAGAAGTATAATGTGATATTTCCTGGTCTTCACGACCGGATTGTCTTTATCCAGTTCGGGAATCTCAGCTTCAGCCGCCGCCGCGTCTTTCCATGCGGTCATATCCATCATTTTTATGAAGCAGTAGGCAGTTGCCGTGGCGTCTGCGACCGCTCTATGGTGGTTGTTAAGCTCAACGCCCAGCCTTTGGCACATAATATTTAACTTGTGATTGTTTTCATTTTTAAATATATTTCTGGACATTTCCATCGTGTCCATTGTTTGATTAGGAAAATATAATTTGAGGCGGCGCGCATTTGAGTATATAAATCCCATATCAAATTTTGCGTTATGTGCGACCATTATACCGTCGCCGCAGAATTTTTGGAATTTTGGCAGAACTTTATCAATCGTGGGTTTATCCTCAACCATTTCATTGGTAATTCCAGTGAGTTCTGTAATTTGCTCAGATATTTCCATTTCGGGATTAACAAGCTGTGAGAACTTATCCACTATAATACCGTCTCTGATTTTTACAGCGCCTATCTCAGTTATTTTGTCACGGTCTGAACTCAGACCGGTAGTCTCTAAGTCAAAGACTATGTATGTTCCTTTCCTCATTTCCCTTATGTCGTTAAGGCGTTTTGGGAATCTATGTCGTCGATTAAATAGCCTTCCATTCCATATATCATTTTCAGACCTTTGTGAGCCTTTTGCTGCCTTTCTGGCGTCAGGAATCCTTGGGCAACTCCGTGGTCGGTTATAGCGACAGCGGGATGCCCCCCAGAAAGCCGCTCTGTCAACCAAAGACCCAACGGATGAAACAGCGTCCATAGCACTCATTTTAGTATGCATATGAAGTTCAACGCGCTTTTTGGGATAAGTGTCTTTGTCTGACAGGCGGAGCCGGTATCAGCAGTGCAGAGGTCACTTTGATTACAAAACTGTGAAGATACTCGTCAAATTCATAGTTTCCTGCTACCTTTGAGACGGTTGCCCTCTTTAAGCATTCCGGTCAGGGCTTTCATTTTTCAGAATTTCCGAAAGCGCTGCAGGTGGTTGCCCATTCGTCATCACCTATAGAAAATTTTATTGAGGTGTTGGAACGGTTACCGCGGACTATGTCTCTGCTTTCGAAATCAATAATTTCCCCTTCAACAACGCAATATTTTTGTTTCTTCGGTCAGTTTAATTATTGGCGTCGGGTTTTCATCTATGTATTTTCCGAATGATTTCGGCGATTCGGACGGAGCCGCCGCCTTTTCGGGTCTTCTTTCCTGGATAGAAGCGGCCACAAGCTTAGATTCTAACTCTGATTGCCGCTTGAGATATTCCTCTCGGTCGGTTTCGGCAAAACAAAGATTAACCGTAACGTTAAGATCGATTCCAAACGCAATATGCTCACGCATAAAGGCTGAAAAAATTCATGTTATTCAGAGCAGACTCACAGCCGTTAATATTTTAATAATGAGAGTATTATCATTAAGCTCCCCTGTGGCTCCTATTAAAAAATGCCTTTCCGGCATCATGGCTTGCGAGAAAAGCGTCAAGCAGATAAGAAAAATATTGGTCTGAAAAATCAAGACCGGGATACTTAACAAATATTTCAAAATCGTTCAGACCATATGATTGTTTGGTCATGTTTATAAACGCTTTTGTTTCCGGGATTGGCAGCAGATTCTGCCCTTTTAGGTAAAAGCTTTATATTATTATAATTTGTATCTATATTACAGGATACTATTTCATAGCTAGACAAAAAAGCGACGCGTAATTTTCAAAAAACACGGTCACCCTGTCAAAAATATCCAGTATGGTTGGGCTCATTTTATCATCTTCCTTTTTAAAACTTCATTTTATTCGGTTAAACCATTTTATTAATTTCATCAATCAAACATGGAATAATCTCGTCTTCACTGACCTTTCTGATTATTTCTCCGTGCTTGAACAATACGCCGCAGCCATCGCCGCCGGCTATTCCTATATCCGCGTCTTTGGCTTCTCCGGGGCCGTTGACAACGCAGCCCATAACTGCGACTTTCAGATTTTTATTTATTCCTTCCACCGCGTCGTTGACAGCGTTGGCTATGGAAATAAGATCAATTTTGGTTCTGGCGCATGTTTGGCATGAAACTACTTCGATATAATCTTCGTCTAAGTCTAAAGCTCTAAGTATTGATTTGGCCGCGGATACTTCCAAAATTGGGTCGTCAGTCAGAGATACTCTTATAGTATCCCCTATTCCGTCAACAAGGAGCGAGCCAATACCTACGGAGGATTTTACTATCCCCTGTTTAATTGTTCCGGCCTCAGTTACTCCAAGATGCAGCGGATAATCAAAGTTTGGCTGGCAAGCCTGTATGCTCTGACAGTTGCCGCAACGTTGGAGGATTTCATTGACAGCACAATGTTATCAAAGTCAAAACGGTTTAGGATTTCGACATGCCGTTTTGCGCTTTCGACCATTGCTTTCGGCAAATCTCCGCCGCACTTATCAAGCAGACCTTTTTCAAGTGAGCCTGCATTCACACCGATACGGATAGGAATATTTTTGGCGGCCGCGGCTTTGGCTACCGCTTCGGCATTTTCTTCACCGCCTATGTTGCCGGGATTTATACGAACCTTGTCTATTCCGCGCTCAATACACATTAAGGCCAGGCGGTAGTCAAAGTGAATATCGGCTACCAGCGGAACGTTTGTTTTATTCTTTATTTCTTCAATGGCTTCAGCGCTCTCTTTGTCCGGAACGGAAAATCTAACTATATCACAGCCGGCTGAGGCCAAATCGTTAATTTGTTTAGTTACTTTTTCTATATCATAAGTCGGAACGTTTGTCATTGACTGTATAGCGACCTTATTTCCGCCGCCTATTGTAATGTTTCCGATTTTAACAGGTTTTGTATGTATTGAAATTTCTTCCATAATAACCACCCCGGATAAGTTTTTTTATCTATATATTTTATCACAACGGCAGTACATATTCAAGTAAATAAAATGCGCTGATTTAATTAAATTTTAGCTCATTGCAGGGCATTAAAGTAATAACTGAATAATTAAACGGAGGGGATAATAATGCGAGGCAGAATCGAAAGTATAAGTTCAGTGAAGGATAGGAATCAGATTATTACAGTTGTTGGAAACGGCGAGCATAACGGAAGACTGAGTATGTTTGAAAAAGAGATAACCGGTGGATAAGGCTGTTTTCGTATCCATGTTCAGTGGGAGCGGGCGGAATAGCTGATATAAAAAAAGAGAAGGTGATAATATAACTCCGTCAGGAATGTTCACATTAGAACAATTTTTGGGTGCGCGGATAATCCGGGAACAGAGAATAATTATCTAAAGGTAAATGACGATATGTATTGGGTCGATGATTTCAATTCTGAACACTATAATCAGCTGGTAGATATAGGGAAAGGCAAAGTTGATTTTGCCAGCGCCGAACATTTGTCAGATTATCCTATTCAATATAAATATGCAGTTGCTGTAGACTATAATATTGATGGTATTCCGGGCAAAGGCTCAGCAATATTTTTACACTGCACCGATAATTTAGAAAAGGGAACTTCAGGTTGTATTGCGGTAGACGAGGAAGCAATGAAAAAGATAATAATTAATCTTAAAAATGACGCGGTAATTATAATAATGGGATAAAAATATACTTTTAAAATTTATTCTGTAACTTTAATTTGTGCTAATAAAACGGTATGTGGAATATTGAGTATAATAAAAATAAAATTTGGGTTTAAATAGCAGTGTGCCGTTTAGGCAGCAAATATGTTCGGATGCTGAAACAATGCGGAAATAAGGCTTTAAGGTGATAATTAGTTAAGACAATAAGAAAATAAGACAATTAAGATAGTTATATATTAATAGTGGAATGATAACTTTATAAATATATAAAAAATACATAGAAAAAAGACAATTAAATAAGTCCTTGCCATTTGGCGGTCTTAATATATTTTATGCCAGCAAAGCAGGTATGTACTTTGTTTTTTTGTTACAATTAGATTATAATTATTATACAGCAGTCAATTATTTTCACTAGATTAAGTTGATTAGCGGTTTTGGCCGCCTTAAAAATATTGATGTTACTTAGTACAGAAACTAACACTAAATATAGTAATTATAAAAACTATTGGTTTAATTTATGATTGACAAATTTGGCATAATAAAAAGAGCCGCTAAAATTTTAGCGGCTCATATCTTTTAACTTAAATATTTTTAGTGAGAAATAATATTCTCAGTATCTTTATCAAATAAGTGAATTTTATTTGCGTCAAGAGCAACCGTAACGGTATCCCCGTGTCTTGCTGTAGAACGCGGATTAACTCTTGCAGTAAAGTCATTTCCGGCAATTTTGAAATAAAGATAAGTCTCAGCACCCATCATTTCAACCAATTCAATATTTACCTTTGAACAGCAGTCAGGAACACTTGAAATGAATGCAGGGTCGTCATAAATATCTTCAGGTCTGATACCCATAATAACTTCTTTGCCGTTATACTGCTTTAATTTCTGATCTGCCGCCCTTGCCTTCAGGAAGTTTAATTGAGAAATCTCCGCATTTGAGATATGTGCCGTTAGAAGCGCAGTCAACAGTAACGTTCAAGAAGTTCATCTGAGGAGAACCAATGAAGCCGGCAACAAACATGTTGCAAGGATATTGGTATAGGTTAGACGGTGAATCAACCTGCTGAATAATACCGTCTTTCATAACAACGATTCTGGTACCCATTGTCATAGCTTCCGTCTGGTCATGCGTTACATAGATAAATGTTGTTTGAAGCTTCTTATGTATTTTTACCAATCTCTGTTCTCATCTGAACTCTGAGTTTTGCGTCAAGGTTTGAAAAAGAGGCTCATCCATCAAGAATACTTTAGGGCTACGAACGATAGCACGTCCGAGAGCAACACGCTGTCTCTGACCGCCTGATAAAGCCTTTGGCTTTCTGTCAAGCAAATGCTCAATACCAAGAATCTGAGCGGCTTCAATAACCTTTTCTTAATTTCATCCTTTGGTGTTTTCTGAGTTTCAGACCAAACGCCATATTTTCAAATACAGTCATATGCGGGTAAAGAGCGTAGTTCTGGAAAACCATAGCGATATCTCTATCTTTTGGAACGACGTCGTTCATTAACTTATCGCCTATGTAAAGTTCACCCTCGGTGATTTCTTCAAGACCGGCTATCATTCTAAGTGTTGTAGACTTACCGCAGCCTGAAGGACCAACAAAGATTATAAATTCTTTATCTTCGATTTCAAGATTGAAATCTTTAACAGCTGTAAATCCTCCCGTATATGTTTTGTAAATTCCTCTAAGACTTAAACTTGCCATTTTAAATGACCTCCTGATTTTATATTTGTTCTGAATCAATATGTATCACAGAATTTAACTACCTCATTATTCTAACATAATTGTGAGAATAAGAAAAGGGCGTATTTCACCAAATTTGAAATTAAGATTTTAGTGATTTTGCATAGCTATTTTTAAGACTTAAATACTTTCGGGTAAATATATACAAATTTTTGGGTTTCACTTGATATATATTTTGTCTTTGATAGTATAATGCTAAACATGAAATAAAATGCTGTCGATTTGCTCACAATGCCTATCAGGAGCTGTTTTTAAAAAATTTATACGGAGTTGATTTCAATGATAAAAGTCGGAATATTAGGCGCTACCGGATACGCCGGAATTGAAGTTGTCAGACTTTTGACCGCGCACCTGGAGGCGGAAATAGTGAGAGTGGTTTCGCAAAGTTTTGTGGGGCAGAAAATCTCGGATGTTTATCAGAATTTGAAGGGGATATGCGATTTATGCTGTACTGCGCTGGATGTTAACGATATAGCCGGCAGTTGTGACCTTGTCTTCACAGCTTTGCCTCACGGCGCTTCTAAGACCGTTATTCCGTCATTGTATGAAAAGGGTTTGAAAATCGTGGATTTGAGCGGCGATTTCAGATATAACGACCCGGCCGTCTATGAAAAGTGGTATGGAGAACCCTCACTCGGCGCCCGAGGTTTTAAAGGAATCGGTTTATGGTCTGTGCGAAATTCATAGAGATGAAATAAAGACCCATAGACTGATAGGTAATCCGGGCTGTTACACGACTTGTTCTATTATGGGACTTGCCCCTCTTGCCGCGGCCAAGATTGTTGACACAAAAAATTTGATAATTGACGCAAAGTCAGGAGTGACAGGAGCCGGGCGAAGTGCGAGTCTGCCTAATATATTCTGTGAAGTAAATGAATCGCTTAAAGCATACAAGGTGGCCACCACCGCCATACGTCTGAAATAGAGCAGGAGCTTTCAATATTATCAGGCGCGGATATAGTTCTTTCATTTACACCGCATCTCGTTCCGATGCAGAGGGGTATTTTGCAACTTGTTATGCCAATCTTACTAAAAAAGATGACAACGGGTGAAGTTTTGGATATTTATAAAAGAATTTTATAAGGGGTGAAGAAATTTGTCCGTATCTATGACGAGGGAGCCTGCCGGAAATAAAGCATATAGCCGGCTCAAACTATGTTGGTATAGGAGTGGTTGTTGACCCGCGTCTGAACCGTGCGGTTTGTAGTGTCATGTATGTATAGATAATCTGATTAAAGGCGCCGCAGGGCAAGCAGTCAGAATATGAATTTAATTTGCGGTATTGATGAGGGAACAGGACTTAGGGCAGCTGGAATGTATTTATAAAGATTGGGGGATTAGAAATTGGAAGAACTTATAAAAAAGGCCGGTATACTTGTTGAAGCCCTGCCTTACATACAAAAAATTGAACGGAAAAACTGTTGTTATCAAATACGGCGGCAACGCTATGATAAGTGAAGAACTGAAAAACAAGGTTATGGAAGATATAACCTTGCTGAAATTTATAGGCCTGCACCCGGTGCTGGTACACGGCGGTGGTCCTGATATCTCGGAGACTTTGACAAGGTTTGGAATTCAAAGCGAGTTTGTAAACGGGTTAAGAGTCACCGATGACGAGACCATGCGCGTGGCTCAGATGGTGCTTATGGGAAAAACCAATAAAGGAAATTGTTTTCGCTGATTTCACAAAAGGCGGCAAAAGCATTGGGTCTTTCAGGAATTGACGGAGAGCTAATTGAATGCGAGAAGCAGTATGCCAATGTTGACGGCAAAAATTGTTGATATCGGTTATGTTGGAAAGATAATTAAGATAAACCAAAAGTTTTGGAGTTTTTGGCTAACGACGACTATATCCCCGTGGTTGCTCCGCTGGGAGTGGATAAGGAAGGCCGAAGCTATAATAAAACGCTGATACAGTGGCAGCGCGATAGCCGCCGCACTAAAGGCGGAAAAACTTATGCTTTTGACAGACACCCCGAATAAAAAGCTCGCCGACCGCTGATGATATAATATATGAAATTAACCAAAAAAGAAATATATAAGATGATTGAAGCCGGAACCATTGCCGGCGGTATGATTCCAAAGGTTAAAGGCGGACTTGAAGCATTGGCAGGAGGGGTAAATAATGTACATATAATTGACGGACGTATACCGCACTGTCTGCTGCTTGAAATATTTACAGACAGCGGTATAGGAAACCATGATAACCCGATAATACAAGCCGTATATGGGAGCTGAATAGAGGGATAGTATGAAAAAGATGTTATTAGTATCAATGTTTCAGAACGTTACAGGTATACTGAAAAAAGTGGAACCTGAATTAAAGAATAAAACTGTGACATATATCCCTACTGCCAGTAAGGCTGAAAAGTTAGGTTTTTTGTAAAAATCGGCAAGTGGACATTGAGACGATTGGGGCTGACTGTTGATGAGCTGGATATATATTCCGCGTCTTATGAGACTGCCAAAAGTAAACTAGAAAAAATGATATTATATATGTTGCCGGCGGCAATACGTTCTACTTGTTGCAGGAATTAAAAAGAACCGGAACCGATAAGTTGTTAGCCGATGAAATAAACAAAAGGCAAGCTTTACATAGGAGAGTCGGCAGGCGCAATACTTTTTACGGCGCCGGATATAGGTTATTCTGCAGAAATGGATAATGTGGGAAAAGCGCCGGATCTGAAAGATTATTCAGGACTTAATGTTGTTGATTTTTATGTTGTGCCCCATTATAAAAATTGGGAGATGGGGAAAGCGGCACAGATAATAATTGATAAATACTCAGAAAGTTTGGATTTAAAAGTTATTAACGATAAACAATCTATATTTATTGACAATGACAAGGTCAAAATATTAGACAAATAGACTGACCGCAAAGGTGATCGCCAAATGAAAATGCCTGAAGAAATTGAACCATTTATGTTTGCTCCATGCGGAATGAACTGTAAAGTTTGTTATAAGCACTTGGCTCATAAAAATTCGTGCGGCGGATGTTTGAAAATTGGTTCTGAAAAGCCGAAACACTGCCGTGTATGCAAGATCAAGGACTGCGCAAAGAATAAGGGCGTAACATACTGTTTTTGAATGTGCAAATTATCCTTGTAAACAGGTTAATTATTTGGAGCAAAGACTATATAAAAGGTATGAGGTTAGTTTAATGGAAAATACCAGATTAGTTAAAGAATGCGGGATAGAATACTTTATGCGGCAGCAAAAGAATAAATATACCTGCGCAAAGTGCGGCGGTATAATTTCCTTACATGATAAAGAGTGCAGTGAGTGCCGAAATAGCGGCGGCAATTAGTTGCAGTACGTTTCTAAATGGTAAAGAAAAAGGGAATGAGATCATGTCAGAAATAAAAGTCAGCATAGTAAATTTAAAAAAAGCAAACAGTATATGGTCTATGGAAAAAATTCAAATGACAGCACAGTTTCAAAAAGATATAAAAGAATCTTTCTAAAAAATATCATATAAAGGTGTCGTCGCCGGGCAGTAAAGTGTTCCCCTATTTAGTGCTGTCAAGGAATTATAACGAACTGAGTAAGGATTTTGAAATGTTTGTGGGAGGCACAATAGACAAAAAAGAAAAGGTTAGAATCTTTAACTATTCCAAACGGTGAATATGCCAGGATAACTATAAAACCGAAACTGGGATTTTTGTGGGGATTGGCTATTGGCGAAGCAAAGAGATATTTCTATACCAAATGGCTGCCTAAAAGCCGGTATTCGGCGCTGAATATGGAATATGAATACCATACTGAGAAGAGTGATGGAAAGTCTCCGGAAATAGATATATTTTTTGCTGTTAAGAGAAAATAACAGTAATGCTTAACGCCGGAATAGCCGAACAATAACCGCAAAGGTTTTATAGAAATAGCACATTTCCGGGAAAAAGCGTCTTTGGCAGTCACGTCTTGTTTTCTCTTAGTCCTTGATACGCGCTTCTTATATATTATTGTCCAGCAGCAAAACACGGTAAATGGGAAGTGAACCATATCTGTTCCTGTTTTTTTGAAAATATTAAAATGCTTTTTTATGTATATTTTCAATCTGCTATTTTCTGTTGCGGCACAGATATTTATAATAACCGAAACGTGATACTTTTTGAATCGGTATACTTTTTTGATATTACACATTTTCTAAGATTCCTATAAAACTGAAATTATATACATACTTTGCACTTAAAAAGATTTGTTTTTGTAATATTAATTCTTTATATTTTTGTAGTTTTTAATTCGTATTCAGTATTACAAAAAGCGTTTTCTATACCTCAAAAACCGCTTTGACTATGCTTATCATATTTGTTAATTCAACGATACGTACCGATATTGTTGATTCCAAATTTTTTTACTGTTTCATAAATAATTTTTTTTTGCCTGTCCGTACAATTTTATAGATGCAGTTTTATATTGTTTGTCATAAACTGCTTGTTTTATAAACCGGATCGAATTTTTTTTAATCATTCTATACTTTCTATACTTTGTAATTAGATTATTGTACTATATCCCAAATAAGTCTTTATACTGCCTAAAAAATTTGAATTATTTCAAAAGTGATGAACTTTTATTTAGGTGTACTTTTAATATTCAACAATGAAGACGAGCTGTCAGGAACTTACAGCCCGCCTTTTGATTATATCTCGAAAATAAAAATTTAAATAATTTTGCATATATAAACCCGAGTGTTCAGGAAATTAATCTGTTTACAAAAAATAACGCGCTTGAGTTGATAAAATATATAAATAATATCATTGAGCGCCTGATTAATCAATGATAAACATATTATTTTAATGCGCGCTGTTATAATAATTATAGATTTAGCTTATCAAATGCTGCTGCAAATGGATTGTTGGAGTCGTCTTCCTTTTTGTTTTGATTGCGAAGATAATTCTGCACATCTCTTTTGGAAGCGCCGCTTTTGTCCTCTCCGCTCCTTGAAGGCGGAGTATTTTTCCCTGTAGCCGCAGGAACAGTAGAAACTCTTTTTTTTTTCACCGTCGCCTCTAAGCTCCATTTTCTTATGACATTCAGGACAGCGTGCGTTTGTTATTATGCTAACTGAACGGCGGTAACCGCAGTCCCTATCCTGGCAGACCAGCACTTTTCCTTTTTTACCATTGACCTCAAGCAAATATTTTCCGCAGTCAGGACAGGTCTTTTTAGTCATGTTGTCATGTTTGTATTCGGCGCTGCTGTTTTTAACGGTCTTAACAAGGTCGGCGGAATACTTTTCTATTTCAGCAATAAATTTTTTTGCTTTTGGGTTTTGCCTTTTGAGATCTTTTTTTTTCTAACTCCTGTTCCCACTTAGCGGTGAGCAGGGGTTCTTTTAAATCCGGCGGCACCAAATCTATAAGCTGAACGCCTTTTTGAAGTAGGAACCATGCTGTTTCCCTGCTTTTCTACATAGAATGAGGAGCATAACTTTTCTATTATATCGGCTCTTGTGGCCGGGGTCCCGAGACCTCCGCCCAAATATTCTTTCATATTTTTGTCGTTTACAAAACGGGAGGGATTTTCCATAGCCGAAAGCAATGTTGCTTCCGTATATCGTGCCGGAGGTTTTGTCTTGCCTGATTTGACGAATGTGTTTTTGCAGATAAATTCATCGCTATACTTCATTTTGGGAAGTATTTGTTTCCTTTTCCTGTGCGTCAGCAGTATCCTCATCATCAAACGAGTAGTCTGAGGAATATACTGCTTTCCAGCCAAGAGAAACCTCCTCTTTGCCCCCGGCTGTAAACTTTTCACTTCCGCACTCAAATTCAGCTTTGATTTGTTTATATTTATACGGACCCATAAAAACAGGCCAAAAACCGTTTGACCACAAGATTATATATACGCTTTTCTTCTGTTGAGAGCGAAATCATAGGAACCTTTTGTTCAGTTGGTATTATGGCATGGTGATCTGAGACCTTGCTGTTATTTATGCAGCTTTTTGTTGATTTTTAATTTCCTGCGGAGTATATCTTCAGCCGCCGCCTTTGTATCGCCGATGGTTACAGCACGCAGACGTTCATTTAACGTCGGAACTATATCGTCAGTCAAATAGCGTGAATCAGTTCTAGGGTACGTCAGTGCCTTATGCTGTTCATATAATTTTTTGCATTATGTTGAGAGTTTGTTTCGAGAGTAACCGTAGAGCTTGTTTGCGTCTCTTTGGAGTTCGGTCAAATCGTATAACATGGGCGCATACGTCTGTTTGTCAGAGCTTCTTAAAGATGTGAGCTTGAACGGTTTGCCTTTTAATCTCTTTGGATATTCTTTCTGCTTTTCACGGTCAAATGTAGATAATCCCCGTCTTTGCTGCGCCAGGAAACAAATAATTTGCCGATATCGGCTTCTATTGTGTAATATTCCTTAGGAACAAATTTCTTTTATCTCATTTTCTCTCTGCACTAATAGTGCGAGTGTAGGAGTTTGTACACGTCCGGCGGATAACTGAGCATTAAACTTGCAGGTAAGGGCTCTCGTAACATTTAATCCGACAAGCCAGTCGGCTTTCAGCCCTGCCTGGGCCGCCATATAGAGATTATAATACTCCTTGCCGTCTCTAGTTTCTGAAAGCCTTCTTTTTTATTGCTTTATCAGTCTGTGACGATATCCAAAGTCTTTTTATTGGTTTTTAACTCCGCTTTTCTCAATTATCCAGCGGGCAACCAGCTCGCCTTCACGCCCGGCGTCGGTTGCAAATAACGGAGCTGACCTCTGAGCTTCGCAGCTGGCGTTTTACAATGCTGTACTGTTTTTGAAGTCTGCGTTATGACCTCGAGTTTCATCTTTCCCGGCAGCATAGGGAGCGTTTCCAGGCTCCAGGTTTTGTATTCATCTCCGTAGGCTTCCGGGTCGGCCAAAGTGACCAAGTGACCGAGAGCCCATGTCACTATATATTTGTCTCCTATAAGGCATCCGTCAGATTTTCTGCTGCACTTTAAGACCCGTGCAAGTTCTCTTCCGACGGATGGTTTTTCTGCTAAGACGAGAGTTTTAGACATATGTTTTTCCTCCTTTATGGGGAATTATTGATTGAAATTTTGTATCATAAAATTATACCACAAAATTTATATTTTGTACATAGCCGGTTAAATTGACAATAGAGTTAAAACGGTGTAGAATAAATAAAATACGAGTATAATTATCTATTATGATGTTAAATATTTTTATAAGAGAATTAGGCAGGAAGGGATGATATAATATGAATATAGAAAAGTTTGCATATTATGGTGATAAGAAAATTAAAATAAAAAGATGTTCCAACCTCAAGCAAGCCATATGATGTGGAGAAAGAACGGATAATTGACGAAACCGAAAAAATGAAACCTCAGATAGAAGACTTGCAGGAGAAACTCTATGCCGAAGCCAAAGAGGGGCTTATAATTTATTATTCAGGCTATAGACGCGGCCGGTAAGGACAGCACTATTAAACATGTGATGAGCGGAGTGAATCCCCAGGGCGTGTCTGTAACAGCGTTTAAACAGCCCCTCATCTGAGGAACTTGCTCACGGTTTTTGTGGCGGGCGGAAAAAGCTGTTCCTAGAAGAGGTTATATAGGAATTATGAACCGTTCATACTATGAGGATGTGTTGGTTGTAAAGGTGCATAATCTGCAAAAAACTTATAAAATGCCTAAGCGGTGCGTAGATATGCCCGCCGCAGATTTCTTTAAAAACCGTTATAAGCATATTAGAAATTATGAGGAATATCTCAGTGACAACGGATATAGGGTAATCAAAATATTTCTTAATGTCTCGGCTGAAAAAGCAGAAGGAACGTTTCTTAGAGCGAATAGACAACCCAGCAAAAAATTGGAAGTTTTCTGCTGATGATTTATCTGAAAGAGCGTTGTGGGACGAGTATCAAAAGGCCTTTGAGGATATGATAAACGAAACCGCAACAAAAACATCGGAATGGTATGTGCTCCCGGCTGATCAGAAATGGTTTACAAGATACTTAGTTTCAAAAATAATATTAAAGACGCTTAAAAAAATGAACCCTAAGTATCCTGAAGTCTCCAAAGAAGATAAAGAGGAACTTGAGGAGTGCAGAAACGAATTATTGGCTCAAAAAGTAAGTTCAGAAATAGTAATAACAAAACCGCACCGGAACTGCAGAATAGTCCGGTGCGGTTTTTATATATTATTTTAAGGCTTGTTTATAACTAGTCGTTAAGATTTTTGTCAAGGATTTCAAGCTGTTTCTTAATGTCAGCCGGAAGTCTGTCTCCAAACTGAGCAAAGTATTCCTTAATATTCTCAACGTCTTCTTTCCAAACTTCTTTATCAACACTGAGCAGAGCGTCAAGTTCTTCAGCAGAAATGCCGAGGCCTGTTGTGTCGATGTCAGAAGCTGTGGGAAGCAGACCGATAGCACTGTCATGGGCGTCAGCCTTGCCTGAAACACGGTCGAGTATCCAAAGAAGAACTCTCATGTTATCGCCGAATCCGGGCCACATAAAGTTGCCTTCATCGTCTTTTCTAAACCAATTAACGTGGAATATTGCAGGAGCATTGTCACCGAGCTTTTTGCCCATTTCGAGCCAATGTCCAAAATAATCAGCCATGTTGTATCCAACGAATGGTTTCATAGCCATAGGGGTCACGTCTTACAACGCCTACAGCGCCGGCAGCGGCAGCGGTAGTTTCAGAAGCCATAGTAGCTCCTACAAACACACCGTGTTCCCAGTCGCGTGCTTGATATACCAGCGGAGCAGTTTTTAGCACGGCGGCCGCCGAATACCATTGCGGAAACCGGAACGCCCTGTGGGTTTTCAAACTCAGAAGAAATACATGGACAGTTTATAGCCGGAGCTGTAAATCTTGAGTTAGGATGAGCGAGGTTGCCTTCGTATGTTGTTCCGTCAACCTTTTCTCCCAGCCAGTTTGTGCAGTTCTTTGGAGGATTCTTGTCAAGACCTTCCCACCATACTGTCAGGTCGTCATTGTTAAGAGCAACATTTGTGAAAATGGTGTTCTTCTTTGTAGATTCCAAAGCATTGAAGTTTGTCTTTTCGCTTGTTCCCGGAGCAACTCCGAAGAAACCTGCTTCAGGATTAATAGCATAGAGCTTTCCGTCTTCAGGATTGATTCTCAGCCAAGCGATATCGTCGCCGACTGTCCAAACCTTATATCCTTTTTCCTGGAGATATTCCGGCGGAATAAGCATAGCGAGGTTTGTCTTACCGCAAGCGCTTGGGAATGCGGCAGCAATATACTTAACTTCTCCCTGAGGATTTTCAAGACCAAGGATAAGCATGTGTTCTGCCATCCAGCCTTCTTGCTTTCCAAGATATGAGGCAATTCTCAAAGCAGAAACACTTCTTGCCGAGAAGAACGTTTCCGCCGTAAGCAGAGTTAACTGACATAATCGCATTGTCCTGCGGGAAGTGAACGATATATCTTTCTTCAGGATTAACATCCTTTTTTAGCGTGCAGACATTTTACAAAATCTCCGTCTGTTCCAAGAACGTCCATAACTTCCTGACCGATTCTTGTCATGATATTCATGTTAAGAACAACATAGATACTGTCTGTAAGCTCTATACCGATTTTTGAAAGGTGAGCCGACAGGTCCCATTGAATAAGGGATAATGTACATTGTTCTGCCCTTCATTGCGCCTGTATAAAGAGCCTTGAGCTTATCATACATCTGACTTGGCTCCATCCAGTTGTTGATTGGGCCGGCTTCTTCTTCTGTCGGAGTACAGATAAATGTTCTGTCCTCAACACGGGCAACGTCGTTTTCAGCTGTTCTGTGGTAGTAACAGCCCGGAAGTTTTTCCTCGTTAAGCTTAATAAGCTCGCCTGTTGATACTGCCTCAGCGCGGAGAGCCTCAAGCTGGCTTTCGCTTCCGTCAATCCATACAACACTTTCAGGCTGGCACATAGCAATTTGCTCTTCCAGCCACTTGTTTACTTTTTTTTCATTACTGCACTTTGTAAATTCAGCCATATTCATCCTCCTAAAATTCATACTAGTAATTTAAAAATTTAAACAAATTTCTAGTTAGTTTATTTTATCACAATTCTACCTCAAATATTTGGCTCTGTCAAATAGATTTTTACAACCATTGATACATCTTTCACAATATCTACAGTCGTGATAGTTCTTGAAAAAAAAAAATAGCTGAAAATTTTGTGAACTTTGCTTAAAAAAAAAATGCTACAAATTTAGTAGGAAATCATTTGATATAAAATTTATCTTCATAAACACTTTGTTTAAATATTTTTTTGTGAAATAACAATTTTGATAAATTCAACTTACATATAAATTGAAAAAAATAAATAGAGCTGTATATAACAAACATCGGCAGGGTGACCGAAGGTCAGCGCGTTAGGTGCGTAGTCGCGGAATAGCAGCTAACAAATTAAAATCACCGTTAACCTATGTCCGTATAGTTTGCCTTATAAACTGAAAAATACGGACCGACGGAATTTGCCAAGAGCAGTTTCGCGAAAGTGGTATGAATAATATTTTAAATAATAAAAGAAAGATAAATATAAAATACATATAAATTAAAAAGTAAATAGAGCTGTATTTAACAAACATCGGCAGGGCGACCGAAGGTCAGCGCGTTAGGTGCGTAGCCGCGGAATAGCAGCTAACAAATTAAAATCACCGGAACCTATGTCCGTATAGTTTGCCTTATAAACTAAAAAAAAATACGGACCGACGGAATTTGTCAAGAGTGGTTTCGCGAGAATGGTATGAATAATATTTTAAATAATAAAAAGAAAGATAAATATAAAATACATATAAATTAAAAAGTAAATAGAGCTGTATTTAACAAACATCGGCAGGGCGACCGAAGGTTACCGCGTTAGGTGCGTAGCCGCGGAGATGCAAAAAAAATAAATAAACATAACTCTAAATTAACACAAATCAATTGAATTCATTAACCAAATAGATGTGTGCTGCTGTAAAACACAAAATTTGATTTATAAATTTATAGTTATTCTTTTATTTAAGAGATTTTATGAACTTATAAGTTATTTAAACTAAATGTATAACAGATAAACATGACATTTATGGATATATAAATTATTGTTTAAGTAAAAAAACAGACCGAAACGATTTCGGTCTGTATCTAATTAATCTTTATCTATTAAAGCAAAGGAAATTTCACCTTTTGCCGCTACTTCATCGCCGACATAAGCGCAAACGTCAGCTTTGCCCATTACTGAACGGAACTTTGTGAGTTCTACCTCAAGTCTTAACGTCTCGCCTGGCACCACTTGATGTTTAAATTTAAAATTATTTATTCCGGTAAACACAGCCAGCTTGTTTTTAAATTCCGGTTTGCTCAGTATAACAACAGCGCCAACCTGGGCGAGAGCCTCACAAATCAAAACTCCGGGCATAATTGGATTCCCTGGAAAATGTCCCTGAAAAGAACGGCTCGTTCATAGTAACATTTTTAAGTCCAACAGCTCGGGAACCTTCCTCAAACTCTACTATTTTGTCAATAAGCAAAAATGGATATCTATGTGGGATTATATCCATTATTTCTTTAATATTAAGTTCCATATAATAATACCTCCAGAAATTTTTATGCTAATATTATAACTCAACAAAAATATTTTACAATAAGTATTTTGGTATAGAAATATAAAAATAAAATAACATTTTAATATACCGACCGCGCAGCTTGCCTTACGAGCCGCAAAACGGACTGCTGCAGCCCGCCTTTGTGTTAGGATAAGAAAATACTATTAAATCACCTTATAAAATTTAATATAAATAGTGACTTAAATTATATGTAGATAAATTAAATACCTTGGAAAATATTTTTTATATTTAATATGATGTAGAGTTTTATGCACAGTTGATAGTTGCAGAAAAAAAATCTGTCAAATGTTATAAGATATGTAAATTTTTTAATTTTTAAAAAATTTTTTCAAAAAACATTGACAAGCTATTCTAAATATGTTATCATAGTCAGGTCGTTAACGCGAGACAGCATAAACGGCGCTAATTAAACATGGAGGGGTTCCCGAGTGGCCAAAGGGGGCAGACTGTAAATCTGTTGCATCTTGCTTCGATGGTTCGAATCCATCTCCCTCCACCACAACGGAGCAAAGTTCGCTTTGTTCGTTTTTGTATAGAAAAAATAAGAAATGTCTTATATATTTTTTTAAGTCTGTCTCTGTCACCGTTATTTTCTCAGTTGTGGCTATTGCCGCGCAATACACAGCTTTGGCGCCGAAAGTTTTAACACTCTTGCACCATTGAATGTTGCGCCTGTCTGTTTGTTTACCTGGTTTGTCTGATTCGTTTAAAAAATCGGTTTGGATAATATTTTACACTGAGCAGTTTGGCAGTCTTTTTTGCCAGCGCACCGCTTTGGTCAAACCCTATTTCTTTCATACGCTGGCGCCGCGGCGGTATAGCTGTGATATAGTCAAAGTTGACGCCGCCAAAATCATTTTTAACCATTGCTGTTATTAAATTTTGAAAATGTGTTCACTGAACTTAGGCTTCGGGCGTGTTTGAGATTAATTATTCCTCTTTTTGGAATTTCGGTCATATTCCACAGCAGCAGTAATACCATTATAATAGGTGCATATATCTGACTTAGCTTTTCTAAAAAACAACTTTGGCAGAGGCGGTAACGAGGGTTTCAAGCGGCGTGCCGCAGACTTTGCAGCGCTTGCGGCTGGCACAGAATTTTATCTTATCCATACATTCACTGCATATATTAATGCTGGATTTTTGAAAACTTATTAATTTTCCGCAGAAGCTGCATTTAGATGGATAAACAAGATTTACAAGGCGTCTCAAAATATTCATAGACTATGATACCTTTCGCATATAATAATTAATTTTACATTATATGACATAATTTTGCAAGATATATCAAAAATTTGGCGTTAAACTAATCTAGGCGTGATTTATTTATGACAGGAGGACAGGATTTGATAGAATTTATTACAAAAAAATAGATTTTGCGGTTTTGGAATTTATTCGAAACACATTAAACAGTTCTTTTATGGATTACATCATGCCTATTATAACCGATTTTGGTTTCCGGAGGACTGCTTTGGATTGCGGTGGGAGTCATAATGTTATGCACTGAAAAATATCGAAGATGCGGGGCTTCGGTTTTGATTGGACTGCTGCTGTGCTTGGTTTTGGGAAACATCATTTTAAAACCGCTTATCGGCAGAATGAGACCCTGCTGGATAAATGACAGTATAGATATGCTTGTTAGATTCCCAGGGACTACTCCTTCCCGTCAGGACATACCCTGGCTGTTTTTACAACGGCGTTTATAATTTTTGGATATTCAAAAAAGATAGGAATACCGCTTGTAGTTTTAGCGTGCTTAATTGGATTTTCAAGAATGTATTTATATGTCCATTACCCTACTGATGTATTGGGCGGCATAGCATTAGCCGCTCTCATTGCGTGGGCAGTTAGAAAATTTGTTAACGGGACAGTATTCAGCCGGATGTTTCGGAGGTTTGAAGACTAGAAGTTTCGGTTATAAAAACTTAATAATTTTTTTATATAATATTTATAAAATCATGACAGAACAGAGTTGTTTTTAAAATCTTATATAATATAATAAAAAAGAGTGACTTTTTGAAGTTTATAATTTACAGATAAAGCGGTTTAACTTACGATTGAGGAGAGGATTTTTTTGGAAAAAACAGAAGCAACTAAAGTTGAAACAAAAGGCGGTTCAAAAGGAAGCCATTTTATGCAGGGGGCTTTAGTTTTGGGTATAGCCAGCCTGATTGTAAAAATAATAGGCGCAGTATTCAAAATACCTCTTATTAATTTGATTGGCGATGACGGAAGCGGTTATTTTAATGTGGCGTATCAAATATACACGTTTATGTTTATAGTCGCTACGGCCGGATTTCCGATAGCTATATCAAAAAATGGTTGCAGAGAGTATGGCTAGAAATGATGAAACTGATGCCAAAAGAGTATTTCAGACGGCGATTTCATTTTTGGCTGTTATAGGATTGGCCGGCAGTATAATTCTATTTGTTTTTGCAAAACAGCTGGCAGGTTTGGTTGGAATTCCGGATGCAGAGCTTGGTATAAAAAGCTATTTCGCCGGCAGTTTTCTTTGTATCTTTGGCGTCGTCAATGAGAGGCTATTTTCAAGGCAGACAAAATATGTTCCCAACCGCAGGTTCTGAAGTAATAGAGTCCAGCGGTAAGATGGTTATAGGCTTGCTCATGGCGTCGTTCTTTATGGGGATGACTATTGTTCCGAATTTGGACAAGGTGATAGATTTTTGTAACACGCCAGGTAGACACCGCCCATATGCGTACAGTTTAAAATGCGTCTGCCGGAGCCATTTTTGGTGTGACTGCCGGAACTCTTTTGTCGTTCCTGTTACTGTCAGTAATATACATATGCTTGGCTATAGGTGCAAAGCGGCATGCTAAAAATATTGCGCCGATGACAGCGGCCCAGGAAAAGCTGAGACCGAAAAGAACCATTTTTAAAAGAACTGATAATGATAGCAATACCAATAACTATAGGGGCGTCTGTTTCAAGTCTTACAACTCTTATAGATATGACAACAATAAGCCGTAGGCTGGTTACTAATCCGAACGTGTTTAACGAGTACGCATTTATGTTTGAACAAGGGACGTCATTCTATGATAAGGCCGTTGGAGCAGGATGGACCGGTGCGGTGCTCGATTCACAGAAAGCCTCAACTCTTTATGGAATGTACACGGGAAAAGCTCTGACTATGTTTAACCTGCCGTTAACCTTGGTTGTGGCTCTGGGAATGAGTATAGTTCCTGCAATTTCATCAGCTTTGGCTAGAGCCAGAAAAAGGCGAGGCAGGAAGCATCACTGAGAGCGCTATAAGAATTGCCATGTTGTTCGGTGCGCCGTGCGCTATAGGAATGTCGGTGCTGTCCAGCGGTGTTTTAGGTCTGTTGTTTAGTGACGACAATGCGCATGTGGTTTTAAGCATTTTGTCAATAGCAATAATACCGGTTGCCGTAGTACAAGTCACAAATGCAATACTGCAGTCATACGGAAAAGTCTATTATCCGGTTGTAAATATGTTGATAGGCGGAGCCGCCAAGGTAATTTTCAACTATATAGCAATCCCGTACTTAGGTATTGACGGAGCGCCTATAGGAACTTTTATCTGTTATTTAATCATAGCGGTGCTTAATACCGTTCAGATAGTACGTATTGCAGACATAAAGATTTAAACCTATTGATATACTTATAAAACCATTGATTGCGGCCGGCGTTATGGGTGTATGCGGATACTTTTTATCCGGTATTCTGCCAACTTCAAGAGTTCTCACTGTTTTTAGAAATTCTTATTTGCGGAATAATATATGTAATAATGATTTTTCGCTGTTCGGGCTATAAAACGTGAGGATATTATGAATATGCCTAAGGGCGAAAAAAAATAGCCGGTATACTAGAAAAAGTTTAAACTGATAAAATAATTGGAGCTGAAGAGGATGAATTTTAAAGATACGAAAGATAAATATACGTTTGATGACCTGGTTGAAATTGTTTCACTTTTGCGTGCACCGGGCGGCTGTCCCTGGGATAGGGAGCAGACTCATCAGAGTATAAAGAAAAATCTTATTGAAGAAGGGTATGAACTGATTGAGGCAATTGACGGCGGGAATCCTGAAAAAATAGCCGACGAGAGCGGGGATTTACTGCTGCAGGTAGTGTTTCATGCAATAATCGGGAAAGACAGCGGAGAATATGAAATAAATGACGTTACCGACGCTATCTGCCGAAAACTTATTCACAGACATCCGCATGTGTTTGGTGAAGTCGAAGTAGCGGACAGCGGAGAGGTTCTTAAAAACTGGGACGCTATAAAACGTGCTGACAGGGGAGCAGAGCAGCATTGCTGAGGAACTGCGCGGAGTATCAAAATATCTGCCGGCGCTTATGCGAGCTGAGAAAATTCAGAAAAAGGCCGAAAAGGCCGGTTATAAGTTTGAAAATGAGATAAATTTGTCTGTAATTTCGGATGATGTAGCCGAAGCAGAAAGTGCACCGGAGAGGGACTGCGGTCAGCTCCTGTTTGCGGCGGTAAACTTTTTGCCGCAGAGCCGGTGTGGATCCGAATTGGCTCTCGCTTCTTATACTGAGAGTTTCACAGATGAATTTGAGAAGTTTGAGAATAGAGAAAATTAAATCTATTTGAAAAAACACTAAGGAGAAAATTGTAATGCGTTTGGATAAATTTTTAAAAGGTGTCCAGGATAATCAAGCGCCGGACGGTGGCTAATGACGCCTGCGACGGGGGCCGCGTTTCCGTAAACGGACGCACTGTCAAAGCGTCATATGACGTGAAGCCCGGAGATGAAATAAAAAATTATTTGGTGAAAAACCTTTGAATATAAGGGTCTTAAATGTAAAAAGAGAATGTAAAAAAAGGATGAAGCCAGAGAGCTGTATGAAATAGTTTAAATTTTTACAGATAATAAATATATTGCGAAAAAATAATTCTGTCTGTGTCTGTCGGGCAGTATTGGGTTTGACGAATTAAAACAACTTGTCGAGTAAATACATGCTGTTTATATACCTAAGCGGCCGCCGTTAAAGACCAAAAATTATTAGTTAAAACAGCTCATTATAGGATTAAGCTGTATCTAGCAAAAACCTAATGGGTTTAGTTGATACATCTGTTTATAAAACTAAGTAGCAGTTGGCAGAAAATATAAATGGACGTTTTTATGAGTTTTTTCCGTTCTTATACAAGTTGGGTGCACCTTCCGCAGTATGATGAATACCTACAATTTTATGTTTTTTTATTTATTTAAAACTATAGGACAGGAATATAGCGAGCATCGGCAGGCCGCTTTTGCGGCACGTAAGGCGAGCTGAGCGGACAGTATATAAAGGTACAATTTTATATAGGATGCTATCCCACGCCTACGCACCTCATATAGTGGTATGCGACCAATTTGAGTATTCATATTATTGACACTGCAGTTACAATAAAACAGGTTAATATGGTTTATCTCCACTTTCTAAAAAAAGTGGGGGTCACATCTACCGAAGTTTAATAATACATTAATTTTATATTTTTAATATTCAAAGCTATTTATAATTAGTATTGAACTAAAGACAGGAATATAGCGAGCATCGACAGGCCGCTTTTGCGGCACGTAAAGTCGAGCTGAGCGGATAGTATATAAAGATACAATTTTAAAAAGATACTTAAGGCGGAAATTTATATATCGTTTTAAATAATATGTCCATACTACGGTATGATGTTTCTACTTATATACAGCAAATGCGCTGTAATATTTTACTCGAAGCAGAAGACATATATATTGATAATTAAAACGTTATTATTGCTAAAATCTGATAAACTTTTGCAATGTGCATTTCGTTTAGTGTGCTGAAAAAAATTGTCGTCAGGCAAAAAATTACTTGACAAAGGTCTCACAGCGTAGTATAATCTATCCGTAGACAGCAAAGGCGCTGTGAGTATTTTGCTCGCAGCGCCTTATTTTTTATTTAGTCATTTCTATTTACTTTTTAAAAAGAAAGGAATGTTTTGTTATGGATCAAATGAACGAGTTATTCGGCAGTGCCGTATTTGAAGACTCGGTGCAAAAGGTCAGACTTCCTGATGGAATTTACAAACAGCTTAGGAAGACCAAAGAGGGAGGGCACGCCTCTTACGCGTGAGGTTGCTGATGTTGTTGCCAATGCAATGAAGGACTGGGCGGTAGAAAATGGTGTAACCCATTTTACTCACTGGTTCCAGCCTATGACTGGCGTTACAGCTGAGAAGCACGACAGCTTTATACAGCCTGACGGTATCGACAGCGTGATTATGGAGTTCAGCGGAAAAGAATTGATTAAAGGCGAGCCGGACGCTTCCAGTTTTCCATCGGGAGGTCTGCGTTCAACTTTTGAGGCAAGAGGATATACCGCGTGGGATCCAAACATCAAACGCCTTTATTAAAGACGGTATACTGTGTATTCCAACTGTATTCTGTTCTTATACAGGCGAAGCGCTTGATAAAAAAGACGCCGCTTATGCGTTCAATGGAAGCTCTCAGTAACTCGGCTGTCAGGGTTCTTCACCTGATAGGGGAAACTGACGTAAACAGAGTTATAACGACAGTCGGTCCTGAACAGGGAGTATTTTTTAATAGACCGAAAGGTAGCTTTAAAGAGAAAAAGATATTACATATACGGGCAGAACTTTGTTCGGAACTCCGGCTCCAAAAGGACAGGAGCTTGACGACCATTATTTTGGAGTGGTTAAGAGAAGAGTTTCAGAGTATATGAAGGATTTGGACGAGGAACTCTGGAAGCTGGGTATACTTGCAAAGACAAAACATAATGAAGTGGCACCGGCACAGCATGAACTCGCTCCTATTTTTTTACACAAGCTAATATAGCCACTGACCATAATCAGCTTACTATGGAGATAATGAAAAAGGTTGCTGAAAAAGACATGGTATGAAATGCCTGCTCTACGAAAAGCCTTTTGAAGGAATAAACGGAAGCGGCAAGCATAACAACTGGTCGATTTCGACAGACAAGGGCGAAAACTTGCTGAAACCCGGCAAGACCCCTCATGACAATCCTAGATTTTTATTGTTCCTGTCCGCTGTGATAGCGGCTGTGGACGAATATCAGGATCTTTTAAGATCGTCTGTGGCAACGGCAGGAAATGACCACAGACTTGGCGCAAAATGAGGCTCCGCCTGCTATTATCTCTGTATTTATTGGAGATGATCTCAAAGAAGTGCTGGATTCTATTGAAGAGGACAGTGATTTTGAGAACAGATGTAATGAGGTGATGAACTCCGGTATCGACGCTGTGCCTGATTTTGCGAAGGATACAACCGACAGAAACAGAACGTCGCCGTTTGCATTCACAGGGAATAAGTTTGAGTTTAGAATGCCCGGCTCGGCTCTTTCAATTTCAGGACCGAACTTTATTATAAACACAGCTGTTGCCGAGATACTTGACCAGTTTGCTGTCAGACTTGAGAAATCGTCAAACCCTAAATGCGAGATTTATAACATAGTAAGAGATACTTGCGAAAGAACATAAAAGGATTATTTTTAACGGTAATAACTATTCAGACGAATGGGTTGCCGAAGCTGAACGCAGGGTCTTTGCAATTTAAAAGAGCACGCCTGAAGCATTGCCGGCTTTTGTTACTGAAAAGAGTATAGACTTATTTGTTAAGCACGGTATACTCACCCGTGATGAAATGCTGTCAAGATACGAGATAAATCTTGAGAATTACAGCAAGGCTATCAATATTGAGGCAAAGACGATGCTTGAAATGGCAAGACGCGATATTTCGCCTGCTGTCGCGAAATATGTTAAAGAACTCAGCGATACTGTTGTTTCTAAGAGACAAAATGGGCGGTTCGGTTTCTTGCGTGTTTGAAGAAAAGATGATTAGATTGCTTTCTGAGTTAGAACTTAGACTGTTTGAAACGGTTGAAGCTCTTGATTCAAGCGTTCAGGAAGCCCTTGCTATGGAAGAAGGTTTGGAGCAGGCTGTATTTTATAATGAAAAAGTGTTGAAAAGATATGGCTGAGGTTCGGGGAAGTAGCAGACCAAATGGAGATTTATACTCCTGAAGAATACTGGCCGTTCCCAACCTATGGAGATTTGCTGTTCTCTATCCAGGAGTAATATAGCATTCCGGCAAAATATTTCTAAGTTATAGGTTTTAAAAAGTAAATAATAAGATAATAGACAATGGGGTCTGAGAGTAATTTTCTCAGGCCCCATTTTCTTTTATATATATACGGCGAAACAGCCGGAATTAAAAATAAGGAGGAAAAAGTTATGAACATTATGGATTTGGCAACGGGTTTAGATACTGCGTGGGTGCTGCTGGGAGCAGCTTTTGGTATTCTTTATGCAGGCAGGGTTCGCTATGGTCCCGAAACCGGTTTCACAAGAGCAAAAACGCGGGTAATATAATTATGAAAAATCTGATGGATTTTAGTTTAGGAACCCCAATTTTTGGATTTTAGGTTTTGGAATTATGTTTGGCGCAAATGTCTTTGGCGGCTGGCTGTCGGTTCCGTCATTTTTCCAGGGAGCAAACGCTTTGCCCGGTGATTATAATTTTGCAACTTTAATATTTCAAACAGTATTTTTGCGCCACCGCGGCGACCATTGTTTCGGGAGCAATGGCAGAGAGAACCAAATTTTCCGCATATATTGTTTACAGTATGGTTATAAGCGCAGTGATTTATCCTGTTTCAGGACATTGGGTTTGGGGCGGCGGATGGCTCAGTGAATTAGGTTTTCATGACTTTGCGGGTTCCACAGCAGTACATATGGTTGGCGGAGTGGCCGCTCTGGTAGGCGCAAAAATTCTTGGTCCACGTATAGGAAAATATAAAAGGACGGGACATCCGTCGCAATACCCGGGCATTCGTTAACTTTGGGGGGCTCTCGGAGTATTTATACTTTGGTTCTGCTGGTTTGGATTTAACGGATGTTCAACAGTAGCTATGTCAGATACAGAGAGTTCGTCGTTGGCGGCTTCTGGTTTTTGTAACGACTAATCTTGCCGCTGCCTGTGCTACAGTTGCTACTATGGTTGTTACATGGGTCAGATATAAAAAAAGCCTGATGTTTCTATGACTCTAAACGGCGCTTTAGCCGGTCTTGTTGCGATTACGGCTGGCTGTGACAGTGTTACGCCGCTCGGAGCGGCCGTAATTGGTACTGTGGCAGGTATTTTGGTTGTGTTTGCTGTGGAGTTTATTGACAAGAAACTTAAGATAGACGATCCGGTTGGAGCTGTGGCCGTTCATGGGTGCTGCGGAGCTGCCGGGACAATAATGACGGGTTTGTTTGCAGCAAAAGGCGGTTTATTTTACGGGGGCGGTTTCAGCTTTTTAGGTATTCAGACATTAGAGTTATAACAGTAATAGCGTGGGTCGCTGTAACGATGACCATTGTATTTCTAATTATTAAGCATACTATGGGGCTTAGAGCGAGTGCTGAAGAAGAAATAGAAGGGCTTGATATACATGAACATGGCCTAGCCTCTTCTTATGCGGACTTTATGCCAAATGTGCCGACTATTTTGACAGGAAGATCAGAGACAGTGGGACAGGAAACTCCCGAATCTGCTGTGCCGATAATTAGAGTGCCGGATAATACGGAAAAAGAAAGTTGATAAGGACGGTCATACTATTACAAAAAAATAACGGTGGTGTGTAAAGAATCTAAGTTTGAAGCTCTAAAGCACGCTTTAAAATGAAATCGGAGTAACAGGAATGACTCTCACGCATGTGCTCGGCTGCGGAATGCAGAAAGGCAGCAGTGAGTATTACCGCGGCGTACCTGTTGAGGCTAATCTTCTGCCTAAAAATAAAAGTGGATATAGTTGTGTGCAGAGTACCTGTATCAGATGTTATTAAAGCCGCTGTTAAAATACTTTATACTGGACATATCGGAGATGGAAAAATTTTTGTTTATGACGTACGGATGTGGTCAAAGTCAGAACTGGAGAATCAGGATATGACGCAATGACGGATGATGGAGAAAAAAATTGTTGAGTTTAGAATGGGTTTAAGGTTAGGTGAAATAAGGAGCGGGCGTAATGCCCGCCCTCTTTTTATTCATCAGACAGCATCTTTTTTTCTATTCATTCCGTCTATAACTCCCTGACGGTAAGACGCTTTGCATTCTTCAATCATCATAAGGTTATTATTTTCTATAAATTTAATGACGTTTTTACATTCTTCTTCGCTAAGTTTTTGAGGAATAAAGCGTTCTAATACCTGTCTAACAGCTTCGAGGAGCTTTTGTAAATCTCCTGCTCGTGGATTAAGTCATTATATTTTTGACTGTTTTTTGATGATAGTACAGAATGTCATAGATGTACTCCTGAAGGTCACTATCAAAGTAATTCTCAAAAAAATTTAGATGTTTTCTTCCGACACAAAAATCTCCCTTTTCAATTAAAATTCTTTTATATTATATACAAAGTTTGTCAGGTATATACATCACCCCCAAAAAGGAAACACTTGAGTGTTTCTTTTTAAATTTATTCCTTGACACATGTATATTTTTTTTCACACAATACTTTATTATATAATAAAAATAAATAAACATTACAGTAAATTTAGATATTTAAATAAAATGTAAATAATCACCTATGAATATTATTTTATTATAAAAAGCTTACTTTATTAAGACGATTTTTATTTAAAAAAGTTTTACATTAAAAAAATAATAAGAAATAAATTAAACAAAAAATTGCAATTAAAAACCTGCCGGAAACCCGGCAGGTAATAAAGATCCCCTATTTTTTTTGCGTAAGTGCGAAAACATCCTTAGATTTTGCTCTATTACAACAAGATGGTCGCTTGGCTGGAATATATATTCAGGGGTAGGCAATGGCTTTAGAATGTTTTCCTGTTTTATTCCTATTACATTTACTTCATACTTTTGTCTTATATTAAGCGAATTTATGCTTCTGCCGATCCATGAAGGGACAACAGGTATTTCGTATATTGAGTATTCGCTTGTCAGTTTAATATAGTCAAAAATATTGTTTGCGTTATAGCGCATAGCCAGTTTTTCTGCAATCTCCTTCTCAGGGTACACTACCTCATTCGCGCCTACCAATTTTAAGAACTTAGCCTGTCTGTCCTCGCGTGCCTTTGAAACTATATAGTTTGCCCCCCAGGTCTTTGAGCATAGATGTTATTTCCAGTGAAGCCTGAAAATCTTCTCCGATAGCCACAAAACACAGGTCAAAATTGTTTATTCCCAAAAGCCCGAAGAACGCCTTCCTGCCGGCAGTCGCCGATTTGTGAATCAGTGAATATTGAAGAAAAACTGCTCGATAGTCGAATCATCTTTATCAACTATCATAACATCATTACCTTAAGCGCCAGCATTTTGGTTGCAAAATGCCTGCCTAAACGTCCCATTCCAATTACCAATATAGATTTCATAATCAGACCTCCAAAACTTATATAAAAAACTTATTATCCTATTAATATATCTTCAACAGGCCGCATAAGAGCCACAGGCTCTGTTTCGGCAAGCACCAGCATGAGAGACAGTCCGCCTACCCTGCCGGCAAACATCAGCACTATCAGTATTGACTGGGACACAACAGACAGCGACGGGGTGAGTCCCATTGAAAGCCCGACTGTTCCGATTGCGGAACTGACTTCGAACAGTATTTGTCTTATTGTATATGGCTCTATTGAGCAAATAATAAAAGTTGATACCAAAACAGCCGTTAAATAGATTGATGATATAGCGCTGGCTCTTTTTCAGTGTGTCGTCGCTGAGACGGCGTTTAAAAAGATTACAACGTTATTGTTTTTCCTTGATGATGCAAACGCCATAAGAAATAAAACAACAAAAAGTTGTAGTCTTGATACCTCCGGCTGTTGAACCGGGGCTTCCTCCTATCAGCATAAGCACGGTTGTAAAGCAGAGAACTGCTCTCTGAGAGCGAGGATAAGTCAGTAGTGTTAAATCCGGCAGTTCTGGGTGTAACCGCTTGAAAAAAATGAGTGCAGCCATTTATCAGCAGTGGATAATCCTGCAAAAATTTTTATTCTTTTCCAAAAATAAAGAACAGCACCGTAGAACTGATTAACAAAAAACCGCAGTTATTGAGAGCACAATTTTTGTGTGCAGCGAATAGTGTTTAAAGTCGAGCTTTAGCCTTTATTATATATTATTCCAAACCATAAATCCCAGGCCGCCGATAACAATAAGACCGCAGATTGTCAGATTAACAACCGGATCGTTTTGATAATGTATGAGGGAAGAGTTAGGTTCAAATTCTTTTCCCATAAGGTCAAAAACCGGCGTTGCAAAATGCCGAGATTGAGTGGAAGATAGCGTTGTATATACCTTCTAAAAAACCCCATCTCAGGACAAAAAATCTTGTTGCCAGCAAAATCGCTCCTGCGCTCTCAAATATTAATGTTCCGAAAAAAAATACGTCTGACAAGCTGTATCATTCCGCTGAGTTTAGTATTTCCGGCGGACTGCATCAATAATTTTCTCCTCGTGAAGAGAAATTCTCCGGCCCATAAATATAGAAACCGTTGTAATAACGGACATAAATCCCAAACCGCCGATTTGTATCATTAAAAAGAATAACCAGCTGACCGAAAACAGACCAGTGCGTATATGTGTCAAATAGAACTAAGCCGGTGACGCATGTGGCGCTGGTAGCCGTAAACAGCGAGTCAAAATAAGACGTCCAGGTGTTATCTTTTGAGGAAATAGGCAGTGAAAGTAATCCTGCCCCGACTACTATGATAACCAAAAACCAAAAGCAATTATTTGGGTATAGGTTGCCTTATGTTTTTTTGTAATGTCCTATTGTTAGATGACAGCTCAAAATCAGGAGCTTCCATAATATTTTCCTCCTATATTACCAATGCAGCATAAAAATGCTGTTAAAATTTGTCGGCGCTTATAAAAATTCACAGCCGACGGAGCAACGTCGATTTCTATTATACTATCTCTGACAGGCACTATTTCAGGATTTGATATGCCGTGAGAGAAAAATGAAAATCACCAAACTCTGAAATGTCAATATCAATATGTTTGGATTCAAAGCTCCGGTTTACAGCGCAAATTGCCAAACTGTTTTTACAGCAGTTTCCAAATGCGTTCTTTCCATTTTTGTGAAACGGGCGTATATATATAGGTCGCCGCTTGCATAAACTGTTTTTATAATATCCAAGCGTCAAACAGTCGGAATTGTTTCGCAGTGCGCCAAGGTCAGTATACCACTGTCTGAGGTCAGGGTCAATAGCCCGCCACGGATAAGTTCCTCTGTTAAACGGGTCGCTGCCGCCCTGCATTCCTACTTCGTCACCATAATATATACATGGAACGCCCACAAATGTCATCTGTACAAAAAGACAGCATTTTTTAGCCGATAGGTTGCGAGTTCTTCGTTTCCTGAGGACAATTTCTGTGTTCCGCAGTCCTGCGAAAGACCGCCGAGCAGAGTTTTTATACGCATTGTGTCGTGAGTTCCGATTATATTCATCAGGGAGTACAGCGTCTCTTTTGGATAATTCTCAAAAATAGACATAAAATGCGCGTTCAGGCATTCAGCGTCTATGTTTCCTAAGAGAAATGCAATCATATTATCCTTAAACGGATAGTTCATTACACTGTCGAGCTCTTTTCCTAAAAGATACTCGCGGCGAATACTGTAGGAGACTTTTATTAGACGCGTCTTCCCAAACCTCGCCTATTATAAACCGCGTCAGGGTCTTGTTTTTTTTTTACTTCCCGGCGCAGAATTTTAATAAATTCATCCGGCAGTTCATCGGCTACGTCAAGTCTCCAAATGCCGCTGGCGCCGCGTTTAAGCCAGGTCTTTATAACAGAATCCTCATCTCTTAATATATAATCAAGGTATGAAGGAGTCATTTCGTTTACGTTGGGCAGGTTACTGCGCAGCCCCACCAGCTTTCGTAATTGGGATAGTTAGTAAATTGGTACCATTCTTTATATTGACTTTGTGGATTTTTTGTATGCTCCGGTATTATTACCATAATTGCCATACTTGTTAAAATATATGCTGTCAGCGCCTGTATGGCTGAATACGCCGTCGAGAATAACTCCCTGATTCCAAGTTTTTCCGCCTCATCGCACAGAGCTGTAAATTTTTCGTTTGTTCCGAACATCGGGTCTATATTCATATAATCTGCAGTATCATACTTGTGGTTGGAATACGCGTCAAATATTGGGTTTAGATATATAACGCCAACACCCAAACTTTTTTAAGTATTTTTAGTTTGTCTATTATACCGCTTAAATTCCCGCCGTAAAAATCGTTGCAGGCAGGCCCCATTTCGAAAGGATGGGCGTTAAATGAGATTGGCTCATACCAGTCGCTGTGTATTATATACTCGTTTCGCTTTTTTGGGTATAACTCCATTTGTGTCACTGTGGTCTCCGAAAACCTGTCAGTGAAAATCTGATACATTATTTGACCTTTAAACCAGTCAGGTGTTTTGTAGTCCTTATCGTAAACAGTTATCTGATAGCTGTTATTTGCCGGCTCGGTCTGCGTCTGTCCGACTCCTCCCAAAGAATCATTATTATTTATATAGTAAACGGCTTTTCCTCCTGTCTCAACTATAAAATAATACCATACCAAACCTTCTTTTTCAGGCATAGGAACTGTTGCGGTATAATAGAACTCGTTTTCTGCAGTATTTTCACTGCCCTGATGACGAAAGGGACTGTTTTTGGTTTTCCCTGATGTTCTTAGGCGCCATATCATAAAATATTTCTTCCTCGTTTTCCCAAAACCGAATTTTTAACTGCGTCAGGCTGAGTATCAGAAATTATCTTTAAAGCAAGTTTAACTTTACTGCCGGTAGCTGCGGCGCCAAATGGCATTCTATAAGCTGTATCATGTGAGTTGTGAAAAAAGCTGCATACTATATTCCTCCAAATTTCTACAATGCTGTTTCCTTAATATATTATATATATTATAGGTTACTACAAAACAGGTATTATACAACAGATTCTTTTAAAATTCAAATACAAAAAATATAACAATTGAAACTATTGTCACTATGTGCTATAATTAAGGAAAAAAATTTGGAGGTTTTAATGAAATATATTATATTTGATATGGACGGGGTTATAGTGAATTCGAACCTGTCATTATGAAAGCGGCGCTTGACGCTCTTAAGAACGGTGGAATAGAAGCATCTGAAGAAGATTTTATACCCTATATCGGAGCCGGCGAAGAGCATTTTATAATTGAGCCGTGCAAAAGGGCAAATAAAGCGGAACTGACAGAAAAAAATAATGGATGATATGTTTAGAAATTTTGAACAAAACATCAAAGAAATGAAGGTTTTCCCATCAGCAAAGCCGCTTATCGAAAAACTGAAAAATTTGGGATACACGCTGGCGCTTGTGAGCAGCGCCGCAGAAAGAAAGCTTGTGGCTCGCTAAAAGCCGCCGAAATTGACCCGTCGGTTTTTACGGTTATACTTTCAGGAAATGATGTGACGGAGAAGAAACCGTCTCCTGCACCTTATTTGCTTGCGGCCGATAAGCTGGGCGCTGACCCAGCTGAGTGCTTGGTTATCGAGGACGCTTTAAGCGGAGTAAAATCGGCAAAGGCTGCAGGAATGCAGTGCGCCGCGGTCACAACCTCATTTAGTGAAGAGAAGTTAAAATCGGCCGGAGCGGATTATGTGACTAGAGATATAATAGATATATTAAGTTTACTGAACGGATAAAAGGGGTGATTTTGTGTTTAAAACAGTGTATGGAACGGCTCGTGCGGACAGCGGCGGTTATTTGTTTGAAAGCGTCAGGGCGAATATAAAAAATGGAATAAAGTCATATCTGCTCGTTCCGGAGCAGTTTTCTGTTTTTACCGAACGCAAAGTTATAGAAACTTTGGGCGTTAAGGCTCAGACTTTGGCGGAAGTGTTGACCTTTTCAAGGCTTTCGAATCTTGTGCTCAGCAGCCTGGGGCCTCTCAGACTGAGATACATAGACGGAGCAGGCAGAGAAATTCTTGCTGGCAGAGCTTTGCAGCTTATAGAAAATAAACTGCAGTATTTTAAATCAAATGTTCATCAGAGAGGATTTTCAAGTCTGATGGCGGGGCTTGTGTCGGAGTTTAAACGGTATGGTCTGAGTTTTGAAAGTCTGCAGACTGTTGCCGAAAAGGTAGAGAAAGATGAGTTTAAACGAAAGCTGGAAGACTTGGCTTTGTTTTATGATACATACAGCAGATTAATCAACGAAAATAATTCTGACGCGGAGGATAGTCTGTCAATAATACTCCCTAAAATTAAAAAGACTTTGAAATTGAAACGGACTCGTGTCTGTTTATAACCGAATTTAAGAGTTTTACGCCTCTGGAGTGTCAAGTGCTGCAGGAACTGATGAAGAAGATGAGTAACACAGTTCTGTTTTTAAGATGCGATGACCTTGTTCATCCGGACGGTATTTTCAGTTCGGCGTCTTTTGACATACAAACAGCTTGCGGAAGCCGCTGAAGCGTGCGGGATTGAGGTCAGCAAGCCTGAGATTTTGCCGGTCAAAGACGGCGGAAAATCTGACATTATATTTTTGCAGGACAACTATTTTAATATAAACCCTGAAAAATATGACGGAAGCCCGGAAAATATCTTTATATATTCTCCGGAAAATCATTTTGACGAGGTGGAACAGACCGCGTCAATTATACATAGACTGTGCAGGATTAAAGGCTATAAGCAAAGCGACTTTTGATATTGGCAAGGGATACAGATGTGTATTCAAGAATCATGCCTCGTATTTGATAAACTCGGTATAAATGTGTTTTTTAGACAAGCGGCGCAGCATTCTTGAAAATCCATATTTAAGATGTATTTCAAGCATGCTTGAAATACTTGCCTATGGGTTTTTCTTGACAGGGTTATGGAAATAGGGCGGAGCGGATTCGCCGGAGTCAGCAATGAAGAAGAGCTGGATGTCTTTGAAAATTATCTGCTTTCTGTCAACCCCAGCCACGCGATGTGGAATGATGAAAATGAGTGGACGTATAATCCAGATAAGCGCGCTTATGATATTGATAGTATAAACCGAATAAAAAGCGTGATTTTAGCTCCGATTTTTGAGTTGAAACATTCAATAAGGGGACGTAAAAAGGCCAGTGAAATTACCGAAGCGGTTTTTAAGTATATGGAAAGATGCCGTCATCAAGAGATAATGCGTGATATATGCAAAGACTATTCGGACAAGGGCATGATATATCTTGCCGAAGAATATAGGGCGCACATGGAACAGCGTGGTGTCGGTGCTTGACAGAATCTCTGAAATTATGGGCGGTGAGCTTATAACGTATGAGAAGTTTTTATGATTTGTTTATATCGGCCTGCGGCGGAATAAAAATAGGAATATCTCCTCAGACGATTGACGGCGCAGTGTTCAGCAAAATAGATATGTTCAGAAACACTGATGCGAAGGTGGTTATAGTCCTTGGGGTAACAGACGGTGTTTTCCCTAGAGGTTATGGAAACGAGGGTATACTGACGGATGCGGAGAGAGAAGCGCTGAGGGAATACGGCATTGATTTGGCAATGACAGCGTCAGAAAAGTCGCATGACGAGCAGCTTTTGGTATATAATGTTTTATCATCCCCATCTGACGAATTATATTTGCTTGCTCCAAAGTCCTCTGACGATGGAGAAAGTCTTTTCCCGTCTAAAATTATAACCAAAATTGAGAATGAGGCTTTTTGATATGGAAAGAGAAAATGTGAATGACGATAGCGGTGAGCTGCCGGAGGGTAAAGAACCGGTATTTTTGGCGCTTGAATCGAATTTATCAGATGCTGCGGAGATGTAGGCAAATTTGCACCAAAGTGGCGTGCAGTCTATGATTTTTTATGCTGAGGATGAAAAGTACGGCGCACGGCTCGCTGACTTTGCAGAGAGGTTGAAAGCCGCCGAAAGCGGTTATGAAATACTGTCCAAAAATTCGGTCGCAAAACTGTACGGCAGAGAAATAATGCTGAGCGCTTCCAAAATGGAAAAAGTATAACAGCTGTGCTTTTCTCTTATTTTATGAGATATGGTCTGCTGGCTAAACCAAGAGATATTGCGGTTTTTGATCCGCTGAGTATGGGTGATATACTCCATAAATCTTTGGAACGCTTTTTCTCCTCAAAAATGACGTTGACTATGAGTCAATAACACGGGAACAGTGCGAGACCGAAATGCGGAATATAGTGAGCGAAAATAGCCACGGGAAACGAAGAGGTTATGTATAAAAATTCAGCTTACTATAAGTATTTGGTTATGCGTATGACCGGTATCGCCTCAACAACCGCGTGGGAAACGGTGAAATTTTTCAGGGAATCCGAATTCCGTCCATATGGCTTTGAAATAAGAATTGGTGAAAACGGCGATATTCCGCCGCTTAAAGTCGAAACAAAAAACGGAACAGCCTATGTGGAAGGTTTTATTGACAGGGCGGACAGCGCAGTAATCGGTGGAAAACGATATATCAGCGTGGTGGATTATAAGTCGTCGGCTAAGAAACTGGACAAAGAACTGGCTGACGCCGGGTGAGATTTCAGCCTCTTGTGTATACAAACGCTGTCTGTGAGCAGAGTGAAACCGAGCCTGCGGCTATGCTTTATCTGCAGATGAACGATCCTATAATAGACGAATCTAAAGCAGCGACGGACGAAGCTTTTGAAACCGAGGTTCACAGAAACGTCAGCGCAAACGGTTGGGTTGTGGACGATGGAGAGGTAAATAAAGCGTTTGATAAGAACTATGGCAGCAAGAAATGTTATATGTCACCGAAATGCGGAATACCGCCGGATGAAATGCAAAAACGGCTCAAAAGAGCCGAAGAAAAAATTGTAGAGTCAGCCGAAGGTATACTGGCCGGAGAGATTTCGGTCAGTCCGTACAAAAAAAGAGGGTTTGACCCATGTGCTTATTGCGATTACAGCGGAATATGCGGAAAAAATAATAGTTAAAATATGCGGGCGGTTTGGCATATCTTTATGAGCCGAATCTGCTCGCTTTTTGCTGAATAATATTTGCAAACTTTATTTCGCTCAAGTATACCCTGCGGAAACAATTGAGTAATTTCAGTGTAATATACCTGTAATAAATTTAGGGATGTTTCACAAATTTTCAGTAGCGGCATACGTTTTTACTGAAGCTTAATGTAAACATTACAAAAATATTGCTAAAATTATTTTTTTGTGGACAAATGATTATTGGCTAGAATTAGGATTGACTTTTTAATCAAAAGGTTGTTTAATAGAGATACAAAAAAAAAATCATCAAGTTTGAAAGACAGGTAAACCTGTCAGGATAGTACAGGAGGGAAGACAGTTATGAAAGAATTTTCGTACACTATCACAAACGAGTATGATTTAGCTGCTAAGCCGGCGTTTGACTTGATAAAGCTTGCCGGAGAGCATGATTGCCGCACGTATGTCGTAAAGAACGACCATGCGACCGATATTAAAAAGCTATTTATTCTGCTCAGTATCGGAACAAAATGCGGAGATACTATAAAGTTTGTGACAGACGGCGTTGACGAGAAGTCCGCTATTGATAAAATCGGAAAATATGTTTCCTGCAATATGTAGGTCAATCTTTTAGATAATAAAATCAGCTTAAATCATACAAACTTGCCGGTTCCGTGTTTCGGAACCGGCTAATTTTTAAAAAAAGACCGCCGCTTTAAGCGGCAGTCTGGCAATATTTTATTTAATTATGCCTGAGGAGCGTCAACCGGACATACGTTTGCGCAGTTACCGCAGTCAATACATTCGTCAGCATTGATTTCATATTTTGCATCGCCTTCAGAGATACATGAAACCGGACATTCGCTAGCACATACACCGCATTTTATGCAGTCATCATTGATTTGATAAGCCATTATAGTCACCTCTCTATGTAAAATTCAAATTTATTCTTACTCTTGCATTATATATCATCAAAGGTTTTTTGTCAAGATTTAATTAAGATTTAAGACATTATTTTACAGGTTTTTTTATAGCGTCTGTAATGCTCTTTTCCATTGCTAACTTTCCATATTTGTCAACTTCTGTTTTATTCTTAGGTCCGTGGGTCAGACAGCCAGCTCCGCCGATACAGCCCCCACGCAGGCCATACCCTCAATAAAGTTGATGTTTCCTATTCCCTTTGACGCTTTAAGCAGCGCTGTACGGCATTCGTCAATACCGTCGCATGAAACGGCGTGGAGTTCAAAGTCTCCGTTGCCCTGCTCCTTTGAGTGCTTCTTGAACGGCCTCGGCAAGACCGCCGCAGCGGGCAAATATCCTGCCGTAATATGATGCGTTGTTGAGCTCTGATTCCTCAAGTTCAGTCAGGTCTATCTCACGCGCGTCAAATAACGCCTGCAGTTCTTCGAATGTCAGAGCGCTGTCAACATACTCTTTTATACCGTCTTTTCTGATTTCCGCTTTCTTTGCAGTGCATGGGCCAATAAATACAACCTTGCAGTCAGGGTCGTTCTTTTTTTGATATACTTGGCTATAGCCGCCATAGGTGACGGATTGTGTGAAATGTTCTCTTTAAGCATCGGGAAGTTTTTCTCCACAAATTCTACAAAGGCCGGACAGCAGGAACTTGTTAAAAATCCCTTCTCCGCTAATTCTTTAGCTTCATCATAAGCTACCATATCAGCGCCCAAAGCCGCTTCTACAACATTATGGAAGCCCAGCCTCTTGATTCCGGTAACCACTTGACCAAGCTTAATATTAGCATATGAGAACTGACCCGAAATAGAAGGAGCCACAACCGCATAAAGCTTTACCTTGTCGTCGTTGGCGTATTTTTTCAGCATCTCCACAACTTCAACTATGTAGGATTTGTCAGTTATCGCGCCCCATGGGCATTGATATACGCAGGCTCCGCAGTTGATACATTTGCTGTCGTCAATAACAGCCGAATGCTCCTCGTTCATGCTTATCGCCTTGACCTTGCAGGCTTTAACGCATGGTCTTTCGGTGTGTATAATAGCGCTGTACGGGCAAACTTTAGCGCACATTCCGCACTGCACACATTTGTCTTTGTCGATATGCGCTTTCTGATTTTCGTCAAAGGTGATAGCTCCGCGTTTGCACACGTCCTCGCACCTATGAGCCAAACAGCCGCGGCACATGTGTGTAACTTCGTAGCCGGCAACAGGACACTCGTCGCAGGCAATGTCCAGAACCTCAATTATGTTGTCAACATTTTTTTATGTCCGCCTCCGGCCATACCGATTCTCTCGCCCACTATAGCTCTTTCCTTGTAAATACAGCAGCGCATTGTGGCTTTGTCCTTTACAATAGTTTTGGCTATGTCGTTAAAGCTGGTGACTAGGTTGTCGTCGTCATATGTATGTCTTGCCACCTCACGAAGAACCTTATATTTTAAGTATTGAACCTTAGTATCAAATTTTTTTGAGTATAGGTTTGTTTTGGTTGTTCATATATAATCCTCCCGTTTTTTACTCGGCTGATACTGATTTTAGCCGGATAATAAATCTATATATCTAAAAATAATTAACAGTCACGGTTTTTCCCATGTCTTCTAAACATTGTCTCAGTTCGTCGACTATTTTAAGTTTTATGCTGAAAGAAATATTTAAATTTGCGTCCTGATGGGCGTCGTTCTGAGCCTTGCCGACAAACAGGTTTATGTCGGTTGCTTCTTTAAACAGGAGCCGGGCTATTTCGCTCGCTCCGTCCTTTTGTTTTCCCCATTTTTCAAATAGGGAATTGTCTTCAAGATAATTTTTGCGTACTCCAAAACCCTGGCTATCGTTATAACTCCTTCAGTCACTAAGTCCACACCCTCGATTGAGGCTGTCGGTGGAATAGAAGGGTCGCTGTAGTCAGGAGCGGCCACTATTTCTTTGCCCAAATACCGGGCCGTAATTTTAGAGGTCGTGCCGCCGCATACCACATGCCGCCCCTGTTTTGAAAAGAACAGTGCCATCACCTTATTGTCGTCTTCCGGGTGCTCCGGCGGTCCGAACAAAAGGTTGCAGGTCTTGCGTTTCCGAATCTGAACTGCGGCAACAGTTGTGTCGTCTCCTGGCTCTGAAGCGTAAAGACGGTTGCATTCGTCCGCTATTTCGGAAGCTATAATCTTTGCGGTCTGCTTGTAGTTGTAGTTCGCCTCAACATAGGCTATGATGTTTTCTCTCTGCCAGCCATAGTTTAAGACGCGCTCAACCCCGGCGTATATTGCACCGTCGCTCATCATTATAAAAACATCGTCAAGCTCAACGGGTATTTTAGTCTCATAAATCTTTTTTCCCCTCGATAATCCTTTCAGTCATGGGATATTCGTAATTCTTCCCTTTTTCTGAGCAGTATAACAAGCGGATTGTCAAATTGGATTATCTCGGCTTCAGTGTTCCCGGTGAACCTCATAATAGTAAAGGTTGAATAGGCCACGCCGCGTTTTTGCAGACCGGCAGTGTAGCCGCAACGGTCGAAACGCATTCATCGATACTCATATTCTCCGCCATCATGGTGGAGATTATTTTAGAGGTAAGCGTTGAGAGAATATTGGCTTTTACTCCGCTGCCCAAACCGTCCGCGAGCACCACAATCAACTCATCCTCACGGCGCACAATTTCAACCATATCGCCGCAAAGTTCCTCTCCAACATGGTTAAGGCTGACATAGCCGACATCGGCAAATAAATCATTCATCTTTATTCAAAGTCTCCTTAAGCTTGGTTAAAGCGATTTTGGTTTCGGCGGTAGTCTCGCCGAGGAGAGAGGCTATTTCCTGAGCGACACGCATCTGTTTTTCAACAACCTTATCAGTAATTTCAATGGCGCTCATGCTTTGCTCGGCCTTTTTTCTCCCTCATAATCTCCTCTTCTGTAACATCCTTCATTATGCTCATTATAATGTTATATTCAGGGTAATATATTATAGTCTCGTCAACGTATTTTTGTACTCGCTCAGATATTTCCGTTTGGGTTCAGAATCCTTTTTTGTTTTCAGTCATTGCTATCATATAATCTGTCGGATTCAGTATCCTTACAACAGGCTCGCCCATAATATCATTTGCGTTTTTGATATTCATTATCTCTAAGGCAGATTTGTTTATCTGCTGTATCTCTAAACTGTCATTTTAAAACAACAATGCCGTTCGGCGTATTGTTGATTATGGTGTCTGAGAAAGACTCGGCCTTTTCCTTCAAAAACGGCAGACACATATTCATGTCAGCCTTGCCGTTCAGCACGGCGACGGCCTTTCACGGCAGGTTGGGTAACCGCAGCTGCCGCAGTTAAGTTCCTGCTCTTTTGTTTTCTTTCCCATTTGGTGCAGAATTTCCTCAATAGCAGAACTTCCCGGCCTTACTTTTTTTATGTATTCCGCGTCAAACACTTTCCTGATTCCGTTCTCGGCTGCTTAACATCAAAATCTGTCCTGCCGGCAGTCTTTCCGATAGTTGAGACAACTGCTGACATGGAAAATGTTGTCGTGTTTCATAACCGGTCCGCCTATACAGCTGCTGTCACAGGCGCTCATTTCAACAAAGCAGTTCTCAATATTTCCGTCGCGTATATCCTCAAGGGCGTTCATGCAGTCCTCTATTCCGTCAACGCTGAAATATGAAAAATCATCGTCTATATCCATGCTTTCAATAATTCCGCCCCTGGTGGGGACCAGCGCGCGCGTCCGCCCCCGGCAAGTCTTCTTGTGAAAAGTCGAACTCAACTCCGCTTTCAGCCATCCAGTCGTTAAGCTCGTCAAAAGTCAGGGCGCAGTCCACATAGTCAGGGTATTTATCAACCTCATCCTTTTTAGAAATACAAGGGCCGATAAAAACCACTTTTGCGCCCGGATGCTGATTTTTAATAAGCTGTCCGTGCGCCTGCATCGGTGATATAACGTTAGCTAGGGTATGGCAGAACATCGGGATAGTGCTTTTGTATAAGAGTGTTAACGCTGTGGCAGCACGAGGAGATTATAACGCTCTGCTTTCTGTTTTCTATAAGCTTTTCATATTCTCTCTGACAATGGTTGCACCTACAGCGGTTTCCCCAGCGTCTTTAAAGCCGAGTTTTTGTTAATGCGCTTCTCATTATCTCTATGTTAATGCCCCTTATAATTTGCTATATATGACGGCGACTGAGGCGTATACTTCATCGCCTCTGTCGATAAACCCTTTTGGGACGGAGTATCGTCTCGAAGTCTTTTTGGCGTTCTGAGGGCAGTTAACATAACACCATCCGCAGAATACATTCATTGGGAATAATCTCGGCGTGCCCCTCCACGACCTTTATTGACTTCATCGGACAGAATCTAACGCATTTATAACAATTTTTACAGTTTGATTTTTCAAGCTGTATACAATTTTTTTTGCATGATTACACATCCTTAGTTAACTGTGTTTAAAACATATCTGGAGAAAATCTCGTTAAAGTTTTCTTTGGTCACTCCGCTGATAACCTGGTCGTCAACCTTGATGCTGACCCCGTCGCCGCAGTGGCCGAGGCAGAATGCAGCGGACATACCGACCGTTTCATCCAGTCCGTTTTCTTTGAGGGCGTCTTTCATAAGGTTAATAATATCGTAGGAGCCGCGGAGATGGCAGGAGCTTCCTATACAAACTTTGATATCCATTATGTACTCCTTTCGGGCGGATAATATTCCGAAAATAATTATCGCCAAAAAAATATAGAGCCGGCAAAAACCGCTCTGTTTCATATACCTTGATTATAAAGGAAACACGGTATATTGTCAATGATTTAACAACTATATTTTTATAAAATTTATGGAAAATTAGGATAAAGAAAAAGGTAAGATAATTTTGGGCAAAATAAAAACGCCGCAGACCACGCACCTCTCGTAATCCACAGCGTTTCCTTATGGTCGGGGTGACAGGATTCGAACCTGCGGCCCCTTGGTCCCAAACCAAGTGCGCTACCAAACTGCGCCACACCCCGACAGAACTTGTACATTATATATCTTTAATCGGGATTTGTCAAGTATTTTATCAAAAATTTTTTGAAAAAATTTTAAGTAAAATTGATTTTTTTCTTTATTTCTAAAAAAATTTTATGCGTACGTTTATGTGACGTAAGATTTTAAAAAAATTGTGTTACTATTTATGAAAGTTAAAAATTATTTATAGGGAGTTTAAATAATGCACAAAGAAGTTCAATTTAAAAATCGGGATAAATTTGTTGAATTAGGTATAATTATATCGGCAATAAGGAAATCAAAAGGAATGACACAGAGAGAACTTGCAGAAAGAGCTTTTATCAGCCGTCCGCATTTAAGCAATATAGAAGCACCTAATATTATTAGTTCGTTCGCTTTGGAAACGTTGTTTAATATTGCGGATGCGTTGGAAATAAGCGCAGGGGATTTGCTTAATATTAAACTTCCGTCTCCTCAATATATTAATGAGGATAGTGAATTTGATAATGATAAATATTAATTCTTTATACAATAGTAATTTTATTCAGTTATTTTAACTATGTATATGACCCCATATAAAAATTTTTATTATTACATAATAGGGTGTTTGAACCATTTCTTTTTCTCGCAAAAAAAGAAACGCTTCACCAAAGAAAAAGTGCTTGCTCGCTTAGGTCGCCTGACGGCTCCAAGGGGCGCTCGCCCCCGCTAATTTCATCTTGAATCTGCGCTTCAAGATGAAAAAGCCTGTTACTTTCCGTTGACTTTGTGAACTGCCGTGAAAAAAGATATTCCGAGTTCATATTTATTTACTTATCAAAAACTAAGTTTTAGTTTAAATTATTACAAAAAGCAGGTTTTTCAGTGAACATCGGTAGGGCGCATTTATGCGCCGCGTAAGGTGAGCCAACATCTGAACACGCAGTGTTCAATATATAATATAAAATATTTTGTTTATTAAGGTTAATTATAAAAATTGTATTAGAGCTGAAAAATAATGATGAAACCACGTCTGAAAGATTTACGTATTTCCGCAGGTCTTACACAAAAAAGGAAGTTCCAAAAACGCATTCGGTTTAAAACTGTCACTTATTCTCGTTATGAAAATGGTGTACATAAAATTCCAGTAAAAGTAATATTAAATATTGCAGACTTTTATGATACATCTGTTGATTACATTTGTATCGTACTGATGATTCTAAACCATACCCAATTAATTAAGTATAAAATATTTTTTAATAAATTAAATTATAAATTGCAAAAAATTGAAGGAGGTTTGACCCAAAGTGAGTTAGCCACTAAAATGCAAATTATGAATGTTAATATTGACCAGCAAATGATTAGTAAGATAGAGAATAATGATAGAATAGTAACAGACTATGAATTAGCGTGTTTCTGTATTATTTTAAAATTGATGAAAAAGAAGTTATTGAAAGATTTCTATGATAGTTTAGATTAGTTTTTTGTATATGACCCCATATAATATTTATAATTTTACTTATAATAGGTGTTTGAACCATTTCTTTTCCGGCACGAAAAAGAAACGCTTCACTTGCGTGACCGCACCTGTATGGTGCGTGTGATACAAAAGTATCTTGTTTTGCCATAACCTTACAATGTCAATAATATGTATACTCAAAAAAAGAAAAATGCTGCTCGCTTAGGTCGCCTACGGCTCCAAGGGGCGCTCGCCCCCGCTAATTTCTTTTGCGCTCTACGCACAAAAAGAAAAAATTATGTAACTTTCCCGTTGACTTTGTGTTCTACCGTGAAAAAAAAGACGCTCGAGTTCATATTTATTACTTATCAAAAAACTAAGTTTTTAGTTTAAATTATTACACAAAAGCAGGTTTTCAGTGAACATCGGTAGGGCGCATTTATGCGCCGCGTTAGGTGAGCTACCATCTGAACACGCAGTGTTCAATATATAATTAACAATTTATAAATAAAAAAAATATTCTTGACAAAAATAGAAAAAAGAGAATATAATAAAAGCAGATAAAAGGTAACCGTTTAACGGTTGTCACAAAAAAGTTTATTAATAATTAATATAACTGTCCTGTGTCAGAGGACAGTTATATTGCTTTTGTAGTGACTATTATAAAAAAAAATATTATAATAGATATAACCATCCTTTGCACGAGGGCGGCTGTATTGCTTTTATGGACACTATTATAAAAATATTATAATAGTAAAAAGATAGGAAGAATTGCTCTTCCTATCTTTTTTTTAGTATCTTAACCACTACTGTTATGTTGTACTTCTCGTTCCAAACAACTGTTCCCATATGCCAAAGCTCATCTATTGATATAGCTCCGCTTCCGTTTATGTCAAAAGTTCTTTCTGCATAAACTCCCGGGTCGTCAGGGCTGTTCTTAAAGCAGTATGTTCGCCGGCTCCCAATCGCTGAGCCCAGTTTCTCCTCATCGTCATACTGTGACTGCTCTCCGTAATTCGGTCCCGCCGTCAAATCCTTTGTCAACATTGTTTACTATTGGACGGTGTTCTGTGGCTAAATCATAGCTCACATCAAATCCATAATCTTTTAAATCCCTAAGCATTACAACAGCACAGTCCAGATAATTCGTTTCAGCTGTTCCATAGTGAATAAATGTCGGTATTTCCCAATCGTTGATGAAACATCTCAGGTCGGTCGCTACTATGTAATCCTTAGGCGTGCTGTCAAAATATGTCTGACCGTTGGCCGCTCTGCCCGACAGCAAGTCCCAGCTGGCAATCCCTCATCTTTATCGTGTCAACATAACGCATGTTTGTTGAACTCTCACCCATTACAACCGATACAA
>VOFF01000933.1_pt1 | contig 68001 bp, 77 predicted proteins | sample 5384061 | NCBI WGS metagenome assembly VOFF01 (sample SAMN12384725, study PRJNA508395) | human gut metagenome | isolation source: healthy gut E | host: Homo sapiens | reverse complement strand
ATAAAAAGCAATGAAGATAATGAAGAACGCAGTCACGCCCCAGCCCATGGAGGTATCCGGCTTTTCGCCCAATTCCGCCTTCAGAATGGAAACGGGCTTCATGGCATAGCCGTCCTTGCCGTTCACCACCGTTTTATTGGTGGAATCCGGAACGGCCTTGATCACGGCCAGGGAAGCCTTGTCCTCTTCCTTCTTGATATCCTTGGTATCCTTGGTCAGTTCGGAAAACTCTACGACGGAAAGCTGGGTGGAAGACCCCATCAGGAACTGGTACCAGGCGGGATTGGCTTCCGGCTGGTCATAGGTGATGATGAGCTGCATCCTGTTGATGTCCTTGTCGGCCATGCCGTTCTTGGCAAGAAGATTCCTGATGAAGGGGAATCCGGAGTACGTTCCAATTGAAGCGTTCGGATGGAACCCACATCCTTGCCCTGTTCAAACTCCTTCTGGACGGAAGGGCTCTGGGCGGCCAGCAGGGCAGCCACATCCGCAGTCACATCCTTGCGGGCTTTTTCCACATTATTGAACAGGAACCCGGTGCCGAGAAGGCCGACCACGATGCCGGCCGTTCCGATTTTAAGCAGGAACTTGCGGCCCTTGCGATCCACCAGCACCATGGCGACAATAGTCATCAAGCAGTTCACGACCTTGATGGTAAAGTCTGCCCAGTTGGCGGTGGTGCCTTCCAGGCCTGCCTGCTGGAATACCTTCACGGAATAATTCAGCACGGAATTAATGCCCGTAGCCTGCGTAAACGCCAGAACGAGCACCGCCAGAACAAAGGGATAGATATACTTGCGCTGAAGAAGGGACTCGCCGGAAGAGCTCTGCTTTTTGAGTTCCTCCGCCTTCTGCTTCTCTTCCTCTTCAATGTGGACCATTTCATCAAACACTTCCTTGGCGCGGGCATCCCGTAACTGCGCACCAGCACAGCCATGGCTTCATCCTTGCGGCCGCGGCGGAACAGGTAGCGGGGAGATTCGCTCAAACGGAAGGAACCGAAAAACAGGAACAGGCCGGGAATGGCGCAAACCCAGAAAATAGCCTGCCAGGCCAGAACCTTGGCGGAAGTCAGCGATTCTTCGCTCGCGCCGGAATTCTCGACGCCGCCCACATAACTGGCGGCAAGCAAACCGACGACGGCGGCAAACACCAGGCCCACCGTCAGCAGGAACTGGAACATCCCCGTTCCCTTGCCGCGGGACTCGGCGCTCAGGCACTCGGCCAGATACAGCGGAACGACCACGCCCACAATACCGGCACTGGCGCCCTGAAGAATACGGCCCAGCAACATAATGCCGAATACTTCCTGGGACAGGCAGATCACGGGGATGCTCGCCGTGAATAAGGCTGCGGCCACGGTAATCAACGCCTTGCGTCCCATCTTGTCGGCCAGATAGCCCGCAAACAGGGAAGAAAGAACGCTGCCGAACAGCACGGCGGCCACCACCTGGGAAAGCTGGGAGGGATTAAAACCGGCCGTCTGTTCAATGTAGGGAAGCGCGGCAGCAATCACGCCAACGTCCACACCGTAGAGCAGGCCGCCCAAACCGGCCATGATGAGGAGATAGCGCATATATCGCCTGGCCGCATCCGGAACGGCGGCTTTCATGTTTTCTTGGTCTGTCATGGTCGTTGCATTCTAGTAAATTGGCTCTTCTCCGCAACCAAAAAAGACACTTCCCGGGCAAAAACAATTCCTACCCGGAAATGCGTTCAAATGGTGAAAATATCGCAAAAAAGAAACAAGTAACAAACTGTCCGAAAACAGGAAATCATTTGGACACCTCTGCAAAAAAAGCCCTCATGCATCCCCCGGCTCCGAAAAACAGCCATGGGGAAAAATTCCCCTGGAGCCGCACTTCAATCCCCGTAAACCGTCCGGAAAAAACTCCCCTTCCGTATTGGAGCCAGAAAAACAGCGCGATGCGCCATCACGGAAACGGAAGCCGCCCTTACCGGCCTCATCTGGCGGAAGAATCTATCCCAAGCCGCTTTTCAATCAGGTTCACAGACAACTCCGCGCACAGGCGCAATTCGTTATCGGCGTCATGAGTGAAAGCCTTAAGCGCGGACAGGGAAGCTTCCGAACCGATTTCCCCAAGAATGCGGGCGGCGGAACGTTTCAAAACAAAATCGTCCGACTCATTCAGCGAACGGATGATATCAGCTTCTCCCGTTGGGCCGGCTGCCTTGCATTCGTCCTCCCACTTCTGGGGATCCTTTTTCCATTCCTCCAGAAGCAACGCCAAACTTCTCTTTTCCGAACCATGCAGTAAAAACCTGATCAGAGACGCCGGAATTTCGCAATCCGCCTTCTTCAGCTCCGTAGCCACGTAATCAACCACGCGCTGAGCCTCCTCATGATCCGGTTCCGCCCATACCACAAGGGCCGAAGCCAACGCGGTCACATATTCCGCATCACGCCCCCACGGTTCCCGGAGAAGCTCCACCAGCCTGGAAGAAACCTCACCTCGCATCTTATCCGGATTCACAGCCGACAAACGTTTTGCAGCGGCAATAACGCGACGGATGTCCAGACAGGACAGCTCCTTCAAATTGGCCAGCACGAAATACTGGTGGCGCTCATCCTGCAACGCGGCGGAAGCGGGCCGCGCTTCAAACCTGTCCCGGTTCAGAATCACTTCCACAAAAAAACGCTCCTTATCCTGCAGGGACACCTTCCCCATCTTGCCCGCAACCTCTACAAATTCCTTAAACGTAATGGGAGTGGGAGTAATAACGAACAGTCCGCCGCCCGTTCCCTTGCGGTCATAAAAAATAGGTTCGTCCTCGGACTGGGTCATCCTCTTCAAATACGCCTTTACCATATCCCGGTTGGCTGCATTCACCCCAACCACCCATACGCCCAGAACCCCCTGGGATTCCTTGCGGTCAATAGCGGAAAACAGAGGTTTCAAATCACCGTCCCCATAATTCTGGACAGAAGCGTTCTTGGAGGGCAGCTGCTCCAGCCCCATGCTGGTAAAGCCGGAGACATCTTCTTCCCCGGCGCTCCCCTCTTCATGACCTCCGAGCAGGGAAGGATTCACCTTGACCGGATACACGAAAGGCAGGGAAGCAATCCCCCCTGCAACCAGCAACCCCAGCAAAATGAAAACAATCTTGTGCCTGCGTCCAGCACAGGCCATCAAGCCTCCGGCAAGACAGGCAAAAAAACAGGGCAAACGCCTTCTGCTGGGGCTGCTGCAGCATGGAAAGGAAAAAGGTCCCATCCATCTCGGAAGAAGCATTGTAAAAAATCCAGACGCAGCCGGCGGCAACAGCCAGAGACGCGCAAAGGCACACCAATTGAATCAGCCCCCGTTTCCACCAGGGCGCTCTGAATGGCTTCCCTCCTGTCTTTGGGGGAATGGACGGAAACGGCTTTCTTCGCTTTGGCAAAAGGTTTCTTAGGAATCAGTTTTTCCCTGTCGCAAAGAAATTCATGCCCGCATTTGCTGCAATTCACCATAGAACCCTCCGCGGAAGAAGGCACATTGATATGTCGTTTGCACTGTGGACAATTCAGATTCACCGGGCTCCAATATGCACGTTTTTCATTCTTTTGCAATACCTGTCTTCCCAACTTTCCTCTTACCATGTACCCCGCGAAAATATGCAAGAAACTTCCATCGGCTCCTATTTCCATCATTTCTCCTTTTCATTTCGACTCTCTGATTTTTTTTTCTGAATGTAAAAACTCGCTCAAACCGCTCTCATTGAAAATAACATTTAATCGAAAACCATTCCGCAAACTTCGGAAAACAAGGTAAAGGGAAAAATTCCCATCTTCCCCTGGCGAAAAGCTGGAAATTTTTTCAGTCTCCCTTATCAGGGGCTCAATTTCCAAACGCACCTTGATATAAATTATTTGAATTTTACAACACGGGCCATTGGAAAAAGATAAAAACGCTCTTCATGCTCCTCTTCCCGCCTCACGTCATTCCGAGTGAACACGCTTGCAGAAGAGGAAATTTGGTAGTAGAATTTTCGCCATGTCATTGCAGCCTGCCGAACGCCGAGATTTCATCCGCGATATGATTTCTGATGACCTTGCCTCCGGCAAGCATCAGGCCCCGGTAACACGCTTTCCCCCGGAACCCAATGGGTATCTTCATATCGGACATGCCAAATCAATCTGCCTCAACTTCGGCATCGCCCAGGAATTTCCGGGTGCGCGCTGCCATCTGCGTTTTGACGACACCAACCCCAGCAAGGAAGACCAGGAATATGTGGACAGCATTCAGGAAGACATCCGCTGGCTGGGCTTTGACTGGGGCGATAACCTTTTTCTTTGCCAGCAACATGTTCGACTTCTTTTACGAATGCGCCGTTTCCCTCATCCGCAAGGGATTGGCCTACGTAGACGAACAAACGGTGGAGGAAATACGCGCCCAGCGGGCAACGTGAACGTGCCCGGACAGGAATCACCCTACCGCAACCGCTCCGTGGAAGAAAACCTGGCACGCTTCCAGGCCATGAAAAACGGAGAAATCCCGGAAGGCAGAGCCATCCTGCGAGCCAGGATAGACATGGCCTCCAGCAACATGAACATGCGGGACCCCGTGTTGTACCGCATCATGTTCGCGGAACACCACAACACGGGCAGTTCCTGGTGCATTTACCCCATGTATGACTTCGCCCACCCGCTGGAAGATGCCTACGAACACATCACCCATTCCCTCTGCACGCTGGAATTTGAAAACCACCGCCCCCTCTATGACTGGGTCATTGAAAACTGCCCCGTCCCGGCACGCCCGCGCCAGACGGAATTCGCCCGCCTGAACCTTACCTACACCGTCATGAGCAAGCGCAAGCTGCTGCAACTGGTGCAGGAAGGACACGTCTCCGGCTGGGACGATCCACGGATGCCCACCGTCTCCGGCATGCGCCGCCGGGGCTACACTCCTGCCGCCATCCGCAACTTCTGCCACACCATAGGCATCACTAAATTCAACGGCTTCACAGATGTGGCCCTGCTGGAATACAGCGTAAGGGAAGACCTGAATGCCAACGCGCCGCGCCGCATGGCCGTGCTCAATCCCCTCAAGGTCACTATCACCACCCTGCCGGAAAACGCGGAAGAAATGGCTGAAGTGCTGAACAATCCGGAAAAACCGGAAGAGGGCGTCCGCCGCCTCCCCATCACAAGGGAAGTCTGGATTGAACGGGACGACTTCATGCTGGACCCTCCTAAAAAATACTTCCGTCTGGCCCCCGGCCGCACCGTACGCCTCCGGGGGGGCTACTGCATCACCTGCACGGACTACAAGCAGGATGCGGAGGGAACTATCACGGAAATCTTCTGCGAACACATTCCCGGCACCATCGGCTCCAACCCTCCGGAAGGAATCCAGTGTCGCGCCGCCATTCACTGGGTAAGCACCAAATACGCGGTGGACGGAGAAATCCGCATCTATGACCGCCTTTTTACGGAAGAAAACCCGGACGCTGCTGAAGAAGGGTTCCTGTCCGTCATGAATCCCTCATCGCTGACCGTCATCACAAACGCCAAGCTGGAACCCTCCCTGGCCGGAGCCGAACCAGAATTCCGCTGCCAGTTCGAACGTCTCGGCTACTTTGTGGCGGACCGCAGGGACCATGTACCGGGCCGTCGTCCTGTTTTCAACCGCACGGTGGCTCTCAAGGACTCCTGGGCAAAAAAACAAAAAAACCTAACCTCTCTTCATCCCCTTTTATGGACAATCAACTTCAATTCTGCACCGTTGAAGAAGCAGTGGAAGAAATACGGCAGGGACGGATGATCATCGTTACGGACGACCCTGGGCGTGAAAATGAGGCAGACTTGATCATTGCCGCCGAATTCGCCACGCCGGAAGCCATCAACTTCATGGTTACCCACGCCAGGGGCCTCGTCTGCGCACCTCTTTCACCGGAACGGGCGGACGCCCTCCAACTCCCGCTCATGACCTCCGTCAACCGGGAAAACATGTCCACAGCGTTCACCGTCTCCGTGGATGCGGCCCATGACATCACTACGGGCATCAGCGCCGCGGAACGCTCCCTCACCATTCGCACGCTGGCGGACCCCAAAGCCACCGTCAACGACTTTGTTCAGCCGGGTCACACATTCCCTCTCCGCGCCGTTCCCGGCGGAGTGCTGCGCCGCGCCGGCCATACGGAAGCCACCATTGACCTCGTGCGCATGGCAGGCCTCCAGCCCGCCGGCGTCTGCTGTGAAATCATGAAGGAAGACGGGACCATGGCCCGCATCGGGGACTTGGGAGGATTCCAGAAAAAACATGGTCTGAAAGCCTGCACCGTAGCCCAGCTCATTGAATACCGCCGGGCCAAGGAAAAGCAAATCCGGCTGGTGGAAACCGTCAACATGCCCACAGACTACGGTGACTTTACCTGCCGCCTCTATGAATCCCAGCTGGACGGTGCTCTCCACCTGGCCCTGGTTCACGGGGAAATCTCCCCGGACAAACCCACGCTGGTGCGCGTGCATAGTGAATGCCTGACGGGTGATGTCTTCGGCTCCCGCCGCTGCGACTGCGGCAGCCAGTTGCACACCGCCATGCGCCGCATCGCCCAGGAAGGAGGCGTCCTGCTCTACCTGCGGCAGGAAGGCCGAGGCATCGGCCTGGCGGCGAAACTCAAGGCTTACAAACTTCAGGAACAGGGTCTGGATACCGTGGAAGCCAACCTCAAGCTCGGCTATCCGGACGACCTGCGCGACTATGGAATCGGCGCGCAAATCCTGCATGACCTGGGAGCAAACCAGTTGCGTCTGCTTACCAACAACCCGCGGAAAATCGTGGGGCTGGAGGGCTTTGGCATAAAAATCACGGAACAGGTTCCTCTCATCATCCCACCCAACGAACAAAACAGCAAATACCTGGCTACCAAAAAATGCAAGCTGGGCCACATCCTGTAACTTTCCACTCCATCCCTTCATGTCCACGGAACTTCCCCGCCGCCAGCGCGCCACGGGCACGCGCGCCAAAATCTGCATCGTCGCCTCGGAATACAACGAACAATACACCCAGGCCCTGGTAGAAAACTGCTCGGAAGAACTGAAAACCGTGCTTCCCTCGGTCCGCCTGGAAATCATCCGCGACCGGGAGCCTTTGAAATCCCCGGTGTCCATTAAATCCGTTCTCTCCCCCGCTCTCCGGAAAAACGTCCTGATGCCGTGGTGGCTCTGGGGGTCATCCTGCGCGGCAGCACAGACCACGCGGACCTGATCGGCTCCACCATTACCCAGGCCCTGATGCAGCTCGCCCTGGAATTCACCACCCCCGTCATTCATGAAGTCCTGCTGCTGAATGATGAAAAGCAGGCCTTCGCCCGCTGTATCGCCTCTCAGCTCAACCGCGGCCGTGAAGCGGCCCGCACCGCTGCCCGCATGGCGGAACTCTTCCTCAACTCCCTGCTCCGGCAATAATACCTATTACTCTCTCTTCTCTATCGCCATGCTCTCACGCAACCAAATCAGACAAGCCGCCCTCCAATACCTTTACGCCGCCTCCCAGACGCCGGAAACGGAACAGGAGGGAATCTGGGATATCCTGATGGAACCTTTCCGGGGAGACTACTGCAAACTCAAGGCCAAGGCCGTCTCCGGCCACCTGACAAGGGACTATCCGGACAAGCTGCGCCTCTTCATCACCCGTGCGCGGGAAACGGCGGACAAACTGCAGCAAGACCCTCTTACCCTGCCCGTCCGCGACCAGCTTCAGGACCTGCTGACCAAGGAAGGAGAATTCAACGCCGCCCTGCTCCGGCTGAAAAAAGCCCTGCACGAAGACCCCGCCAATGACAAGGGTTCGCTTTCCGCCGCCTGCGACGCCGCCCAGGAACTCAATACCGCGCTGATGCAGATGCGCCGCCGCCTGCTGGACACGCTCAAGGACTTCCCAGCCTACAACGCAATCTGGCCCTCCCTCATTTCCTCCTGCAGGAAACTCCAGGAAATCAATGACCGCATCAACTGCCTCATCCACCCGGACGGCCGCCCCTCCCTGGCGGAAATAAAAAAAGTGGTGGAGGCAGGACGGGATGCGGATGAACTCTACCGGGAAGCCAAAACCCTGGGGGAAGACATCCTGCGCCGCCGGGACGGGTTGGACGCCGCCATCGACTCCACGTTGGAAAACTACTCCCCGGAACGCGTCAGCGCCATTGACCGCGCCATCCTGCGCCTGGGCGCCTATGAACTCCTTCATCGCAAAGACCTCCCGGCTCCCATCGTCATCTCGGAGGCCATCCGCCTGTCGGAACGCTTCTCCTCAGCGGAATCCCCCCGCTTCGTCAACGGCGTCCTGGCCGGAATCTCAAAAACGGAACACCCGGCATAACTCCGCTTCGCGCCATGGCAGGATTCTTTAAAAAACTATTCACCAAATTCTCCCGAAGCTCCCGGATAGACTGGGAAGAACTGGAAGCTGAGCTGGTAGCCGCGGACATCGGCATCAGGCGCGCCATGGGTATTGCGGACCAGCTGAACGAAAGCAAAGGCCTGGATGCGGAAAATCTGGTGGAATCCACCCGTGAAGTGCTCCGCCGGGCCTTTCCTTCCACCGCTCCGTCCCTGCCCGTCCCTCCGGAAGGCAAACCGCTGGTCATTCTGGTCGTGGGCGTCAACGGCACCGGGAAAACTACTTCTGCGGTCAAATTGGCCCATTTGCTGCAAAAACAGGGCTCCCGCGTCCTTCTGGCTGCGGCGGACACTTTTCGCGCGGCCGCCGTGGAACAGCTTCAAAGCTGGGCGGACAAGCTGAATATCCCCATCTGCAAGGGAGCACCCGGCCAGGATCCGGCCTCCGTCTGCTATGAGGCCCATACGCAGGCCATCAGGGAAGGCTTCCAATACCTCATTTGCGATACCGCGGGGCGCCTCCATACGCGCCACAACCTCATGGAGGAACTCTCCAAAATTCGCCGGACTCTCGCAAAGCAGGATGCATCCGCCCCCCACAGCACCCTGCTGGTAGTGGATGCCACTACAGGCGCTAACGCCCTGGCACAAGCCAGGGAATTTCATAAAGCAACGCCCCTGGACTCCGTCATTATCACCAAAATGGACGGTTCCGGAAAGGGAGGCGTGGCCGTAGCCATCATGGATGAAATGCACATTTCCCCCTCCTTTCTGGGAACGGGGGAAGGAGCCGAAGACTTTGAACCCTTCAACCGGGACCGCTACGTGGATTCCCTGCTGTAACGGGACCGCCTCAAATCCATGCCACCGCTTCCCCTCATCACCGCCCAGACGGAGGAAAAGCTGCTCGCCTTCCTGACGGAACATGGGCACACCAAATTCCGCACCCAGCAGGTTCTGGACTGGGTGTGGCGCAAGCGCGTCACCACCTTTGACGCGATGAGCAACCTCCCCCCCGCGCTCAAAAATCTGCTGGCGGAAAATTTCCGTTTCCACACGCCGGAAATTGTGGAAATCCACGGCTCTGCGGACACCACACGGAAATTCCTCACCAGAATGGAAGACGGCAGCCTGGTAGAATCCGTCATCATCCCTGCCGCAGCAGCGGAAAATGGAGAAAAATCGGAGCGCGTCACCCTTTGCGTTTCTTCCCAGGTAGGCTGTGCCTTCGGCTGCAAATTCTGCGCTTCCGGGCTGCTGGGCCTTAAACGCCACCTCACCACGGGGGAAATCATCGGGCAGATTCTCTCCGCGGAAGCCATCGCGGGAAAACGGGTCAACAACATCGTCTTCATGGGCATGGGGGAACCCCTTTCCAATTTTGACAACGTGGTGGATGCCCTGGAAATCATCACTTCCCACCGCGGTTTGGAAATAGGGGCGCGCCACATCACCATCTCCACGTCGGGATTCGTGCCCGGCCTGAAAAAACTGGCGGCCTATCCCAGGCAAATCCGTCTGGCCGTTTCCCTGCACGGAGCCACGGACGAAGTTCGCGACCAAATCATGCCGGTCAACAAAAAATGGCCGCTCTCCCAGCTCATTCCGGCCCTTGAAGAATGGAGCAGGGGAAGAAACCAGATGCCCACGCTGGAATACATCCTCATCCGGGACATCAACGACTCTCCGAAAGACGCGTCCCATCTCGTCCGGCTCGCCAAACGCCTGCACGCCAAAGTCAATCTCATCCCGTACAACACCGTGGAGGGGCTTCCGTGGAAACGCCCTTCGGAAGAACGCTGCCGTTCCTTCCGGGATGCAGTTCACAAGGCGCGCATCCCCGTTACCATGCGGTATGAAAAAGGTCATGACATCAACGCCGCCTGCGGGCAGCTGAGGCTGAGGAAAGAACAGGAAAAGAACGGATGGACGCCCCGTTGACGGAACGGGGCTTTTCCGAATTTGCAACGTTGCCTATTGCCCGGCTCCCTCCGTTGTGCTATCCTTCCCGGCCGGATGCCACCCATCCAGCCGCCTCACCATGGAAACTACGACAACCACCACTGCCGTTCCCCCGCTGGAACTGACCAGGGCCCCCCGCAAAACCCCGTCCCTGGACCTCAGGGACATTCCGCAGGCTCCCGGCCCGGAAAAAGGAGTGCTGGCCCTCATGACCATGGACCCGGCCACTTACGTGGGGCAGTGCGTGACCATCGGCATGACGGAGGACTACTTCTACCTCCCCGCGCACAAGCTGCTCTGGCGCCTTTTCCAGGCCCGCTATAACAAAAACGAACCCATTGACATCGTTTCCATCACCCAGGCTTTGGAAGACATGCACCAGCTGGAAGCCGTAGGCGGAAGCGCGGGCCTGGCGGAAATATACACCTTTACCACCACCGGAGCCTATTTTGAGCATTACCTCAATGTCCTGAAGGACAAATTCATCCTCCGCTCCATCATTGACATCGCCAACCAGTCCACCACGCAGGCCTTTGACAATCCGGACGACGTAGCGGAACTGCTGGATTCTGTGGAAACCCATATTTTCCAGATACGGGAACGCTATAACAGCGCCAAGGATGAACAAAGCCTGGCCAGCATCCTTAAACAGGCCGTCACCAATTTTGAAAAATTTATCGCAAGCAAAGGCCAAATCCAGGGACTGACCACGGGATTTGAGGAACTGGACAAAAAAAGCAACGGGCTTAAACCGGGGGACATGTTCATCATCGCCGCCCGTCCCTCCATGGGTAAAACCTCCTTCCTGCTCAACATCATTGAGCACATCGCGCTTAACGAAAAAAAGCCTACTCTGCTCTTTTCCTGTGAAATGCCCGCAGTCCAGATTGTGGAACGCCTTCTTTTCGCCCGTTCCGGAGTCCGCAGCCGGGAAATCATCAAGAGAGGCAACCTCACCCAGCTTGAAATGAAGCACTTCAAACAGGCCGTCAAGGAAGTGGGGGCTTCCCAGCTTGTCATTGACGATACCGCAGCCATCTCCATCAACGAACTCCGGGCCAAAGCGCGCCGGGTCATGCGGGACCAGGGCGGTTTGGCAGCCATCGGCGTGGACTATCTCCAGCTCATGCGCTCCCACTCCAAACAGGCGGCCAACAGCCGTGAACGAGAAGTGGCGGAAATATCCGCCGGCCTCAAAGCCCTGGCCAAGGAACTTAAAGTGCCTGTTATCGTTCTGGCCCAGCTCAACCGCGGTCCGGAAAGCCGCACGGGAGCCAGCCTGGGCGTCCCCCGCATCTCCGACCTTCGCGAATCCGGCTCCATCGAACAGGACGCGGACATGATCGGCCTGCTCTACCGCTCCGCCTACTATGCGGAAGATGAGGAAAAACGCCAGCAAATGGCCGGACGGGCCAATCTGCATCTGGCTAAAAACCGCAACGGCCCCACGGGGGACGTTCCGCTCCACTTCGAAGCGGAACTCATGCGCTTCTCCACCCGCGAAGCGGATGAACACGACCAGGAAAGCGAATAAAAACTTTCTCTCCAGACGCCTGTTCTCTACGGATTAGCAATCCGGGGTCAAGCTTTGATTCTAAGCTGGAATGACTTGTATTGGCGTTTCCTTCCATGCCAAGAGGCGTTTTTATGAAATGAAGTCTGCCCGGCGCCATTGGCTTCCAATGAAAGCCCGGAGATCCTTTGCGTTATTTAAATCTGTAGTTAAATTTTGATAACTCTCTTTTCTGGAATACGTTACATGTAAGAAGAAGTCTGTATTTCAATGGCTGTAGCTCTTTGCAACTTTTCCTAAGTCAAACAGGATTTTCTTCGGTTTCTGCCTATAACGGATTGCTAACCCGGTAGCATCACGGTAGCGCCAGCGTTTCCTCTGGGCTTATTAATCTAGTTATTTTTTTAATATGAAAAAAAACTTATTTATTGCGGCAATCCTCTGCGGATCATGCATCTGCGCCAATGCCGCCAGCATGGTCACGGAATGGACCGGCAATGCCGGCCCTACGGAAGGCAACACCTATGAACTGGGCAATGCGGACAACTGGAGCAACGGTGTACCCGCCCGCGGCAACAACCAGGGGCCGGACGTCATCTTCAATAACACCGGAACCATCACCCTCAGCGGCTCCATGGTGGACACATCCGATGGCGGCAGCATCACCGTCACGGGCAACAGCAATGTTACGGTTGGGGAACCCGCTGGACGGGAAATGTCACCATTGGAGCAGGTTCCGCTCTTTCCCTCTCACAAGTGGACTTTAAAAGCAGTGACATCATCCTGGACGGCACCTTCAACCTTGGTGTCTGCGGGATTGATTCCGGCGGCAACGGCGCCCGCCTTGTCTTCGGCATTGGAGGCATCATGAACGTCAACCAAAAAATATGGGGAGCTTCGGACTTCTCCGTTTCCGGTACGCTGGCCACCACATCCACGGATCTGGCTGCTGGAGAATTCCAGTTTGTTACCCGCACGCTGATTACCTCCGCCGGCTTTGACGGCGGTTCCATTTCCCTGGGAGACTTCACCGCTGAAGACGGCGGAGCGCTGACCAAGGCATCCGGCATCATGGAAGGGAATGCCGCAGACTATCAGGGCCAGTACTATCTCTACACGGAAGACGGGAACGTCAAAGTGCAGTACGTAGTGGCGGGAGCCGTTCCGGAACCTGCTACGGCCACCCTCAGCCTGCTGGGGCTGGCTTCCCTGATGCTGCGCCGCAGGCGCGCCTGACCTTCCACACCCTGTCTTTTTTTTCCTCAACAGCCTGTATGCCCACGCATACAGGCTGTTTTATTTTTCAGGCGAGTGACGAAAACGTCACAAAAAACATCTTCATGCCATTGCCGGGAATCCGTAGCATTTTTCCATTATCTCCCGTTCGACGCCATGCAAACCCACGCAAAATCACTCAACGAACGTTTCCGCACACTCATCTCTCTGATTTTCGGTCTGGCTATCGGCTGTTCCCTGCTCTTCGGGGAGTCCCGCTGGGAAACGTCTCCGCTCATTGAAGAAAGCCTCATGCTCCTGGCCTGCTTCATGGCCGGCATAGGCGCCTTCGGGCGCATCTGGTGTTCCCTCTACATTGCGGGCTATAAAAACAACGTCCTGGTTACTGACGGGCCATACTCCATGTGCCGCAACCCGCTCTATTTCTTCAGCTTCGTTGGCAGCATAGGCGTATCCTGCGCTACGGAGACCTTCACCATCCCCCTGCTTACGGCGCTGGCGTTCGGAATCTACTACCCGTCCGTCATCAGAAAGGAACAGGAAAGGCTCACCGCCCTTTTCGGAGACGCCTACCGGAACTATTGCAGAAACGTTCCCTCCTTCATTCCCTCCCTCTCACGGCTTAAACCGCCGCCTGCCGCCTACTCCGTCAATCCCGCCACATTCACGCACAACATTGTGGATGCGCTGTGGTTCATCTGGTTCATCGGCATCTTTGAATTCATCAGCGGACTTCATGAAGCCGGAATGCTTCCCGTGTGGTTCCTCATTCCGTAACAGGCTCTTTTCTCCTGGCATCCAGAAGCCCCGCAAGCGCCCGTTGGGAAACCATCTTACGGAAAGATGCGCGGTCCCGCGGATAAAGCATCATCTCCGTCCGCGTCTTCCCCCCCCGGAAAGCCCAGGCAAGCCATACGGTCCCCACAGGCTTTTTTCCGGCGTACCGCCCCCGGGTCCCGCGATACCGCTGACGGCGACAGCGACATCGGCTCCGGAGCGTTCCAGGGCTCCTTCCGCCATCGCTTTAACCACGGGCTCGCTCACAGCCCCGCAACGCTTCAGGACCTCCTCCGGCACGCCCAGCATCTCCGTCTTTGCCCGGTCGGCATAAGTAACCCACCCGCATTCAAAAACCCCGGAGGCCCCCGGCACATCCGTAATCCTCTTGGCAATCAGGCCGCCGGTGCAGCTCTCCGCCGTCGCCGCCTTCAGACCCTGCTGCGCCAGATGGCACACAACCTCTTTCTCCAGGGATGCCCCCACAGGAGCCAGCACATACGCCCCGGCCAGAATGCGCAAACGGGCCTCTCCCTGTTTCAAAGCCACCTCACTGCCCACCAGGCGCACGTCCACTTCCCCGACGCGCGCGCAATACGCCACCTCCAGACCCTCCACCTGGTGCAGGGAATCATCCACCAGCTCTTGGAGATCGCTCTCCCCTATCCCTACCAGGCGGAACACGCACAAATGAGAAATATCCTCATCCGCCAAATCTTCCAGAAGCGGCATCACGGAATGTTCCACCATCGGCTTCAACTCCGCCGGAGGCCACGGCAGCAGGATGAACATGGGAAGGGAACCGCTGGCAGGCATCACCAGTCCGGGCGCCGTCCCGTTGGAGATTCTCCAGCACCGCGGCGCCATCCGGAACCATGGCCTGCTTGAAATTACACTCCGCAATGGGAATCCCCCTCCGTTTAAAATAACTCTTCAGCCACTCCGCCACATGCTCGTCACGGTGCATGTCCACGCCGCAAACGTCGCACAGGGCTTCCCGGGTCACATCATCGCTCGTCGGCCCCAGTCCCCCGCTTACAATCACGATATCTGCGCGCCGGGCGCTCTCCCTCATGGCCTCGTTAATAGCGTACCCGTCAGGCACTACGGTTACCCTCCCCACGCGGAACCCTGCCTCAAATAATCTGTTGCCCAGCCATGCGGCATTTGTATTCACAATACTCCCCAGCAAAATTTCCGTCCCGGTGTTGATCAATTCAACCCTGATCTGTTTCATGCAGCCAGTATGCTCCCTCAAGCGCTCCGTGACATGCAACAATCCTGCCATGTATCATAAAAAACTTCATTTAAACGCCCCGTAAGATACATTAGGGGCACTGACAAAGACCATGAACACACCTTCCCGGCCCCGGGCCACCAAAATCATCTGTACTATTGGACCAGCAACAGACACTTCCGACATGCTGGGCCAGCTTATTGAAGCCGGAGCCAACGTCTTCCGGCTCAACATGAGCCATTCCAAACACGACTGGGTCCGGGAAGTAGTCTTCCGCATCCGCCGGAAAGCAGCGGAACTGAAAGCGAACGTAGCTATCCTCTTTGACCTCCAGGGGCCTTCCATTCGCACGGGAGATCTGATGGAACCCTACCATTTGAAAAAGGGAGACACCGTGGAAATCCGCCTGGGCACAGCCAAGCCGGAACTTCCTTTTTCCACCACGGTAAACTATGACGGCCTCCTGCAGGATGTTCAGGCGGGCCATACCATGGTGGTGGATAACGGAGGCATCCTCATGCGCATTGCGGAAGTGCGCCCGGACAGGCTCATCTGCGACGTGCTCACGGAAGGCGTATTCGGCTCCCGCCGCCACATCAACCTTCCCGGCGTAGCGCTGCGGCTCCCGGCCCTGACGGAAAAAGACTTGGCGGACCTGGCCGTGGCCGTAGAATGCGAGACGGACTACGTAGCCATGTCCTTCGTCCGGGATGCCGCCCATATTGCCCAGCTCCGGGAACACATCGACAACTTGGGAGGCAAGGCCCAGATCGTCGCAAAAATTGAAGACCAGCAGGCTGTCCGCCACATTGACGATATCATCCTGGCCGCAGACGTTATCATGGTCGCGCGTGGAGACCTGGGCATTGAAGTCAGCATTGAAGAACTGCCCATCATCCAGCGCCGCATCGTCCGCCATTGCCACAGGCTGGGACGCCGCTGCATCGTGGCAACGCATATGCTGGAATCCATGATAACCCAGCCCACCCCTACCCGTGCGGAAGTCACGGACGTTTCCAACGCCATCTTTGAACAAGTGGATGCCGTCATGCTTTCCGGAGAAACCTCCGTGGGCCATTACCCCGTACGCTGTGTGGAAGTGCTGGATTCCATCGCCCACCGCATGGAGTGCTCCGGCAATCTCAACTTCGCGGCATCCGCCATCCTGAACGGAGACCGCCAGAAAGCCACCAAGGCAGCCATCTCCCTGGCGGACTCCGTGGAAAACGCCTGTCTGATCGTCTTTACCCGCCGCGGCCTGGCCGCCACGCAGGCAGCCGTCCTCAGGCCGGAACGGGCTGCCATTTTCGCCTTCAGCAATGACCCTGTCGTTGTCAGGCAACTCGCCCTGGCGCGTGACGTAACCGCCTTTGAATCACCCTTCCTGAAAGATCCGGCCCGCATGATTTCCACCGCCCTGGACCTGCTGAAAGAAAAAGGGCTGATCTCCTCCGGCCAGCCTGTCGTCATCCAGGGGGACAGCCTGCAAGGGGAACTGCTGGCGGACTCCATCATCTTCATGCGCGTGGAATAATGGCCTGCACCTTTCCTATAGAGCGGGAGACGGCCGTGTGGCCCCCGCCCGCCCCCCTCAGGGAACTTCTGCTGGATGCGGATCCGGACGAACGCCGGATAGCGGATCATCTGGCCCACGGCGAACTTTACGTCGCAAAAAACTGCGGGACTGCCGCCGGAGTCATTGTTATCCGTCAGACGAGGGAACATACATGGGAAATCATGAATTGCTCCGTAGCTCCTGAATATAGAAGGCAGCATTGCGGAACAGCCCTAGTGCGGCACGCCCTGGACATCATCAGAAACAAAGGGGGCCGGTATGCGGAAGTGGGAACGTCCGATGCGTCTCCGGGGCCAATGGCTCTCTATGAAAGCTGCGGATTCCAGATTTCTGGCGTTATCAACAACCATTTCACGGACAACTATCCGGACCCCGTCTGGGACAATGGCGTGCAATGTATTGACATGATCCGCATGCGTGCGGACCTCTCCCTTCGGAAAGAAGGAGCGCATCATGCTGCTCAAAAAGCATAAACCACGCTGACTCCCGTCACCCAGCTATTGCCCTTTACCAGCGTTCTTCCATACACGCGGTTCACCCCGTGGGAACCCTTGCCGAGCCAGTGCAGGCCAACGAAAGGCTCTATAAAAACATTCCCGAACAGACGGTAATTCGCCGTCACCCTGAAATAGAGAGACTGCCAGCCATTGCTGCTGGAAGGCCAATAGGAAGAACTCAACACGGCGCCGAATTTAAAACCCATATAAAGGTTTTCCGTCATCCGGAAATCCGATCCCGTACACATGTCAAACCACCAGCCCGTGATTCCGTAAAAGGAATATGCGGCACTTCCCTGCGCATAAAAACCGGGAAGGAATCCCACATCATGGCGCATAATCAGTGCCGCTTCATACGTTGTCCCCCCATTGCCGAACAAACGTTCGGAAGCAAACCCCGCCAATCCGCCGTCATTCGCACGAAAGGATAATGCCGCATACGTAGCTTTTCCGAACTTCCGCTGAAGACCAAGATCCACCATCGTCTCATTCTCTATATCAACTGCCGGATGCCCCAGAAAGATCTCCTCCTTCAGAGCCAGAATCAGGGAATACCGGTCATTCAAATCGCTTCTCCAATCCAGCCGCAAAGGAGCCGTAGGATTACAGCCCGCGGGAATCAGCCCCCTGAACTCGTAATTAGTGGAATACCCGGCTTTGATACTGCCGCTGACCGGTCTTAAAGCAGGAGCGGAAGGAACCTCCGGAATGCGTGATTCCGCCGAAGAAACGGCCATGGAAGCGACAGAGACGATGCCCGCTCCAAAGAGAAAAGAAAAAAAGAAATTCATAACATCGAAATGCCGTGCGGAAAGTATTCTGGATAAAAAAACTCCTCTTGGCAACAAGCAAAAACGCCGCTGTTTTCTGCTCTGCTTCAGGAAACATCATTCAGGCCTGCCTGCTGCCAACTTCAGAAAGAATAAACGAGACCAGCCCCGGCCACTACTCCGAAATTCTTATAAGGCTTGTCGCCCCTGTCCGAACCTCGGTTGACCTTCAAGGCGCCCTCTCCGGCCCAGTTGAAGCTGACGAAGGGAACGAGAGACAGGTTCTTGGCACCCAGTTTCACCGGAAGTTCAGCCTTCAGCCACCAGGCCTGGGAACCGTTGGACATAAAAAGGGATTTATTGTCAAAATAAGAGGAAGTGGCAGACATCCCGGCGCTCAATACAAAATCGATGTCGGAGCATATAGCTGCCTGATACCCCACATGCGGCCGGAACCACCAGCCGGTCATGCCCTGGAAGGCATAGCTCATGGTTACGCCGGCAAACCAGTTTCCGGGCAAACCGTAATCCAGCGTCAGATAAAATTCCTGAATGACGGAATGGGTATTCCTTATATACACATCTTCATCACTCATCCAGGTGGCGTTATAATCATACCTGGCAAAATTCCCAAGCAGGCCGCCGTGAATCAGGTTCCAGCCAAGCGTCGTGGACAGGTTCTTCAGTAAACCATCCCGGTTCTTCCATCCAAAAAGAAAATCGGTCTCGTTATGAAAAGAGAAATCTCTTTCCCCTGCCATGTGGTGTCCTGAAATCAGGAACGTACAAGATGCCGCCCCAACAACGGAATTACAATCATCCAATTTATAATTCAAATCCACACTGGCAGGAATAATTCCATCTCCTTCCGTCAGTGAATGAGAAGCCACAATGCCGCGGCAGGTGTAATTGGAAGCATACCCGGCATCAACTTCCCCGGACAAAGGACAGTCCTGTTCCACGGGAACAGAAACCGGAGAAACAGTTTTAACGGAAATTTCCGCAAAAGCGGAAGCGGCAAAAAAAACGGCACCCCCCGCAATACCAATGATATTTCTGAATTGCATCATCACGCTTCAAATGAAAATCTGGATATCGGCGCATTGCAAAAAACGGAGTTCATAAAAAACGATACGCCGCCAGCAATTAAAAAAAGCGCGGCGGATTTCTCCGCCGCACCTGAAAATATAATTCAATCGCAGGCCGGATGGCTTAGAAAGAATAGACAAGGCTGGCTCCAGCCACTACGCCGAAGTTCTTGTAAGGCTTGTCGCCCTTATCCAGGCCCTTATTGACCTTCAACGCGCCGCAGCCGGCCCAGTTGAAGCTGACGAAGGGAACAAGGGACAGGTTCTTCACTCCCAGCTTCATCGGAAGTTCAGCTTTCACCCACCAGGCCTGAGCGCCATTGGCCTGCTCGAACGCAGCGCCAAAATAGCTGGACGTGGCAGACATCCCGGCCGTCACGACAATGTCCGTGACGGGGCAGAGGGCGGCCTTGTAGCCAACATAAGGTTGGAACCACCAGCCGGTCATGCCCTGGAAGGCATAGCTCGTGGTTACGCCGGCAAACCAGTTCTGAGTCAGATCGTAATTCAGATTCAGGTAAAATTCCTGCGTGACGGAATGAGCATGGTCATACTTGGCAAAGCTGCCCAGCAAACCGCCGTGAATCAGGTTCCAGCCAAGCGTCGTGGACAGGTTCTTCAGCAAACCGTCCTTATTCTGCCAGCCAAGGTTGAAATTGGTCTCATTGTGGAAGGAAGTATCCCTGTCCCCCATGAGATGGTGGCCCGAAGTCAAGGTCGTATAAGAAGCGGAAGCCACAATAGAGTTGGCATCGCACAGCTTGTAATTCAGATTGACACCGGCGGGGATGACGCTATCCCCTTCCGCCAACGCGTGGGAAGCCACAATGCCGCGGCAGGTGTAATTGGAAGCGTAGCCGGCGTAAATATCGCCGGACAGCGGGCTGGAAGTCGCCACAGGAGCGGGAACCGGAGTCGGAGCAACAATCTTGACGGGAGTACCCGCAAGAGCAGCTCCGGCAAAGGATGCCACAACTGCCGCAACACTGATGATGTTCTTGGTTTGCATGACTATTACTTGGTTAGGGTATTAATTGTTGATTTGCTAACATGGAAAGAAAAATGCTTTTTCCCCCCTTGTTAAGAAAAGTGAAACATTTTCGTCACAAAAGTAAAGAATTTTCTCTTGATAAATCAGCAAGTCATTGATTTCACATTATTTACATCCACCAGCCCCATGACAAAAAATCCAATTCTCCATATCTTGCCAAACCTTCCCTTCCAAGGCCTTGCTGGATACAGACACTCCGCACCATCCAGAAGCCTGTCTTCTTTCAGGGCAGGAGAAGGATTCACCAAAACCCTCCGCCTGCAGGAAAGCAGCATGGGCAAATCCGCGGCACTGTCGCTGTAGGCAACGGCGTTTTCCAGAACACCATGTTCCGGCAGTACATTCCGCTCCCGCAGACGTTCCACCTTCACTGCCCCCTTATTATTACCGTTCGGCAGTTTCGGCATTGCCGGCATGCGTTCCTCCAGAAGCACATCCGTTCCCAGAACTTCGTCAAATCCCAGCAGTTCACCCAGAGGCTTCACGTAAAATGATGGAGAAGCGGAAACCATGAGACACAAATACCCCTTCTTCCGATACTCTGCCAGCCGCTCCTTCAGCTCCGGATAAATCCATTCCTGCGCCATCTCGGCAAACTTCCGTCCATATTCCCGCACCGTTTCAGCGGGAAGCCCCCACAAATACATGAGATAAGCCCTCTTCATCCGGTTCTCATCCCATATTCTCAAAATATAGAGCGGGATACAGGCCAGGAAAAGAAAAATCAGCAAGCGTCTCCAAGGATGGCGCCTCACCACAAAACAGGAAAAAACATATTGCGTATCCCAGGGAAGGAGCGTGCCGTCCATATCGAAAAGCGCTGCGCCTCTTTTTTTCCAATCGTCCGTCATGCTTTCATCCTATATCCGTTTCCCTTAACTCTCAACACCCAACTCTTCCATTACTTCCCCCCTGAATGCCCAAAACCCCGGCCGCCGAAAAGCAACCGGGGTTTTGAAGCAAATCCAGAAGGAAATAAAGATTAACGGGAGTAGAATTCCACGATGAGCTGCTCGTTGACGATGGGAGCAATCTCTTCCTTGGAAGGCACGCGGGCAATCTTGCCCGTGAGCTTGTCACGGTCGCATTCCAGCCAATCCGGAACCACAGTAGCCTGAGTCAGGTCAAGGGAACGGGTAACCAGCTGCTGAGAGGAAGCCTTGCCGCCAACGGCAATGACATCGCCCGGACGGCAGGAGTAGGACGCAATGTTCGTCTTTTTGCCGTTCACGGTGATGTGGCCGTGGGAAACGAGCTGACGGGCTCCGGCGCGGGTGTTGCTGAAACCGAGGCGGTACACAACATTGTCCAGACGAAGCTCAAGGAGCTGAAGCAGAATATCGCCGGTAATGCCGCGGCGGCGGGCGGCTTCTGCATAATACTTGCGGAACTGGCCTTCAAGCACACCGTACTGGAAACGCAGCTTCTGTTTTTCAGCAAGCATCACGCCATAGTCGGATTTCTTCTTGCGGCCGGTGCGCATGCCATGCTGGCCGGGAGGGAAGGGGCGCTTTTCAAGAGCCTTGGTGGAACCGAAAAGGGCAACGCCAAAACGGCGGGACACTTTATCGCGGGGACCGGTATAACGAGCCATGATATATTAGATCTATAGGTAAAGGATTCTCAATTAGACGCGGCGGGCCTTCGGAGGACGGCAGCCGTTGTGGGGAATGGGAGTCACGTCCTTGATGGAGGTGATTTCAATACCGATCGTCTGCACGGCACGTACAGCGGATTCACGACCGGAACCGGGGCCCTTCACACGCACTTCCACTTCACGCAAGCCGTGGCCCATGGCCTGGCGGCAGGCGTCCTGGCACACCACCTGCCCGGCATAAGCCGTGCTCTTGCGGGAACCCTTAAAGCCCATCTTGCCGGCGGAGGACCAGCCGATGACATTGCCGCGCTGGTCGGTCACAGTCACGACGGTGTTGTTGAACGTGGAGGAAACGTGAACCACGCCCGTGGAAACGTTTTTGCTGCCCTTGGCCTTCAGGATTTTGGGCTTGTCGTCATCGCCGCCCAGACCAAGTTCCGCAAAGATGTCCTTGCGGGGTTCGGGCTTCTTGATTTCTTCAGGAGCGGAAACAGCGGCGGCCGGAGTTTCAGCGACGGGAGCGGGAGTTGCCGCTTCCACAGGCTGTTCGGCGGTTTCGTTGGTGATTTCTTCGCTAGCCATAGTAAAGCTATATTAAAATTCAGATTGGCGGATTACTTCTTCTTGGCCTGCGCGCCAACAGTCTTCTTCTTGCCTTTACGGGTGCGGGCATTCGTACGGGTACGCTGGCCGCGTACCGGAAGGCCGCGGCGGTGGCGCTGACCACGATAGCAGTTAATGGAGGTCAGACGCTTGAGAATGGATTGCTTTTCACGACGAAGGTCACCTTCAATCAAAATGCCGTCAGTGGTGATTACTTGAACAATCTTCGTGAGCTGTTCGTCGGTAAGCTGTCCCGTGCGGATGTCGGGATTGATGCCTGCTTGTTCCAGGATTCTCTTAGAAGTCGAGCGACCAATTCCGTAAATATACGGAAGGGAAGCCTCGATGCGCTTCTCGTTGGGTATTTCTGTACCGAAAAGGCGTGCCATAATGGATTGGATTTGCTAGCTGTTATTTTTCTCTGCCTCGCGCAGAGCTATTGCTTGGGGCAAGATGGATACCATAAATTGAGGTTTTGACAAGACCAAAACATCATTTTTTCTATTTTTAATCTCTTGCACCGCTTGAAGATGCATGCCGCCCGTAGCGGCGGAGGATACGCTCCACAGCCCAGGAAGCGTGTTCCTCCACCAGAGGAGACTCCCCGTAAAGCGCCTTCAGAAAATCAATGTCATCCGGAGTCCCCGCATTCCCCAGCACAACGCAGCCGTTACGCAGCAGCCCTTCCCTCTTGAGCCTTTTCAACGGGGAATTCCGGAACAGGGCCGCAAAACCGCCGGCATCCAGGGAAAGAAGACCGCGCAGGGGAATGGAAGCCAGCAGACGGGACATGCGGAACCGTTCGTCAACATCCGGCAAAGGCTTACCGTTCCAGGGACAGACCGTCACGCAGGTATCGCACCCGTACAGGCGCGTGCCTATCAGGGGACGGATTTCTTCCGGAATAGCCCCCCGGTGTTCAATCGTCCAGTAGGAAAGGCAGCGTCCGGCATCAACCTGACCGTTTCCCATAATTGCGCCCGTCGGACACAGGGCCGCACAACGGCGGCAACTGCCGCATCCGTTTGAAACCGGAGCGTCCGGTTCCAGTTCCAGCGTAGTCAGCAGGGTAGCGATAAAAAAGCGGGAGCCCCCTTTCCTGCGCACGATCAGACCGCTTTTCCCGCGCCAGCCCAGGCCGCAGGCCTCCGCATGGTCCCGTTCCATAACGGGGCCGGAGTCCACATACCCCTTCTGCTTCCCGCCGTAAATGGAAAGCAGCTCCTGCAAATCCGCCAGTTTTTCCTCCAGAATTCCGTGGTAATCCTTTCCATGGGCGTAAAGGCAAATGCTTCCCTCCCCCTCCGGACGCCTACCGGGGCTGTCATAATCATAGGACAGGCAGATGACGGAACGGCATCCGGGAAGCACTTCCGCAGGATCCGTGCGCCGCTCCGGGGAACGCGCCATCCACTCCATCCCGGCGTGCCATCCGCGCTCCAGCCATTGAAACAATTTTTCCGCATGCGGGCTTTTTTCCGCACGGGCCACCCGGCAGCCGGAAAAACCAAGCTGCCGGGACACGGCGCACAAGGAATCTTTAATAACAGAGGAATCCGGAGTCAGCACGCCGGAATCATGAACAAGAGCGTGCCTCCCACCAAGAATTTTCTTCTGTCCGGTGGAAATTGGATTGCCTGCACCCCGCCGCCGCTTCATAATGCCGCATATATGAACATCCGGATTCTGAGCGATGGGAAACAGGGCCACCTCAACCAGTCCCTGGGGCTGGCGCAAGCTCTGATCTCCAAAGCGGGGGGAACTGTGGAAACGGTGAACCTGCAGGGGCTTTCCCTTTTGGGGAAAATCCGGAAGGTCGTCTCAGGCAGCGACATTCCACGGCCGGATCTGTTCATTTCCGCCGGACATGCAACGCATATCCCGCTCATCTGCGCGCGGCACCATTTCAAAACCCGGGCCATCCTCTGCATGAAGCCCACGCTTCCCTGCTCCTTTTTCGACCTCTGCCTTATTCCCCGCCATGACCTGGATTCCGGCCGCGATTACACGGATACGAATATCTTCCCTACCCAGGGAGCTCTCCACCCCATGAGACCGGATACTTCCGTACCAAAGGATACCACACTGATTCTCATAGGAGGACCCAGCAAAGATTTTGACTGGGATGACGAAAGCATGCTCAACCAGCTCGCGTCCATCAGCATCCACACCCCCGGAGACCTCGTTCTGACCACCTCGCGCCGGACGCCGGACGGCTTTGCGGAAAAAATCCGGACGGCCGTTCCGGAACTAACCGTTGTTCCCGTGGAGGAAACCCGGCCGGGGTGGGTAGCCCGGCATCTGGCGCACGCCTCCGCCGCCTGGGTCAGCCAGGACAGCGTCTCCATGGTATATGAGGCTCTTGGCTCCGGCGCTCCTGTAGGCATCCTTTCCGTACCGCGCCGACATGGCAGCCGCAAATCCCGCATCCTGTCCGGCCTGGAGACACTGGAAAAGGAAGGCATGGTTACTGGATACAGTGACTGGAAAAAACAGAACTTCCGCCTGACGGCTCCCGGTTCCCCGCTTCTGGAAGCGGACCGTGCAGCAGACTACATCCTCTCCAGATTTTTCCCTCAGCTCCGCGCCTTATGAAAATAGTACATCTCGTCCCCTCCATGGAATCCGGAGGCGTGGAACAAGTCGTTATGGAACTGGGCAGCGGCCTTTCTTCCCGGGGCGTGGAAAATATCGTCGTTTCCGGAGGCGGACGCCTGGTGCCCCGTCTGGAAAAGGAAGGCTCCCGCCACATCCTGATGCCGATAGGCAAAAAAAGCATCTCCACTCTCTTCCGCATCGGGGCCCTCCGCGCCCTGCTTCAGGCCGTCAGACCGGATATCCTGCATCTCCATTCCCGCGTTCCTGCGTGGGCAGGCTACTTGGCATGGAAAAAGCTCCCGCCGGAAGACCGTCCCGGCCTCGTCACCAGCGTTCACGGCTTCTACTCCGTCAATCGGTACTCCGCCATCATGAGCCGGGGAGAGAGGGTGATCGCCGTCTCCAACTGCATCAGGGACTACATCCTTGACCATTATCCGTCCACCCCTCCGGACCATATCAGAATCATACCCAATGCTATTTCCCCGGACCAATATCACCCGTCCTACTCCCCCTCCCGGGAATGGCTCACGGGCTGGTTCATGTCCTATCCTGAACTGAAGGGGAAATTCACCCTGTGCCTGCCGGGCCGCATCACGCGCCTGAAAGGGCATCTGGATCTGATTCCGGTCGTCAGGCAGCTTCTGGAACAGGGAATTCCGGCCCACGCCGTCATTGTAGGAGAAGCAAAGAAGGGAAAAGAAGAATATAAAAACGAGGTCCTGCGGGCAATAGAACGTTCCGGCGTCTCCCAGTCCTTCACCTGGACAGGCCATCGCCAGGATCTAAGGGAAATCCTTTCCACATGTTCCGTCACCCTCTCCCTGACCAAAAGCCCGGAAGCCTTCGGCAAATCAACCCTGGAGGCGCTCGCCCTGGGCAAGCCCGTGGCCGGATACGCTCACGGCGGAGTCAAGGAACAGCTGGACGCCTTCCTTCCTGAAGGGAACGTCGCCGTAGGAAATACCGCCGCCATGGCGGACCTGCTGGCCCGCTGGCATGCCCAGCCCCCCCCCCTGCCCCGGCAAATTCCTTCCCCTTACAATATGCAGGATATGATTCAAGCCCATCTGGACGTTTACCAGGAACTGACCCCTTATTCATGACACCCCGGGAAGCAGCCATAGCCCTGAACCTGATACCGGGCCTGGGCCCTGTCAGAATCATGCGTCTCCTGCAGGTATTCGCCTCTCCAGAACTGATTCTGGAATCCCCTTCCTCCCTGTTGATGGAAATTCCCGGCGTGGGGGCGCAGCTGGCTTGCCGCATTTCCTCTTGGCGGAGTACCGTCAACCCGTACAGGGAACTGGAACTGGCGGATAACGCGGGGGCCGCGGTAACCACGGTTTTTGACGACTCCTACCCATCCTCCCTGCGTGCTCTCCCAGACCCGCCCATTGTCCTCTACTCCTGGGGAAACTGGACCGGAACGGATGCCGAACGCTCCATTGCCGTCGTCGGCTCACGGATGGCCACCCATTACGGCAGGCTTTGCGCCAGAAACATCTCCCATGACCTGGCGGAAGCCGGAGTCACCGTCATTTCCGGACTGGCGCGCGGCGTGGACACGGAAGCCCATACCGGGGCCATGGACGCGGAGGGGCGCACCATCGCCGTTATCGGAGCAGGACTCAACAAACTGTATCCTCGGGAAAACAGAAATTTGGCGCAGCGCATTGCGGACGGGCATGGAGCGGTAGTCTCCGAGTTCCCGATGGACTTGCCCCCTTCCCGCACCACTTTTCCCATGCGCAACCGCATCGTGAGCGGCTGGAGCTGCGCTACGCTGGTGGTGGAGGCGTCCGGACGCAGCGGAGCCTTGATCACGGCCCGAACGGCGGCCGAACAGGGCCGAGACGTTTTTTGCATTCCCGGACCGGTTGACCGGCATTCTTCCGACGGATGCCATGCCCTCATCCGGGACGGAGCCATCCTGGCTACCGGAGCCTCCGATATTCTGCAGGACATGAACTGGGCCGTTCCGGAACAGGGACTGCCTCTCTTCTCGCCATGTCCCCCTTCCGGAGCCTCACCCCCACCGCTTCCCACTTTGGAAGAAAAGGAGATTCTCCACGCCATCAGACTGGGTTTCAATACTATTGACACCCTCTGCACCTCTCTGGGAAAAGCGGCGCATACTATCACCCCGCTTTTGGCCAAAATGCAAATTGCAGGGCAAATTACTCCGGACGCTGGAGGGTATTTCTCCATTAACAGCAGGGAACTTTAGGAAGATTCCGCTTTTCCGCCGGGGAAAACGCCAGGTCCGGGCCTCCTCTCCCTGACCATGGAACCGGAAGGGAGCGCCGTCCATCTCCCGTATAAAAACCTTTCCATCCGGATGCAAAAAAACGTCTTAAAACAGTCACCAAATCCTCTCCTTCAATAATTTTATTCCAAAAATTAAATATATCGTCAGGACATCCCCGGCATTTTAAATGTCTGCGGCAAAATTTACATGCCCGCGAAAAACAAAATATGTTCGGAAAAAATCTCTGCTATATTTACGGGACACAGGCTCGGGCGCATACGGCAACACCTCTTAAAAAGAACTGTTGACGAACATATTTTGAACGCATCTCTCCTGTCTGGAGTCTCATCCTTCACAAGATCTGTCCGACGGATGGAAAAAGCAATTCAAAATCCGTTCAGGGTGGTTTTTGGTTCCATAGGTAGTTAATAGAGAAAAAAAAAGGCCGCGGATTATCCGATCCGCGGCCTTTTTCGTCCGGCTCTCTTTCAAATGCGGAGTTTGGGCTTGATGAACGAAACTTCTTACTGTAGCAACAAGACATGCGTTTATTCGCCCTTCTTGCAGGATTCTCCCTTTGCCTGAGCTCCACAAGCTGCCAATCGTACGGGGATTCAAGTGACTACATCCCCCTCGCAACGCCCGTTCCCCCACAACTCTCCCAGCCGGTTTCCCATGCCCTCCCCCCCGACCGGCCAATTTCCCCCACGCCCTGTAGCCATCCCCTCAAGCGCCCCGCGCACGCCCCGCTGCGCCAGTGCCTGCGTCATGGACGCCCTTACCGGCAAAGTGCTCTTTTCCCACAACGGCCTCCAGCACCGCCAGGTAGCCAGCACGCAGAAACTCGTGACAGCCATGGTCGTGATGGAACACGGCAGCCTGGACAAAAAAGTGGTCATCCAGCCTTCCGATACCAAGGCGGACCCCACCAAACTGGGATTCCGGGCGGGGGAAGTCTATTCACGCCGCGAACTGCTCAATGCCATGATGATCCGCAGTTTCAACGACGTAGCCCTGGCGCTGGCCCGCGATACGGCGGGTTCCGTTCCCCGTTTCGCCCAGTTGATGAATGCCAAAGCCCGGCAGATGGGCATGTACAACTCACGCTTCGCCAATCCCAACGGCCTCCCGGCAGATCAATATTCCACTGCCATTGACATGGCCCGCTGCGCCTATTACGTGTACCGCAACCCGGAACTGCGCAATATTATCTGCAAACGCCAATATGCCTTTACCCGCGCCAACGGCAGAACGCTTCTGTTGAGAAACACCAACAAGCTGCTCACCCAGAACCCCTGGGTTACCGGGATGAAAACTGGATACACGAACGCCGCCGGACGCTGCCTGGTTTCCTCAGCCGGCGTCAACGGGCGCCATGTCATCGTCGTCGTCCTCGGCTGCCATCCGTCCCGTATCTGGACGGAATCGGAAAACCTGATCAGATGGGCTCTGGGATACGCCGTATAAATGCCCGTCGGCAATTGGTATTTGACTTTCACGGCGTGACCCGCTATCAGTCCTGCCTATGTTACAGGCAGGTATTGTAGGTCTCCCCAACGTCGGCAAATCCACTCTATTCAATGCGGTCACCCGGACGCGCAAGGCCCAGGCGGCCAACTATCCCTTCTGCACCATTGACCCGAACGTGGGTATGGTAACAGTCCCGGATCCCCGCCTGCAGGTTCTTTCCGACATGTCCGGTTCTGAAAAAATCATCCCCACGCTTATTGAATTCGTGGATATTGCCGGCCTGGTCAAGGGCGCCTCGGAAGGCGCCGGCCTGGGCAACCAGTTTCTGGCGAACATTCGTGAAGTGGACGCCATCGTGCAGGTAGTCCGCTGCTTTGACAATGATGATATCATTCATGAACTCGGTTCCGTGAATCCTCTGCGCGACATTGACATCATCAACTCGGAACTCATTCTGGCGGATATCGCCACCATGGAAAAAGAGACTCTCTTCCCGCGAACGCAAGGCACGCAGCGGCGACAAGGAAGCCAAGGCCGAAGTGGCCCTCATCACCAAACTCCTGCCCCACCTGAACGAAGGCAATCCCGCCCTCACCCTTGAACCGCAGCTGGACGACGATGAACGCAAGCTGCTCCATTCCTTCCAGCTGCTTTCGGATAAAAAAAGCATTTTCGCCTGCAATGTCAATGAAGACGAACTGGCGGACGCCATCTCCAACCCGGACGCCCATCCCTACGTCTCCCAGGTGAAAAAATACGTAGCGGAACACCACAACGCGGAAGCCATTGTCATCTCTGCCCGGATTGAAGAGGAACTCATCGACGTCTCGGAGGAAGAATCCCGCGAATTTCTGGAATCCCTGGGCGTGCGGGATTCCGGCGTTTCCGACCTCATCCGGGCCGTGTACCACCTTCTGGGCCTGCGCACCTACCTCACCACGGGAATCAAGGAAACGCGGGCCTGGACCATTCCGTCCGGGGCAAAAGCACCTCAGGCGGCCGGCGTTATCCACACGGACTTTGAACGCGGTTTTATCGCCGCAGAGGTAGTGCACTACGACGACCTGGTTTCCTGTGGCGGCAAGGCCGGAGCGAGGGAACACGGCAAGCTGCGCATCGAAGGAAAAGAATATGTCGTCAAAGACGGGGACGTTATCGAATTCCGCTTCAATGTCTAGACGGAAGCGTTACCGGAATTCCATTGACTTTTACTGATATAAGGGGCAGATTGCTCACAACCTTCACATCGCCTCATGACTGATACAGACGTCAAATCCACCCCCCTGGCAGCTAAACACGTTGAACTGGGAGCCAGAATGGTTCCTTTTGCCGGCTGGAATATGCCGGTGCAGTACACCGGCATTCTGGACGAACACAAAGCAGTGCGCGAAACCTGCGGCATCTTTGACATCTCCCACATGGGGCAGTTCACGGTAGCCGGCGATTCTGCCGCGGCCTGGCTGAACTCCATGCTGACCAATGACATCAACAAATTGAATGTAGGGCAGGGGCAATACTCCGTCATGCTCAATGACAGAGCCGGAGTCATTGACGACCTTATCCTGTACCGGATGGAACCGGAAACCTTCTTCGTAGTGGTGAACGCCTCCAAGATTGATGAAGACTTCGCATGGCTTTCCGCCCATCAACCTGCAGGCGTAACCCTGGAAAACCACTCCGACGAATACGTGGGGCTGGCTGTTCAAGGTCCCGAATGCGGAGAAGTATTCTCCCGCGTCATCCCCGGTGTGGAACTTCCCCCCCGCAATGGAATTTCCCGCATCTCGGCGGAAGGGACGGATCTCATTGTCTGCCGCACCGGCTATACCGGGGAAGATGGTTTTGAATTCTTCTGCCCGGCTAAGGAAGGCGTCAAATGGTTTGAAGCCTTTCTTGGAGCAGGAGCCAAACCCTGCGGCCTGGGCGCCCGCGACAGTCTGCGTCTGGAAATGTGCTATCCTCTGAACGGCTCCGACCTCTCTCCGGACAAGACGCCTCTGGAAGCCGGGCTCGGCTTCTTCTGCGCGCTGGATACGGATTTCATCGGTTCCGATATCCTCCGGGAACAAAAAGCCAACGGTCTCAGCCAGCGGCTGGCGGCTATTGAATACACCGGCAAGGGAGCCCCTCCCCGCGCCCATTATGCCGTTCACGTCCCCGGCGGAGAAGCCATCGGAGAACTTACCAGCGGCGTGCTCTCTCCTTCGCTGATGAAGGGTATTGCCCTGGCCTACCTGCCTGCCGCCCATGCCAAGGTCGGCACGGAGCTGGAAATTGACGTAAGGGGAAGGAAATTTCCGGCCGTGGTCGTAAAAAAACCCTTTTATAAAAAAGGCTGACACGACGGCGCAAAAATAAACTGACAAACACCTCATTTTACTACACTCTCACTTCAAACAATTACATCTTATGCACGACGTACCAGAAAATCTGCTGTATTCCAAGGATCACGAATGGATTGAAATTGACGGGGACATCGGCACCATCGGCATTTCAGACCATGCCCAGGCCGAACTCTCCGATGTCGTCTTTGTAGACCTTCCCGAAGTAGGCGCCACCGTCGCGGCCGGCGACCCCGTCGCCGTCGTGGAATCTGTCAAAGCCGCCAGCGACGTGTACACCCCCCGTTTCAGGAGAAATCCTGGAAGTGAATGAAGAGCTTTCCAATGACCCCTCCCTCATTAACTCCGACCCCTACGGCGCAGGCTGGCTGTACAAAATCCGCCTGGACGTTCCCACGGAAACGGAAGATATGATGAACGCCACGGATTACGAGGAATACTGCTCCTGAACCATTCTTTCCTCCCCCCCGCCCCGGTGATTCCATCCCGGGGCATTTTGTTTGGCCCGTCCCGCGGCCGGACGCTATTACCAGCCAGAGATACCACATGAATACCCACTCAGATTTTGCCAGCCGGCACATCGGCCCCCCCAGGGGAAGAACGCCGGGAAATGCTTGACAGCCTCGGCTACCGGACGCTTGACGAACTCATTGCGGACATCGTCCCCGCAGATATCCGCATGAAGGCCCCGCTGGACCTGCCCGCAGCCAAATCGGAAACGGAAGCCCTGGAGGAACTCCGTTCCATTCTGCGGAAAAACAAGCTCCTGAAAACCTTCATTGGCCAGGGCTATTACGGCACCATCATCACCCCTCCGTCATCCTCCGCAATGTACTGGAGAACCCCGGCTGGTACACGGCCTACACCCCTTATCAACCGGAAATCGCCCAGGGACGGCTGGAAATGCTCATGAATTTCCAGACCATGGTCTCTTCCCCTGACAGGGCTGCCGGTAGCGAACGCCTCCCTGCTGGATGAAGGCACCGCAGCAGCAGAAGCCGTCACCATGTGCCGGAACGCGCGCCCCAAAGCAAACACCTTCTTTGTGGCGGACACCTGCCATCCCCAGACCATCAGCGTCATCCGTACCCGCGCCGCCTTCCAGGGCGTTAACATCATCGTGGGAGATTGCTCATCCTTTGACCCCGCATCCATCGGTGCGGATCTGGCCGGAGTGCTTGTCCAATATCCGGACACGCTCGGCCGCATCTGCGACTACACGGACTTCTTTTCCCGCGTGCATGCCACGGGCGCGCTCTGCGTCGTGGCGGCGGATCTCATGGCCCTTACCGTCATCCGGGAACCCGGCGCCTTCGGAGCCGATATCTGCATCGGCAACACGCAGCGCTTCGGCATCCCAATGGGCTTCGGCGGCCCCCATGCCGCCTACATGTCCTGCACGGACGCTCTCAAACGCCGCATGCCCGGCCGCCTTATCGGCATGTCCATAGATACCCTGGGCCGCCCGGCCTACCGCCTGGCCCTGCAAACGAGGGAACAGCATATTCGCCGCGACAAGGCGACCTCCAACATCTGCACCGCCCAGGTGCTCCTGGCCGTGCTTGCCGCCTTTTACGCCGTATACCACGGACAGGAAGGCCTCAAACGCATCGGCACGGAAATCCACTTGAAAACCAAAAGCCTGTACAAGGCGCTCACGGAAGCCGGCATCGCCATTAAAAACAAAAACTTCTTTGACACCCTGCTGCTGTCCGTTCCCGGACAAGCGGACGCCATGGTGCAAAAAGCCCTGGAAGCCGGGTACAACATCCGCAGGGTGGATGCCGACCACGCAGCCATCTCTCTGGATGAAACCGCAACCTGTGCGGATATAGCGGCACTGGCCTCCGCCCTTGCAGGTGCGGAAACATCCGCTGCCTGCGATTGCGACGCTCCTGCCTGGGATCCCGTCCACACGCGCCAGACGCCTTTCTGCACGGAAAAGGCTTTCAACTCCTACCATTCCGAAACGGAAATGATGCGCTACATCCGCCGCCTGGAATCCCGGGACCTGGCTCTAAATGAAGCCATGATCCCTCTGGGCTCCTGCACGATGAAGCTGAACGCCGCCTCTGAAATGATTCCCATCACGTGGCCGGAAGCCAACTCCCTGCATCCCTTTGTTCCGGCGGACCAGTCGGAAGGCATCCGGGAAATGCTCTCCGTCCTGTCCGACCGTCTGGCGAAAATCACCGGCTTTGCCGCCGTATCCCTCCAGCCCAACGCCGGCGCCGCAGGGGAATATGCCGGGCTACTGGCCATCCGCCGCTACCAGAAGCACGCCGGAGAAGGCCACCGCAATGTCTGCCTCATTCCCACCTCCGCCCACGGAACAAATCCCGCATCCTCCGCCATGGCCGGCCTCAAGGTGGTGCCCGTCAAATGCGACGAAAGAGGCAACATCGACATGGCAGACCTGAAATCCCAGGCGGAAGCCCATAAGGACAATCTCTCCTGCATCATGGTCACGTACCCCTCCACGCACGGGGTATATGAACAGACAATCAAGGAACTCTGCGACATCGTCCATGCCAATGGCGGCCAGGTGTACATGGACGGCGCCAACATGAATGCCCAGGTAGGTCTGACTTGCCCCGGCTGCATTGGCGCGGACGTCTGCCACCTGAACCTGCATAAAACCTTTTTGCCATGCCGCACGGCGGCGGCGGTCCCGGCATCGGGCCCATCGGCGTAGCGGAACACCTCGTACCCTTCCTGCCCGGGCACCTCACGCTGGGCCATGAAGAAGGGGCCGTAGCGTCTGCGGCGTGGGGAAGCGCCTCCATCGCCGCCATCTGCTGGATGTACCTCTCCATGATGGGGCCGGACGGCCTCAGGGAAGCCACGGAAATGGCCATCCTTAACGCCAACTACATTGCCAAGAAACTCGGACATCTCTTCCCGGTTCTCTACTCCGGCAACAAGGGGCTGGTGGCGCATGAATGCATTCTGGATCCGCGTCAGCTCACTCATGACGCCGGCCTCACGGTGGATGACATTGCCAAAAGGCTCATGGACTACGGCTTCCACGGCCCCACCATGTCCTTCCCCGTTCCGGGCACCCTGATGGTGGAGCCGACGGAATCGGAACCCAAAAAAGAACTGGACCGCTTCATTGAAGCCATGGAACGCATTCATGCGGAAATCACGGCCATTATCAACGGTACGGCAGACAAGGAAGACAACGTCCTGAAAAACTCGCCCCATACCGCAGAAATGGTCTCCGCCGACGAATGGCGGCACCCCTACTCCCGCAGTGAAGCGGCTTATCCGGTCTCCGGTCTCCTTATTCACAAATTCTGGCCGTATGTAGGCCGGGTGGATAATGTGTACGGAGACCGCAATCTGGTCTGCACCTGCGACACGGTGGAGGAATTCTCCAAGGCCGTAGAGTTATAAAAATCTCATCCTTCCTTTCAAAAAGGCTGTTCCATTCATTTGGAGCAGCCTTTTTCTTATGTTCAAGAATCGGATTTCCAATCCGAAGTCAACACTCTATTTTGAGAACAAATGGGTCATCAAAATGAAAGGGGAGGAAAAGCGGGGTGGGAGAAATGTTCCTTTTTTCTTTTTCAACCCATATTGCTTTTGGGCTTAATTGTTTTCTGGATATGTTTGCTCTTTCGGATTGGAAATCCGTTGAGCTACGTCTCAGATGAGCTTTTTCTCTGCCCTTACTGTTCCTGGCCTTCAACAGCATCTTTCTTTTTCCAGGGAAGATTCCGCTATCCTCAAAGGGTATGGAATTCTCTTCATGATCTTTCATCATGTCTTCGGCTTATACGCTCTACCCGCAGGTGTGGATACGGCATGGATTGCTCCCCAGCTTACCAAAGCCGCTCCCATCTTTAAAATTTGCGTGCCCATTTTTATTTTCATCACGGGGTACGCTATGGGATGGAAAACAAATTCATCCCCAACCTTCGGTTCCCTCATTAAAACAGGCTTTTCCCATTACTTTAAATTCTGGAAAATTTATTTCTTATGCCTCCTTCTGGCTATTCTGGTTTCCTGGGCATTCCCCTTGCCCATTTTGCCATCCGTTGCCGACATGGGTTGGAAAAATGGCCTGCTTGTCGTAACAGGATTGAGGCCCTGTTATCCCGACTGGTGGTACATGGCTCTTTTCGCGGCAGCCACCATGGCCCTTTATCCAATCTGTGCGTGGATCACGCATCACATTGCGCCTGTCCCGTCCATGGCAGCTCTGCTGGGAGTGTCTCTTTTACTTCAAAGTACGGCTCACATTCCCAGCCTGCCGGGAATCGCCTATTCCTTCCCTCCTTTCCTGCCCTGCTTCATTCTTGGCTACATGTGCGCCTTTCTGGCTTCACGCCTCTCTGCTCTTTCAATTTCCCAAAGCCTGGGGGCAATCCTGTTGCTGGTTCTTGAAATACTATCCATCCATCTCTTCAGTTTTTCAAAAGCCAAAACCCTGACGGTTATCTTTCTCTTCACCCTCTGGTGTCTGCCTTGGATAACCCGGAAACTCCGCCTCACACCGCTCTTGACGCTGCTGGGAACTTATTCCGCACTTATGTGGCTGAATCACAGATTCATTTTCGGCTACCACTTCAGCTGGGACCTCTATGGAACCCAAAGCATCAGCGTAGTATTCATCGTGACGCTGGTCTCCTCCCTTCTGCTGGCCATGGCCATGCAAAAACTTTTTAACCGGATGATTCCCTCAAATCCGCAAACGCAGTCAAAAACTTTGTAGCAACTTTACAAGGTCCGGATTCCAACACCTCTTAATTCCAAGGGGGATCTCCGTACTTATTTTCTCCAATCCGGCTTTCCCCATGGGATAAATACCACAACAGCAGCCACCCTATGAAGGGAACGGCCAGAAAAACCAGGAAAAAGCCGCTCCTCCCGACATCATGCAGACGCCGGACCATGGTAGCCGCCAGCGGAATAGACAGCACGGCGAGCACCACGTACAGCAGAGGGGAAACCAGCTCAACCCACGGAACCAGGGACGGGAAAAAACCGCATTCCGCAAAAGAGGGGACTCCCGCCACGGCCAGCCACGCAACCCCCACTCTGGAAAAAACCTCGTGCAGCTCCCCTTTCCCGGCACGGCCCTCAAAACGGCACCATGCCTTGATGACGCGTATCCAGTACTTCTTCCTGCTCCAGCCGGAGTCGGCGCCTCCAGGCTCTGAACCGGGATCCGGCAGAACGGAGGGCTCCCCATCATCATCCATAACAGTCATGGAGGGGATAAAAGAGGCCAGAGGCCTCCAGTCTCCGCCGGGAACCTTCCGGACCAAAGTCCGGTTGGACAGGCGGCCGAGGTTACGGGCCCGCAGCAAAAGCACCAGGTCAACCGGGCCTTTGGAAGAACCGTCAATTGCCTGATACTCGTACAGATCGCTCATGGGGATGCTTACCTGGATTCCTTCCCGTGGCTGAAGGCGGAGGCGGGAATCTCCTTCTTGGACAAACCGGGACCTTCCCACTTCAAAACCAGTTTGGAGGCAGTACCGGAGTTCCCCACATAGCCAATGCGGATGGGATGAAGTCCAGCTTTCAAATAAACGGGATTCTTCCGGTCACCCAGATCGGAGGAGACCTCGGCCCCCGGCTCATAAGTTTTGTCCGCGTCAATCAATTCCATGCCGTGCAGACGGACAAAGCCTTGCTGCCCTTATTTTCATCCGTGGTCAGATAAAACGTATATGCTCCGTCCTCTGGAATCTTCACATATCCCGTCAGCTCCACACCGCGCTTGTCCGAACCGTTCATTTTCACGGATGGGGAAGGCGTCACGCCATGGGCGGAAGCAGGCTTCTTCCACTGGCGGAAATCCGGTACCCAGGGAAAATCCCCCTCATACAAGGCCCATCGCAACCCGGGAGAAACGGTTCCCTTCACATCCACGGCAGGCACCAGCGCAGAATCAAACACTGTTTTGGAAGGAAGGGAAGCCCGGCGATTGGACAAAGCGGCGGCTTTCATGCGGGCCTGAAGTTCCGGCTTGGAGGATGCGAGATCTTTGCTTTCCTGCGGATCATTCAAAGTATCAAAAATCATGAAATCCTTGTCCGCATCCTTCACCCCCATGCGCAAGCCTTTCAATCCATCCACAAAAACAATCTGCTGCTGGCCTCGCTGCGCTCCCTTGTGTTCGCCCAGGAAATCCTTATACTCCGGCGTTTTGCCGGCGAAATTATATTCGGCATAAACAATGCCGGGCTTCTGCTGGTCCGCATGACCGGTCAGCGTCGGCAGCAGGGAAACGCCGTCACTGCGGGCTGGAACCGGCACCCCGGCGACATCCGCCAGCGTAGCCAGCCAGTCATGGAACTGTCCAGGATGCAGGCTGATCTGCCCTTTGGGAATGCGGGCGGGCCAGCGTACCAGCGTAGGCACGCGCATGCCTCCTTCCCAGCAATCGCGCTTAATACCGTCCATCATGCCATAACTCTTGAAAAACTGCGGATTTTGCGCTCCGTGCCAGTGCCTGGAGTCGGCGCCACCCTCATTGTGGGGGCCATTGTCGGACGAGAAAACGATCATCGTATTATCGTCAATCTTCAAATCTTTCAGCAGACGGATCAAATCAGCCACGGCATCGTCCACGCGGCGGATCATGGTGGAATGACGTTTGGCCACATCATTCGGGAAACGGGAATTGTCCGGATGAATATAGGTATCCTTATTCTTTTCCGCCTTGGCGTCAAAAGCCGTATTCACGGATTCCGTGCCTTCCTTCTTTACCCATTGCAGGCCTCCTTTCAATCCGCCGCCGGAAGGATAGGGAACCCCCGGAACCACCAGATTGCCGTGGGGCGCCGGAAAAGCCAGGTACAGGAAAAACGGCTTTCCGGTCTTGCGGGCGAACTTGCGCTGGTCCACAATCCACTGCTTGGCGCGGGCGGCAAATAAATCCGTGGAATAAGCCGTCTGGGGCACCTGGTCCTTGATATTTTTCCACTCGGGATTGGAAGCGTAACCGTTGTATTCGAAAACGTCACGGGATTCGGAAGGATAGTGAAAATGCCCTGCCAAATGGTCCAGGATACCGTAAAAATAATTGAATCCCCGCTGATGGGGGCCGGCGGTCATGGGCACATGGCTCTGGCCTCCGCCGCCTACACCCCATTTGCCAATGGCGGCAGTATCATACCCGGCATCACGCATCACGGTACCCAGCGTATGGGAATCTTCAATAGGCTGGTCGAAACGGTTGTTTCTCACCACGCGGGAATTCCCCTGGTGCACCCCCAGCAGCAGGGAGGCGCGCGCCGGAGCGCAAACCGGAGCGGCGGAATAATGACGGCGCAGCTGAATCCCCTCCCGAGCCAGAGCGGACAGGGCAGGAGTCTTGAACTCGTTCTTTCTCTCCACCGTCCGGCCATTCAGCTTCTGCTGGCTCCAGTTGGAATCCAGATCACCCCAGCCCATGTCGTCCACCAGAATGAAAATAACATTGGGTTTTGAAGTTTTGACAGACCGGGCAGCCGGCTTCGTTGCCTGCCCGGAAGCACCCATGCACGGAACCAGGGAAGTCAGAAGAACGGATAGTAAAGATACCAGCTTCATGATTCAAAGAAAATAGACTCTAAAAAAGACGTTAAAATAAAGCGTTATCTTACATGAATTTTCTCATCCCTCAAGAAAATTACGAGGAAAGGGCACAGAGGATTGAATCGCCAGTATTATCGGCAAAAAACATCAGGGAACCAGCCTTCACAGCCGGAACAACTACAACCCGCCATACTGCACCAATGAGCGGCTTTTCTGGCTGAAGCCAGGAATGGGAGAAAATTCCTCCTGCATTCCCGGCGCCCCGGTCACCAGCCCCGCCCGGCCATGCTTTATCCTGAATAAAACGGCAATCCCCCCGCCGGGCAGAAAATACAGAAACCGGCGGAAACAGCAATCATGAACCGGAACGTTCCAAAATGTCCGCGCCAATTCCGGAACAGCGTTAATAACCCTGTCCGGAATAGCGAAGGCATCAGAAACGCTTCTTCCTGTCGTCCCTGCGGGAACGTTCGCCCCAGCGTTCGCCGCGGTCACTGCGGAAGCCCCCGCGGTTTCCCCTGAATCCGCTCCGGTCACTGCGGTCCCGCTCTCCGCGGTAACTGTTGCGGAATCCTCCATTGCGGCGGGAAGAGCGCGGAGTTCCGGAATATTCCGGAGCCCCCTTGTCTTCACGGACATTAACTTCATAGCCGCAGACGGTAGCCGTCGCCAGGGCCTCCAGAAGCAGGGGCGCCACGGAAGCGTCCACTTCTATCAGGGAATGCTTGGGGAAAATCCGGATATCGCCCACGGCTCCCTTTTCCATTTCCACCGTATTGTAAAATAACCCGGCTATGTCTTTGGGCCGCAAGCCAATCATCCGGCCTCCATTCATAAACAGCGTAACCGTATCCCCCTTATGCTGCCAGGAATCACCCTTCTGCGGGCTCTCCGCCTCCTCCCCGGTCTGCGGCATACGCCGCGCCCTGCGGGCGGGCTTGTCTTCCGGAATGGGCTGCACTTCCCGGTGCGTACGTTCCCGGAGCAAGTCAAACAGGGCCGCAGCCATGGCCTCCGGCGCAGCCTCCACTTCCTTCAATTCCTCCGGCAGCACGGCATCCGGCTTGAGACGTTCCAGGATATCATCCACCAGGGACTCTGTCCGGAGCTGGTCCACCTGAACGGCAGTCAACACAGGTTCCGGAGTCAACTTAACGCCGATGAAACGTTCAATGCGGCTCATCAGGGAAAAATCACGGCGCCCCACAAAAGTGATGGCCTTCCCCTTGCGGCCGGCGCGTGCCGTGCGGCCGATGCGGTGCACGTAATCCTCCGGATCACGCGGCAATTCAAAATTCACCACGGCATCCACATCGTCCACATCCAGGCCGCGAGCGGCAATATCCGTCGCCACCAGAAGGCGCAGGCTCCCCTTGCGGAAGGAATCCATCACGCGCTCCCTCATCATCTGGGGCATATCCCCATGAAGGCGATCCACCGGATAACCGCGGGCCGTCAGACCGTCCACCACGTCATCCACCACCTTTTTGGTATTGGCGAACACCAGCCCCATTTTAATCTTTCCGGTGTCAAGCAGCCGGCTGAGTACCTCAATCCGGGAGGAAAACACCACTTCGTAATAAACCTGTTCAATGGTAGGCACCGTCAGCGTAGGCCGTTCAATGGAAATCTGGATGGGCTCCTTCATGAACCTGCTCACCAGACGGTTGATTTCCGGAGACATGGTAGCGGAAAAAAACAGGGTCTGCTTCGTTTCCGGCATGGCCTCCGCAATGCGTTCGATGTCTTCCAGAAAACCCATATCCAGCATCTCGTCCGCCTCATCCAGAATCAGCATGCGGAGTCCGTCCAGCCTTAATGCCCCCGACTCCATCAGATCCATGACGCGTCCGGGCGTCCCCACCACAAACTGCACCCCGCGGCGCAGGGCGTCCAGTTGCGGACGGAAAGAAGCCCCCCCCGTAAATGGGGACGGCGGAAACGCCGTCCATAAATAAGCAAGCTTGTCCACCTCCCGGCAAATCTGAACGGCCAGTTCCCGAGTAGGACAAAGAGCCAGCACCTGAACGCAGCGTTCCTCAGGCTCAATGCACTCCAGGGCCGGAATGGCGAAGGCAAGCGTTTTTCCGGAACCCGTATGGGACAGCCCCACAATATCGGCCCCACTGATCGCGGCGGGAATCGCCTGCTCCTGAATGGAGGAAGGAGTATCGAAGCCGAGCACTTCGATAGCCTCCAGAATCTCCGGTGAAATACCAAGAGCCGAAAAAGAAGATGTTTGAGTCATGGGGAAAAATGATCTGTCAAAGTCACGGAAGAAGCTGAACATTCTTCCCTCCCGTGTCCAGCCAAAAGAACGGAAGATACCGTAGATGCCACGATTTCCGCAAAGCCGCCTGCGAATAAAAAAACGGCTCTCCCCGCTTCTGGTCTTTACTGTCACACACGGGGTTGCAACTTGCAGGGGCGCATTCGCGTATGATACAAATATTTCCCTCCGAATTCATGGATAAAACGCCAAACAAATCACAGTCCTCCCTGCTGGGGATTTTCATCAACATCCTCCTCCCGGTGTTGATTCTGGACTATTGCAGCGCGGGGCCCGCCAATCCCCTGGAACGCCCGGAAGGAGAAAATTTCTGGCATATCGGCCCGGTATGGGCCCTCGTCATCGCCCTTTCCCTCCCCCTTGTCTATGGTATCCGTTCCCTGGTCGTCTCCAGGAAATTTGACCTGATGTCCGTCGTAGGCATGGCCGGCGTGCTGCTGACGGGTGTCATCAGCATCTTCGTCATCGGCCCGGAAGGGCGCATCCACAGCGCCACACCCTGGCTGTTCGCCGGAAAAGAAGCCCTGATCCCCCTTATCCTGGCGGCGGCGGTCGTCGTCTCCCGGTCCGCCGGCACGCCCCTTCTCAACATGTTTATCTACACGCCGGAGTTATTCGACGTGCGCAGGATAGAACAAACGGTGGCCGCCAACGGCGAGGAACGGGCTTATCAGAAACTGCTGGCAAACTCGTCCTGGATTCTGGCGGGCACGCTGGTTGCCTCCTCCATCGGCAATTTCTTCCTGAGCCTCTCTTTCATGTCTTCCGTCATACAACAGCCGGAAGCGGAACAGCAAGTGGCCTACAACGCCGCCATCGGCAGCATCACCTGGTGGGGCTTCCTGATCATCGGAATCCCCATCCTGGCAGCCCTTGTCTTCATCATGACCCGCCTGATTAAACGGCTCGGCAGGCTGACCGGCCTCTCGCGGGACGAACTCCTTCTCAAATAACCCCCAAACCATGCGCCTCCATACTTCATGCATCCTGGCTGCCGCCATCGCCCTTCATGCGGCGTGGGCGGACACGCCCCGGTTCGACCGGGTCTTCGGTTCCCATATGGTACTTCCCCACGGGAAAAACATTCCCGTTTCCGGTACGGCCGCCCCCAACAGGGAAATAACCGTCACTTTTGGAAACACTGCCCTGAAAACAAAAACCGACTCCAAGGGGAAATGGAGCGTCACGCTGCCCCCCATGCCTCCCTGCGCCACAGGCCAGACGCTGGCGGCCGTGCAAAACGGGGACTCCGCCAAATTGGAAGATGTGCTCGTGGGAGAAGTGTGGCTGGCTTCCGGCCAATCCAACATGCTGTTCCGCCTGAACCAGACCACGACGGCCAAAGAAGACATAGCGGCTTCCGGAGACGACCAGCTCCGTCTGCTCAACAACGTTCCGCAAGCCCACACCAACAATGCCCCCTACTCCGCGAAAGACTTTGACGCCGTCACCACGGACAACTTCTATAAAGGGCAATGGGCTGCCAGCTCTCCCGCCACCTCAGGGCCAATGACTGCCGTGGGCTACTACTTCGGGAAAAAACTCCGCGAAGGGCTGGGCATTCCGGTAGGCATCATCCACTCCTCCCTGGGAGGCTCGGAAATCGCAGCGTGGATCCCCCGGCAGGTTATTAATGCCAACAACAGCTTCCGCACCCTGCGCGGTAATCACTGGCTGGACTCCCCCCTTATCTCCGACTGGGTGAGGGGACGGGCCAGGAAAAACATCTCTCCGCGTCTGAACCAGGGCTCTCCGGACCATCCCTACAAGCCGGCGTTCCTTTACGAATCCGGCATCGCATGGACAACGGCCCTCCCCATCACGGGCGTCATCTGGTATCAGGGCGAATCCGATGCGGAGATCATTGACAATGCCCAAAACAGCATGCTGCTGAAAACCATGATCTCCTCCTGGAGAAAAGCTTTCCGTAACCCGGAAATGCCTTTCGTCATGATCCAGCTCCCCCGCATCAACGACCCGTCAAAAATCCGTGCCGGATGGCCGGAATTCCGTGAAATGCAAGACGCCGTGGCCAAAACCGTTCCAAAAGTTTACAGCGTCAACACCATTGATCTTGGCTCCACCAATTCCGACGTTCATCCTCCATTCAAGCGCCCTGTGGGGGAACGTGCAGGAAATACTGCCCTGAACAAGGTTTACGGTAAAAAGATCCCCTGTGAAGGCCCTGCCCTCAAGGCCTTCAAACCTTCCGGTTCCAACATCCTGGTTCAACTGGATCAAGCTGCCGGACTGACCACCACGGACGGCAAAGAACCGGCCCAGTTTGAAATTGCCGGGACGGACGGAACTTATCATCCCGCCGCAGCGGAAATCATAAACAGAAAAGGCAACACAGCCGTTATCCGCCTCTCATCACCGGAAGTAAAATCCCCCAAACACGCCCGGTATTGCTGGAACCGTTTCGTGACCCCCAACCTGGTCAACGGCAACCAGCTCCCCGCCCGTCCCTTCCGGACGGACGAACCTGTTCTGAAAAAATAACTTTTACCACACCATCACTCCATGAACCTTCATCTTATCCTCGCTTCTCTGACAGCCACACTCTCACTGGGCATTGCGGCACAAGCTGCTCCCGCCAAAGTAGCCTGTGTGGGGGACAGTATCACCTTCGGCACCGGCCTTAAACCCGGAGAAACCCGGTATCCGCAAGTGCTCGCCACACTCATGGGGCCGGACTTTGACGTCAGAGGCTTCGGCAATCCCGGAAAAACGGCAGGCGACTACCCGGGCCAGGCAGGACGCTGGTACGGCAGCACCAGGGAACACAAGCAAGCCCTGGAATTCAAGGCGGATATTTATATCTGCAACCTTGGCATCAACGACACGGGCCGCTGGTGGAACCCCGAACTGTTCTCCAAAGGCTATGACGCTCTGCTTCATGCGTGGAAAAACGCCAATCCCAAAACACGGTTCTTTGCCTGGGGGCTGCTGGGGCCGGACTACCGCGGCCCGCTCAACAAAAAGGCATTTCCCGGCAACTGCTATCCGGACGTACGTAAATATGCAGGCTCGGACAACGGCTCATCCGCCAACCGCCCGGAAGCGGAAAAACTGATCGCCGCCGTAGCGCGCAAGTACAAAGTCAGTCTCTTTGACGCGCTGCACCCGCTCTCCGACCATCCGGAATGGTACGTTGACGGGTTGCACCCTACGGAACAGGGCGCACGGCGCATTGCGGAAATCACCTTTGCCAAGCTGGCAAAAAGCCTCAGGCTTAAGCAGCCCGCCCCCAGATTGGAACCGGGCACCGGCAACGTGATTATCAACAACCCAGGCAACTCCGGCATCCTTTTGGATGGATGGAAACTGACGGACGGAACCAATACGCTCATCTTTGAAAACTCCACCGTCATTCATCCCAAGGACAGGCTTATCATCGCCATTGGCCCGGAAACTCAAAAAAAGACCCGACCAAGCCCCTGCAAATCAAGTCCTCCCAATCCCCCCGCAGCTTTCCGCCTCATTCCTGCGAAAAAAAAATATTAAAAACTTCCAGAACCGCTTATGGGAACATGCGGAACTCCTGCATGTTCCCATAAGCCCGGCACACGCTATTCCGCCCGCACACACCCGCGGCAGGCGGCATGACTGCGTCACAGGCAGTTTCCCCGCTATCCCGGAAACTCATTTCTATCCTGTTTTAATTGAGCATTTCTGTCTCCAAAACGGTCTACAGTGCATGGAACAGAATAAAAGCAAATCATCCGCATGCCGCCTGCTTGGCCCCCTGGCCACCAACACCAGTATGGACTTCGGCGTTCTGTTGCTGCGCCTGGGCGTAGCAGTCATGATGCTTGTGCATGGCATTCCCAAACTGGGCATGCTTATCAGCGGAAACTGGGCGGCGTTCCAGGATCCTCTGGGAATCGGCAATTTTCTGTCCCTGCTGCTGTGCGTAGGCGCGGAATTCGGATGTTCCGTCCTCCTCTTGCTGGGATTCCTCACCCGTCTGGCCGCCCTTATCCTGATTATTAACATGTGTGTAGCGCTCTTTCTTGTCCTTGGGCTTTCCGGCTGGGGAGCGCAGGAACTTGCGGCCATCTACCTGCTGATCTATCTGACCATCTTCTATACGGGACCGGGCAAATTCTCCCTGGATGCCTGGTGGCTCCGGCGCGACTGCAAGATAGAAGTGGAATGAAAACAGCTCCTCCCGCGCGGTCTATGGCAAAAATACTTCTTTTTTCACTCGCCGCGGAGGGAGCCTTCCTCTAGGATGCTGGTACACCCAGTTCATCCGTTCAATGTCCGGCAAACTAACCTACAAGCAATCGGGGGTCGATACCAAAGAAGCAGCCGCTTTTGTATCCGACATCAGCTCTCACGTTAAAAGAACGCAAAAACAGAGATCCCTTCACCAGGCCTTTGGCCTTTTCGCCGCTGCCTATGATTTGAGTTCCTATAAGGAACCGGTCATCGTCACCGGGTGCGACGGCGTAGGCACCAAGACGGAAATTCTCTTTGAACTGGACATGGTGGAAACCGCCGGCAAAGACCTGGTGGCCATGAACGTCAACGACATTCTTACCACGGGCGGCGACCCGCTCCTTTTCCTGGATTATCTGGGCATCTCCAATCTGGAACGGGAACGCTCCCGCATCACCCGCCTGGTGGCCGGCATGTGCGACTACCTGGAATCCTGCAACTGCATCCTGGCCGGAGGGGAAACGGCGGAAATGCCCGGTGTGGTGCCGGAATCCATCGTGGAACTCTCCGGCTTCTGCATCGGCTGTTGTGAAAAAAAAAAGCAAACTGATTGATCCGAAAACCGTCCGGCCCGGAGACGTATTCATCGGCTACAAATCCGACAGCTTCCATGCCAACGGCTGGAGCCTCATCCGCCGCATTCTGGAAGAAAATCCGGCTGTAGTTGATGAAGAGGAACTCCGTTCCCCTCTTCAGCCCACCCGCTTGTACCATGACGTGGTGGCAGATATGCGCCGCTTCAATGTCACCCCGAAGGCATACGCCCATATCACGGGGGGAGGCCTCCCGGAAAACCTGGAACGCTTCCTGGGCGACTACGGCGCAGACCTCTCCATTCCCTATTGGGACAACACCGCCGCCCAGAAAATCCTGAAGCATGTGGATCCGCAGGACCGCTTCAACACCTTTAACATGGGCATTGGCTGGGTAGCTATCGTGAGACCTGAAGATGCGGAAGCCGCATTGAAGGCAGGTCCGGGTCGGCGGCACGGTCATCGGCACGCTGAGAGAAGGCCGCGGCATTCATGTCAAAGTACAGGGCGAATAAAAACACCATCTCCTTGCAACGGATACGCCACACTTACAGGACAATCTTTTCATCATCATCCCATGAGCGATTTTCTTAAACACGAGTGCGGCGTAGCCGCCATTCGTCTGCTTAAGCCTCTCTCTTATTTTCAGGATAAATACGGCTCCACCCTCTGGGCGTTCAACAAACTGCTCATCCTGATGGAAAAGCAGTACAACCGCGGACAGGACGGCGCGGGCATAGGCTGCGTCAAGCTGAACATGCCCCTGGGGCAGCCTTATCTGTTCCGCACCCGGGACGCCAGCAAAGACGCCCTTACGAGCATCTTCAACGGGCAAATCAAGAAGCTCAATAAAAAAGTTCGCCGCGGCCTGGTCAACCTGAAGGATGCGGCAGACATCAAAAACAACTTCGACTACGGCGGGGAAATCCTGATGGGGCATCTCCGCTACGGCACCTCCGGCCTCTTTGACGAAGGTTCCTGCCACCCCTACCTGCGCCGCACCAACTGGCCGACCCGCACCCTGATGGTTCTGGGCAACTTCAATGACCAATACGCCGGAATTGAACCAGCGAATGATTGAACGCGGCCAGCACCCCGTCTTCGGAACGGACACGCAGACTGTCCTTGAAGAAATAGGGTATCACCTGGATGAAGCCCATACGGACCTCTACCGCGCCTTGCGGGACAGCGGCATGCCCGGCCCGGAAATTCCCCATGCCATTTCCTCCCGGCTTAACATTCAGGAAATCATCCATAACTCCGCCAAGCAATGGGACGGCGGATATGCCATCATGGGAGCCATCGGCAACGGGGACTACTTCTGCCTGCGGGATCCGCACGGCATCCGCCCATGCCACTACCTGATTACGGATGAATTCATTGCCGTGGCTTCCGAACGCGTTCCCCTGATGACCGTCTTTGAAGTGGAAAGCGAACAGGTTCAAGAACTTCCGCCGGCCAATATGCTCTCCATCAAAGCAGACGGGACACATGCCATTACGGGAATTTACCACCCCTCTGAAACCGGCTCCCTGCTCCTTAAAAATTTACTTCTCCCGCGGGAACGATCCTATCGTTTACCGGGAACGCAAAAAACTCGGCGCGGCGTTGACCCCCAAATCGTGGATTCTCTTGAAGACCGTTTTGACAAATCCGCTATCACCTACATTCCCAACACGGCGGAAACCGCCTACTACGGCCTGCTGGAAGGCTTGCGCGTCTACCGCCGCAAGCGCGTGCATGCCCAGCTCCTGGAGGCCCTGAGAAACGGCACCCTGGATGAAAACATGCTGGACAGCGCTATCCTGAAACGCTGGCCGCGCGGTGAAAAAATCGCCCACAAGGATATCAAAATGCGCACGTTCATCACGCAGGAAAAAAGCCGTGCGCAGCTGGTTTCCCACGTATATGACCTCACTTACGGCGCCGTAGGGCCGGAAGATGTACTCGTCGCCATTGACGACTCCATTGTCCGCGGCACTACGCTGAGAAGGTCCATCCTCCGCATCCTGGGCCGCACCAATCCCCGGAAAATAGTCATTGCATCTACTGCCCCGCAAATCCGGTACCCGGACTGCTACGGCATTGACATGTCCGAGCTGGGCAACTTCATTGCCTTCCAGGCGGCCGTCTCCCTGATCAAGCAGCACGGACAGGCCCGTCTGCTGGAAGAAGTATACAAGGCATGCAGGGAAGAACTGGCCAAGCCCAAGGAAGAACGGCGCAATTGCGTGAAGGCTATTTACGAAGGGTTGACTGAGGCTGAAATCTCCCGGGAAATCACCCGCCTGGTCACTCCGCATGACGCTCCGTGCCCCGTGGAAGTCATTTTCCAGACCATCGAAAACCTCCATGAATCCATAGAAGGCCCCTGCGGCGACTGGTATTTCACCGGAGATTACCCAACTCCGGGCGGATACACCACAGTTAATGTGGCATACATGCGCTGGTTTGAGGGGGTAAAGGGGCCGTGCATACGGGGGTTTGCCCTTGTAGCGGCTCCCTTTTTTTTGGGTATTCTGCCGACAACATGTCGGCACCCATTTCATACACGACCTTGGAAGACACCGAACTGGTCGCCAGGGCACGGGAAGGAGATTCGCGGGCTTTTGACGAACTTGTCATTCGCCACAGCCGCAAACTCCATGCTACCCTGTACCAGATGACGGACAACTACGACGATGCCTATGACATCGCCCAGGAAGCGTTCTCCAAAGCCTACCGGGCCTTGCGCTACTTTAATGGACAAAGCGCCTTTTTACACATGGCTGCACTCCATTGCCGTCAACCACGCCAGAAACTTCCTGAAAAAACGCAACCGCAGAATGACCTACAGTCTGGACGACGACGAGTACGGCGACCATACGGAAAAGGACATGAACATGGCGGATGAAACGGACGGGGCGGACCCGGAACGCCGTACCCATTTAAATGAATTGCAGCTCAAAATCAACGAAGCATTGAAGAAACTTTCCACTAAACACAGGGAAGTCGTTGTTCTTCATGACGTAAAAGGGCTCAACCATACGGAAATATCCGCCCTTCTCGGTATCTCTGAAGGAACGCTCAGATCACGTCTGCACTATGCCCACAAGGAACTCCAGGGGCTGCTGGCGGAATATCTAAGTTAATCAGGGAAAAAAATATTGAACGTCAATTCCCGCCGCCATGTCAAACGCATAGTTCCAAATTCGGGACTGACACATTCTAACTTCTATTATACTTAACATCAACGACGATGGATAAACAATCCACAGATCATAAAGAGGAAACTCTGGTGGCCATGCTGGCATCTTTCCGCAAGGAAGCCTGTTACCATGACACCTTCGAGGAAGATTTCCTCCGCAATTTTCATCTCAGAAAGGAAACCGATCAGGCTGCCCACTCTGCTTGGAAATTGCTGCTCGAACGCCTGGACAATTATCTGCAGAACTTTCGTGGTTGGCAGTGGGTCTATGCTTCCATGTCCATCGTGACATTAGCTGCGGTAGGCGTTATTATCGCATCCGGAAACATGGATGAACCTTCTGAATCTTACGTATCCTCCACCAAGGATAAGGAAGAAATACTCCTGACGGAAAAAAAGCCGTTCCCGTAAGTAAGGAAACTATTGAACGAACCTCAACCGAAGTTGCTCCCACGGAAAAACCTGAATTCACCACGGGAGACTCTTCATATGAAACATCGGCCAAAGACAACCAGCTGAAACCTGATTCCCATGCCGATAAAAAACCGGTATCCCGCGTTCTCATTGAGATGTAATAATCCATGATGGACCTGGCTCCGATATTGACGGGCATAGCCGTTGCAGGCCTGATTTGCCAGGCAACGGCCGTGCCTGTCCCTTTTAAGGTAGAAGCCATCCTCCCCCAGGCGGAAGGAGCGCCGTATGCGACCATGGCGGCGCAAATCGGTAAAGACATGCTGGCCTCCTTGATTCCCTACCGGGTTTTAAAAAACGGAGGCGTGACTTACCATCTCGGGGACAAAAGTACCCCGCCCCTTCAGGTTTGGGCCCAGGAAAAGCTCACAGGCCTGACAATCTTTAAGGTGGAGCCAGCCCGTATATACGACGGGCAGGCAGACCTGACCCCTCCCGGTATTCTTAAACGCGGCGACAAACTGTCCTTTGCCAGCAGCAAAAATGAGACCACGCAGGGAATTTACGTGGGCATGGAACATTCCATCGGGGACACCAGTTTCCCCCTGCGGCTCATCCGCGCCCAGTTCCCCAAGCTGGCAGTCCCCCCCATCGGCCAACCATGCTACGACTCTGAAAACCGTCTGGTCGGCATTGTTCTGGGCGTTTCTCCGCAAAGGAACCTGCCACCTGCTGCCCGCCCGTGCCATCTCCTTCCTGGCAACTCATCCGGAAGCCAAAAAGAGTGCGCCTGGGTTGCCTGCTGGACATCAACTCCTCAACCCCCGTCATTGAGGGCCTTATCAACGGAGGTCCTCTTGCACGGGGAGGAATTCAGACCGGGGACATCCTCATCAACATCAACGACACGCCCATTCGCAACTACGGAGACATGCTGGACGCCACTTATTACCTAACAGGAGACAAACCTCTGTCTATCGAAGTCATCCGCGGCACCCAGGTGGTAACAAGCAAGGGAATCCTCCCCACGCAGGATCCCCGTTAATCCAAATCCGGGCTCCAAGTAAATGCCAGGGCTTCGGCCGGCTCCCGCTCAAAATCGCCCAGAACCTTCTTTCAGGCTTGAACTCGCCCGCCGGCGCACTTAAAAAAGGGCGTGCTTCAAATCGTCTTCAATAAAATCAGCGCTGCGGAAGTATCCAGCATCCCCACCTTGGAACAGTTGGATCTGCTCGGAGACTTCCAAGTCTCAGAATCCACCCTCCAGACCCTGGATGACGCCCGTTTCGGCAAGATGGAAAAGGATGGTAAAATTCTTTATCGCTACGTCGCCAAAGATTACCGCATTTACTTTGAAGTCATCGAAGGCAAAGTGATCGTCCACCGCGTTCTGCACGCCAACAGCCTGAACGATTTCCTGTTCCGCACCAATATTTCCCCGACTGCCGGGGAAGATGAAATCCTGAGCCAGTCCAAGCACTTCTGGAAACTTATCGACGAAGGCAAAAACGCCTCCAAAGCCTGACCTTTTCCCATTCATGGCCTGCATCATTCTGGGCGTCACCGGCTCCATTGCCGCATACAAGGCGGCGGATATCGCTTCCGCCCTGGTCAAATACGGTCATGAAGTGCACTGCGTCTGCACAGCCAAGGCCCTTGAATTCGTCACCCCCCTCACCCTGCACACGATTTCCCGCAACCCTGTCTTTTCCTCCTTTGAGGATGAAAAGACGGACTGGGTTCCCCCGCACATCCAACTGGCCCAACGGGCGGATCTTCTGCTTATAGCCCCAGCCACGGCAAACACCATGGCCAATTTCGCCCATGGCTTCGCTCCGGACATGCTCAGTTCCCTCTACCTGGCTTGCCAATCTCCAGTGCTTATTTGCCCGGCTATGAACGTCCACATGTGGGAACATGCGGCCACGCAGCAAAACGCGGCCGTTCTGAAGCAAAGGAAGGATCATTACATCCTCGGCCCCAGTGAATCCGGAATTCTGGCCTGCGGAGCGGAAGGCGCGGGAAAACTCATGCCGGTGGACAGGATTATTCAAAAACACTCTCCCTTCTGCCGTAAGGACGGCAAAAATCGCTCCATGCCTGTTTATTGGTTTGCCCCCGGAGAACTAAATCTTCTATCATGGATGCATATGAAAATGCTCCTGTTCCTCTTCGGTTCCCTCATGCTCTGCTCCTGCGGTCCGGATAAATATCCCATCAGCTTTCATATGGAGACGGGAGCGACGGACAGCAAAAAATTCGCCTTTGAAAGGGACGGCCATTACTATAGCAAGGCCCCCTTTATTTCCCATAAGGACATTGAATCCTATTATTCCTTCCCTGCGCCGGACAACACCTACGGCATCGTCGTCAACGTCCGGAAAGGCCTGGGCAGCCGGGTGGAAGGAATAACCGCCTCCAACCTGGGCAGGCAAATACTGCCCATCGTCAACGGCCATGCCATGCAGCCCCTGCGCCTTTACAGCAAACCTGTCACCTCAGGAAAACTGGCAGTCATGGGAGGGTTCTCCCCGGCGGATCTTGCCGCCATGGCGAATTTATTCCCCCGGCGGATCCCAAGAGAGAAGAACCCATCAACAAACTGGCCGCCGTTACCAAGCCTCTTCTTCCCAGCAAGGACCCTGCTCAGGAAAAGAAGGAGGCCAAAGACCCTGAAGAACACAAAGACCGTACCGTGATCAGCACCCGCCGGGGGCGGATCTGAGCCAGCACCCCTCGTATCAGCATGCACGGCAAATCCTTTCCTCTCCTGACCGGCATTCTCCTGTTCCTTTGGGGCATGCCATTCCTGACGGCGGATATTGTAGTGCGCTTCCCCACGGAAAATACAGCCCTGCTGGACAACCGCCCGCAGGACTTTTACATGTATGTAGACCGCAATTTTGAAGGGAAGAAATCCCAGCCGTGGGAAGCTGGAGCCTACGGCTTTACCCGGACCCTCGTCAGAACCCAGGCAGGCCCCGTATCCGTCAAATTTCATGAGGGTATCGACATTAAACCTCTCAGGAGGGATGCTTCCGGCACGCCGCTGGACGACGTGCACCCCGTAGCCGGAGGCACGGTAGTCCATGCCTCCGCCAACCCCACCCATAGCAATTACGGCCGCTATGTGGTCATTGAGCACCAGCTGAAGGACGGCCCGCTTTACAGCCTGTATGCCCATCTGGCCTCCGTCTCCTGCAGGAAAGGCGACCGGGTAGGAACCGGAAACGTTATTGGAAAGCTGGGATACTCCGGGGTGGGTTTGAACAAAACGCGTGCTCATGTGCATCTGGAACTCTGCCTCAAGCTACAAGATGACTTTGAAAACTGGTATTCCAGTCTGAAACTGGGCACTCCCAACCGCCACGGTTCCTATAACGGACTCAATCTGGCCGGTTTTGACCCGGCACCCGTCCTCCTGCAATGCAAGGACGGGGCGGAATTTTCCCTCTCTCGCCATATCTCCTCCCTGCCGGTCCAATACGTCGTGCGGTCTCCCTCTTCCGGCGAACCGCCCAGCCTTGTCAAACGCTACCCCTTCCTGCTGAAGCCGGGGCCCTCCGACCCCAAATCCTGGGAAATCAGTTTCACGGGAGAAGGGGTTCCCGTTTCCGTGACTCCTTCCAGCCAACCGTGCACGGAACCCGTCGTCATCCGGGCCGTTCCGCATCCTTTCTCCCAACTGTACAGGACCTGCAATCGCGTTTCCGGCTCCAGCAAGGACCCTAAGCTTACCGCCGCCGGCAAACGCTACATCCGGCTCATCTTCATGGGGCCTGAATCATAATCCTACGATGATGCAAACCTTTTCCAGCTTCCGTTTTCCCCATGCCGTTCTCACATCCTGCGCGGCTGTCCTGCTTTCCCTGGGCGGCGCTTCCCCTGCAGCTGCCGCCCCCTCTGCGGGAGACACCTTTCCGCAGGACAGGCAGGACCTCCTAAAAACAACAAAAAATACCAGCAGGGACTGAAAGCCTTGGAAAACCGCCTTCCCCTGGAAGCCAGCAAACACTTCCAGGAATGCCTGTCTTCCCAAAACCTTGCGGAATCACAAAAAGCCATAATCCGCCCTTTTCTGGCAGAAGCCCTGATCCGCGCCAAAAAAACGGAAGAAGGACTGAATGCCTGGGAGCAGCTGCCGGACTCTCCCATGAAATCCTACTGGACGGCGGTAGGCCTCTTCAATAAAGGCTCCTTTACCAAAGCCCTGGAAAAACTTACCGCTATCCCGGAAACGGATCCGCTTTCCCTCTACGGGTTTCAATTGAAAGCCCAGCTTGCGCGCCAGCTTCAGGACCGGCAGCTTTTACTGGAAACCCTCAGCAGGCTGGGGCAGGCGGAATCCCCCGCCGTTTCCCACCCCGCGCGCCTTCTTCTGACGGATGTACTGGTGAATCAGAAATGTTACCAGAACGCCGCCGCTATTCTTGAACAACTCAAAACGGAAACGGAAGACGGGACGGACAGCAACCGGCTCATACGTTCATACGCCGAGCTCATAGAAGGCAAGCTGGCCGGCAAACAGGGAAATCTGGACCAGGCCATCAAAACCTTCTCCGCCGTTATGGACAACAAATCCTATCCGGAAAAAATTCGTGATCTGGGCCGCCTGGCTCTCGCCAAGGCGGAAATAGCCCGGGAAAAAGCAATCCGGAACAGGCGGAAGAGGAAACGCGGTCCCAGCCTCAGGAGGAGGAAGCTCCGCACACCGCCGGAACGGCGGAGGAACGCCTGTTGGCGTTCATTGGCGGCAAAGCGGAATCCGCCTTGCTGATGGACGCCTTCAACATTCTGCTGGAGGAAGACATCTTTCGAACCAATCCCCAGGCTCTGGAAAAACTCAACGGCTGGGTAAAAGCCAGGGATGCATCCCGCCAGCCGGCAGCCATGTATGCCATGGGAAGCCTTCTTCTGGAAAAAAGATGATCTGTCAGGCGCCGTCAAAATGGCGGAAGAGGGGCTCTCCAAATATCCCCAGAGCCTTCCCGTTCAAATTCTTTCTCTGAATACCATTACTGTTTTGCTGGATAAAAACCGTCTGCAGGATGCGGAACGTCTTATTTCCAAATATCCCGGTTCATCCCCTGACCTCGTCTTTCAACAGGGAGCCCTGGCTTTCCTCAAAAAAGACTACTCCCTGGCGCAGAAACTTTTCCGGGAAGCGGCCCGCCGCGCTTCGGAAACAACGGCGGAAAACGCCTTGTTCAATGAAAACCTGGCCGCCCTGAACGCCAATGACGCCTCCGGAGCTGCCGCTCTCATCAAGGAAGCCGCAGGCTCTTCCCGGCTCCGGGAGAGCATCCTCTTTGAACAGGCCCATTACGCCGCTAAAAGAATGGCCCCTCAGGCTGCTGAATTGCTGGCAAATTTCATAACTCTGGCGGAAACTCCGGCCCTGAAAACCCAGGCGCGGCTGGACCAGGTGGAAGTAGCCCTGAATCTCAACCCTCCGGATCTGGAAACCGTGCAGGCTATCCTTCCCCTGTTGGAAAAAGAGCAGTTGTCTCCGGAACAGACCATGCAGCTGGCGCGGCTGAATATTCTGGAGGCGGAAAGCCGGCAGGAATGGCCCAACGCCATTCAGTCCTGCCGACGAGCCATTGCCCTGGATTCGGAAGGCAAACAGGCGGATATGCTTTACCTCAAACTGGGAGAGCTTCTGTACAAAAACGGAGACTTCCATGAAGCGCAGCTTGTCCTCCAGCCCTTCCCCTCCAAATACCCTGACAGCCCTCTTCAGGCGGCAGCCCTCTTTCTGGCAGGAAAAGCCGCCCAGCAAAGCAATACCGGCAGCACGCTGAACGCCGCCCTGAACATCTTCAAAACCCTAGGCACGGGGGACACCCCCTTTGCCCAGCCTGCCAGAATAGAAGAAGCCTCCGTTCTGCTGCGCATGGGGAAAGCGGACCAATGCATCGCCGCCCTGGAAAACCTGCTTTCCTCCCCATTGCCGCGCTACATGCGCCTGCTGGCCCTCTCCATCCAGGCGGATGCCTGGGTAGCTAAGGAAGATACCCATTCGGACACTCTTTGCAAGGCCATCAACCTCTGTACGGAAATCCTGGACACGCCCAACCTGGGACTGGCCTGGAAATTCAAGGCTCTGACCCAGCGGGCCCAGTTCTATGAACGAATGAACGAACAAAAAAAGGCACTGGATGACTATGCCTCCATTCTGGCCCATACGCCCAGCGGAAGTTCCGCCAACAAACGCAGGGACTGGCACTGGTTCTACAACGCCGGCTTCGCCTCCATCCGCCTGCTGGGCCAGCTTCAGGACTGGGACGGAGCCCTGGCGCTGGCAAAAAAACTGGCGCAGACTTCCGGCCCCAGAGCCAGGGAAGCAGCGGCTTACGCGCGCCGCATCCAGCTGGAACATTTCATTTGGCAGGATGAACCGGAAGCCTCCGCGCCGGAAAACGGAAAGCCGGCAACACCGGATCAAACTGCGGATTAAGAAACCTTTCCTCCTGCCATGGATACCCCCCCCACAGCAAAAAACTGGAGACTCAACGCAGCAGCCATCATCATGGACGCTGAAGGCTGTGTATTGCTGGGCAAGGACAGCGGCCGCAACCCGTACTGGCACTTTCCGCAGGGAGGCGTCATTAAACACGAAAGCATTGAACAGACTCTTGCGCGGGAGGTATGGGAGGAAGTGGGCCTGCGCCCCACGGAATACACCATTGTCAGCCGCCTGCCCGGCCTGCGTTACAAATACCCTTCCAACAACCGTAAAGTTACGCGCTGGATAGGCCAGGAACAAACCTACTTTCTTGTGCGCTGCAAAACCAGACGCCCTAAAACGGATTTGCACCGCAGCCCCGAATTTTCAAAAAACGAAATGGATTCCCCAGAATCTCAAACTGGAAATGTTCCCCAAATTCAAAAGGAAAGTCATCAAAAACGCCCTTCAGCAATTCTTCGGGCCCGGCTTTCCTTCCAAACATGCCGCTGTGAAAACATCTTCCCCCTCCTCACCCTCATCTTCAACACTAACTTCGCGTACGATGAACCGTTACCTGGTGCCTCCGGGCAAAAAACTGCGTTTAAAGGATTATTCGCCGGATGACAAATCTCTTTTCTCCGGAACCAAGGAAGAATCCCTGATTGAATTCGACAAACTGAGGGAAGAACTGCAGGAACTGCAAAAAAAAAAAACTTTGCCCAGCACAAGCACAAAATTCTGGTTATTCTTCAGGCTATGGATGCAGGGGGCAAGGACGGCTGCGTCAAGCATGTCTTCTCCCGGGTGGATCCGCAGGGGCTGCACGTAGTACCCTTCAAAAACCCACTACTGAGGAACTGGACCACGATTTCCTGTGGCGCGTTCACAAAGAAGTCCCCGCCAAAGGGCAGATCGCCATCTTCAACCGTTCCCATTACGAAGATATCATTGCCGTCCGCGTGAAAAAAAAATCCCCGGACCCAGTCTGGAAACGCCGCTACAAGCATGTCCTCGACTTTGAATCCATGCTTGCGGAAGAAGGAACCGTCATCATCAAGCTATTCCTAAACATCTCCAAAGAAGAACAGAAAAAACGGCTGGAATCCAGACTTCAGGACCCGGATAAACTTTGGAAATTCTGCATGGATGACCTGGATGACCGGAATCGTTGGGATGAATTCCAGACAGCCTACCAGGATCTCATTGAAAAAACGTCTACTCCGGAAGCTCCCTGGTACATCATCCCGGCAGACCGGAAATGGTACAGAAACCTGGTTGTCGCCCGCCTGATGGTAGAAAAACTGCGCCATCTCCAGCTTTCGCTCCCCACTCCCAACTTTGATCCTGCCTCCATCATCATTCCAGATTGATAAAATCTGTCATAACGATAACTAATTTGTGCATCGTAAAATTATTTTTTTGTACATTTCTCGGTATTCCGTTGTCCCATTATTACAAAATCTGCATTATTCACAATAACAATCAAAACTTAGAATTTCTAACGCTTGACTGTTCTAGTGAAAAATTGTTAGAAAACAACTTAACGCCTAGAACGTGTAAACATTCTACATAGAAAAACAAAATCAAATGTATTTAGCATCCCAACGCAAGGAGTTCATTCTGAAAACGCTGGCTGAACATGGAGCTGCAAGGACCATCGCTCTGGCCAAACAGATGAAGGTCACGGATGAAACGGTCCGCAATGATTTGATTAACCTTGAAAAACGCGGCTTCCTCAAGCGCGTCCACGGCGGCGCTCTGGCGCTTACTCATAAATCCCTCCATGAAGACATTGTCACTCAAGACGATGTGTCTATCAGGATTGCAAAAAAAACCGTTCAGAATATTCCCGCTTCCGTGGTTATGTTCATTGACAGCAGCACCATGGGCTACCAAATATGCAACCACATCAATTCCAAGGATACGCATGTGGTTTCCAACAACCCCACGTTGCTGACCCGGCTTGAAGGCATTCCGAACCTGAGTTTCTATTGCACGGGCGGGCACTTCGACCGTGAAGCCCTGGTCTATGTAGGGCAGGACGCCGCCAAGGCCGCCGGGTCCCTGAGCATTGACATGGTCGTGCTGACGCCGGACTGCTACTCCCCCAGCATGGCGCCGGATACAAGAACATGCTGCAATCCGAATTCATCAAGAGCGTCATCCCCGCGGATGCCAAGGTAATCATCGCTATGCCTTCCACCAGCGTAGCGAACAACCCGGCATTCTATACCGTTGCGCCCTCCCAGGTTTCCATGCTCATCACTGATGAGGCCCTTTCTCCGGAAATGGCCGACCAGATTGAAAAGAGCGGCGTCAAGGTGGAGCTCGCCTGACGCCGGCCTGCTTTACAGGGGGCGGAAGTTCTTCGGAACTTCCGCCTTTTTTTATGATGATCATATACTCTCTCCTTTCCATTCCGTCCAGTACTCCCGGCTTCCCGTCAGCTCATCCTCCCTGGAGCCGATTTCTTCAAACCCTCCGCGCCGATAGAATGCGCGGGCGTGGGCATTCTCTTCATAGGCCCCTACCGTCAGCATTCCCTTGCTTGTTCCTTCACCCAATCCGGCAACGCTGTGCCTATTCCTTCACACTGGCGCTCCGGCGCCACAAACAGAGCGGCTTCTTCCCCTTCCCCCACCAGGCAGGCAAACCCGACAACACGGCCGCCGTCCCTGCACATCCATGACCCTTACGATTACTTAGGAATGCACCCTTACCGTGATTTATGGCCGGTCACACCATTTTTGAGCTGATAACAGTTTATACTTGACCATCCCCTGAATTTATCTAAAAAGGAAAATCGCTTATTTAGTATTTGAAAATGAGTAAAGGTAGGCTTGTTTCAGAACTGTATAAATAAACGAAAAACACCATAGATTTTCTGCAATAAACATGGAAAAGATTGCTGCTTCCCTGTTGGCGACAGCTGGTATTGCCTGCGCCCAAACATACAACTACGATTCCTCCTCTGAAACGCTTGTGATAACAGGCAAGGGCAATACGGTTGCCGACCGCATTACTCCGAAGACCCCATAACCCCCGGGAGCACAGTCCCTGGGACTTCGGAAATATTCGGAGACACAAAAGAAATTATCCTAAAAGACGTTTGGACATCTCCAGATTCGATCCGCATTAAATATGTGGAGCCGACTTCTGCGGGAAACAACACGACGCTGAAATTGGAAAAATTCGTGTTTGAACGCATCGGGGGGACTTTGATAAAGGCGGCACGGGGTTAATCCTTATTTTGGATTCCCAATCCAATCTTACTCTGTTCGGAAACCGCCTCACCAACACAATCAGAATCGAAAACCAAGGCCGCATAAGTTGCATCAACAGCACTGTAAGGGAAAACTCGTATTTGTGGGACAACAAGACAACCACAGGTTCTTCAGGCGTTCTGGGCGGAAGTGGATATTATAGCTTCGGGAACGTTTCCTCTATCGAGACTAATAAAGATTTCGGACTCATCAAGACCAGCGGTCAAATTACAGACCTCGAAATTTCGGGAATTTACACTGTGGACGGGAATTCCGCAAAAACAATCGGCGACGACTCCTACATCGTGGGTGTGAACACGTCGAGCAGTTCTGACGGGCAGGCGATGACGATTTCGGGTTCACTTACAATCAATGCAAAACAAGGCACGGGGATAGGTATACTGGCCAACCAGCTCGGCAGCGACGACGTTTCGCTCAAAAATGACTATTCGGGCCAAATTTACGTGACAGCAAAAGACGCCTTCGGTGTAAAAGTTGGTAAAAACGCGGCCATGGACCCCTCTGCTGCGGGCGACATCTACTCGCTTTCCGTGGGCGAACTCGACATCGAAAGCACAATCACTTCGGGCAGCACGCAGGGTGAAGCAACGGGTATATACGCAAAAAGCGTCAAGCGCGATTTGACAGCAAATGCAATCACAGTAAAGGGGTACACCAATGCAACCGGTATCCATCTGACGGAAGGCGGCCGCAACCTCACCATATCCGATATGCAAGTAAGCGCGGGAATCAGCGGCAACGCAGCAGGCATAATCGCCGCGCCAGGCAGAGATAACCCTGTTTCCACAGCCGGAAAACTCGAAAACATCAGGATAGATAATTTGGAGGTTTCAGGCGGCGCAGATGCCACGGGTATCTTTGCAAACTCCATTACAAAATCGGGCCAAAGTGAAAACATCATAGGCAACATTACGGTTTCGTCTGAAAACGGATTGGCAACCGGTATTTTCGCCGATAACGCTGACATCAACCTCGGCGGCAGAATCCTATCCTCAAGCGCACGCTTCAACGCCTACGGAATTTGGACGGAAAACGAGCTTTACTTAAAAATGTTCGATGGTTCGGAAATCTCGGCAATCGCTGCAAACGAACACTCCATCGCCCAGGCAATCCGCTCGAAAAACCTCTATCTGACATTCGAAGGCAGAGCGACGATAAACGGCGACATCATGGCGGACGCCGCATGATGCTAGACAACGGATACAATGTAGTCGTCAACGGCAATATCGAGGGTAGCCATCTTTTCACAGAATCAACAATCGGCACGGTTTCAGGCAAAATGAAATTCGACTCGGTTGCCGGCCTGAACATTACCGCATCAGTGGGTTCGCTCGAAATCGGTACGTCGGGCCAGGATTCGGGGTATATTAACGTCAACACAGTCGAGACATCAGCAAACATTTCAAACGCCGTTTTGGTGACAATCGAAAACGCAAACGGCAACGTCTCGTTCAACTCGGTTAATTCGGCGACGGTAAACAACGCCGTTGGCGACATCTCAGCAACAAATGTCACTAACGGACTGGTAGTCGGCGATGTCGGCAACATCCGCGTAAGCCGTACGAATGTCCATGTGCTTGACGGCAAAACTGTGAGCGGCGACATCGTTTCGACGACAAACCTCATACTGACAAACGCCGGTTCGGCAACACTCACGGGGGGTCAGTTTCGGCGGGCGGGAACAGACTTACGATAATCAGAGACTTCGGCATAAACTCCTCAGCCGCGACCGTAATCAGCGCGGGGACACTCGCGGGCGCGGGCTTGCGCGGCACCATCAACAACCACTACGACAACATCTTCGGTTTCTCCGCAACCGACGACTCTTCGGGAAGCCTCACCGCCGCAACCGCCTTGAAAGGCACGCACGACGTCGTCTCGAACAACATTTCGGGCATGATCAACGGCGACTTGGATCCTTTTGAAAACACCTACATCACCGTGAAGTACGTCAACGTCGGCAGCAATGTCGGCTACGAAATCGAGAAGAACACCTATCTTGCCGAAGCAGTTGCGACAAACACGAATTCGAAAAGGCGTTGGCAAAAACCTACGACGATCTTGAATACATCGACGGCGACGACGCGGCGAACGAGGCGGCAGTTACCAAAAAAACGTAATTTCGCCGCAATGGTAAAAAGCGGCACACTGGGTGCGATACTTCCGCAGTCGGTAGTGCACAGCGTGCGCATGAACATGGATCTTGCCGACATAATCCACCTCGACACGCTCAACCGCACGAGCGCGGCAATCGACGGCCTCGGCGCAAAAAGCAGCGGCACGGAAGTTTCGGGGGGGCGTTTTTCAGGCATTACCGTCCGCAACATAAACAGGTTTGCCACCTACGGCGGCGATGAAAACATGGATGGGTCGAGCGACTATATTTCGGGCGGCTTGGTGAATTTTGAATACACGGCGGGTAACACGTTTCTTGCGGGCTTCGGCTTCGGCGGTTTTCAGGCAAAATCGTCAGGCAAGGGCAACTGCGGCAAGGCGGAAACCCAAAGCCTTGCGGTCAACGCCTACACCGACTGGCGGTTCTTCGGCAACTTTGACTGGTACTTCGGCGCGACCTATGCTTTCGGCATGAACAAAGCCGAAAGGATGAACATCCTGAACAAAAGCAAAGCCGATTGAATTCAAACCTCATCGGTGTCTTCACGGGCGTTCGATACGCGTGAGCCTTTTGCCGACACCGGATTTTACCTGAAACCCACAATCGGCGTAAACGCGGACTTCCTGATGAACCCGTCGTTCACGGAAAAAAGCGGGGAAGAACGCATGAGCGCGGAATCAGAAAACTATACAAGCGTAAAGTCGCTTGTGGGAATCGAGGGCACTTACGCGTTTTCAAACGGCTTCTACTTTACGGGCAGAATGTTCTACACGCACGAATTCTGCGACGACCGCTACGGAGTAAACGCCATGCTCGGCTCTTCCTTCATAAGGGTAAGGGGCTGGAAAATGGACAGGGACGCTGGCGTATTCGGCGCAGGCATCGGATACAGCATCACGGAACAGTGGAGCGTCTATGCCGACTATGCCGCGGACGTTTCGGACAAAGTGCGCCACAACGTCAATATGGGCGTCACGTTTAAATTTTAAGTCGATTCGCGAATGAGCAAAAAATCTGCAATATATTTCTGCCGCAATAGAATCGCCTCATAAACATCTGTAAAAGCATTGATAGGGAGGGAACCGCTGTTACTGAGCTCCGGTGTCATGGAACACAAACGACTTTCTGTAAAAGCGCCCCAGCCTCTCAGCCCTTCCATTCTGGCCTGTACACGAGCACCGGGCCGGTACGCGAAGACTGAACGCCGCGCACCTTCCGAACGGCGGAGCCCACCAGGGCGGCAGCCTGTTCCACCTCCTCCTGCGTCGTCATGAAAGACAGGGAAAAACGCAGGGAGGAACGTACCGCCTCATCAGACAATCCCATGGCCGTCAGCACGTGGGAAGGCATCGGCTGCAGCGTATGGCAGGCAGACCCAGCCGAACACAGCAGGCCGGCAGGTTCCAGCAACAGCATCAGCGCTTCCGCCGTACATCCGTCAAACGCCAGATTGGAAGTATTGGGAATACGTTCCGTTCCGCCGGAATGCACCGTCACGCCGCCCGCCTGTGCCCGCAGGAGAGACTCAAAAGAATCCCGCATCCGGGACAGCCGTCCGGCGTCCTCCTCCAAGTGCCTCAATGCCGCCCGCGCCGCCGCACCAAAACCAATGATTCCCGGAACATTCTCCGTGCCGGACCTCAAACCGTACTCCTGCCCCCCCCCGAACAGCAAAGGGGAAAAAGGAGCCCCCGCTCTCCTGTACAGACATCCAATCCCTTTGGGGCCATGGAATTTGTGTGCGGATACGGAAGCATAATCCACTTCCATTCCATGCAAATCCACGGGAATTTTTCCGGCGCACTGCACTATATCCAAATGCACGGGAACTCCATGTTTCCCGGCGGAGGAACACAAAAACCGCCGCATCCTGCAATGCGCCTGTCTCATTATTGGCCCAGGCAAAAAAAAACGCCGGACACGCCCCCTGCGCACATGGACTCCCATTTTTCCGGAACCGCTCGCCCTTCCCTGTCCACAGGGCAGACACAGCCGCTGCCCAGGGCCAGGGCCGTCTTCAAGGAGGCGTCATGGTCCGTGGACAAAACGCCTATCCCTCCCTCCGCGGAAAGCCATATTAGACGCCTCCGTTCCGCCGGAAGTAAATACAATTTCCGAAGGAAATGCGCCCAACAGGGCGGCAACGGCCGCACGGGCCTCCTCCACCGCCTCACGCACATGTCTGGCACAGCCGTAACCAGCGGACGGGTTGAAAAACCGTTCTTTTAAAAACGGCTCCATGGCCTCGTAAACCTCCGGGGCCAGCGGTGTGGTAGCGTTATTATCCCAATAAATCACGCCTTCATAACTCCCCCAATCGCGGGAAGGAGTCAAGCCGGAACATAATGCGCAGCTGCACAAGATCACTCTTCACTTTTACCCGTGATTCCGCATAATGCCTCTCATGCGTTTTCTTATCACGGCAGGCCCCACCAGGGAAGCTATTGACCCCGTCAGATACCTCACCAACCACTCCTCCGGAAAAATGGGGTATTGCCTGGCGGAAGCGGCTGTTCACGAAGGCCACAGCGTCCTTCTCATCTCCGGCCCCACTTCCCTGGACATCCCGCACGGCTTGGACTTCCTGCCGGTTGAATGTGCACGGGAAATGTATGATGCTGTCAAAAACCAGGCTCCCTACGCCGACGCCGCCATCCTCAGCGCCGCCGTAGCGGATTATCGCCCCGTTTCCGTTCCGGACCGCAAAATCAAGAAAACGGGGGAGCGCATGATTTTGGAACTGGAACGTACTGCGGATATTCTTGGCTCCATGCGCGCGGAATTCGGCTTCAGAGGCATTCTGGTAGGCTTCGCGGCGGAAACCCATGACGTGGAAAATTACGCGCGCGGCAAACTGGAACGCAAGCGGTGCGACATGATTGTGGCCAACGACGTTTCCCGCAGTGACATTGGTTTTAACTCCTCTGAAAATGAAGTGCTGCTCGTTTACCCGGACCGGACGGAGCTTTTGGAAAAAAGCGCCTAAAACGCAAATTGCCTTTCAAATCATTGAGCGCGCATGCCGTCTCGCACAGGGAAAAAGCTCCGTCATGGCGCACGGCAGACCCGTTCCACGCTTGAACCGGAAGAAGGTTTGCCCCACGATCCGATGTCGGCATGTAAATGCCGGCGGCCTTTCCCAAAACTACATTTTCCATTTTCATGCCCGTCACTCTTCAGGATTTAGGCTGGAACGACCACTTTCAACGCGCTTTCGACGCCGTTGCCAAACCAGGCTGGATGCCGGGGCGTCTTATCCGGGAAACAAAAATCAACTTCACTGCTCTTCTGGACGGCGGGGAAGATGTGGACGCCGTCGTCAGCGGCAAACTCTGGCATGATGCGGCAACGGATGCGGAACTGCCCGCTGTTGGAGACTGGGTGGCGATTGATCCGGGAGAAGCGGGAGACGAAGCCGTCATACGCTCCATTCTCCCGCGCCAGACCTGTTTTTCCCGCAAAGCTCCTGGGAAAAGCAGCGCGGAACAGGTATTGGGAACCAATGTGGATATCGTGGCCGTAGTGACGGAGCCGGGAACGGACTTCAACCCCAGGCGCATGGAGCGCTACTTTACACTCATCCGCCGCAGCGGAGCATCTCCTCTCATCCTGCTTAACAAAACGGATCTTTTTTCCAGGGAGGAAGTGGAAAAAGCCATGCAGATTCTGCGGGAGCTCTCCCCGGAATGCGCCATAATCAGCATCAGCGCCCTGCACAACAGGGGAATCACGGAATTCCGCAAATGCCTCTCCAAGGGAAAAACCATCTGCATCGTCGGCTCCTCAGGCGTTGGAAAATCCACCCTGGTCAATACCCTGCTGGGGGATGAATGGCTCTGGACGGGTGAAGTCAATGAAGTAACCGGCAAAGGGCGCCATACGACAGTGGCGCGGGAGCTGGTGCTCCTCAAGCATGGAGGTTTGCTGATTGACAACCCCGGCATACGGGAAATCCAGATGTGGACTGATGAACATACCCTCCGTGAAAGCTTTGCGGATTTGACGGAGCTGGCCCATGAATGCAAATTTGCGGATTGCAGCCACGGTAAAGATTCCGGCTGCGCCATCAGGAAAGCCGTGGACGAGGGGAAGCTGGACAAGGAGCGGTACTTAAACTTCCTGAATTTGGAAAATGAAATCGCCCGGCTTGCCAAACGTCAGAAAAAAAGGCAAATGAACGTGGAACGGGCCGGAAAAAGAGACCGGAAAGTGCAGGCCCGGAATTATGAAGACCGCGTGGAACTGGAACGCCGCCACAAACCCAACCACCGTAGCCATGACTGATTCACCGTCAAAATTGGCTTGTCAAACTGCAAAAACGCACCTAATGGTGAAGAATGCTATTTTCACGCAACCTCATCCGAACTTTCCTGGCTCTTCTGGCATTGGGGGCGCTTCCCTTATCCGCAGAAGAACAGCCGGTTCCTGCTCAAGGCGGTCCCGCCGTGTCCATTACTGACCTGAAGCCCGTAAAGCTGGAGAGGGATGCCCACAGCAAGCTTCTTGTAGCGCAATGCACTGTCAATGGAGTCCCATGCAATCTTATCGTGGACACGGCGGCCTCCCACACCACATTTGACATCAAATTCATCAAAAAGAATTTTCCCGGCCTGCCGCTTGAAGACGTTCAAATCGCCCCCGGTTCCAACGTCCGTGCCGCACCACGGCTATTTGCCATGCGGTCCTTCTCCATGGGCGGGCTTCATATTAAAAACTTCTTCGGCCTTGCCCTGGATCTTACTCCCCCTGCAAAAGGACATGCAGGTGAAGATAGACGGCATCCTGGGCATCAACTACCTGGGGTTCTCTCCGTTCCTGCTGTCCGTCAGGAATGCTTCCCTGCAGTTTCTGGAACGCTCCCGCTTCCCCCAACACAGGAAACCGCTGGATGTGGAACGTGATCCTTCCGGAATTTTTACATCCGCTGTTCCCGGGGAGGAGACACTTTCCCGCTGGCTCTTGACTCCGGCTCTTCTCTTTCCATGGCCCCGCTGGAACAGTGGCCCGCAGATCCGGACGGCAATCAGCTCACCACCAAGGCAACCGACATTAACGGACACAATGGGGACTGCACTGTTATGAAACTGGGTATCCCCTCCACGCTCCGCATGGGACCGGACTTCCAAATGGACGGCCTTTCCTTCGCCGTAACGGGAACAGGGGGCCGATACCAGATCGGCGTGGATACTTTCCAGCATTTTGACATCATCATTGATGCTCCGCAGAAGGAAGTCTTCGCCCTTCCTCCCCATTCCAGGCCGGAGCCCCAGGGGCAAAAAGCCCCCGATATCAAACAGGAATCTTGAGCATGATGCAGATCATGCGAATGGTCCGGGCCGTAGCGCCGAAATGGGCCTTCAACGCCACCTGGGCGCGGGAAGACTGGGCATGAGCCAGCAGGGGGGTTGTCCAGCATCTCCTTGAGCACGTCTGCCAGGCGGTTTTCATCACACCTGGCAATTCCGTCCACTCCTTCAAGCAGCTGGACCAGTGCATCGAAATTTTTCCATATGGGGCCCCGTCAGCACGGGCACGCCACAGGCGACGGCTTCAGCCGGATTCTGTCCACCGTCCGCCAAAAAGCTTTTTCCGATCACGGCTACATCCGCCAGCGCGGTCCAGTCCCTCAATTCCCCCGTCGTATCCGCGATGTAACAAACATGATCCTTCAGGGTTTCTGGAATCTCGCCATCAGTCCGCAGCACGCACTGCCAGCCCTGGGCCTCCAGTTCCCGCACCACGGCATGGCGGCGTTCCGCATGCCTGGGCACGATCAGGGGAAGCCCCCGCCTTGCGCGCCGCTTCTGCGATCAGAACATAATACTTTGAAATCCATTTAAATGCGCGGTAGCGGCTCTCGGACCTGGCGGACATACGGGCATTAATCATCGCCATGGGTATGCCGCGCACCTTGGCTGCACGGGCAAGCGGCCACAACTCGGCCTCCACCAGGACAATGGCCTCCGGTTCAAAACGGTCAAAACACCTCCCGGCAGCCCCAGAAGGTCAAAGGGGGCATAAATCACGCGCACGCCGGGAATCTGCGCACTCACTGCCGTAGCATGCCCCGTAGCCGTACTGGTAGCCAGCACGGCGGAACCTCCGCGTTCCCGGAGCCACGCCCGGAGAAACTTGAGAGCCAGCACCACTTCACCCACGCTCACGGCATGCACATACAACACCCCTTTCGGCTCCCGGTTATAGGAGACCCGGTACAGCCCGAAACGCTCCAGAAGCCCCGTGCCGAATCCGCCTCTCCTCTTCTGCTTAAGCAGATAGGAAGGCAGCGTTACCAGCCACCCGACGGTATACAGGATATTGTAACAGAAGGAAAACAGGAAGGCTTTCATCTTACTTCTCAGGCAATTGGTAGAACAGCAGCATATTTTTCCCGTACCGGCGGGTATCCACCAGATTCAGGCCGTCAATTTCCGCGGCGCCTTCCCTTCCGGTACCCCAGCCCTCCTGCACTTCCGCAATAAACACGCCACCACCCTTCAAAAGTCCGGCAACTCCGGCCTCCGCCAGTTCAACAATAAAGTCGCGGTCCGCCGGCCCCTTGCAATAAGGAGGATCTGCAAAAATAATATCGTACTTCCTGCCGGCCAGCAGTTCCCTTCTCACGAACTGGACGGCATCTCCCTGGATGACAGTTCCGCCTTCCAAGCCCGTCTTGACGAGATTGGCCCTGGCCGCCGCGCAGGAGAGACGGGAAAAATCCACCATGCGGGCGTCTCTCGCCCCACGGCTGAGGGCCTCCAGGCCGAAGGCGCCGGACCCGGCAAATAAATCCAGCACGTCGGCCCGGTCCATCAGCGGGTTCAGGATGGAAAAAACGGCTTCCCCTGACCCGGTCTGTCGTGGGACGAACTTCCCCTTGGGAACAGACAGGGGTTATGCCGCCGGCCTTTCCGCTGATGATACGCATTGTTGTCTTACCGGAAATGAAAGGAACATTATCCCGCTGGCGAGCCTTGGCCTTGGCCTTTTCCAGAAAGGGTCACCCGCGATGCGGGTGGGAACACGCAGAACGATGGACTGGTTGGCA
>VOFF01000877.1_pt1 | contig 68001 bp, 71 predicted proteins | sample 5384061 | NCBI WGS metagenome assembly VOFF01 (sample SAMN12384725, study PRJNA508395) | human gut metagenome | isolation source: healthy gut E | host: Homo sapiens | reverse complement strand
TTTCAGGAAGCCGCCGCTGAGAGACCGCACAATTCCGGGTGAAGCCGCTTTACACACTTGCCAATAGTGGGAAGCGTGCGAAATAATTTCAATGTGAGAGGCGAAAACATGTAAGTCGACATGTTTTCAACAGGAACCAACCCTTAATACTCTAATCAACCATGCAAGACAACCAAACCGAACTTGAAACGACCGCAGCAGCAAACGACACTTCCTGCTCCTGCCCTTCCGCCCGCGAGCTTGCCGTCACCAGATTTCAACAGGCCAGGGCCTTCGCCGCAGCTAAAGTAAACCAAATCCGCAAGGCGGCTACGGAACAGGCCAGCACCATCTGCGACTACGCCCAGGAAAAGCGAGAAGTCATCCGTGACAAGGCCAAGAAGTTCCACGAAGCAGGCGAAGAATACGTGAAGGAAAAGCCCACCCAGTCCGTGCTGATTGCCATGGGCGTGGGCCTTCTCATCGGTCTGCTTATCCGCCGTCGTTAACCCTCTCCCTTCATTCCGCGCCATGCGTGCCATGCGCATGGCGTCCCTCCCCCCCTTTCAAACCGAACCATGGGACTGATCGACAAACTCAAGCGAACCTTCGTCACCCCCCTTGTGGAGGAAAAGGAAGAAGGGATGGCCATGGTCCGGTCCCTCCGGGAAACCGGGACGGCAGCCCTGGCCCATGCGGAAGCCCTGGCCGCACTGCTCAAACTGGAACTGAAGGAAGCGTCCAACAGGCTGGGCACCATCATCCCCTCCTTCCCCTTCCAGGAAACAAACGTCCTGGCGTAAAAAAGCCGGCCTACCGCGCCAATCCCCTTTCCATCATCCTCTCCTTCCCCGAAACTTCCCCAGATCTCGAAAACTTCCTCACCCGTCGCGGAACAGGGCAAAGTCGCTTTCATGGAAATCGGTTCCCAGACATTTTTGCTGGTCAAAAAGCTCTGTTTTCGTTAGTATGTAGCTTCATCAGTTTGCTGCATTCACAACATGAGCGAATACATTTTGCCCCACGTCGACGGATATCTTAAACTTGGACAGGATTACGACTGTTCCGATATCCACCTTGCCGTCAACAGCCGTCCCACCTGGCGCCGGTTCGGCCAGCTTCTCCCCATCCTTTCTGGAAGACCCGGAATGGAACCGCCTTCAGCAACGGGGGGGACGTGGACTTCGCCTACGCCAATGACTTTGGCCGTTACCGCGCATCCGTGGTTAAACAGCGCCTGGGTTATGACATCTGCTTCCGCATCATCAACACGCGGGTGCGCACCATGGAGGAAATAGGCCTGCCGACGGAATACGTGGTGCCCCTCACCCGCTACACCAACGGTCTCATTCTAGTCACGGGTTCCGTAGGTTCCGGTAAATCCACCACGCTGGCCTCCATCGTGGACTTCATCAACCAGGACCGCCACGACCACATCATCACGCTTGAAGACCCCATCGAATACCTGATTCCCTCCAAAAACTGCCACGTCAACCAGCGTGAAGTGCATAAACACACGGAATCTTTCGCCCGCGCCCTCCGCGGCGCCCTCCGTGAAGACCCAGACGTTATCATGGTGGGTGAAATGCGCGACCTGGAAACCATCTCCCTGGCGCTCACGGCCGCAGAAACCGGCCACCTGGTGCTCGGCACCCTTCATACGGGCTCCGCTGCCCGTACGGTGGACCGCGTGCTGGACGTCTTCCCGGTGGAGCAACGCGACCAGATCCGCATCATGGTCAGCGAATCCCTGCGCGGCATCATCTCCCAGCAGCTGGTTCCCAGAGCAGACGGCAACGGCCGCGCTCTGGCCATTGAAATGCTGGTTAATACGCCCGCCATCGCCAACTGCATCCGTGAAGGCAAGACATTCATGATTCCCGGCTGCATCCAGACAGGGAAAGCCCAGGGCATGATCCTGATGGACGACTCGCTCCGGGCCCTGCACCAGGCAGGCCTCATCACCACGGAAGACTGCATCTTCCGCGCGGAAGACAAAACCATCATGAAATCCTTCCTGGGAATCAAGTAACCTTTAATTTTGAAACACTCCTGTTATGGCTGTCATCGACCAATACTTCAAATATCTCGTAGAAGCGGGCGGTTCCGACCTTCACCTCAGCGAAGGCCAGCCTCCTAAAATCCGCGTCAACGGGACCATCTCCGCCATCTCCGACGAAAACCTGGAAGGCCAGGCATTCAAAAACCTCCTTGCGGAAATATGTGATCCCCCAGGCCTTCCAGAAATATCTGGAAGAAGGGGACCTGGACTTTGCCTATGAAATGGATGAAACATCCGTTTCCGCTGCAACTATTTCAAGCAGCAGCACGGCCTGGGGGCAGTTTTCCGTCTCATTCCCACCAAAATAGCCACGCTGGAAGAACTGGGCGTGCCTACGGTCGTCAAGGAATTCGCCCACATGAGATCCGGCCTTGTGCTGGTCACGGGCCCCACCGGTTCCGGTAAATCCACCACGCTGGCCGCCATCATCGACTACATCAACAGCAACCAGGCGCGGCACATCATCACCGTGGAGGAACCTATCGAATTCGTCCATCCCAATAAAAAATCCATCGTCACCCAAAGAGAAGTGCCTCTCCAGACGCCTTCCTTCGCAGACGGCCTCCGGGCCTCCCTTCGTGAAGACTCCGACATCGTGCTGGTGGGTGAAATGCGCGACCTGGAAACCATCTCCCTGGCGCTCACGGCGGCTGAAACCGGCCTTCTGGTATTCGGCACCCTGCACACGAACAACGCCAGCAAAACCATTGACCGTATCATTGACGTATTCCCATCTGACCAGCAATCCCAGGTACGCACCATGCTTGCGGGCTCCCTCCGCGGCGTCGTAGCGCAGCTCCTGATGAAGCGCAGCGACAAACCGGGCCGCGTGGCCGTCAATGAAATCCTCTTTGCCACGCCGGCCGTGGCTGCCATCATCCGTGAAGGCGCCACGCAGAAAATTCCTGACGTCATTGTCGGCGGCAAGGCCATGGGCATGCAATTCATGGATGACGCCATCTGGCAGAAACTCCAGCAGGGCATCGTCTCCCCGGAAGAAGCCTACATGAAGTGTATTGAAAAGAAGAGATTCCGCAACTTCCTTCCTCCGGAATCCGCCCGCCTGGCAGACTCCGGCGGCGGAAACTAAGCTCTTTGCCCTCCTTCTCCTGCCATGTCTCCCACTGGAAAATTCACGCTCAGGCTTGTAATTTATGGAGCCTTCCTGCTCTATCTGGTGGGGGACCTGTTTGTCTGGCACGGCTTTCTGGCCGGCAGAATGGACGCGTACCTGAAACCGTTGCCGGGGCCGCCAGGAGACAACTCCGCCCGGATAGCGGAAGTGTACGGGGAACCCGTCACCGCCAACCAGCTTTCTCGAAGAATTACGGAACTGAAACTGCTGCGCCAGCCTCCCGTGCTGGATATGGAAGGCGGGATCAAACTTACTCATGAACTGGACGTCCCCGGCGACCTGGCTCCGCGGGCCAGGTATGACCTGATCGGCTCCTCCCTTCTGCGCCTGAAAACCAGCGTCAATGACCTCCAGCTCCCCAACCGCAACGCGGAAGCGGCACGCGCCGTGGAACAAATCCGGTCCCGTTTTGACGGAGACACGGAACAATACCTGAAAACCCTGCATGGCCAGAAATTGACGCAGGAACAATTGCAAAAAAAAAAAAAAAATAGCGGCCAGGCTCAAACAGACGGAACAGCTCTACCGGGCAACCGCCCAGGCGGCGGAAGCGTCCGACGAAGACCTGAAAACCTACTACAACCTGATCCGGGATCAGCTCACCCCTCCTGATCTGCGGAAAACCAGGCACATCTTCCTGGCTACCCTGAACAGGGAAGAAGCCCAGGTCCGGCAAACCGCAGAAACGCTGCTGGAACGGCTGAAGGCAGGGGAATCCTTCTCCCGGCTCGCCAGGGAATTCAGTGAAGACGAACGTTCCGCTCCCGCAGGAGGGGAACTCGGCTGGATAAACCCCGCCCGCGCAAAGGAAACCCTGGGTCTGGCGTTGGCAGACATTCCGGACGACAAGCCGGCGCTTCTCAAAAGCCGGTGGGGGTGGCACCTTGTGGAAGCATCCCCTGTTAAAAAAGGAAAAACGCCATCCTATGAAGAAGCGCTTCCGGCTCTGAGGGATGCAACCCGGAGCCTCAGAAAAGCTCAAGCCGTGGGATTGTACATGGACGGCCTTTTTGAAGAAGCCCATCTCAGAAACCGCATTAAAAACAAGCAGGGCCGCTGACGCTCCAATTCCGGTAAACGGGCCTTCGCAAAAATCGGAAACATCAGGCCCGCCTGCCTTTACTCCTGAACATTCCCGCAGACCCTCTGGCTTTCAGACCGGGGCGTTCCTCCTTTTCCGTAAAAAGCCGGGCGTTCCCGGAAATAGCCATCTTCCCTGCGGTCAGCTTCCGGCAGTCATGAAACACCCGCACGAGATGAGGAAAGGCGGCACCTTCCTTCTTATTTGCCTTTCCTGACGAATTCCGCTTGCTTTCAAACGCGGGATGAACTAAATTCTTTCCGGTATTTCCCACGGGGTATTAGCTCAGTTGGTAGAGCGTCTCGTTCGCAATGAGAAGGTCAGGGGTTCGAATCCCCTATACTCCACCATCCATCTCTCTTTCCCGCCACTGTTTTTTATTCGGGAATAACGGGTAGCCCTATGAATGGTAACTTATTTAAAATTGTACTGGTTTCAGTCGTTGCCATTCTTCTGGCCATCATAGGCGGCATCATGTCGGCGGACGGCGATCCCCTTTCTATAGTTCTGGCTGTTTCCCCCTTTATCCTGGCCGCCTTATTCCTGATGAAGGGAAAAGTGTGGTATCTGTGGATACTGATACCCATTCTTTTCCTGCCCATCCCCTCTTTAAGGGATTACGCTCCCCTCCTTGCTTACGGAATAACCCTTCCTTGTTACTTGTGGAACGCCATGCTCAGGCGTTCAACCTTGACGTGGAATTCCGCCCCCTTCTGGACGCTGTCGTCCTCGTGCTGTTCATGCATGTGGGCTACATCTTCCTGAGCCACCCTTTCGCTCTGGGGCTGGATGTGCTGGAAGACTACTACGGAGGCAAGGGATACATCCTTTTCCTCCAGGCCCTCCTGGCCTATCCCTGCCTGTCCTCGTTAAAAACGACCAGCCATGAACTGGGCAAGGTGCTTCAATGGGCTGTTTTCCTGACCATCGTTTTTACCCTTATCCTAACCGCCCGGAGCCTCCTTTCTCCGGATAGCGCCGGGGCGGATCTTGCCGCGAACGCGGGCTCCGCAGGCACACTCTCCGAAAGCTCCCGGAACTCTTCCTTCCTCAGAATTTCTATCTTGGTGATGCAGCTGCTCATCATCAACTACTCCGTGTGGCAGATGATCAAACGTCCCTGGTGGGGGGCGCTGCTTCTTCTTGGAACCGTTGGCATCCTGTTAAGCGGATTCCGCTCCGCCATGGCCCAGGTTCTGTTCCTGTTCTTCACCATATCCCTAATTTACAGAAGATGGTTCTTCTGCCTTCTGGTTCCCGTTCTCGGAGTGCTTTTTGCTCTTGCTGCTCTCCTCTGCGGGTATGCTCCATTCTCTGCCTTTCGGCATCCAGCGCACCCTCTCAGCCGTTCCTTTCCTGGACGTCAGCGAGCAAGCCAAGGCAAACGCCGAAGACTCCATCAACTGGCGCTTTGAAATGTGGAGCTGGGCGCTGGATGACCGTGAACACTTTATTCAGAACAAAATATTCGGAGACGGCTTTTCACGGGATATCAGCATCGTGAAAGCCAATGTGTATGAAGAAGCCTACAACCTGAGCAAAGACCAAAGCGCCTTTGCGTGGAACGGCCAATGGCACAGCGGCCCCATTTCCACGATTCAAACGCTCGGCTACATAGGGATTTCCCTGTACCTTATCCTGTCCGTCGTTGGCATGACCTACGCATGGATCGTCAGTAAAATTTACCGCAACCATCAGTACAAGCTCGGCATCCTGTATGTTTCCGCCGTCTATTTCACCAAACCAATCTTCTTTTTCCTGATCTTTGGGGAAAGCATCACCATTGCGATGGACATCATATCCCTGGCCATCATCAAAGTACTCTACTCCTGCGCCAAGAGGGAGGGCCTCTATGTATCCCTCCATGTCCGCAAGGAATACATGCCGCTCATGATCCGGAAAACGCAGCAAAAACGGCAAGCCGCCGCAACGGCACCCATTTCCGACTGACTGTTCCTTCCGCGGGAAAAACAGGCGTTCCCTATGCTTGAGGCTGGACTAATTCAAAGGGAGTTGCTACCTTTCGGGGCGGTTCCTTTTCCCATGGCAGCAGATACTTCCCATCATATCATCGGCCTCATTCCGTCACGCTGGGGTTCCTCCAGATTTCCGGGCAAGCCCCTTCATCCCATTGCTGGGAAACCTCTTGTCCAGCACGTATGGGAACGCGTCTGCCGCTGTTCCCGCCTGGACGCCATCGCCATCGCCACGGATGACCAGCGCATTTTTGACGCCGCCGTATCCTTTGGAGCCAGGGCCATCATGACCTCTCCGGACCATCCCAGCGGCAGCGACCGCCTGGCGGAAGCGGTACGTTCCTTCCCTGCCGCCACCCATGTCGTCAATATCCAGGGGGACGAACCTCTCATTGACCCAGCCCTGATTGACAGGCTGGCGGAAGCCCTGGTCTCGGACGAAGCCCTCTCCATGGCCACCGTCGCCTGCCCCATCAGCGCTCAGGAGGACCTGGACAACCCGAACATTGTCAAAGTAGCCCTGGCCCGTAACGGAGACGCCCTGTACTTCTCCCGTTCCGTCATTCCCTACGCCCGCCATCCACGCGTAGCGCCACCCTTGCGCCATCTGGGTATTTACGCCTACCGCCGCGACTTTCTTGAAAACTATGTGCGCTGGGCTCCGACCCCCCTGGAACAGACGGAATCCCTGGAACAACTGCGCGCACTGGAAAACGGGGCCAGAATCAGGGTCATCCTGACGGACCACGTCAGTGTGGGCGTGGATACGCCGGAACAGGCGGAACAGGTGGAACAAATCTTATTAAACATACACTAGGAAGCAAATCATGAAATACATCTTCGTCACAGGCGGTGTTGTCTCCTCTCTCGGCAAAGGACTGGCGGCGGCATCCATCGGCACGCTGCTGGAACGCTGCGGACTTAAGGTAACCCTTCAAAAATTCGACCCCTACCTGAATGTGGACCCCGGAACGATGAGCCCGTTCCAGCACGGGGAAGTGTACGTCTTGAACGACGGAGCGGAAACGGACCTGGACCTGGGCCATTACGAACGCTTCGTCCATTGCAGCCTCTCCCGGCTAAACAACCTCACTTCCGGACAGGTCTTTGAAAGCGTGCTGCGGAAGGAACGCCGGGGAGACTATCTGGGAAAAACGGTTCAATACATTCCGCATGTCACGGATGAAATCAAAAACCGCCTCTATGAAGTCACGGAAAAATCAGACGTGGACATCATCATCACGGAAATCGGCGGCACGGTCGGGGACATGGAAGGCCACATTTTCCTGGAAGCCCTGCGCCAATTCGCCCTGGAAGTGGGCCGTGACAACGTCTGCTTCATTCACGTCACCCTGCTCCCCTATATCAAGGCCGCCGGGGAAATGAAAACGAAGCCCACCCAGCAATCCGTCGCCAAGCTCCGGGAAATCGGCATCCAGCCGGACGTGATCATCTGCCGGACGGAATACGACATGAGTGAAGACGAACGCCGCAAAATCGCCATGTTCTGCAACGTGGAAGCCAAAAACGTCATTGCCTTCCGCGACGTCAAAAACACCATCTACGAATGCCCCCTGGATCTCAGCCAGGATAAAATAGACCGCATTGTCACCAGGCGCCTGGGACTGGACGTTCCGGCGCCCAATCTGGCGGACTGGCAGCGTTACGTCGGCAGGGTCATCAGCCCCAGCCACTCCATCAGGATTGCCGTAGTAGGTAAATACATCGCTCTCCAGGACGCCTACAAATCCATCTATGAATCCTTCACTCACGCCGGTGCGGAAAATGACGCCCGCGTGGAAATTCTCCGGATAGACGCGGAAGAAATTGAGGAAAAGGGCGCGGAGGCCATGATTGGCTCCGTGGACGGCATTCTGGTGCCGGGCGGCTTTGGAGACCGCGGCATTGAAGGAAAAATCCAGACGGTGGAATACGCGCGCACCAAAGGAATCCCGTTCCTGGGCATTTGCCTGGGCATGCAGGTGGCCGTCATTGAGTACGCACGCCACATCTGCGGCATGGATGACGCCAACTCCACGGAATTCGACCAGAAAACCACCCACCCAGTCATCAGCCTCCAGGAAGAGCAAAAAGGCATCAAGGCCATGGGAGCCACCATGCGCCTGGGCGCCTACAAGGCCCTGATCCGGCCCGGAACGCTGGCGCACAAGCTTTACGGCAAGGACAGCGTTACGGAACGCCACCGCCACCGGTACGAATTCAACCCGGCCTACCGCGACGAACTGGAAAACGCGGGGCTGGTCATCAGCGCCGTCAATGACGAACACGGACTGGTGGAAGTCGTGGAACTTCCCGATCATCCTTCTTCATCGCCTGCCAGTACCATCCGGAATTCCCAGTCCGCTCCCAACCGGGCCCACCCGCTCTTTTCCGGCCTGGTTTCAGCCGCGCTGGAGCACAAGAGCCACTCCTGACCCTTTCATTAAGCCCGGGGCCTTTTCCGGGAATTTCCATTCCGGAAAAGGCCTTCTTTCCAGGCATGCTCACGGACCTTTTCGTCATCGTCATTTACTTTCTGGCTATCTTCTGCATTGGCATTTATGCGGGACGAAAGCAAAACTCCCTGACAGACTATGCCCTGGGCAACCGCTCCCTGCCCTGGTGGGCTATTCTGGCCTCTATCCTGGCGGCGGAAATCAGCGCGGCCACCTTCCTGGGGGCTCCCGGAGAAGGATACCATACCCGCAACTTCACATACGCCCAGCTCTGCATCGGCACCATCCTGGGCCGCATCATCGTCGGCAGGCTCTTTCTCAAGCCCTATTATGACTACAAGGTTGTTTCCATCTATGAATACCTGAAAAAGATTCGGGCTCCTGACGCGGCGGACAGCCTCCATGGTCTTCCTGATCAGCCGGGTGCTCGCCAGCGGAACCAGGCTCTATTTCGCGGGCATTCTGCTGGTCATTGCCTACCAGTTCCTGACAGGCGTCACGGCAGACGCCGACCAGATTGTCCTGCTCTACATTGCCGCCCTGGTTGCCATCTCCGTCGCCACGACAATTTATACCGCGATCGGAGGATTGAAAGCCGTCGTCTGGACGGACGTCCTCCAGGCCGTCGTTCTGGGAGTCTCCATGCTTTCCGCCCTGTGGGTACTGTTCTCCCATATCCCCGGAGGGTGGAGCTCCATCTCCGCCGCCATGAATGGTGGAGACGATTGGAAATTCTTCTCCTGGGGAACCGGAGAAGGCCTGGACTTCCTCCAACAAGGCGCCCGCGTGCTGGGCCAGGAATACACGGTGTGGGCGGCCTTCCTGGGAGCAACCTTCATCACCATGGCTACGCATGGCACGGACCAGGACATGGTGCAGCGCATGCTGGCGGCAAAAAACAGCAAGGCGGGAACGCGTGCAGTCATCGTATCCGGCTTGCTGGACTTCCCCATCGTCATCATTTTCCTCTTCACGGGCATTCTTCTCTATGTCTTCTACCAATACAACCCGGCAAACCTCCCCGCCGACACGCCGCAGCTGCATGTGTTTCCCTACTTCATCATCCATGAACTTCCCAACGGCATCCGCGGGCTGCTGATCGCCGGACTTCTGGCGACGGCCATGGGCTCCCTCTCCACGGCTCTAAACTCCCTGGCGACTACCGCCACCAAGGACTGGTACCAGGGGATATTCAAACCGGAAGCCACGGAACGGCAGCTGCTCCGGTGCGTGCGCTGGGGAACGGCCGTTTTCTCCCTGCTGCTCATCCTCGTGGGTTCCATCACAGCGTGGTATGTGGTGCATCACCCGGAAGTCCGCATCATCCAAATAGCCCTGGGCATTTTCGGCTATACCTGGCTCCCTGCTTGGCATTTTCCTGTTGGGAATGCTGACCCGCACCAGAGGCAGCGACTCAGGAAACATCATTGCCATGGCGGCAGGATTCGTTGTCATCGCTTTACTGACGGAACTCATCCCTCTGCCGTCCGGCTGGCAACAATATGTTCCGGAAATAGCATTTCCGTGGCGCGTTACCATCGGAACTCTGGTTACTTTTACCGTCGGCTTCTGTTTCAGAAAGCGCCGCCTTCCCATGCGCTGAACGGTGAACGCCGTTCCCCCCCCGGCCACATTCAGGTTCCGCATTCCCCTTCAAACCTCCCGTCAATGGGAGTAAATGTGCAAGCGAAAAATAGGGGATTAGGGGATAAAAATCCCTGAGGGGGGCGTTCCCTGTCCAACGGATGCGCCGAAACTCCTTCTCCCGGACGCAAAAGCGCCGCTTTCCCGGAAAGGGAAAGCGGCGTGAAACGGAATGGAAACACGTTCCCTCCGCTACACTTCTTCGGGGGACAGCCAGCGGAAGGAAACGATGTTGAACTTTCTTCCAAACGCCTTGTTCACGGCGCTCAGCTCCGTATCCTCCAGCGCGCCGCTCTTCATGTTGACCTGCCGGGCCGGAGTTTCCGGGCTGTTCACCGGATCCACGTAGTTGATCCCCCTCTGCACCACCGCTTCGCACCACGCGCGCGACAGCACCACCCCTTCGCGGTTGGCCAGCTCTCCGTAGGCGCGCACCGTAAACGTATCGTCCCTCGTCGTCAGGATGTTGCCCAGAACCGCCAGCACGTCAGACTGGATCAGGTAGCCGGGGGCGGCCGTATACACCGATCCCCTGGCCGCGTCCTGGTTCGGGTAGCCTCCCTTGGGCGCGATCACCATGTCGGAAAGTTCGTCAAACGTGCTGTTGATGGAGCTCTCGTCAATAGCCGCCTGAAGCGCTCCCTTCACCCCCCATTTCCCCGCTCTGCAGGCGGCGGTTGACAAAGTCGGACATGTTCAGGAAGGGGCCTCTTTTGACCTCCTTGACCATGTTCCGGGCCAGGGACCTGATTTGGGTGTCGCTCAGGGTTCTCAGGTCCGACCACGCCATGGCCTCTCCGTCCGGGATGCCCTGGGTCACCCCTATCGAACCATAGTCGTCCACGTGGGACTTGTCGCTGCTGGCCACTCCGAAACGGGAAAAGGACGTCTGGGAGTTGTTGAGCACGGAGGGCCTCCCGTTTCTGGAATAGAGAATCTTGCGCTTCTTGAGCCCCAGCAGGGTGGCTTCCCAGGCGCGCTGGGAGGTGGAGTTGACATTGAATCCGCCGGCGACGGTGAGGTACTTGGAGGCCTGCTTGTAGCCTTCGTCCGTCCTGGCGAGTTCTTCGACGACAGCCTCCGAGGGTTTGCCCTGAAGGTCGGGCATGAAGCGGCGGTTGGCGATGCCTGAAGCCCTGTTGGAGGAGGCGTCCGTAGAGAAAGCCTGCTGAAGCACGGTTTTAAGTTCTTCCCTGCCCGTGCCCCCAAGGCTGGAAGGGCGGGCGGCCAGGGAGGAGGCGAACCAGGAGTCCCAGAGGGCGTCGTTGATCATCAGGCCGTGGTCCCAGAAGTCCCCCAGGGCGGCGTCCCCCATGATTTCGTTGTGGGAGAAAACCTTGTCGGCAGGAAGCATGGGATCGGCAAAAGCGTTGCCGATGCCTACGCCCGGCACGCCGGACTGGTAGGCGAAGCGTTTGGCGATGGCCGCCCTGGAGTCGCTCCTGTACCATCCCGGGTGAGGCGGCATCCGGCAAAGCCGGCCAGGCTGGAGGGCTGCTGGAAGGGAAGCTCCGCGGCGACAATCTTGTTGACCTGCTCGGCTCCCGGCCCTCCGAAGGGGGGGGAGCCTGGTGCCGTCATTGGAGAGGATGTTGGAGATGGTAATCGGGAAGAAATCACTGTTGGCGTTCTTGACTTCAAACTGGTACGGGCTGTAGAGGCGCCCCAGTTCGGAGGCGGTGGGCATCTGGCCTCCCCCAGAAAAGGGGGCTGGAGTGCTGCCATGTCTTGGCCCGGTAGTCCTTGCCCTCCGGATAGGCTCCTATCACGGGGGGCTTGCCCCATTTTACCGATACTCCATAGTAGGCGACAAACGTGGAGTCCAAAGAGGGCGTGCCGTATTCGCCCGCTTTTTTTTAGCTTCTTCATTGGTCCCTTCGTTGTGTTCCCACATTTCTGCGGGAAGTTTAATTTGGTCAACAAGAGGTTTTTCCCAAGCACCCCAGTTCAGGTTGAGGATGGCCGGCATGGTCTTGGAGAAAATTTCTATTTCCGCCGTGCTTTTCCCATTCAGGGAAGAGGAACTGTTCATTTTGTTGGGATCCATCAGGCCGGCCCCCATCACGAAGGTTCCCAGGGCTTTGGAGGCACCCTTGTCTCCGTATTTGACGGCGAGAACATGATTGTCCGGCGTTCCGTTGAGCCGGCTGGTATCTTCCGCGAAGATAACGGAAGCCTTGGCAATGCCTACCTGGTTATATCCGCTGCCGTCCAGAAGTTCATAACGGACGCCGTCCGTCAGGTTGACGGCATAAGAGCTGACTTGTCCCGGTTCCTGGGACCATCCCTCTTTGAGCGGGAATCTGTCCGGTTTGAAATCACCGCTGTTGGGCTTTGTTTTGTAAACTTCGTTACCGTTGGCGATGTTGGAAACGACCGGCTGGGCAAAGACGATGATCTCGCCTGCTTTCAAGGTGGAAGGCTCTCCCTTGACGGTGGAACCGTCACTGTTAAGTTTGGCCGTAGTTCGGAAAGAGGCGCCGAAATCCGCCACCTGGCGGTTGTTATAAGAAGCGTTCAAATAGGGGATCAGGCAGGATTCTCCATAATTGGAGAGTGCATTCTCATCCAGTTGGTTCCATGCGAATTTAACATTATGGGAAAGCAGCAGGGGCATGAAGCGGTGCTCGCCGAAGTAGGCGCCCCAGACACCTCCGTTGGCCCCGGTCAGCTTCATATCCACATTATACGGATTCCACCAGACGTACACGGGAATGACGGCAATACGGAAGTCGATCCATCCTCCACGGTTGGGATGCTTGTTGCCGTGTTTGACGTAGTTAAGTCCTACAAAGGAATAAAAGCGCAGCAGGATGGGGTGGCGCATGTACGTGTAGCGGTTGTCCATCATTTCCATGCTGGCTGCGGAGTCCGCCGCAATCAGCGTGCTGGGAGCGCTTCCATTCCATTGAAGGGTGGCGGAGGCATCCTGGCCTTCCCTCTTCGTGGAGGAGTCCCACACGTTCGCCCACAGGTAAAGCTGGTTCCAGGAGCCGATCGGCCGGTTCTGGTCCGACGGGTTGCCGTCCTCGGACGTGTACGGACGCAACCCTATGTCCGCCGTATCGCCGCGAAATTCTTCAGGAAGTTTTTCCTGGGAAAACATAATGTTGAGGTCTTTCTTAAGACCGCCGAATTTAGAATCCGTCAGCAAACTGGAAGAAACCAGAGAGATGTCGTGGTAAACGTCACCCAAATCCTTCAAACGTCCGTTTTTATTGTTGGCCAGCAGAGAATCAAGAGAGATAAGCTTTCTGACTGCGGACATGTCGTTCCCGGATCCCGCCGTCATTACGGAAGAAAGATTGAGAGACTCCAGATCGGGGCCGGGCGTATCCCAGGTGGAACGCAGCACCGTCAGGGCATCCGTACTTTCTTCAGAAGCATGCGGCATCAAATTGATACGCGCTTTCTGGTTTTCCCCCGTGACCCACCAGGCTATATATTTACGGGAGTTAGCATTCTTTTTCAGTCCTGTGGTCTTGGAGGAATCATCTACGCGCACCATGCGGGCGTAGATTTCCTTTTTATCCTGATTCCTGGCTCCAACGGGTGTCCCTATCGTGCCTGGTCCCACCAGGGCGACGCTGCGGAAGTTCTGGTTAGAGAGAGAACGTTTGCCCAACAGATTTTTACCCGCTTCCAGAGAACTGAGCCTGCGCAAATCAGGGTCGGAAATGAGCCAGCGGCGGAACATGGATTTTCTTCCTGTATCATAGGTGGCCGAGATGTTCATACCCTCGGAGTTATTCGTATTGAGCCAGGAATCCCAGCTGTTCCAGACACCCAGAATATAAGGGGCGTTTCCTTCGCTGGTTCCGGAAGAAAGAATGCCGGAATTGGCGGAAACACGCTGGTCAGGGCCCAATTCACACTGAAGCTGGCCCAAAGCTACTTCCAGGGAAAATCTGGCGAGGGATTTGGCCTCCGCCGCAAAAAGCTGTTTCTCGGAAATACGGACCTGTGAAGATGCAATGGTTAAAAGGCCGACGCTGAGGAGGGCTAAAAGCATCATCAGGGTAATGGTGGCAATCAGGGCAAACCCCTTGCTGACATGCCTGACAGGACGTTTAGTGAAAAGTTTGATCTTCATGAAAATGATGGGTTTCGGCAGGCCCCTTTCCGTTCGAGTGTGAGGAGGAAAAACCTCTGCTGTCACAAAGGTGCGAAGAGCCAATTCTTAACTCTAGCCAATACAAAAAAAGAGGCAGTTCATGCAAGCTCAAAGTTGGTTCAACAGGGCACACGTTGAGCAGAGCAAACAGGCTCCGGGACAATTGGAAAGAAAAATAAGGCAAGAAAAAATCGCATTTTTATCCAATTCCGTTCTTAAAGGTTTATATTATGATTTTTATAGAAAAATCGGATTCTAAATTCGGTGGATTAAAAAAAAAAGACTTGAATATCATATTTTCTCAAGAAAAACTGCCTGCGGAATTTCGTGGCGATACGGCGGACATAGGGTTGCGTCCGTACACGTCCGAGGACGGCAACCCGTCGGACCGGAACCGGCCGATTGGCTCCTGGAACCAGCTTTACCTCTGGGCGAACGTGTGGGACTCCTCCACGAAGAGGGAAGGCCAGGATGCCTCCGCCACCCTTCAGTGGAACGGAAGCGCTCCCAGCACGCTGATTGCGGCGGATGCCGCGGCGAACCTGGAGATGATGGACAACCGCTACACGTACATGCGCCATCCCATCCTGCTGCGCTTTTATTCCTTTGTAGGATTGCTCCTGACAAATCACCAAAACAAACCGCTCAATGATCTTTTAGATGCAGATGGAGGATATCACGCTAGAACAGGAGGCGGGTTTGTTGATGTTAATTTGGCCATTATCCCCGTGTACGTCTGGTGGAATCCATACAATGTGGACATGAGCATGCAAGGAGGAGATGGTTCCCCCTGGGGAGCGTATTTTGGAGAATACAGATTTATGCCGTTATTAACTAGCGGTAATTTTGATGTATGCAATATCGGAAAAAGGGAATTTTACGGTATAAATGAGTCTTGGATGAAGGATTTGACGAGAAAGTATGAACACCCGATGACCCCGTACAATCGAAACAGTCAGGGAGTGTGGAAAAGATTTGGAATGCGGCAAATTGCAGATTTTGGAGCATCATTCAGAACCGATACGGCTATTAGCAATGCTTCCATAAAGAAAGGCGCTATTCCTGTTCTAAAATCAGGGGAAATAGTCATTTTTTCCCAGCCGTTAGCTTCATACGAGGATATTATTACAATCAAAAGAGATAATACGGATAGTTATGTGGATGGGTTGCCGTTTAAGGAAGGATGGAGCGCAAATCCCTCCCAGGTCTCTCCTTATGCTGTGGAATGGAAAGCAGGGTTACTCTATAAAAATCTGTCCGGGAGTGGCTGGGAAAATGAACCTTACTCCGGACTATCCAACCCAATAGGAACAGCAACAGCAAGTATTGACTTTGCTCAATCTTATGAAGAAATACAAGGTACATATTTAGACCCAGAAGGGGATAAAACCCCTGAAAACCATATTCTGGCTGATAGATTTACAGAAAATCATGATGCCCATTCTAATAAATTGGGAACTTTCGTGATGGGCGCAGGCTTAATGAATATTTCCGGGAATACTGCTCCCATCCAGTTGCAAGGAAGTTCTACGGAAGAACCCAAGGCTTTTGAGAAATATATGCCTGCCGTTCTTAATTTGAATTGGGGTGTCTGGCAAAAGCCCCTTGTCGATAAAATTTTTTATCAAAGCGGTTTATTACAATAATCCTGGCAATCCTGGGCAAGAGAATGGGCAAAAGTTCAAAGAATGGCTCCAAGGCAAAGAGGGAGAACCTGACAAGGATCCTGAATTTGTCGCCTACTATGGAGTATCGGTAAAATGGGGCAAGCCCCCCGTGATAGGAGCCTATCCGGAGGGCAAGGACTACCGGGCCAAGACATGGCAGCACTCCAGCCCCCTTTTCTGGGGAGGCCAGATGCCCACCGCCTCCGAACTGGGGCGCCTCTACAGCCCGTACCAGTTTGAAGTCAAGAACGCCAACAGTGATTTCTTCCCGATTACCATCTCCAACATCCTCTCCAATGACGGCACCAGGCTCTCCCCCTTCGGAGGGCCGGGAGCCGAGCAGGTCAACAAGATTGTCGCCGCGGAGCTTCCCTTCCAGCAGCCCTCCAGCCTGGCCGGCTTTGCCGGATGCCGCCTCACCCCGGGATGGTACAGGAGCGACTCCAGGGCGGCCATCGCCAAACGCTTCGCCTACCAGTCCGGCGTGCCGGGCGTAGGCATCGGCAACGCTTTTGCCGATCCCATGCTTCCTGCCGACAAGGTTTTCTCCCACAACGAAATCATGGGGGACGCCGCCCTGGGGGACTTCTGGGACCACGGCCTGATGATCAACGACGCCCTCTGGGACTCCTGGTTCGCCTCCTCCCTGGCCGCCCGCCCTTCCAGCCTTGGGGGCACGGGCAGGGAAGAACTTAAAACCGTGCTTCAGCAGGCTTTCTCTACGGACGCCTCCTCCAACAGGGCTTCAGGCATCGCCAACCGCCGCTTCATGCCCGACCTTCAGGGCAAACCCTCGGAGGCTGTCGTCGAAGAACTCGCCAGGACGGACGAAGGCTACAAGCAGGCCTCCAAGTACCTCACCGTCGCCGGCGGATTCAATGTCAACTCCACCTCCCAGCGCGCCTGGGAAGCCACCCTGCTGGGGCTCAAGAAGCGCAAGATTCTCTATTCCAGAAACGGGAGGCCCTCCGTGCTCAACAACTCCCAGACGTCCTTTTCCCGTTTCGGAGTGGCCAGCAGCGACAAGTCCCACGTGGACGACTATGGTTCGATAGGGGTGACCCAGGGCATCCCGGACGGAGAGGCCATGGCGTGGTCGGACCTGAGAACCCTGAGCGACACCCAAATCAGGTCCCTGGCCCGGAACATGGTCAAGGAGGTCAAAAAAGAGGGCCCCTTCCTGAACATGTCCGACTTTGTCAACCGCCGCCTGCAGAGCGGGGAAATGGGGGTGAAGGGAGCGCTTCAGGCGGCTATTGACGAGAGCTCCATCAACAGCACGTTTGACGAACTTTCCGACATGGTGATCGCGCCCAAGGGAGGCTACCCGAACCAGGACGCGGCCAGGGGATCGGTGTATACGGCCGCCCCCGGCTACCTGATCCAGTCTGACGTGCTGGCGGTTCTGGGCAACATCCTGACGACGAGGGACGATACGTTTACGGTGCGCGCCTACGGAGAGCTGGCCAACCGCGAAGGGGTGGTGCTGTCGCGCGCGTGGTGCGAAGCGGTGGTGCAGAGGGGGATCAACTACGTGGATCCGGTGAACAGCCCGGAAACTCCGGCCCGGCAGGTCAACATGAAGAGCGGCGCGCTGGAGGATACGGAGCTGAGCGCCGTGAACAAGGCGTTTGGAAGAAAGTTCAACATCGTTTCCTTCCGCTGGCTGTCCCCCGAAGAAGTGTAGCGGAGGGAACGTGTTTCCATTCCGTTTCACGCCGCTTTCCCTTTCCGGGAAAGCGGCGCTTTTGCGTCCGGAGAGAGGGGGAAGATATCAGGGCAGAAAGGACGAAAGACGATTTTCCCCTGTTCCGGGGATAGTGGGGCTTTCTTCCTTTTCCCCCTGCCTTGGACATCTCCGGGAGTTTCGATAAGCCCGGAAAAAACCGGATCGACTTATTGAATACGGAGCCGACGTTTATTTCCTTTTAAGTTCAACAAGAGCTCCGTAATGCAACACATCAAATTCGGCCGGGGCAATTTCAACAAGCAGTTTCATATGCTCTTGTTCCCATACGGCCGTTTTCCTGAAATCCAGCCCCTAACCTGCATGAATGATCTGCGCCGCCTCTCCGCGCGACTAACCACAAACCTTCTTATCCGCGCGGCCGCCGGCCAGGCATTTGCTCCACCACGCATGGATAAGACTGACATTTGATGATGCTCCTTGCCTATATCCTTTCCTTAAAAAAGAAATCCCATTGTCTTTAGGAATTTTATCCCAGGCATCCCTACTTTGAGCTTGCACGGACATCTTCATTCATGTACTTCACAAAGGATATCAAAACTATTGGAACCATCAGCACACGCTGCTGCACGGTTCAATGGATTTTCCCTCCGCCTTTTTCCCGCGCGGTTATCCTCCAAGGGTCACTGCCGGGGAAACCAAAACACTCTTTTCCTCATTCCACTTCCCAAAATATATGCGTATTTTACCCATCCTGGCCTTTACCTGCCTTTTCGGAAGCATTTCCTTCGCCCAAGGACAAAGCCGCACCCCCTCCAGGCCGGAACCGGCCCAACCGGCAGCAAATGCTCCGGCGGCCGATACTGTGGACAAGTCCCTGCCGCCAGCCGCCGTCAACGGCATCCGGTTCGTTCTGAAGGAGCCCATGTCTCTTCCTTCTCCCATTTACATGCCTATTGATTCCAAAAGGCTGGAAAAAGTGGAAATCCGCGCCGCCCTTCCGGGACGCCGCAGCGTTTACCCCAGGAGCAAGATCATTACCCTGTTCGGGGGCCTGGACCAGAAAGGCATGCCGACCAATAAACTCGTCAGCAAGCCCCTGCCGCCCGATCTTGGCTCCAAAACCCTGGCTCTGGTCGGCAAAAACAGCAAAGGGGAATTGACGCTGGATTTTATTAATGAGTCGGAACTGCCGCTGAACTGCGTTTACATCCAGAACCTGACCGGACGCACGTTCACTTTGGAACTTCCCAAACCTCCCTCGGGAGAAAAGAGCGCTATCGAACTGCCCAGCAAATCCACTTACATTTTCGGCAAGAACTCCACAGACAGCAACATTTCCCGCACCACCCCCGCCAATTTGACGTACATGACCCGTTTAAAGAACGGCAAAGTCGTCAAGGTGAAGGACAGAGGCATGATGCTGACGACCTACCCGGGACGAAAAGTGGTTATGATTATTTCCCCGGATTCCACCGGCCGCACCGTCGTTTTGACGGAACTGATGATTTTCAAGGAAAGGCCGGGGGCGGCTTCCTCTGACAAGTAAATTTTCTTCCGATATCCGGGAAGCCGGAAGTTGCTCTGGAGTATATCCGGATGATTCAGAAAAACGGGCATTGCTGCCCGTTTTTTTATTTTTCTTCTCCTGACGCCATGGATTGAGGGAATAAACCACTCCGGACATTTTTCCGGCACGGGAACAATGTCCACCCTGTTTCCCGCGGCTCCAATGCGGCAGGAGAAAGAGGTCTCGAAGCCATGCGGCTTGCCGAAAAAGTTCACCTGCCGCCCTCCGGCATCCGAACAGGCTTAATAAACTTTGGGCACCAGACCCTGACGGCTCATCTTATCTTCCACTTTTCGCCGGTTTTCCTCCAGACGCCGGGCGTCATAGGAATCATCCACAGGCTGGGCCTCCGGAATGTTTTCTCCGCGTCCCGCCTTGTATTGCTGCACCTGCGGGAGCACTCCTTCCACCAGTTCCCTGCATATCCAGGAAGGCAGGATATAGGTCTCCGTGCGTCCGGCCCGGCTCAGAGCCAGCCCAACAAATTTTCCGTTGACGTCAATGACCGGGCATCCGGCCCGTTCCGGGAACAAGGTCATGTCCGACTGGATGACCAAAGGGAATTCATCCCTTTTCAGGCTCATCCGGTTGCCCATGGAGTTCATCATATCAAGGCGCTTTTGCGGGAATTTCATCACTTTGGGCCTGGGCCCCGTGAGGAGTTTTCCCTCCACTACTTGGTTCCGCCGCCTTACTTCCACGGGAACCGTCTCACCGGGACGCACCCCGACCATAGCGGCACGGATGGAGTACATTCCGTCCACCGGCTTTCCATTCAGCTTCATCAACACATCACCGGCCATCAAGCCGCTGCGGTGCGCGCCGCTTCCGGCTTCCACGCCGCCTATCATGACCCCCTCCCCGTCCCAGCGGGGATCGGAAACGATGCCGAGATAAGGCTGGTCATCCGCCCTCAGGCTGCGCTGGGCCACGGAAACGACTCCGAAGTCGCTCACATGCCCCGTGGGCGATACGGCTGCAATCACGTCCCCTTCCTTCGCCTGCACATAGGAATTCAAGTCAATGGGAGGAGCGGGAAGCCCCGGCACATCCATCATCAGCAGATCATGCTCCGGAAGGGCAAAGAGCACCTTGGCGTCATAAACCCGCCCGGAAGAATCCACCAGCATGACCGGACGCCGCTCCTTCTGGAGATCACTCAGCTTGGTGAGGACCTTTCCCTTCCCCACAACCGTTCCCAAAGCCACCTGGGTATTGCCGGCAACCAGCGCCACCACGGACTGCCCCACCGGAACAGCCACTTTGTCCCATTCCCGGAAAATCTCCTTGGCCTGGCTGTCCAGCACGCTTTTGTCCTCCGGCGCAATCATCTGGTCCGGAGGCAGGGGAGAAGCTATTTCCTGGGCACACGCGGAAGCCGCCGCGAATGCCGCCCATAAATATTTCATCATCATCCTTGAGTTTGTTCCTGGTATTTCAGGCCGGACATCAGGTCGCCGCGCCTGCCGAATGTAAGATCCGCCTTGTAAGCCGTACCTTTCCTCACCACCACCAAGGGAACGGTTTCCCCCGGACGGTGCCTGCCCAGTTCACGGAGCATATCCCGCACGGAACGCAGGCTCCGGCTGTCCATGTGGGTAATGACGTCCCCCGGCTGGATGCCGGCGGTATCCGCCGGAGAATTCACCACAACGTCTTCCACCACCACGCCGTCCACGCCCAGCACATCCATCATGGCAAACCCGAGCACAGGAGATTCGGGGTCCGCCATGGGATGAAGGCCCAGCTGGCCCCAATGCCTGCCGGAGAGCAGTTTGTCCCAGTCTCTCCTGAAAACGGAAACAGGGACATGGTTGTTGATTTTCAACATAGGGCCAATGGAGGAATGGATGCCAACCAACTTGCCGGACAGGTCAAAGAGGGGACCGCCGGAATCTCCGCCAATCAGCGTGCATTCCGAAATAAGGAAGCGCTGCTTTCCGTCCGTGCACAATCTTCCCATGCGGATGGGCGCGCGGCGTTCCGGGTCAAATCCCTTGGAATGGCCCAGAGCCACCACAAAATCCCCCACATGAAGACCGTCGGATTCCCCCAGTTCCACATGGGGATAGTTTCCTCCGTCCATGATTTGCACCATGGCGGCATCCCGCGTGAAGTTGGCTCCCAGCACCCGGCCCTTGACTACGCGCCCGTCGGCAAAGACCACACGCATGATTTCATCGCCGCCCACGACGTGGGCCGCCGTCAAAATCAGGCCCTGCGGAGTGACAATGACGCCGCTGCCCGTCTCTCCCCCGTCGGAAACCAGAGCCACCGTAGCAGCCGTAACCCTGGAGGCCACCTCATGCACATGTTTCTGCAAATCCGCCATGGAAGAAACATTCCCCGCAAGACCCGCCCCTCCCAACAACAGGGACACAAGCCCCCAACGACCAAGTAGCGAAAACTCGTCATTCTCAATAGTGATATCATGAAATTACCGATAATCGAATGATAGGACATACCCTACTGTATAAACGTTCAAAACGGCAGAATTTTGTCTATGGATTGCGACATGGCGCCATATCTTTTGCTTAGACCATTTCGATTATTTATGATAAAGTCCGGCCCACGGATGGGGTTAAACGACAAATCAAGGAAACGAAATGCCGCCTCCTGGAGGGAACGCATCCAAGATGGAGAAATGTCTTCCCGTTCCCAGACGGAACAAAAAAGGCCCCTGCCCCGTCCATCCTATCCCGGGTTGCCGCAGGAAGATCCTGAGCCGGCCGTTATTCCCGGCCCTACCCGCAGAACGGGGAATTCCCGCAACGGTCCTTCCCGGTATGACACGCCGCCCCAGCGACGAGCCTCCCGCCCGTCTCCGAAGGAAGAGTACGAAGACAATCCGGAAAGAGAAGAAGAAAACCGTCCCGCACGCGCAGGAACCATGCGCAGGCCGCGTTTCACGATTTTCGGCCCTGCTGTTTGTCCTGCTGATGCCGTTCCGCTTCATCGGCTCCCTGACGCGGAATATCCGCTGGTTCATTTGCTGGCCCCTGCGCATCCTTCTGGGATGCTGCTTCGTCGGCATCGTGATCGGAGCCATCCTGGTGTTTCTTTACGGCGCCATTTCCAACCGCTATGACATTTCCGAGGTAAAGAGCAACATCCCGGAACGCACGGTGATTCTGGACCGTAAAAACCGCACCATCGGAACCCTGCACGCACGGGAAAACCGCAAGCGGCTATCCCTTCAGGAAGTTCCTCCCGTTTTTATTGATGCCCTGCTCCTGCGCGAAGACAACCGCTTTTACGACCATGGCGGCGTGGACTGGATAGGCGTGGGCCGCGCCTTTGCGCAGGTGCTCAAGCACAAGAGAGCCACGCAGGGTGCTTCCACCCTGACGATGCAACTCGCTAAAATTACGTACAACCACCGGGAGCGCAACCTGCATTCCAAACTGACAGAAGTAGCTCTGGCTAAACGCATTGAAGCCACTTACACGAAGGATGAAATTCTGGAGACTTACATCAACCGTATTTTCTGGGGGCACACCTTCCTGGGAATAGCGGCGGCGGCGCGGGGATATTACGACAAGGAACCCCGGGATTTATCCCTGGCGGAATGCGCCACCCTGGCCGGCATTATTTACGGCCCAAATGACTTTTCCCCCATCAAACACCCGGAAGAAGCCAAAAAAGTGCGCGATATCGTCCTTGGCCTGCTGAAAAACGAAGGCAAGATTACGGAAGTGCAGTATCAGGCGGCCCTGGCGGAGCCTATCGCCACCCGGACGCCCCAGTCCCGGTCTGAGGAAAATTACGCCATGGGTCTCGTGCGCCGGGAGCTGGACGCCATTCTGGAGGAAGAAGACATCCGCCTGGGAGGGCTGGTGGTGCATACCACATTGGACCTTGATCTGCAGAACGCCACGCTGGACGCCATCAACAAGCACATGGACGCGCTGGAAGCCCGCAAGGATTTCAAAAGCACCTGGCCTCCCTGCAGGCCAGGCGGGAAAAAGAGGGGCATCCTGAAAAACAAGCTGACCACCAAGGCGGAATATGAGGCATCCCTGGCCGCCTGGAAGGCGCTCCCTGCGGAACAGAAGGAAAAGACGCAGCCGCCGATGCCCAATTACATCCAATCCGCCGCCGTAGTCATGGACAATGCCACGGGGGCTCTTCTGGCCGTCGTCGGCGGCGGGGACGCGGAAGAATCCAAGCTGAACCGCGCCATTCAGTCCAGGCGGCAGACCGGCTCCCTGTTCAAACCTTTCATTTACGCCACGTTTTTCCAGCAGGGCAATTCTGCGGATACCCGCATTTCGGATGACAGGATTGCGTACGGGGAAATACGCGGAGCCGCCAACTGGTCCCCCCCGCAATTCGGACGGAACGTACCGGGGCATGAAGCCGGCCTCCTTCGGTCTCATCCTTTCCCGCAACACCATGTCCGTGCGCATCGGCAACCGCGCCGGCTTGTCCAATGTCATTCAATCCGCACAACTGGCGGGCTTTCACGGAAATATTTCCCGCACCCCGGCCCTTTATCTGGGCACGTGGGAAGCGTCCCCTCTGGACATCGCCAGCGCCTACAGCGTTTTTGCCAACGGGGGCGTACGCCCCACGCCATACATCATTGACCATATTACGGATTCGCAGGGCCAGCCGCGCTTCGCCATCACCAAAAGCAAGCGCACCGTCTATTCCCAGCGGGCGGCGACATAACCTCTTCCATCCTCCAGCAGGTCTGCAAGCCCGGAGGCACGGCAGGAAAAATTACCGCGCTGGGCTTTAAATCCCCCTGCGGCGGCAAAACCGGAACCACGAATAATTATACGAACGCATGGTTCGCCGGATATACGTCCAACCTCACCTGCAGTGTCTGGGTGGGGTTTGATTCCTCCACCAAAATTCTGGAAAAAGGCTACGGAGGCACCCTGGCCCTGCCCGTCTGGGTGGATATTATGCTTGCCGCCCAGAAGGAAGGCTATCCCGCCAACGCCATCCGTACGCGTCCCGGTTCGGAAGGGCAGGCCGTACTCGTCTGCCGGGAATCCAATCAACTGGCCCATTCCGGCTGCCAGTACGCCAAGACTGCGTATTTTTTGAAACCTCCGCAGGTTACCAGGCTCCCGCCAACATGTGTGAACAGCACATTCCCATGGCGGAACCGGATTCGGAAGAGAGCATTCCCTATGCGGAACCGCTGAACGGCAGCGACGATAACATCCCCCTGGCCGAACCCGTGGAAGAAACGGACGGCATCCCCTACGCCACCCCCATCTGATTGCTTATTTTTTTCCTTATGATTTCCCCATTTTTTCCCTGGTTCCTGGCCTTTTTGCTGCTGATCGCCTGCGTGGCGCTGCTGGTTCTGCTGCTGCGGTACCGGGACCGCTCCGTCCGCCTCGAAGCGGAATCCCGCTCCTGGCAGGAACGGGCGGAGGACAGAACCCAGATGCTCCGCCGGGCGGAAGAGGTGCTGAAAGATTCCTTCGCCGGCATCAGCGCGGAAGTCCTCCGTAACTCGGAGAAACAGTTTCTGAACCTGGCGGAAACGCGGCTGCAAAGCCAGCGCCAGCAGGCCAACCATGACCTGGATTCCCGCAAACAGGCCATTGAGTCCATGCTGAAGCCGGTGAGCGAATCCCTGAAACTGGTCCAGTCCCGGCTGGGAGAGATGGAAAAGGAACGCGTGGGCGCCTATACGGACCTGAAAACGCAAATCCGTTATATCCTTTCCGGCAATGAAGCCCTGAAAAATGAAACCGCCAGGCTTTCCCAGGCTCTGCACCACAACAGCGTTCGCGGCCAATGGGGAGAACTCCAACTGCGCCGCGTGGTGGAACTGGCGGGAATGGTGGAGTACTGCGATTTCACGACTCAGGAAACCCGTTCCAGGGAGGAGGAACGGGTGCGGCCGGACATGGTCATTCACCTTCCTGGAGGCCGTTCCATCATCATTGACGCGAAAGCGCCCATGGCATCCTACCTGAATGCCGGGCAGACGGAGAATCCGGAAGAGCGCAGCCAGTGGATGGCCCGCCATGCCGCGGACGTCAAGAGGCATTTGCAGCAATTAAGCGCCAAGAATTACTTTGCCCAGTTTTCCCCATGCCCCGAATTCGTCATTATGTTCCTGCCCGGGGAATCCTTTTTCCAGGCGGCTCTGGAAGCAGACCCCTCCCTGATTGAATTCGGCGCGGAGAATAAAGTCATTCTTTCCACCCCATCCACCCTGATTGCCCTGCTGAAAGCCGTCGCTTACGGATGGAAGCAGGAGCAGCTGGCGGATAATGCCAAGAAAATTTCGGAAGCGGGAGCGGACCTGTACAATACCTGCTCTATCCTTTCCGGTCATTTTTCCTCTCTGGGCAAGAGCCTGAACCAGGCGGTAGCCCAGTACAATAAAACCGTTTCCTCTTTTGAACACCGGTTCATCCCCCGGGCCCAGAAGTTGAAAAACCTGGGCGTCACCTCCCACAAAGGAGCTTCCCCGCTCCCTGGAAGACATTACCGAACGGGCCAAATCTGCGGATGTTCCGGATATTACGCCCTGAAAGAGCGGCAACAATACGTCTTTTTCCCTTCCTGACCATTTCCGAGCCGGGAAAATACAGCTCTAAGGCATCCCCCGCAAACGCTTTCCTGCGCCTGGAAGCATCTTGGAGATGTAGAGGAATTCAGCCTCCGGCGGCCCTGCCCCTCCCGGAATTTTCAACAATTCCTATGCGCGGCAACGGGAAACGGCAGGCTGCTTTCATCATGCAGCCGGGCAGATAATTCCCCCGCGGCGGCGCACACCGGCACCCGGAAGGCATCCAGAGCGGAACGGGAACTGTAGCCCCACCCCACCAGAATAAGCCGTGTTCCGGCGTTCACGGCCGTGTTGCCGTCATGGGCGGAGTCCCCCACCATGCACACCTGCGCCGGCTCCCTGCCCCAGGAACGGACGATGGACAGCAGGGAGTCAGGTTCCGGCTTGCGCGGAAAGCGTTCGGAAAAACCCATCACCTCCCGGAAGGGAATTTCAGGCAGGATATGGCGCACCAGCGGCACCGTAACCGCATGGGGCTTGTTGGATAAAACGCCCAGAGGATGGCCTTCTCCGGCCAGGGACAACAGCATTTCCCGGATGCCGGGGTACGGAACCGTGCCCTCCTGCCAGGTGTGCGGGTATTCACGCATGAATCCCCGGTGCACCGCTTCAAAAGCTTCCTCCGGCACGTTTCCGTTGAAATAGCCTTTCAGGGAAGCCAGGCAAAGCTCCCGGGCCCCCTTGCCCACCATTTCCCGGATGGCGTCCACGGAATGCTCCGGATACCCCAGCGCTTTCAAGGCCAGGTTCAGGCCGCGGGCGATACCGGGAATGGAGTCCACCAGCGTCCCGTCCAGGTCAAAGACAAAACCCGTTTTCATGGATTCAATGGCAGAACCCCCGTTCGGAAGTTTCCACGAATTGGATGATTCTCCTCAGGCAGGCATTTTCCGCATACCCCGAATGCCGCAGTTCCTCCAGAGCTTCATGAACGGTCAGCTTTTTATTGACGAAAAGCTTTTTATAGCACATGCGCACGGCTTTCAGGTCTTCTTCGGAAAAGCCGCGCCTCTGCATGCCGATGGAGTTAACGGAACGCGTTACGGCCGGGTGGCCCTCCACGATCGTGTACGGCAGGACATCCTGGCTCACGCGGGCCATTGCTCCCACCATGGCATGTTCCCCGATGCTCACAAACTGGTGTACGGCGCAACATCCCGCCAGGATGGCGTAATCCCCCACCGTAACATGGCCGGCGGCGGTAGCGAACCCGGAGAAAATCACATGATTGCCGATCTGGCAATCGTGCCCGGCATGGCAGGAAACCAGGAAAAGGTTGTTATTCCCTATCCGCGTCGCGCCGCCAATGTCCGTAGCCCGGTTGATGGTGGCGTTTTCACGGAAGACGTTGTTATCCCCCACTTCCAGATAAGTCGGCTCTCCCTTGTATTTCAAATCCTGGCTTTTCAGACCGATGACGGAAAACGGGAAAAATTCGTTGCCGCTGCCGAAGGAAGAAGGACCGTCTATAACCACATGGCTGTGCAGCACGCAACCGGGCCCCAGTTTGACATGTTCCCCGACAACGCAAAAGGGACCGATTTTAACATCATCCGCGATCTCTGCAGCAGGATGCACTACTGCCGTTGGGTGTATTTCTGGCATGGCTGAAACAAGTATGAAACAAATTCAGGTGATTAAAAGCCTAAACCCCGCAGGGCCGTCTTTTTATCACATTTGGCCGGAAGCGGCCGCATAAGCCTCCATCTCAGGCAGCCAGGGAATCAGCAGAACGTAGATGAGTTGAAGGCACAGAATGATCAGCACCAACGTCATCACCACTTTGCGGAACGTGAGGGAGCCGTTCAGCACATCCGTAGTCCCCAGCTTCCTGTCCCAGGGAGTAAAACCGAAACGGCGCACCCACCACCAGGAAAAAAACAGGGCCAGCAGCATCAGGGAAGGAGCAAAACACCCCAGACCAAGCACCATGACGAACAGGGAGCGCCGGAATGCCATGGGGAAAGAAAGGCGTCTTCCCCGGTAGTCCCTGACGGAAACGCCCAGCATGGCTTTTCCCGGGGTTGTGCCCAATGTCCCAAGAAATGCAGTTTCCATGAGAACCATCGGGAGGCAGAGGTAAAGCAGAGCTTCATAGGAACCAGGAAGAAAACCGGGATTGAAAGCAGCGCCGGATACCCTGAGCACAGCCAGGTACAGCGTCATGTGCATCATTACATCAGCCATTCTGCCAAGAAAACGGACGTACGCATACGGAACCACCAGCGGCACTCCCTCCTCCGCGGCCTCCCCTCCTTCTTCCGGCAGGCAATCCGCATCTGCGGAAAGCGCCGGGACATCTTCTCCCCCTGCGTTTTCCAGCCTCTCTTCCCTCCCGTTCCGCCGTTCCCCTTCTTCTCTGCCGACGGCACCTGCTCCTTTCAATGCCGGAAGGTCACGGATGCATACCCACTCCGGGCATCCGGCATGCCACGCCCGGGCGTTTTCCGGAATGAGGCCCGCCTCCAGCATGGAAATGACCTCCACTTCCGGCAGAGGCCCCTTCCGTTCATGATCCTGAATCCAGTAAATATCCATAGGCGATTCCTGTTACATACTGCGCAGGGAGCGGGCCGGATCCTGGCGCGCCGTGATCAGGGCAGGAATGATGGATGCCACCACGACCATGACAAAAGCTTTCACCGCCTGCCATGCCAGCTCCGCCCAATCAATCACCACCGGGATATTCGCCGTGCCGTGGAAGGCCACAGGGAACGGGTCAAAGCCTATTCCCGCAAGAAAACCCTGAATCTGCATGCGGTATTCCAGCACCAGAAGCCCCAGCCCTACACCCAGGAGAGCTCCCACAAAACCGATGATGACGCCCTGCCACAGGAAAACGCGCACCACCTGGAACGGAGTGGCTCCCAAAGCCTTCATCACGGCGATTTCCTTTTTCCTCTGGATGGAAACGGTAAACATCACCGCCATGATGCAAAAAGCGGAAATCAGGGAGATGAAGGACAGGACAAAGCTCATCATCATGCGCTCCTTCTGCATCAGTTCAAACCACGCGTTAAAGCGGTCATGCCAGGTTTCCAGCGTCCATGCGGAAGAAGGCTTCTCCTTTTCCAGCGCCTGCATCACGGGGGCCAGCATCGTTTCCACATGGTAAGGGTCTTCCACGCGCAGGGCCACGGCCTGCACCACGTCATCCTCATAACCCAGCAATTCCTGGCCGATGACCAGCGGAATGAAAAGATCCGGGCTGGGCGTATGCTGGGAGGCCCGGTAAATTCCGATCACCTCCAGGTCTTTCGGCATCACCAGCTCCTTGATTTTCCGGAAGCATTCCATATCCGCCTCATTTCTTGCCCCGGCCTTGAAACCGCTCAAAACGGTTTCCCATTCCTTCCGCGTTCCTTGCGGAAAGGCCACCCTGCCGTTGTCCGCAATTTCCCCGTCGTTCAGCACGGCAAGCAGATCCATCAGGCTGGAACGTTCCGCATCCCTGCGCGGGACGGACAACAGCCCGTTAAGCAGGGAAAACGCCCTGTCCACGGAGGCTCTGCCGGCCATTTCACGCTCTCCCTCCGTCTTCAGGTTCTTTCCCCACTCTTTCAAATCCTTGAGTTCCCGCGCGTTTTTTTCCGCCAGCATCGGCAGTTCCGTCTGCTGGTAGGCGTGGGAAATTTCCTGAAAATTGCGAGTCGTATAAACCCGGACAACATCTCCCACATTCAATCCCATGTTCTCCGCCACGATGGAGGAAACCACAGCCTTTTCCCCCATGTCCAGTTCCGCATCGCCAGCTACCACCAAACGCTTCAAATCCTCCAGCTGGGCGGCGTTTTCCGTATCAATGGCCCGGAAAAAGCAGGGCCTCTGCCGCCCCTGCACATCCACCAGCGCATAGTCTTCTATCAGGGCGTAGGTGGACTGGACGCCGGGAACGTGCCTGAGTTTCTCCCCCAAATCCATCCAGTCCGGAATCACTTCCCTCACGCCGAAGTCGTTCCGGTAGCATACCTGGACGTGCGGGGAGTGCGCAAACAGATTCCCCTGAATTTCCTTCTGGAGGCCTCCCATGACGGACAGCACGACAATGAGCACCATTACCCCCAGAGATACGCCCAGCAGACAAATCAGGGTAATAATGGAAAAGAAAGTCCGCAACGGGTTCAAATACCGCAGCGCCAGACTCAGGCTGATGTACCGGCTCAATAGGTTCTTCATGAATAACGCGGCACACCTTGCCTGATCCCGTTCTCCTTTCCAAGCCTAAAACATGTTTCGGAGAAGGAGATCGTTTACCTGCCTCCGGCACCCTGCCATTCCAGGCACAGCCAGCGGGCCATGGAGGCGATCACCTGGTCACAAGCGGATTCAGAATCCTTTGAATCCCTGATAAACACGGAAACCGCCATTTTCCGGCCGTTGGGAAGAACAATGATGCCGACGTCATTGCGGGCGGTAACGCCACCCCCCGGCAGCGTGAATCCGGATCCCGTCTTATGCGCCACCACGTAATCCCGCGGCAGCTGCCCTTTCAGACGTTCAGGGCCTGTAGAGCACCCCGCCATGATACCCCAAAGAAAATTCTGTGTACCCCTTGCCAGAATTTTACCTTCGTCAAACGCCCGGAGCAGGGAGTTCATGGCCGACGGACGGCTTGAGTTGACATATTGCAAATCATGATTCCGGTGTATTTCTTCTTCCGTAAAACGGGCATTAATGCCGTCAATTCCCCATTCCTTCAAATCCTTCTGCACGGCCTGCGGCCCTCCAATAAGGCCAAACAGGAGGTCGCAGGTGTTGTTGTCGCTTTCCTGAACAGTCACTCTCAGCAGTTCCTTCAGAGAGAAATCGCCGCCTTGCGGGAAACGCTCCCGGAGGGGGCTCCAGGTATCTTTCACCAGTTGTTCCGGACGTATGCGGATGATCTGTTCCAGATTCATGGCGCCCTGGTCCACCCGCTTCAAGACAGACAAGGCCAGCACGAATTTGACGACGCTCTGCATGGGATAGGCCGCCTCATCCCCCCCACCATGACGGTTTCCCCGTATCCATCCAGCATTTCCGCAGCCATGCCCACACGGGCCTTCAGGGAATGGGCCAGTTCGCGTACGGCGGAGGAATCCGCTGCGGAAACGGCTGGCGGAGAAGACGTGGCCCCCTGAGAAAAAACGCAAAAGAACATGATGCAACCGCATAGATAAACACCGGTGGAAGTCATAGGCGCCATTCCATACCACGCCCGCAACAACCGCAATAATAATTTCTCCCCCTTTTTTCCTTTCTTCGTCATCCGCAAGCCGGGCAGAAACCTTGCCACCTGTCCGGCTTCCTGATAAGAAGGAAAGCATGCCCCATCTCCTTTCGGAAACCCTCGTCTGGTGCGTCACCCTGCTGTTATTCGGCATGGGGCTGATCGGCACGCTCATCCCCATGCTTCCCGGAATTATCATCATTGCGGCCGGGTGCGTCTGGCAGGGAGTCATGGGCAGAGAAAACCTGGCGTGGTGGGAATGGACCGTCCTGGCGCTGCTGGTGGCGGGAGGCATGGTCATTGACAAGCTTTCCGGAGGCATGGGCGCCAAAAAATTCGGCAGCACTGCCGCCGGCATCTGGGGAGCCATCATCGGCGCCGTCGCGGGGAGCCTCCTTTTCTCCCCCATCGTAGGCCTTTTGTTCATGCCGTTCCTGGGGGCGCTGCTGGCGGAACTTATCTTTGCCAGAAAGGATATCATGGACGCCTTCAGGGCCGGTTCCGGAGCGGCGCTTGGGATGCTTGCCGGCCTGCTGCTGGAATTTACCTGCGGCCTGCTCATCATCGCCTGGTTCTGTTCCTGCTGTTTCCTGTTTTAATGTCAAAAAAACCGTAACCGTACCCTGCGGAAGCCTTCGGCAGGAACAACGGAGTTTCTCCGTTGCTGAAAGAAACACAGTTTCCCCAACGTATTCCGCAAAACGCCGCCCCGCATGCCCGCCCGGTCGAACGACCGGGTTCTCCCATTCCCTCATTTTACCAGCTTATGGATGCACCTGTTCCGATACCCGTCGCCATGATGGCGGGTTTCATGATTCTTGGAGCCATTCTTTCCATGGGGAAATGTTCCTGTCTCATCGCAGGCTGCAATATGATGAACAGAGGGCAGAAAAAAAAGCAGTATGATGAACAGGCGCTGTGCAGGTTCTTGGGGAAGATCATGTACTGCCTCGCCTTCGCCATGCTGCTCTGGCTCGCCAGCATCATTCTCCAGAACTCCGTGCTCCTGTCCGCCTCCCTGTACTTTCTGGTGGGAAGCATCGCATTTGCGGTCATTTACGCCGGCACCGGAAGATGATTTAAAAAATAGCGTTTTTTACACCAGCTTTCTTTTACTTTTATTATACGCAACATTATCTTCTCCCATGAACGTCCCTGCAACCTTGAAACATTCCTTCCTGCTCTGCCTTTTCGCGGCAGCCGTCCCACTCCGGGCCATTCCGGCCCCCATGCAGGTCACCGCCGCCACCCCCGCCCGGGTATGGACGGAAGGATACGGCACGGGCAACGGAAGGCTGGGCATCCTCTCTTTCGGCGTTTTTCCGAAGGAAACCGTCGTCCTCAATGAAGGAAGTATTTTCGCAAAGAAAAATTTCCAAATGAGGGAAGGCGCCGCGGAAGCTCTGGACAAGGCGCGCGAACTTTGCAAGGAAGGAAAATACCGCAGTGCGGATCAGCTATTCCGTAAGAATATCCTTCCCCCCGGCAACATTGCGGGGGATTACCAGCAGGGGGGGCGTCTTCAGGTGGAATTCCAGGGGCTTCCCTCACCTTCCTCCTATCAGCGTACGCTGGATATGCGGCGGGGCAAGGCAACCACCCGCGCCCAATTCGGCACGGGGGAATTGACCACAGAAATCCTGGCGGCCCCGTCCAGCGACTGCGCCGCCTACCACATTGCCTGTACGATGCCGTCCGGATGCCGCGTTTCCCTGAATCTGGAACACCCGGATCCGGCTTCCCGAATTGTTGCGCAGCCGAATGGCTGGGCACTGGAAGGACAGGGAAGCAACGGAGGCACCCGGTTTGAAAATACGGTGGCCATTCTGGCTCCCGGAGCCTCCATTACTCGCAAAGGCTCAACAATTATTCTTGATTCCGCCCGGGAAGTGCTGGTGCTTTCATCCATTTCCACAGATTACAATATCCGGAAGCCGGAAACTCCCCTGACGCATTCCCTGACGGCTAAAAACGCGCGAATCCTGGCAAAAGCGCAAAAGGCGGGATGGAAAAAACTGGCGGCGGAAACGGAAGATTATTTTTCCCGGCTCATGACGCGCTGCCAGGTGGATCTGGGAGATTCCCCGGCCGGGGTCTCCGCCATGACCACCGCCCAAAGGCTGGAGCGGGTCAAACAGGGAAAGAAGGATCCGGATCTTCTGGAACAGCTTTTCCAGTTCGGCCGCTTCAGCACGATTGTCCACACCAGGCCGGGGCAGCTTCCCTGCGGTTTACAGGGGTTATGGAATCCGGAGTTGAGGGCGGCGTGGATGGGCTGTTATTTCCTGAACATCAACAGCCAGATGAACCAGTGGCCCTCCCATGTCACCGGGCTGGGAGAATTCCAGAACTCCTATCTTGATTTTGTCCGCAGCCTGCGCCCCCACGGAGAGAAATTCGCGCGCTTCATCAAGCGGGACGGCTTCTGCTTCGGCCACTATACGGATTGCTGGAAACGCACCTATTTTTCAGGCAACAATCCGGAATGGGGGGCCAGCCTCATGAACGGGGCGTGGGCGTGCGCCCACCTGGTGGACAGCTACCGCTTCACCGGAGACAGGGAAGACCTTAAAAAATCGCTGCCCATTCTGGAATCCAACGCGCGATTCATCATGTCCTGGTTTGAGGATGACGGCGAGGGCCGTTACCTTTCCGGCCCGGGGGTGTCTCCGGAGACCGGATTTTACGCGCCGGACGGAACAGGCCCCAACGTGCTTTCCTATGTTTCCAACGGCGCTTCCCATGACCAGCTTCTGGGCAGGGAATCCCTCCGCAATTACATTTACGCCTGCGGGGAGCTGGGCGTACAAACGCCTACTCTGCTTAAAGCCGTCCAATTTCTCAGGAAAATTCCCCAGCCAGCCATCGGCCCCGACGGAAGGGTGCAGGAATGGAGGCAGCCTTTTGAAGAAATGCAGAAGGGCCACCGGCACATCAGCCACCTTTACGGCTTGTTTCCCGGCACGGAATGGGACATTCTCAATACGCCGGAATACGCGGAGGCTGTACGCAAGTCAGCCGATTTCCGGCGCAAGTACGCGGATATGGGAAACAATGGCATCAGGACCGGATGGAGCACGGCGTGGCTCATCAATCTTTACGCCGCCCTTGGCGACGGAAACGCCGCAGAGGACAGGATGTACACCATGCTGAGGCACTACATCAACTCCAACCTTTTTGACATCCATCCCCCGTTCCAGATAGACGGAAATTTCGGCTTTTCCTCCGGCGTGGCCGAATGCCTGATCCAAAGCCGGATCATGCAGGACGGGTTCCAGGTTATCCTGCTGGCTCCGGCTCTGGCAGACGGCTGGAAGAAGGGTTCCGCCACGGGATTGCGTACGCGGGGCGGGCTTAAGGTGGACTTGTCCTGGCAAAACGGCCGGGTGCAGGCCACAGCTACCGCTACGCGTCCGGGCAAATTCCGGTTCATGCATCGAGGCAGGAAAAAGGATTTGTCCATGAATAAGGGAGAAACGGCGCGTCTTGATTTTCCTCCGCTTTCCCATTAGGATTCCCCTCTCTGCGTTACCTCTTCAATTTCCGCCATGCATTTCTTTTCCATGACCTTCAGGCTCGGTCTGCTCATGGCGGTGGTCTGCATCGCCCTCAGCTCCTGTTCCAAGCTTTTTTCTCCCCGCGGAAGCGGAAAAATACCGGACACGGACCAAACGGAAACGCTCCTGAAAGAGCATGTATTCCACCTGGCGGATTCCATCGGTGAACGGAACGTCTACCACCCCGGCTCCATGGAGCGTTCCGCCCGCTACATTGAACAAAAACTGGAGGGAATGGGTTATGCCGTCACGCGCCAGGCTGTCCGTATCCCACCCTCCGGAAAATTCGGCGCCGTCAAGGACTGGACGGCATATAATCTCATCGCCATCAAGAAAGGGACCTCCCCCCGGCCCAAAATGCTCATCGTCGGCGCGCATTACGATACCAAAGTGGGCATGGACAACTGGCACGACCACGGTCCTGCCCGGCCTTCCCGCACCGGAACGCCGGGAGCCAATGACAACGCTTCCGGCGTAGCCGCCCTGCTGGAAACGGCACGTGCCCTTGCAGCAACTTCCACCCTTCACGATGTTTGCCTGGTGGCCTACGCCAATGAAGAACCCCCTTTTTACCAGACGCCCGCCATGGGCAGCGCAGTGCATGCCAAATCCGTCTCTCATCATCCGGGCAGGAAAAAAATCATCGGCATGATTGCCCTGGAAACGCTGGGCTGCTATTCCCCCCGGGTGAATAAAAAACGCCAATCCGCCGTAGTTGCCGGATTGGCCGGCCTGCCGGACCGCTGCGACTATGTTGCCTTCATCTCCACCAACACGGGCCGCAAACTGGCACGCTCCTGCGCGGAGGAATTTTCCGCCTTGAGCCGTTTTCCGGTGCGTTCCGCCGTGTTCCCGTATTACACCCGCGGCGTTTCCTGGTCTGACGACTGGGGATACATGAAGGAGGGCATCCCCTCCTTTGCCGCCACGGATACGGCCTTCCTCCGCTGCGACGATTACCATGAAACCAGCGATACGGCTGAAAAACTGGACTATCCCCAGTTTGCAGAAGTGGTGCAGGGCCTTTCCAAACTCGTCATTTCACTGGCCAACAAACCATGAACAAAAAACAGATATTATTCTCCGCGCTTTTTCTGACATTCGCCTGCGCTTCAGCCGGGGCCGCTCCGCCTGAACCGTCCGCGCTGGGGGCCTTCTGCCCGCCCTCAGAGGGAAAATCCTTTCACTCCGGATGGATTTCCCTGGGGCTCAAAGCGGCGGACCTGAAAGAAAAACAAGTCTCCGCCGAACACATTACGGACGTAGGGGAAGCGCAAATCCAGCTTCATTTTCCCGCCGGATGGAGTCCGCAGGACAGGCGTACGGCCCTGTGTATTTTTTCGGGAGGGGGATATGCCATCCAGGCCATTGGAAAGAACGGGAGCCGCATTGCCGGCTGGGCGGCGGAACACGGCATGGTGGGGGGTTATCGTCAAATACCGCGTTTCAGGAACCAACAATGCCGTGGGGAGGTTTCCCGGTCCCCTGCTGGACGCCCGCCAGGCCCTGAGGATCGTGCGGAAAAACGCCTCCTCCCTGGGAATTGACCCTCTCCGCATCGGCGTCATGGGCTTTTCCGCAGGCGGCCATCTGGCGGCCATGGCTTCTACGCTGTGGAACCGCACCCTGCCGGAAGAAGCGGAAAATCCGCTGAAAAACATTTCCTCCCGTCCGGATTTCTCCATGCTCATCTATCCCGTCATTTCCATGGCGCCCCATACAACCCACGGGGGAACGCGCAACAAAATATTGGGTCCCCATCCCTCCCCTGCCCTGGAGGAGATGTGTTCCGCGGAGCGGCAGGTAACGGAACAGACGCCGCCGGTCTTCCTCGTCCACGCTCTGGATGACGGCGTTTCCTGCGCCAACAGCAGGCTGATGGAACAGGCCTGCCGGAATAAGGGGGTTCCCGTCAGCCTGAATCTCTATCCCACGGGAGGCCACGGGTATGGCATGGAAAAACGCGGGCATCCCACGGATCAATGGCCTGAGGCCGCCGAACAATGGCTCAGGGAACAGGGATTTCTTCCTTCCCCGGCTTCAGCCCGCGGGGGTGCGCCCTCCGGAGCGGGCACTTCCTCCGGAACACGGCGGGAATGAATGCGCTAGGCCCCAGGTGTGCCGCACCGCAGGGTTGACCGGAACCGGGTCCGGTGATACTTTTTCCGGGCATGAGTGCGCCTGAAAAGAATTATAAAGACACCATCCTGTTGCCGGAGACCGGCTTCCCCATGAGAGGGGATCTGACGAAAAACCAACCCGTACGCCTGACAAAGTGGGAAGACACCGGGCTGTACGAACGCATTTTGTCCCGCAGGATGGCCCAGGGCGCACCCCGGTTCCTCCTTCATGACGGCCCCCCCTTCGCCAACGGGGACGTGCACATGGGTACGGCCCTGAACAAAATTCTCAAGGACCTGGTCCTGAAATCAAAAACCATGGCCGGTTATGCCGCCCCTTATATTCCGGGCTGGGACTGCCACGGCCTTCCCATTGAATTCAAGGTGGTTCAAAAGGCCCGTGACCTGGATGCGGCGGAAATCCGCCGGCGCTGTGCGGAATTCGCCAAAGGATTCATTGACATTCAGCGCACTTCCTTCCGCCGCCTGGGCGTGTTCGGCGACTGGGAGAATCCCTACCTGACCATGAAGCCGGCGTATGAAGCCAACATCCTGCGCGTGTTCGCCAAACTGGTGGAAGACGGAGCGGTGTACCAGAGCCGCAAACCCGTCCAGTGGTCCTATGGGGCCTATACGGCGCTGGCGGAAGCGGAAATCGACTACAAGGAAAAGGTCAGCACCTCCGTTTTCGTGCGCTTCCCGCTTCTGGACAATCCCCTGGGGCTGAAAGCCTCCATGGTCATCTGGACCACTACTCCGTGGACGCTGCCCGCCAACGTAGGACTCGCCCTCCATCCGCGTTTCACCTACGTGGCAGGCAGGTTCATGAAGAACGGCCAGACGGAAAACCTAATCATCGTCAAGGAGTTGCTGGATGCCTTCGCTCAGAAAACGGGCTGGGCTCTTGCGGAAACCATCCGTGAATTCAAAGGAGCCGAACTGGAAAACTGCGAAGCCCGGCATCCCTTCCTTTCCCGCACGTCAACAATCATCCTGGCGGACTTTGTCACCACGGACACCGGAACCGGCATTGTCCACATCGCGCCCGGCCACGGCGCGGACGACTATAACGTGGGACGCCAATACGGACTGCCCGTCCTCTCCCCCGTGGACGACGACGGCAAATACACGGAAGAAGTGGGCGTGCCCTCCCTGGTGGGCAAACATGTCTTTGACGCCAACAAGGACATCATTTCCATGCTGGAACAGGGCAACAACCTCTTCGGCGTGGAAGAATACCGCCACCAGTATCCGCACTGCTGGCGTTCCAAGACGCCTATTATTTTCCGGGCCGTGGAACAGTTTTTCATCTCCATGGACAAGCTCCGCCCGCAGGCCTTGGAAGAAATAGACAAGGTGCAGTGGCTGCCCTCCTGGGGCCGCAACCGCATTTACGGCACGGTGGAAGCCAGGCCGGACTGGTGCATTTCCCGCCAGCGCACCTGGGGCGTGCCGCTGCCCGTCTTCTTTGACGAAAACGGCAAAGCCGTCCTGGACGCCGCTCTGGTTCGCAAAATCGCGGATATGGTGGAAAAACACGGTTCCAACATCTGGTTTGAACTCTCCGATGAAGACCTGTGCGAACGCCTCGGCTTGCCGAAGACCTGGAAAAAGGGCAAGGATAGGCTGGACGTCTGGATTGATTCCGGCAGTTCCCATATGGCCGTCATGGACAACCGCCCCGGGCTGGACGCGCCGGCGGACCTTTACCTGGAAGCTACGGACCAGCACCGCGGCTGGTTCCAGAGTTCCCTGATGCTTTCCGTCGCCTGGCGCGGCAAGGCTCCGTACAAGGCCGTAATGACCCACGGCTTCGTCGTGGACAAGGACACCGGGAAAAAAACCTCCAAATCCGACGCCAAGAGCGGCAAACCCATTGACGCGGCCTATTACTACGACAAATACGGCGCAGACATCGTGCGCCTGTGGGCCGCCTCCGTGGACTGGCAAAATGAAGTCCCCTTCGGGGAAGACCTCTTCAAGCAGGTGACGGAACCCTACCGCCGCCTCCGCAACACCCTGCGCATCCTGCTGGGCAACATCAGCGGATTCGATTTCGCCGCGCAGGCAGTCGCCCCGGAACACATGCCCCTCCTGGACCGCTGGATTCTGGAACGCCTGAACGCCGTCATCAGGGAAACGCTGAAGGCCTATGAAGCCTATGACTTCCGCAAGGCGTTCAGCGCCATCAACCAGTTCTGCACCAGCGACCTGTCCGCCCTGTACGTGGACACCACCAAGGACCGCCTGTACTGCGACTCATCTTCCTCCGTGCGCCGCCGCGCCACACAAACGGCCATGACCATCATCTTCAAGGCTCTGTGCCGTCTGCTGGCTCCCATCCTGGCCTTCACGGCGGATGAAGCCTGGGAATACGCGGGATATGAAGGCAGCGTGCATGAGCAGGACTTCCCCGCCCCCATGCCGGAATATGATACCCAGGAGGCGACCTCCGTCATTTCCCGTCTCCAGGAAATCAAGTCCGTCATTCAGGTAGCCATTGAAGAACAGGTGAAAGCCAAGGTGTTTTCCAAAAATAATGAGGCATCCATTACCCTGACCGTTCCCGTGAATGAGAGCGAAGACGTCGTGGCGCTTCTGGAAGACCGGGCGTTTGCCACGGAATTTTCATCATTGCGGACCTTGACGTGAAAACCGGTCCGGAACTGGCAGCCTCCGCCGCAAAAACGGAACATGCCATGTGCCCGCGCTGCCGCCGGTATGAACCGGCGGCGGAAGGCGGGGACGTATGCGAACGCTGCGCGGAAGTTCTTTCCTGAACCGCATCCACTCCATTTTCCGACCTTTATATGGACCCCCAGACGGAAAAAGAACCCGCCCCCCATAAAAAGACGCCCCCCGGCTGGCTCTGGTGGAGCTTGCTGGGCGCAGGGCTGTATGCGCTGGACCAGGCCAGCAAGCTGTGGATTATCCGCCGCTTCCCGCTGAACTACCTGAACGAAAAGCTCCATAAGTACGCCTATCTGCCGGACTTTCCGGGCTTCCAGCACATCAATGCGGACGGCACGCTGGACTTCGCCACGAACGGACGCATGCCGGAGGCGGAACTGGCGCGGCTCCCGGACCTGAATCCAAACACGGTGGACGCCCTGAACAAACTGAGGGAACTGGAACCCATTTCCTTCCTGGACGGAACCATGAACATTACCCGCGTGCACAACACGGGCGTTGCTTTCGGGCTGGGGAACGGCACCGTCTGGTCCAGCTATCTTTTCCTGGCAGTTCCCGTGCTCGCCATCGTGGTCCTGGTCGTGCTTTACCGGAAAAACTTCTTCCACACGGCATGGCTCAAGCTGGCCTATGTCCTGCTGCTGGCGGGCGTAGCCGGCAACCTGACGGACCGCCTGATTCAGGGCTTCCTGATTCCGTATGAGCAGCAGCACGGTTTCTTCACCAAGCTGATGAACGGTTACGTGGTGGACTTCATTGACGTCACCATCCCCCCTCTTCAACTACCGCTGGCCCGCCTTCAATGTGGCGGACTCCTGCATCTTCGTAGCGGCAATTATTTTCTTCATCGCCAGCATTTTTCTCCGCCAGGAATAAAGAAGAAAAAACATCCTGAAACGCCCATGACCACCCGGCTCGTTATTCTGTCAGGACTGCTTTTGTGCGGGAGCCTCGCCTCCGGCAAAAATGAATTGTCCTTCAAGGAAACGGTGGTTCCGGTAAAGGTGGCTCCGGACCAGGACAACATCACGGCATCCTTCTCCTTCACCAACACTTCCGGCACCCCGGTCACCATCAGTAAAATCCACGTTTCCTGCGACTGCACCACCGCCGGAGCGAAGGATAACAAGCTGACGTATGCCCCGGGGGAATCCGGCGTCATCAGCGCCGTAATGAAAACCGGCAACTTTTCCGGCACCGTGGACAAGGACATGACGGTGTACGCCAACGGCTCCGCCTACAAGCTGGTCATACGCGCGCAGATCCCGGACATCATCCGGATGGAACCCCGCAAGCTGGAATGGGCCAGAGGAGAGGCCGCCGCGCCCAAAACCATAAAAATCACCATCTCCAAAGAACTGCCCGTCAACCTGACCACGGTGGATTTGACGGGAGACGCCTTTGACTACGAGCCTGTGACCGTGAAAAAAGGCAGGGAATATAAAATCATCGTCACTCCCAAATCCACGGCCAAGCCGGCCTTCAACACCATCTGGGTGCGCACGGATTCCGCCGTGCCGCGCTACAAACGCCAAATGGGGTTCCTGGCCATCAAGGAAAACTGACATCCGCCCTTCCTTCCATGAGAGACGCCTTTTCCTCCGCTCTGAAACTCCTGCTGGCCGTATTTCTGCTGGCCGTAGGCGTCGCCGCGCTGGATCTGCGCGTCATCCAGCCGTTCCGCACGCCGCCCTGCAACCCGGAAACTCTGGAGGAAGGGCACGTGTGCCTCTCCCAGGTATTAAAGGAATGGCCGGGAAAAAAATCCTCTGGATAGATGCCAGAAAGCAGGACGACTTTGAACGCCATACCGTCACCCGGGCCCCCGTTTACCCCATCCGCCCGGCGGATGCCAATTACCAGGAACTCCTGGCGAATGCCATGGAAGCCCTGATGACGGCAGAGGACAGGGGGATTCTGCATCGTCATCTTTTTGCAGCAGGGACTGCACCTCCAGCGCGGCCGTGGCCAATGAACTGAAAAAAGCCGGAATACGGCATCCGCGCGCCCATTTTCATTCTGGAAGGAGGCTGGGATGAATTGCGCAAAGAACCCTCACTAGTACCATAGCCATGCTTGACACAGCAACCATTCGCCCGCAGTTCCCCATTCTGGAAACCAGCGTGCACGGCAAGCCTCTCATTTACCTGGATAATGCGGCCACTACGCAAAAACCCCTGGCCGTGCTGGACGCCATCCGCCATTACTACGATACGGAAAACGCCAATGTGCACCGCGGCTCCCACTACCTGAGCCAGCTCGCGACGGAAGCGCATGAAGAATCGCGGGAAACGGTGGCGCGGTTCATCAACGCGCCGGAAACGGCGGAAGTCCTGTTCACTTCCGGCTGCACGATGGGCATCAACCTGGCGGCGGATACCATCGCCGCGTCCGGCATGGTCAAACCGGGAGACGAAGTCATCGTAACCGCTTCCGAACACCATTCCAATATCGTTCCCTGGCAAATGCTGTGCGAACGCACGGGCGCCGTCCTGAAAGCGGTTCCCCTGACGCCGGGCCAGACTCTGGACATGGAAGCTTACCGGAACATGCTTTCCCCACGCACCCGCATCGTAGCCGTGGGACACGTTTCCAATACGCTGGGAACGGTTAATCCCGTGAGGGAAATGGCCGCGCTCGCCAAGGAGAACAGGCAGGAAACCATCGTGCTGATTGACGGAGCCCAGGCTGTTTCCCACATGAATGTGGACGTTCAGGAACTGGGCTGCGACCTGTACGCCTTTTCCGGCCACAAGCTGTACGCGCCCACCGGCATCGGCGCGCTGTGGGGAAAAAAAAGGGAGCTGCTGGAGAAACTGCCGCCGTGGATGGGCGGTGGGGAAATGATCAAGGAAGTCACCTTTGAAAAAACCGTTTACAACGACATCCCTTTCAAATATGAAGCGGGAACGCCCAACATTGGCGGGGCAGTGGGTCTGGCGGCCGCCATCCGCTACGTCTCCGGGCTGGGCCTGGACAACATTGCCGCCCATGAACAGAAACTGACGGATATGGCGGTGGAAGGCCTGAAGGCCATGCCGCGCCTGACCGTACTGGCCCCGGACGTGCCGCACAGCGCCGTGGTCTCCGTCCTGGCGGAGGGCATCCACCACTATGACCTGGGTACGTTGCTGGACCAGATGGGGATTGCCGTAAGAACCGGGCACCATTGCTGCCAGCCGCTCATGTGCGCCCTGGGCACCACCGGGACTACCCGCGCCTCCTTTGCCCTGTACAATACGGAAGAGGAAGTGCAGACCTTCCTCAAATCCATGAACCGGGCGCTGGACATGCTCTCCTGAATAACCCTCCCTTCCCTGCTTATTTACACCGCGCATCATGAAAACGGTTTCCATCCTTCTCTTAGGACTGGCCATAAGCCTTTCCGGCTGTTCCCTGCACCAGCGGCAGGAAATGGAGTACGCCCATTACCAGGATGACGCCGCGGCTATCCGGGAGGCCCATGCCGCATGGCTCATTCTTTCCTCTCCCAACCGCAGCCGGGAATGGCCGGAAGCCCGGAAAAAATACAATGCGTGCATTCGGGAGCTAGCCTCCCACCTGAAGGAAGCCAAACGCAAAGGGGGCATGAATGAAGAGAAGCGCCTGAGCCTTCCCTTCGTCATTGAAAAATCTCCCTATGCCAGGGACAGCAATCCGTGGTTCTATGAGGCCATTTTCATGTCCGATGAAGTGGACCCCACCTTCCGCCTGCGCGAAAGCGTGACGGTAGAGGGAATGGGCATACCGCTGGCGGGGCTGGCGCCCCGGGGCGGTTCCCGCCCCCATGCCAACGTGCTTAAGGACAACGGCAACGTGCACACGCTGACGGCCATTCTGGACTTTGACCGCATGGTGGACGGGAAACCAACCCTCCGCACCATTCCGCGCCTGATGAATGAGCACATCTTCATTGGCAAAAACAAGGTGCGGCAGCCTCTGGCGGCCAATTTTTCCGTCCCCATCGCTCTCTTCTGGAAGCTTTCCGACGCAGACGGAACGGAACTGCTGGGGGCATTCCGCCCCAAAAAGGCCATCAATACGATGGGGCTTTATTTTTCCGAACCCTATGACCCCCGGAAAATACCCGTGGTTTTCACCCACGGCCTGATGTCCGGCCCCGCCACCTTCGCTAACCTGACCAACCGTCTCCTGGTGGATCCGGTCATCCGGGAAAACTACCAATTCTGGTTCTTCGGCTATCCGTCCGGGCTGGCCTGGACCATTCCGGCCAGCAGGCAGCGGCAGGCCCTGAAGGAGCTCATGCAGGAATACAATCCCCGCGGAACATCCAGGGAAATGAACAACATCGTCATGGTGGGACACTCCATGGGCGGCCTCATCACCCGCTTCAATAACTCCACCAAACCCTGGACGCTGATGAAGGGAGTATTTGAGCTTTCTCCGGAAACGTTTGAGGGAATGACGCTGGAAAACTGGAAGAAAGGAATGGCCCCCCTCCATTATGATGAACAAACGCTTGAACGGCTCCAGAATAATTTCATCTTTTCCCCGCCCCAGGGAGTCACGCGCATCGTGTACATGGCCACCCCGCACCGCGGTTCCACTTTCGCGGACAACTGGATAGGAAGACTGGGCCAGCGCCTGATCGACCTCCCCTCGGACATGCTGGAAGAAGTCACCCGCATCGCCACTCTCAGCCGCGGCATGTTCCTCCTCAACCCCCTGCAACTGAAGGACGAGCTGACCAGCATCCGCCAGCTTTCCCCGAATTCATCCCTGGTCAAATACATGTCGGAGCTGCGCGGCTCCCCAAATGTTCCCGTTCATTCCATCATTGGAGACAGGGGCAGGAACGACACGCCCAATTCCTCCGACGGAGTGGTCAAGTACCACTCATCCCACCTGGACTGGAGCGCCAGTGAAAAAATCGTTCCGTCCGGGCACAGCGTGCAGGATGACCCGGCCTCCGCCGTGGAACTGCGGCGCATCCTCCGGGAACACCTGGTCAAGGTCAAAGGCCGTAAAACGCTCGAAGAAGCGGACGCGAAAGCCGCCACTCCCGTATGGCAGGCCAATCCCTCGCCGCCTATCATCCTGAAAAGGCCCTGATGCAGGGGACTGTTTCTCCTTGTCCATGCAAGGCCTCCTTCCCTTCCCCCCTTCTGCTGTTCCTGCTGATAACAGCAGCCATCTTCCAGTCAAACGGCCACGCCTCGGCGATCCTGTTTCCGGGTTCCTGTATGTCCCGGCTTTAACGGTTGGAACGCCCTCGTTCATCCACCCTCCCTGCCGCTCCCGGAAAAAAACAGGAACCGAACAGGATTTACCTTGCCGCGGGCATCTGCGGCAACATGCCGCCGCGGCGGTTGAAACAACTGAAATTTTCCCCGCTCATTACGGCCTGTTCCTGGCTGCCCTGATTTGACTGGCCGGTTACGGAAAAGGGCGCGCTCCATCCGGGCATGATTGGCGTCCGTTCAGCATCAGGGCGTCCCGCCATCAAAATATGCCCGCTTATAGAGTTGCTTCCGTAGGGGAATTTAAGGTAGAGTGGGAATCAATACTATTCCACCTCCCTTTTCCATGTCTGCCGACGATTCCTTTCCCATGGACCAGATTTCCTCTCTCTTTCCCCAATTGGAAAATATTCAGCTTGTCGGAGCCAAAGGCCCCCAGCAAATTTTCACAGCTACCCTGAAATCCAACTTTGCTCCCGTCATGCTGCGGGTGGTTCCCACGGAAGAAGCCGGCATCTTCGGCTGGGATCCTGAATTCATCGTCCGCTCCCTCACCATCGTGGAACAATCCCACCAGGGGCTCCTGCGCGTTTATGAAGTAGGACAGGCGGGGCCGTTTACTTTCATCATCTCCGAACACCCCCCCTATCCGCGGATGGCGGATATGGAAACCCTTCCCCAAATATCTCCCCAGGCGGCGCTCAACCTGGTGCGCAACATGGCGGAAGGACTGCTGACGCTGCACCGGAAAAACATTTTTCACGGGGGCATCACGCCCAAGCTGATTTGCCTGCGCGAAGACGGCGGAGACGCCCTGCTGCTGCATCAACATTTATCCCGCCCAACCTCCGGTGGACATGGGGGACTTCGCCTCTCCGGAGTGGGTCACCGGAGCGGAAACCACGTTCACGCCGGGCATGGATATTTACGCACTGGGGCTGGCGCTTTACATTCTGCTTACCCGCAAAACGCCGATGGAAGCGGGCTTTGCCATGCCCTCCTCACTAATCAAATGCAGCGATGCCGTGGATTCGGCAGTCTCCCGCGCCATCAATCCGGATACCCGGGAACGCTACCGGGACCTGGGGGATTTCATCACGGATCTGGATAAAGCCATTGCCAATCCTGCGGGAAGAAATGCGGCCTCCATCCCTCCGCCGCCATCTTCCCCGGCCATTCCGGCCCTGAACATGCAAAAAGGGCAGTCCAACATCTATTACTATCTCATTCCGGCCCTGATCGTGGGCATTGTGCTGACCTATACCTGCATCCTGTATAAGAAGGATGTCGTTAGAATGCGCAATGATTATAATGAACAGGTGCAAAGGAAAATAACGCGAAAGCGGAAGCGGCAAGACAAGCGAACAGGGACGCGCGCCGCCACGCTCCGGCCACCGCGCAAAACGCCGTTGCGGCCATTCCTTCACCTGTTCCGGCCGCGCGTCCGGCGCAGGCGCCGGCAGTTCCCAAAGTTTCCGCGGAACCCGGCAAAGTCAATTGGAGCCTTCAGCCCGGCGTCAAGGTTCGCCAGAGTTCCAACCGCAACATGCTGGGAGCTTACGGTCCGGAAAAGGCCGTTGACGGCAATACCAGCTCCAAGATTTCCGACGTTTCAATCAGCTCCACAGGCGTGGTTGAGGGAAAAACCGCCTGGTTCGGCATTGACTTCGGCAGGGAGACCAACCGCACCATAGAAAAGGTGGTCATTTACACGCCGGCCAACCTGACGCTGCTGGGCACCATGGAAAAAATTCAAGGTAATCCTCTACGGCAATGACAAAAACGTGCTGGCGGAAAAAACCTTCAGTACCACTCCTTCGGAAAAAATCCACCAACGTCACTTCCTGGAAACTGGACGCTCCGGTCAAGGCGCGAGCCCTGCGCGTGGAATCCGCAAATCCCTCCCAGCCGCTGGCGTTGACGGAAGTGGAAGCGTACGGACCGGAAGATGCGGAGGACACACCGGCTCCCGCACCTGCGGAAAAATAATTATCCACGCAGCCCTGCTCCCGCTTACCCCCCTCCGGGGGCCATGCTGAAAACCGCCGTTTCCTTTCCCCTTCCCGGAAAGCAGGTTGGGGCAGGGCCTGATGGAATGTCACACGCTAAGTTCCTGGTTTGGCTTCGCGTATGAAATTTTTCCGGTTTCTGCTCCATTCTCCGGAAGCCATCCAGGCCCGGACGGAGGAAAATCCGAAAAACGTATTTGCGCCGGACCGGAAATAGCCGCCCCTCTCCACCTTCCCCACCCCGGAAAAACGCTCTCATCCCCATATGGCTCCCGGGGAAATATCCTGAAGCGGCTGTCGTCCCTGTGGACCCCTTTCCCATTCAGGAAAAACAATACTCCGGAAATAAAAAACCCGGCGCCGCCTCACGGCGGGCCGGGCCAGCAAAATAGCAATCCTTCCGATTACCGGTTGGCAGACTTCACAATCATGGCATCCTTGCCGATGCGGCCGCGCAGATAGTGAAGTTTGGCGCGGCGGACTTTGCCGCGGTTCACGACTTCAATCTTGGCAATGCGGGGGGGTATGCAGGGGGAATACGCGTTCCACGCCTTCACCGTAGGAAATTTTGCGGACGGTGAAAGCTTCATTGATGCCGGAACCGCGCTTGGCGATCACAATGCCCTGGAAAATCTGGATACGTTCCTTGCCGCCTTCAATAACACGAGTGTGAACCTTGATGGTATCACCTACGTTAAATGGGGTCACATCCGCCTTGAGTTGCTCTTGCTCGATTTTGTTGATAATGTTCATCTTGTGTTATCTATTGCTGGTGAATATCAGTAAAAGGAAAACTTACGGGACGCAGAATATGAGCCATAATCCCCTAAAAGGCAATCCAAATTTGCCGTACGTCCTTAATTTATTTTTCCGGCGGGTCCGGCGGCGGAGCCACCCTGGCAAGCCATTCCTCCAGCGCCGGAAGAAAAGCGGAGGAAGACATGAGGCCCCGGATGCCGTCCGCCCGCTGCAGAAAAGCCTTGTTGCCGCCCCGGGCCCGTTCCGCCATCAGGATTTCCAGCAGCAGGCGCGCACGGGTGCGGGCGTCAGCCGCGCCGTCCAGGGCGGAGGAAAGGAGCTCTCCGGCGCGGGCCGGTTCCTTCCGGTACAGGCATTCCAGCGCCAGAGCTTCATAAAGGCAGGAAAAAGGGGCCTTCCGGGCGGACTCCATCAAACGCGCGGAACGGTCCTTCCAGCGGTCTCCGAACTGCACGGAGGAAGCCCACCACCCCTGGAAATAACGGTCTTCTTCCGTCGGCTCCACGTCCATATCCTTCATGCGGGCGTATGGACGGTACAGGGGGTCTCCGAACACCAACCCCTGCCAGGACAGCACAGGCATGCTCATCCAGGAAGCCTCCGCCACGGTATAGCCGTCCAGGAGGCGGTCCACAAAAATATCAAAGCGGTGGCAGGCGCCCAGGAACGGCTCATACACGTTTCCCACCGTCACAGCAGCCCCCTTCTCCAGCAGGGCGGAACTCCATCCCCTGCCGGGGACCTTGAAATCGGCGGCGCTGAAGGAATGCAGATGCATGGCTATCGCCCCGGGCCGGAAGCGGAACGAAGGATCCGAAAACGGTCCGTTCGCATTCCCCGCATACCACCCGCAGTAAAGAGCCGTATCCCGGCTCAAGGGGAATTTTTCCGGCAGGGTCTGGGGCCAGTCATCCAGATAAGCGGGAATGCCCGCCTCCCTTACGCGCTCGAACACGTCGTCCAGCCACCGGTCCCCCTGGGCATAGGGGCCGCCCCGGTCCACAACGGCCCACCCCCATAAACCTTTTTTCCACGTTCGCCGGTTCCGCCACCAGCCGCATGCAGGTATCGGGCGTCAGTCCGTCCAGGCGGCATACCAGAAACGAAGGAAGGCCGGAACCCACAAAATCCTCCCTTTTTATTAAAATAGGGATTCACCTGCCAGGACTTCCTTTCATAACCGCCCACCGCCAGCAGAGCCAATTCGGAATCCACCGCAGCGCGATCCGTCTGCATCTGGTTGACGCCTTTCCCGGGAAGGGGAGCGGGCGTTTCATGCCGTATCTTCATCGGCAGGTCCGCCATCAGCACCAGCACAAAAATCTTCCGGTTCATCAAGGGGGAGGACGCAATGCCGGAAGGCACCCACCACCGTTGTTTCCGCGCCGCCTCCAGCAGCGGGACGCGGATCGTATCCTCATACTCCTTCCGCGAAATCTCGCTGGTCGTGGGGCAATCCAGGGAAACGAGATTCCCTTCCGGAACGCCGCGCACCCGCGCATACTCCCCCTGCCATGCGGCGGCTCAGCTCGGATTTTCCGTTATAAACCACGGCCACATGAGCGGGCAGCAGCTCATAGGCACACGAGGCGGAAAACCACGACGCCAGCAGAAATAACACGGCTAATCCACTCTTGAACATGCCCCTACCATACCTCATCTTCCGGGGCAATCAAGCAGGTGAAAGGGGCGGCCACGAATTCGCCATTTTTCCGCTTTTCGCTTAACATCCTAAAAAAAATACGCTTTAATAACTCTTGATGTATTGCAGGCCTCCCCCTGCATTCCCTATAACCATCACACGCATATGATTCAGCAAATTGACCATATCGGCATCGCCGTCAAGAGCCTTGACGCCACCGTCCCCTATTACCGCGATGCGCTCGGGCTCGGAGAGCCCCACATTGAGGAAGTTCCCACTCAAAAGGTCCGCGTCGCCATGTTTGACGTTGCCGGAGTCCACATCGAACTGCTCGAACCCACCTCTCCGGAAAGCGCTATCGCCAAGGCTATTGAGAAAAAAAAGGGGAAGGCATCCACCACATCGCTTTCAAGACCAATGACATCGCCGGAAATATCTCCCAGGCCAAGGAAGCAGGCCTTACCGTGCTGAACGACCCGCCCGTCCCCGGCGCTCACAACACGCAGGTCACCTTCCTGCATCCCAAGTGCACCTTCGGCGTCCTGACCGAATTCTGCCAGCACCCCGGCGGCTGCGAATGCGGCAAGTAACATTCTCCCTATTCACCATACCACTATACCAATGGCTATTGATCCCAAATTGATTGACGATCTGAACAGCCGCCGCAAGAAGGTAATCCTCAGCGGCGGTCAGGAAAAAGATCGACAAGAGACATGAAAAGGGCGAAATGACAGCCCGCGACCGCATGGGGTACCTCTTTGAGGAAGGCACCTTCTCGGAAATCGGCATGCATGTGCGCCACAACTGCCACAACTTCGGCATGGGCAAGAAGGAAATCCCCGGCGACGGCGTCGTTTCCGGCTTCGGCCTGGTGGACGGCCGTCCGGTGGCCTGCGCGGCCTCCGACTTCCTGGGCCAGGGCGGGTCCCTCGGCTACATGCACGCCATGAAAATTGCGGATGCCCAGAAGTACGCCCTGAAAGCCGGCATCCCGATGGTGACCGTGAACGACTCCGGCGGCGCGCGCCTCCAGGAAGGCGTGGCGGCCCTTTCCGGCTATGCCCAGGTGTTCTACAACAATGTGCTTGCCTCCGGCGTGGTTCCGCAAATCTCCATGATTCTGGGTCCCTGCGCGGGCGGCGCGGCCTACCCCCCCCCCCTGACGGACTTCATCATCATGCGCAATTCCGGCAACGCCGGCATGTACATCACCGGCCCCAAGGTGATTGAACAGGTCACGTATGAAAAATGCACGATGGATGACATCGGCTCCGCCGCCATTCACGCCACCGTATCCGGCAACGTCCATTTCGTAGCGGACAGCGACGCGCACGCCATGGACATCCTGAAGAGGCTGCTTTCCTTCCTTCCTTCCAACAACACGGAAGAACCGCCTCACAAACTGGACACCCCGCTTGACCTGAGCGCAGACGAAGGTATGAGCGACCTGATTCCCGGCGACAACCGCACGCCGCTGGACGTCCAGCCCATCATCAGCCGCCTGGTGGACAACGGGGACTTCCTGGAAGTGCATAAGGACTTCGCCAAAAAACGTCGTCGTCGGCTTCGGCCGCATCTGCGGCGTAGTAGTCGGCATCATCGCCAACCAGCCCAACGTGAAAGCCGGCTGCCTGGATATCGACTCCTCCGACAAGGCCGCGCGCTTCATCCGCTTCTGCAACGCGTTCAATATTCCGTTGGTGAACCTGGTGGACGTGCCCGGCTTCCTACCCGGCAAGAACCAGGAACGGGGCGGCATTATCCGCCACGGCGCCAAACTCATCTTCGCCTATTCCCAGGCCACGGTGCCCAAAGTCACCCTGATCATGCGGAAAGCCTACGGCGGCGCCTACATCGCCATGTGCTGCAAGGACCTGGGCGCTGACGCCGTCTTCGCCTGGCCCGGCGCGGAAATCGCCGTCATGGGCGCGGAAGGCGCCGTTCCGGTGCTCTACGGCCGTGAATTGAAGGCTGTGGAAGACCCGGCGGAAAAAGCCAAGCGACAGGGAGAACTCCTTGAAGAATACCGGGAAGCCTTCTACAACCCGTATGTGGCGGCCGGCATGGGACAGATCACGGAAGTCATCAATCCGGAAGAAACCCGCGCCAAAATCGCCTTCGCCCTGCGCACCCTGCTGAACAAGAAGGAAGTGCGCCCGGCCAAGAAACACGGCAACATTCCGCTCTAACATCCATCTCAACGGATTCATATGTTACTCACAACACTCGCCTTTGCACAGGGCATCGCCAACGTCATGAACAATCTGAACTATCAGATTGTCGGCATTATGGTGGTCATGATGTGCCTGGGTGGCCTGGCCGTCATTCTGACCATCAGCGGCTCCATCGCCGCCGCCATTCAGAACAGGGCCAAAGCCAAAACCGCCGCTCCCGTGGCCGCGCCTGCCGCCGCCCCCGCTGCGGCGGGCAAACCGGGCATGACTCCGGAAATGCTCGCCATCCTCTCCGCAGCGGTGGACTCCGCCATGACGGAGCTCACGCCGGAAATGGTGGCCGTCATCTCCGCCGCCGTGGACGCGGGCCTGGACGGCATGAGCCACCGCATTGTGGAAATCAAGCAATCCCCGGGCTCCGGCTATGCGGCCGCAGGCAGGGCGGAAATCTTCGCCTCCCACCGCATTCGGCCTTCCCGTTGAACTACAGCATTATTCACCCTTACCCCCGCCCCGGCGGGAACCATTTAACTTAATACTCCATACCATACATTATCATGAAGAAACTTCGCATCACCGTAGACGGCAAGGTATTTGACGTATCCGTAGAACTCCTGGACCAGGTATCCTCCACTACCGCAGCCCCGGCCCCCGCACCTGTGGCCGCTCCCGCTCCTGCCGCATCCGCACCCGTGGCCACCCCGGCTCCGGCTCCGGCTCCCGCACCTGCGCCCGCTCCGGCCGCCGCCGGCGCAGGAGACGTTCCCAGCCCGCTTGCCGGGAAGGTCGTCTCCCTGGACGTGGCAGCAGGCGCACCCGTGAAGGCCGGTGACCAGATTCTGACGCTGGAAGCCATGAAGATGAACACCATCATCTACGCTCCCGCCTCCGGCACGCTCACCGCTTTCTGCGTGAACCCGGGCGACACGGTTCAGGAAGGACAGGCACTGGCCAAAATTGGTTAATCCCGGCGGCGGCAGCCCGGAAACGCCAACAGTCCCGGGCTCCGGCTCAAATAATAAACCGCTACAATAACATTCCGTATGAGTCTTTTTGATTCATTAATCACCTTTTTACAGGGGATGGGCGTCTTCTCCCTATCATGGCAGATGGTAGGGATGTGGGGCATTGCCATTCTCCTCCTGTATCTGGGTGTAGCCAAGCAATACGAACCGCTCCTGATGGTTCCCATTGCTTTCGGCGCCCTCATCGCCAACATTCCGGACAACGGAATGCTCATCACCCAGCTGAACCAGCAGGTCATCTCCTCCAATGAACAGGGGGAAGTAACCTCCACGTCCCTGAACAACGTGGGCTACCTGCGCGTTCATGTGGCTCCTCTGCAGCAGACGCCCGCCAAGGTGCCGGCCAATCTGACCACGCCGGAAGCCCGCGCCCAGTATCTGGAAACCATGCAGCAGCCCATGCAGGTTTATCCCGGCAGCCAGCTGACCGTTTCCAAAATCAAGTCCGTGCGGGAATCCCAGGAAAAAGCCAAAGCTGACGCCGCCCGCCTGGGAGACGACAGTCTGACGGTGGATCCCAACCTGAAGGACTTCCAGAACGTGACGGAGGACAACGGCAATGAGCCGGTCTTCCTACTCACGAACGGAGAAGGAACCACCGTCGTCCGCCAGCAGGGCGTCAATTACTTTGACACCAGCGGCAACCGTGTTCCCGTGGACCTGAAAACGCAGAAGCTGGAACCCCTGGTGGTTTCCGCCGCAGGCAAATACGTGGCCGTAGGCCAACATACCCAGGAACTGCTGGTCACCTCCATCCACGGGGGCCTGTATGACTGGATCGGGCTGGGCATCAAGGCTGAAATTTTCCCGCCCATCATCTTCCTGGGCGTAGGAGCCCTGACGGACTTCGGCCCGCTGCTCGCCGCACCGCGCACCCTGCTTCTGGGCGCGGCGGCCCAGGTGGGCGTAGCCGCCACGTTCTTCATGGCCCTGTTCATGGGCTTCAACCCGAATGAAGCCGCCTCCATCGGCATCATCGGCGGAGCTGACGGCCCCACTTCCATCTTCCTGACGATGAAGCTGGCTCCGCACCTGCTGGGCGCCGTGGCCGTGGCCGCATACACGTACATGTCCCTGGTTCCGCTGATACAGCCGCCCATCATGGCGTTGCTGACGACCAAGAAGGAGCGCCTCATCCGCATGAAATCCCTGCGGACGGTCAGCAAGAGCGAAAAACTGTTCTTCGCCGTGCTGGTAACCATTGTCACCATTCTGCTGATTCCGGACGCATCCCCGCTCATCGGCATGCTGATGCTCGGCAACTTCCTGCGCGAATGCAAGGTGACAGAACGCCTGGTTCAGGCCTCCCAGAATGAAATCATCAACATCGTCACCATCTTCCTGGGAACCTCCGTGGGTCTCACGATGCAGGGAGACCGCTTCCTGCAGGCGGAAACGCTGCTAATCATTCTGCTGGGCATTGTCGCCTTCGGCGTAGCCACTGCGGGCGGCGTCATCGCCGCCAAGCTCATGAACCTCATCTGGCGCAAGAATCCGGTCAACCCCCTCATCGGGTCCGCAGGCGTCTCCGCCGTCCCGATGGCGGCCCGCGTCTCCCACAATGTGGGCCAGAAGTACGACCCCTCCAACTATCTGCTCATGCACGCCATGGGCCCGAACGTTGCAGGCGTGATCGGCACCGCAGTCAGCGCGGGCTACTACATCGCCACTCTGGCGAAATAACCAGAATTGAAAATTACCCCGGCCTCGGCCCGTCCCATGAATTCCGCAGCCTCATTTTCCACCCCTCCGGAGGAGGAAGGACCATGCGGCGACTGGACTTATCATGAATGGGCCGAGGCTTTTTCCACCAATGACCTGGCCCGCTCCCTGCCCCCGGGGCATATTGCCGTCTGCCGCGTTCAGACAGGAGGCCGCGGCAGGTTCAACCGCAAATGGATAGGGGAGGAAGGCGGCCTGTGGGCATCCTTCACCGTTCCCCTGTCCGCTCCTGCGGATACAGCGGCCGGCGTGCACTGGGGCCATTTGCCCCTGGTTGCGGGGCTGGCCCTGTTCAACATGCTCCGCGGCATGGGGCTGGATTCCGTGCGCCTGCGCTGGCCGAACGACCTGCTGGCGGGCAAATCCAAACTGGCGGGAATACTGGTGGAACGCCCGGCGGAAAACATGGCCGTCATCGGCATCGGCATCAATGTTTTCAATGATGTAGCCTCCATCGCCGGGGAAATCAAGGACCCTCCGGCAAGGCTGGCGGATCTTGTTCGGGACTGCCCTTCCCTGCACGCCGTCATGGCTTCCCTGGGCAGTCATTTGAACCAGGTTCTTTCCGTCTTTTCCCACGGCGGCGTCTCTGCCCTTCAGGAGGGTCTGTCCTGGGCATGGGCCGGAGAAAGGCCGGTTTCCATTCTTACGGATGACGAAACCGTCCGGGGTATTTTTACAGGGATTGACGATCAGGGCAATCCTGTGCTATCCCTTCCGGCCGGCGCCGTCCGCACCATTCCGGCGCACCTGATTAACAGGCTCCTCGAAGAATGAGCCTGCCGCTCCGTTTTTACACGGGGTTTCTTTCTTTTTTCATCCAACAAAAATCACTGACATGAGTTACAAGGTACTGACACCAGAAGAAGCAGCAAGCCTGATCAAGCATGGCCACCATATTGGGCTGAGCGGATTCACGCCCGCCGGAACGGCCAAGGCCGTTACGGCCGCGCTGGCAAAAATCGCAGAAGCGGAACATGAGAAGGGGAACCCTTTCCAGGTGAGCGTCTTCACCGGTGCTTCCACCGGCGATTCCTGCGACGGGATCCTTTCCCGGGCCAAGGCAATCCGCTACCGCGCTCCCTACACCACCAACGTTGATTTCCGCAAGGCGGTGAACAACGGGGAAATCGCCTATAATGACATCCATTTGTCCCAGATGGCCCAGGAAGTGCGCTACGGGTTCATGGGCAACGTGGACATCGCCATTATTGAAGCCTGTGAAGTCACGGCTGACGGCAAAATTTACCTGACGGCCGCGGGCGGGATCGCTCCCACCATCTGCCGCCTGGCAGACAAAATTATCGTGGAATTAAACGCCGCCCACAGCAAGAGCGCCATGGGCCTGCACGACGTTTACGAACCCCTGGATCCTCCCTACCGCCGCGAAATCTCCATCTTCAAACCCAGCGACCGCATCGGCAAGCCGTACATCCAGGTTGACCCGAAAAAAGATTGTGGGCGTTGTGGAAACCAACTGGCCGGATGAAGCCCGTTCCTTCGCCGCAGCGGATCCCCTGACTGATAAAATCGGGCAGAACGTGGCCGATTTCCTGGCTGCCGACATGAAACGGGGCATCATTCCCTCCACATTCCTGCCTCTCCAGTCCGGCGTAGGCAACATCGCAAACGCGGTGCTGGGCGCCCTGGGCCGCGACAAGACGATTCCCGCGTTCGAGATGTACACGGAAGTCATCCAGAACTCCGTCATCGGCCTGATTCGGGAAGGCCGCGTGAAATCAGCAGCGCCTGCTCCCCTGACCGTGACGAACGACTGCCTGGAAGGCATTTACAGGGATATGGACTTTTTCCGCGACAAACTGGTGCTCCGTCCCTCGGAAATATCCAACAGCCCGGAAGTTATCCGCCGTCTCGGCGTCATCTCCATCAACACCGCCATTGAAGCCGACATTTACGGGAACGTCAACTCCACGCACATTGGCGGCACGAAGATGATGAACGGCATCGGCGGGTCCGGCGACTTCACGCGCAACGCCTACATCTCCATTTTCACCTGCCCGTCCGTTGCCAAGGACGGCAAGATCAGCGCCATCGTCCCCATGGTTTCCCACCATGACCATACGGAACATGACGTCAATATCATTATTACCGAGCAGGGGGTCGCGGACCTGCGCGGCAAGAGCCCGAAAGAACGGGCCCAGACCATTATTGAAAACTGCGTCCACCCGGATTACAAAAACATCCTCTGGGATTACCTGAAGCTGTCCGACGGCAAAGCCCAGACGCCGCAATCCATCAGGGCCGCTTTGGGCATGCACGCCGAACTGGCCAGAAGCGGAGACATGAAGAATGTCGACTGGGCCCAGTATAAGTAATTCCGCATGCCGTCACTCGCATTGGCATCCATGAATTCACGTTAACCCCTCAGGACCGCTTCCGCAAAGGGAGCGGTCCTTTTCCTTTTTTCTATCCCCTCTACTCCTTTTCTTCACCATGAACTGGATGATTTACCCGGCAGCCAGGGCTTTCATCAAAGTCTGCGCCGTTCTTTTCGGCGCGGGCGCAACAGCAGCAGCCCTCATCCATCTGTTCATGCCTTTTTTCCTCCGCTCTCCCCGGACAGCCGCGCCCTTCCTGCTTTTGGGAACAGGGGCGGAATTGCTCTCCATCCTTTCCCTGTCCTTCCTCATGTTCTGGGGCGCCAGAGTTCTGCTGGCCTCCCGGGGAAGCAAGATAACAAGAAATCTGAGCATGCTGGCCTTCCTGCCCGCCCTGTACGCCCTCCTCATTCCGTTTGCGGGCATGCCCGCCTCATCGCAATATACGGAAATGGACAGGGTTTGGGAGGCCTTCCTCCTTCTGGCGTCCGTCATTTCTTTCTTTTCCTTCCCTTATACGGCGGGATACGGCGCCGCAGGCAGGAGATTATTCCTGGCCTGGGGCATCTCGGCGGCAGGATGCGGTTTGCAGAGCGCCCTGTTTTTTCTTGCCGTCCTGTTGCGTCAATTCCTGACCACAGCAGTTCCCTCCCTGGCAGCGCCAGTTGCATGGCTGGCCGTTCTTTTGTCCTGCGGCCTGGAAATCATGCTGGCGGCCCTTTCCGTCATTCTGGCGCGGCGCCTGTTTAAAGAGGTCATGTCCATAGCGTCCATGCCGGAATCGATTGATCCCTCCATGCCGGGCAACCTTCCCTGACTTCCCCCCTGCCTTCATGTTTGCAGCCAGTTGGAAGGGGTTACCCCCAGTCCGCGGCATGAATACGCGAACCGCTCACGGCAGCCTTCTTCCAACCCGGCTGCCGCATCCCGGCATGAAAGGCTTTTACGGCTTTGCGCAAAAAGCCGTCCGGAAATTTCCGCCGGTGGAACGGAATCCGTATGGAAAGCATTGCCGGAAAGCAACCCGCCCCACCCCGGAAAGCCGCGGGTTCGCAGGAACACCCCTCCCGTTTCCACGCCGGCGGCAGACAGCCCTATTTCACCAATTCATCCAGATAACGGCCATAACCGTTATTATTCATGGCTCCGGCCTGGGAGCGCAGAGTTTCCTGGGAAATCCAGCCGTTCTTAAAGGCTATCTCCTCCAGGCAGGCTACCTTGAACCCCTGGTGGTGCTCCAGAGTACGAACGAACATGGAAGCCTCCAGAAGGGTATCGTGCGTGCCCGGATCCAGCCACGTATAACCGCGCGCCAGTTTTTCCACGCGCAACAGGCCCTGCTTCAGGTATTCCTGATTCACAGAGGTGATTTCCAACTCGCCGCGGGAAGACTTGGGAATCCGTTTGGCTATCTCCACCACCCGGTTGTCGTAAAAATAGAGGCCCGTCACCGCAATATCCGATTTGGGCCTGAGCGGTTTTTCCTCAATGGAAACCGCCTTCCCCTCCTCATTGAATTCCCCACTACCCCGAAACGCTGCGGGTCATGCACCTGGTAACCGAAAATGGTCGCTCCGCTCGTCAGTTCGGCGGCCCGCCTCAGCTTCTCCGTCAGGCCGCGCCCGTAAAAAATATTGTCCCCCAGCACCAGGGCAACGGAATCCTTTCCTATGAACTCCTCTCCAATAATAAAGGCCTGAGCCAGCCCCTCCGGCCTGGGTTGTTCCCTGTATTCAAAGGAAACGCCGAACCTGCTGCCGTCCCCCAGCAAATCCCGGTACAGGGGCAGATCCCGGGGCGTGGAAATAACAAGGATTTCCCGTATTCCGGCCAGCATCAGCACAGAGATGGGATAATAAACCATCGGCTTATCATAAACGGGCAGCAATTGCTTGCTGACGGAAAGCGTAACGGGATGCAGACGCGTGCCGCTTCCCCCGGCCAGAACAATACCCTTCATATCAAATTCCCTAGCCATTGGTTCCAAGACGTTCCAGGCGGTATTCCCCGGACAGGATGCCCCGCCACCATTCCTCATGGTCCAGATACCACTGAATGGTCTTTCTGAATCCGGAAGAATGGTCCTGGCGCGGAGTCCACCCCAATTCCCTCCGTATTTTGGAAGCGTCAATCGCATAGCGCAGGTCATGACCCGGCCTGTCCTGCACAAAGGAGATTTGCTCCCGGTAGCTCCGGCCGTCCGGCCGGGGCCGCAGTTCATCCAGATGGGAACACAGCAGCTCCACCAGCTCCAGATTGGTTTTCTCGTTATTGCCGCCGATGTTGTACGTTTCCCCCGGTTTTCCGCAGGAAACGACCGTCAACAGAGCCTCGCAGTGATCCCCCACATACAGCCAGTCCCGCACGTTTTCCCCTTTGCCGTATACAGGAATGGGTTCCCCGCCCAGCGCTTTCAGGATAACGACGGGTATCAGCTTTTCCGGGAACTGGTAAGGGCCGTAATTGTTGGAACAGTTGGTGATCAGCACGGGCAGTCCGTACGTATCGTGCCAGGCGCGCACCAGGTGGTCGCTGGAGGCCTTGCTGGCGGAATACGGGGAATGGGGGCGATACGGCGTGGACTCCGTGAACAGGCCTTCCTTTCCCAGGGAGCCGTACACTTCATCCGTGGAAATGTGGTGGAAGCGGAAACGCTCCTTTTTCTCCCCCTCAGGGGAACGGTAATATTCCAGGGCGGACTGAAGCATGGAAAAAGTGCCCATGACGTTGGTGGTCATAAAATTTCCCGGATCGTCAATGGAACGGTCCACATGGGATTCCGCCGCCAGGTGCATCACCCAGTCCGGAGCGTACTCCCGCAAAGTGCGCCGCATCAGGGAAGCGTCCCGGACGTCGGCGTGCAGAAAGAGGTATGCCGGAGAATCCGCCGAGCCGTCCAGTGAATGGATGTTGCCGGCATAGGTCAGGGCGTCAATATTCAGGACTTCATGGCCGCGCTCCAGCAGCAGCCTGACCAGATTGGAGCCGATGAATCCGGCGCCGCCCGTAACGATAACTTTCATAGCACTGTTTTTTCAGGGAAAGATGCGGCGCCATCATACAGCAGCGGCGTTTTTTTCAAAACAAATCCGCCCATGCCGCGGGAACGTGGCGGCATGGGCGGGAAAAAAGCGGGTTCCGCCGCTGAGACGGCTAGCAGCTCAGCTCCCGACAAAGGTTGATGATATCCTGGTTCACGGAGTACTGCTGCCCGGCTACGGAATCCAGGGAGGCATAGCCGTACTGGCCGTCATGATACACCATGATCTGGTTGATGTCCCCGTTGTTCAGAGCTTCCACGGCGCGGGTGGCAAAACGGGTGCCCATCAGGCGGTCACGGGCGGTGGGGGAACCGCCGCGCTGCACATGGCCCAGCACGGTCAGGCGGGTATCCATGCCGGCGCGTTCCGTCAGCCAGCGGGTCAGGTACTGCGCCACGCGGGTGCCTTCCGCCACCACGGCAATGATGCAGCTTCCTTCCTCATTGATGACAGGCTGGAGGCGCTTGTAAATGGATTCCAGGTCATACGGAATTTCAGGGACAATGCAGATATCCGCCGCGCTGCAAAGAGCGGTGGTCATCGCCAGATAGCCGCAGTCCCGGCCCATCGTTTCAATCACGAAAGCGCGGTGATGGGAACGGGCCGTATCACGAACGGAATCAATGCAATCCAGAATCACGTTCTGGGCCGTATCCACGCCCAGGCAGTAGTCCGTGCCGGCAATGTCGTTGTCAATCGTGGCCGGAATACCGGCAAAAGGCACTTCAAAATCATTGAAAAAGTCGTTCAGGGCGCGGAAGGAACCGTCCCCGCCCATGATGATGAGCTTGTCGATGTTGCGTTTCTTCAGATGTTCGTAGGCCTGCTTGCGGAATTCGTAGTCGAAAAAGCGCTTGGATCGTGAGGAACGGAGGAGAGTTCCGCCCCTGTAGATCATATCGTTGGTCAGTTCCCGGGTGGCTTCCTTGATTTTTCCATCGATCAGCCCTTCCAAGCCGTCATAAACAACGTACGGGTTCATCCCAAGCTGGCGGGCATGATCCACTGCCGCCTTGATCGCCGGGTTCATTCCGGCGGCATCACCGCCAGATGTCATAATGGCTATTCCACTCATAAGTAATAAGGTTAACTTGTCCGGGGGGAAATGTTACCGGGCCGGGCAAATAATGCAAGCGCGGAGTTTTTGCTGGCGCAATAAACGGCAACACTTCATGATGCGGAGGCATGAACGACACTGCAGCAGCCATTCTGAAAGCCACGGCCGCCCTCCGGGACGGCACGGAGAAGCTCCGGTTCGAATCCCCGGTCCATGTTACCTACAACCCTCTCACCTATGCATGGGCGCCGCATGAGCAGTACGTGCGCGCCTACGGGAACGGGGAAAAGAGCCACTTCTTCCTGGGCATGAATCCCGGCCCCTTCGGCATGGCCCAGACAGGCGTCCCTTTCGGGGAAGTGGACGCCGTCGTCAACTGGCTGCACATCCGCGGAGAAGTCGGACGGCCGGAACATACCCACCCCAAACGTCCCGTGGAGGGTTTCGGCTGCCCCAGGTCGGAAGTCAGTGGCCGCCGCCTCTGGGGACTTTTTCGCGGAAGCTTTCGGCACTGCGGAAAACTTCTTCCGTCACAATTACGTGCCAATTACTGTCCGCTGATCTGGATGGGAGCCACCGGAGCCAACATTACGCCGGACAAACTGCCGGCGGAACAGCGCGCCGCCGTGGACGCAGTATGCATGGAACACCTGCTTTCCCTCATCACCATCCTGAATCCCCACACGCTGGTGGGTGTGGGTGCCTACGCCACGCAGAAGCTGCGGGACGCCGCCTCCCGGCTCCCCGGCAAAAGCTTCACCATCGGCACGTTGCTCCACCCAAGCCCCGCCAGCCCCATCGCCAACAAGCTCTGGCCGGAACGCCCCATCCAGCAGCTTAAGGAACTGGGCATTTTATAAAAAGAGCGGAGGAGGTAGAGTGGAAAGCTCCGTGACATGGAAGGAATCACCAGAGCGACAGGCCGGAAATCGGCAGTTCATCTTGTTCCCCTCCAAAACTACATCGCTTTGAAGGAATATCCGGCCCCCTTCACTGGCTTGATTCGCCCAGGGACACGGCCTTCCTGACGGAAGAAATGCACGCCGGCATCTACCGGGACGGAGAAGAACTTAAACGCCTCCCCCACCTCCGCCACAAAATCCCCCAAATCAAATCAATCATCATTCTTAGTCTGAAAACCCTCCGCTCTCCCCCGCAGGCCTTTTTTACTGGACAGGGAGAAAAGGGTTCCGTACAGTTTCCGCGATCTTCAAGCGTTCCGAATTTATGGCAATTTCAGATTACATCGTGACCATTGGCCTGGAAGTCCACTGCCAGATCAAGACAAAGAGCAAAATGTTCTGCTCCTGCGAGACCGGCTTTGGCTTTGAACCCAATACGCGCGTGTGCCCCACCTGCCTGGGGCTGCCGGGCGCCCTGCCCGTCCTGAATGAGTTCGCCATTGAACGCACGCTGCTGACCGGCCTGATGCTGGGATGTTCCAGCCCGGAGATTTCCCAATGGGACCGCAAGAATTATTTCTATCCGGACATGGCTAAAAATTACCAGACCTCCCAGCTGGATCTTCCGCTGTGCCTGGGAGGGGAAGTGCCCCTGTACCCCTGGTCCTATCCGAATGACGTGATCAAAGCCGGCGTCCCTCCTTTCCGCACCGTGAAGCTGACCCGCATCCATCTGGAAGAAGACGCGGCGAAGATTACCCATCATGCCAATTATTCCCTGATCGACTACAACCGTGCGGGGGTCCGCCCTGATGGAAATCGTTTCCGAGCCGGACATCGACACCCCGGAAGAAGCCTACGCCTACCTCAAGTCCCTCCAGCAGATTCTGAATTACGGGGATATCTCCGACGCGGACATGGAAAAGGGCCAGATGCGGTGCGATGTGAATATTTCCCTGCGTCCCCACGGGCAGGAGGAATTGGGTGCCAAGGTGGAAATGAAGAACATCAACTCCATGTCCGCCGTCCGCAGAGCCCTTCATTATGAAATCCGGCGCCAGGCGGAAGAACTGGACATGGGCATTCCTCAAATCCAGTCCACCCGCCGCTGGGACGACGAACGCGGAGAAAGCGTCGTCATGCGAACCAAGGAAGACGCGCACGATTACCGTTACTTCCCCTGTCCAGATCTGGTTCCCGTACGCACGGCCCCGCTGGTGGAGAAAGTGCGCGGTCAGATTCCCGAACTGCCTCAGGAACGGCAGAAACGCTTCATGGAAGAATACGGCCTGAGCGAATACGACGCCAACGTGCTGGTGGGAGACCTGGAACTGGCACACTTTTTTTTGAAGAAGCGGCGCGGGGAACCGCCAGCGGCAAAAAAATCGCCAACTGGGTGATTAACAACATTTCCGCCGTGCTGAATGAAAAAGGCATGCGCCCGTCTGAATGCCCGGTGAAACCCGGCACCATCCGGGAGCTGATCGCCATTATTGACGACGGCACCGTTTCCAACAACCAGGCCAAGGACGTATTCGCCAAAATGTGGGATGAGCCGGCCCTCGCCGCAGCCATTTCCGCCAATCCGGACAAGGTGGCGGAAATACAGGGGGGGCAATGAAAAACTCCTGAACTGGCTTACCGGCCAGGTCATGAAGGCCGCCAAAGGCAAAGTCAACCCGAAAATCGTGACGGAAGCGCTGAAAAAAGCCCTTTCCATGGAGTAACCATAAACAAAGAGCCGCTTCCCTTCCCGGTGTCCTCTCCTTGCCCGCAGGGCATCACGGTTTGAACAGCTTCCTGTTTCCGGCCAGGGTGTTCCATACCTGCTTCACTTCCCCGGCCAGCGTCTGCTTCATCATGGCAAGGGAAAAGTCCGCCGCCTGGCCCATACTGATATAGGGAGGCAGGGCAAGGGCGTCCCTGTCCACATGCGCGTCCAGCAGAGCGGCGCCCGGATAATTCAGGAACATGTTCACCATCTGGTCCACCTGGCTGGATTTGTCCAATAAAAATCCCTTGATGCCGACGGCATCCGCCACGGCGGCAAAAGAGGGATTGTTCAGGTTGATCTGCCACGGAATCAGCCCGGCCGCCTGCATTTCCAATTGGATGAAATCCAGACAGTCATTGTTATACACCACGATTTTCACCGGCAGCCTGTACTGGACAATCGTGATGAGATCCCCAGCAGCATGGACAAGCCGCCATCTCCGCACAGGGCAATTACCTGCCGTCCGGGGTATTCCATCTGCGCCCCAATAGCCATTGGCATGGCATTGGCCATGGAGCCATGATTGAAGGAAGCCAGCGTCCTCCTGCCCGGCGTGGCGCACAGGAACCTGGCGCTCCAGATACAGGGGTGCCGGTATCTACCGTAAATACGGCGTCGGATGCCGCATGCCTGTTCAGGGCGGTCGTGAGCTGTTCCGGCCGGATGGGAGACTCCTTGTCATTTCCTTCCATATAGGCGTTCATCTCCTTCACGTCTCTGGCGTGGCGGTTCAGGGCGGAGTCCAAATGCCCGGAATCCGTCTTTTCCTGCACCATGTTCAGCAGAGCCTCCGCCGTGACGGAAACATCCCCGCAAATACCCAGGTCCAGGCGGCAGCGGCGGCCCAGCACTTCACTGCGCCTGTCAATCTGCACGATTTCAGGTTTGGTGGGAATGAAATTGAAATAGGGGAAATCCGTCCCCCACAACACGAGCATGTCGCTTTCATGCATGGCCTTGTAGGCATCTCCCCATCCCAGCAGCCCCGTCATGCCGATGCCCAGGGGATTGTCATGTTCAAAATAATCCTTTCCCCTCCATGTGTAGGCAATCGGAGCTTTCAGGCGGTGCGCGAGCCGGACGACCTTGTCTTCCGCTCCCGCGCAGCCGGCGCCGCAGAAGAAAGTAATGCGGCGGTGGTCGTCAAGCATCCGTGCCAGAAGGGATACGGATTCATGCTCAGGAACAACATTCTCCCGCGTGTAGGAAGGAGGATGCACCAGATTCTTCATCTCCGCAGGGGCGTCCGCAATGTCTCCGGGCAAGACGACGACGCCTACGTCGCGCCTGGCCCACGCGCTGAATGGCGGACATCAAAATGCACGGGGCCTGGGAAGCTTCCGAAACCAGTTCCGCATATGCACTGCATTCCTTGAAAAGCTGTTCCGGATGCGTGGCCTGGAAATATTCCATGCCTACCTGGCTCTGCGGGATGTGGGAGGCAATGGCCAGCACCGGGGCATGGTTGCGGTGGGCGTCAAACAGGCCGTTGATCAAATGGAGGTTCCCGGGGCCGCTGCTGCCGCAGCATACAGCCAGATTCCCGCTCAGCTGGGCTTCCGCGCTCGCGGCAAAAGCCGCCACTTCCTCATGCCGCACATGAATCCATTCAATGGTCTTCCTCCTCCTCAAAGCGTCCGTAACGGGGTTCAGGCTATCCCCCACAATGCCGTAAATCCGCTTAACTCCCGCCTTCTCCAAAATTTCAACAATCTGATCGGCTACCCTGTACATGCAGATTAGACACCAGCCAATCTCCAACGGATTCATTCTTATGTGTCATCCCCTCCATCTTCCGCACCGGAAAAAATGCCTGAGGATTTCCCCTGATATCATAAGGCCGCCGCCTTTTCAGGCAGCGGCCTATGAATTACCAGTTCTCTGGTGGAAAACCGTCAGGAACGACGGCGGCGCATCATCAGAACGGCCAGGCCCAGGATTCCCAGAGAAGCCGAGGCCGGTTCCGAACCTGAAGGCCGGCAAAACCGGCAATCTGTTCCGCGGAAAGTTTTGTATCCGTCCACTGAATTTCACCCCATGTAAGATTGGGATTAATCCATCCTTGGATATCAGTGCGATTTCCGTTCATGTTGCCGTTGTAGGACAACGTGTCAAGCAAGGAACCATTCACATAGACCTCCACAGACTGGCTTTGGTTTGCGCCAGTAACGGCTAGAGTCACGTTAAGAAAACCTCCCTCCAATACTGGGATTCCTTAACCGTTAAGGAATGCCGCCGGAAGACCGCCAACCAGGAAGGGTACCGGAACGGAACTTTTCCCAATGTAATACACGTTGTCGTCGCCGTAATAAGGCCGGCCGATGGTTCTAAAGAGCCGGAAGACGCCAACGCCGGAACGGAACAACACGCCGCAATGGCCATTAATGTTTTTTTTTCATTTTCTGTGAATGATGGACTGAGTAGCAATCAGAGAGATATTCCCCCGCCCTCTGTATATCGGATTCCCAATCCGCTCTTTTTCTCCCCCACAGGAAAGATGAGAACAAGCTTTTTCAATCCGCTAAAAAATGTAATATAATTACCTTCTATCACTTATGAATATAAAAAATAAAACGCAGAATAGATTTTTTGTGGAGGTTCTGAAGTTGCTGTATAGGAACAGCAATCCCTTTTCGCAAAATAGAAAAAATTGTAATAATAGTTTCATAATTGAAATGTTAGATTGACCTCGGATTGGGAATCCGGTTGTTTTCCCTCAGCCATCAAAAAAAATCAACATAATGTTTTCATATTCAATAAAAATTAATTTTCTTTCCTTCCATTTCCAGAACCTTCTTCTTGAAAAAGAGCCTTCCCCAAATTATCCTCCCGCTAGCTGTAATATTATTTCACCATGAAATTTTTCAAGACAACCATTGCCATGACAACCCTGCTGGGCTGCCTGCCCACATCCCCCGCAGAAGTCGCCTTTCCGGGGCCTGCACTCCCCCGCAGAACAGCCAGCGCGGAACAATCCGCTTCCGGCTATACTCTTTCCAATAACATCCTGACGGCCAAATTTATCCTTCGGAACGGAAGTCTTTCCTTCGGAGGAATGACTTCCAAACTGGGGCCCGTCGCCAAGGCAGGGGAGACTTATTTATCATCAATCTTCAGGATGGACGGAGCATTAAATCCTCCGATCTGAAAGCGGGAAACGTCAAGTTCACCGCCCTCCAGCCCAATCCCAAAGCGTTCAGGCTGGCTGACCGCTTCCCGGGAAAAGCCGTCAGCGCCACGTTTCAGGCTCTGAACGGCGCCCTTCGCATCTCCTGGCGCGCCGTGCTCAGGGATCATTCCCATTACCTGCGGCAGGAACTCCGCCTGACATGTACGAAGCCCATCCAGATGAAAAACATCATAGCGATGCAATATGACCTGGTAGAAGGGAAAGCCGGGGCGCCCTCCGTCTCCGGCAACGCCAGAGGCGCGCTCATCGTCAATGACCTGGCGTTCACTGCCCTGGAAACTCCCATGGGCATCAATACTGTGGGGGGCGCCGGAAATACGGCAGGGGGAGAAACCGCCAGCTGGAGAGCGGACAAGTGGTCCACAGCCTCATGGACCGGAAATTTCAATGTTCCCCAGGAACTGAAAAAAGCAGTACGGAGAACAGGTTTCCAGTGCGGAAGGCCCGGTTTCCATTGACGGCAAAGGAGCATGCACCGTCACTTTCCAGTATAAGGGAGGGACAAGGGGCAACAATAAGCTGAACCTTGCCGGCGTGCAGCTCTTCTGCGCTACTGGGCCCAGACCAAGAGCGAACCGATTGCCAGCAAGGGAAATCACCTTTCCCTGCCCGTGCGCACGCTGGAGGAAAAGCAGGAACCCCAGGCGGACGAATCCCGGCTGGCCCAGGGACTCTGGAGCCGTAAAACCACCTTGCAGCCCGGGGAAATATGGGACGTATCCTCCGTTCTCGGAATTTTTGCCCCGGCGACACGTTTTTGGACGACGCACTGGGTGGGCGGCGGAAATCCGTGGAACAAGGAAACTAACGAAGGGGCCTGCAGGTACGGCTGGGCCGCATGGAATAAAAAAACAAGGCCACCCCTGGCACGCCTGCCATTCCTCCGACCAGGGAAAAAAGCCTGACCAGGAACCCTGCGCAGCATTCTGGATATCCCTCACCACGTCAAGGGCTCCATCACCCGCCACTGCCCGCGCAAACCCCAGAACCCCCAGGAACGGAAGGAAAGCCCCGGCGTCTCCGCCATGCTGACAAGGAAAAATCCTTCACGCTGAAGCCCTTTGAGGGGTGCTGGTGTACGAAGGAGGAAAAGGGTTAACATGGAATCAAAAGGCCCACACGGTCGGCCAAAGCCGCGGAACGGCTTTCAAGGCATCCCGCCTCCCTGCGTCCCCGCCCGTAAACTCCCGTCATGCACTTTCAAACGTCATTCTTCCGCGCTTTTCTCACGGCTGACTGGCATCATCAGGCATTCCGCACCTTCCCGCCCAAAAATGCAGCACATCATCAGGCTTTCTGCCGGAGGAATAGGGGCGATGGAGACACCGTAATATCCCCTTTTCCCGGAAAAAAACCAGGTTCCAATTTCTGGAAGAAACGAGATCTTCTCCTCCAGCAAGAAAGGTCTTCTGGACGGGAATCCACCTGCCCCATGCCTCCGGACGGCAGGAAGAAATCTCTATCCTGTTTCATACCGGGGGAATCGAGCGTGGAAGAATTTCTGGAGCCCGGAAAATCCTGCTCCGGAGGGCGGAAAAACGCCTAGCCTTCCGGGGGAGGATTCCCAACAGGAAGTTTGAAATCTGAACCAGGTCAAAGGACACCAGGTCCGGTCATCCCACGGCGGCAATTTGACTGCGGACTGATTGGCCCGCCGGGAGCCCCACCGAT
>VOFF01000505.1_pt1 | contig 68001 bp, 80 predicted proteins | sample 5384061 | NCBI WGS metagenome assembly VOFF01 (sample SAMN12384725, study PRJNA508395) | human gut metagenome | isolation source: healthy gut E | host: Homo sapiens | reverse complement strand
CCTTGCCGCGGTAGAGTACGGGCGTGAGGTCTGCCAGCGAGTCGTTCCACTTGGTGTTGACCACGTAGAAGAGCGACGTGATCTGAGGAAAACGTTCCGCGACGTGGCTCATCAGCGCTTCGATGCGGGGCGTGTCCTCTTCGCCGAATACGACGATGGCCATGACCTCGCCCGTCGAGGCGGTGCGGACGATGAGGTTGCGCATCAGCCCCGCGTGCTCGCGGATGTTGTGGAACGAATAGCCGTGTTCGAGCGCGAAGCGCTTGATCTCGTTGCGCAGCGCGTTCGACGGCTCGGGCTGCAACCAGCACTTTTCGATGTCGAGCACCTTGTCGAAGAGGTTGGGGATATGGAATCCCAGCGCGGGGCCGGCGTCGATGTCGCCTCCGGCGGCAATCTCCTCGTAGGTCATCCAGCGGCGCGGTGCGAAGGTGAATTCCAGCTTGTTGCGGTAGAACTGCGTCTCGGCCGAGGCGAGGCAGGGACGGATCTCAGGCAACTCGATCTTGCCGATGCGGGCGAGCTGGTCGCGCACCTGCTCGGTCTTGAAGCGGAGCTGTTCGGCGTAGGGAAGGTTCTGCCATTTGCATCCTCCGCAGACGCCGAAATGGGCGCAGAAGGGCTCGACCCGCAGCGGCGAGCGGTGCACGTAGCGTACGACCGTCCCCTCCATGAAGCGGCGGCGACGGTTGCGGATCTGCACGGCCTCGCGCTCGCGCGAGACATACGACTGCAACTCCATCCGCTGCCGGTCGAAGCCCGAGAAGGCGTTGTCCACCGAAACGTCCATCGTCCAGAGCAACTGCGTCGCCTGTTCGTTGAGCTACCTCCAGCACGCGGTCCGAAATCTCGGGCAGGTGCTCGGCGACGGCCACCATGCGGCGGAAATTGCGGTCGAGCGAATCGAGCTGCGCACCGATCCGGTCGCGCAGGCTGTCCTGCGCGAGCCGCATCTCGATCAGGTCCTTCGACCAGCCGACACTGTTCGAGAGCTGCTGCGTCTGGCCACTCACGCGGTCGTTCACGTCGGCCAGCACCTCGGCGATCGACCCCACGGCATAGGCCGGCTCGACACCGTTCTCCCGGAGGAACTCGAGCCACGCGAGGGTCGTGTTGTCGGCCCCGTCGCTCTCCGTGACGGGGTTGTCGCGCATGAATTCATCAACGAACCGCTCCATGAGCGCATACCGCTCCGCAGGGAGCAGCCGCCCGGCCAGCCATGCGGCCCGGCGGTCGAGCCGTGCGGCCGTCTCCCCGCGCGATGTCGCTCTGCGCTCCGAACAGCAGCGAGTCGGGGGTCGCGGCGAAGCCCGTCGTTCATGCGGCGGCAGAGAATCCAGAGGTCGGCCATCGCCACGTCGGGAATGCTCTGCATGGCGGCCGTCACTCCGGCGCGCGTGGCCCGTATCTTCCACCGCACGGCCGCCGTGCGGACCTCCAGACGGTCCGACGCCCCGATGATCGAGTCGGCGGCCCGCGCCACCTCGCCCGCCATGTCGTAGTAGAACCCGCGGGTCATCGTCCTTACGTTCATCTCCTCCTTCGAGAGGGGATCTCCCGTGGCCACCGCCACCTTCAGCAGCGAACAGCCCGTCGAGGCCGCCGCGAAAAGCGCGAGCGGCAGGCCCCATAGCATCCGTTTCACATTCATCGTCCGTTCCGTATTTTATCGCACCGCCCGCGGATGTAGCGCACGGCGGCGGGATGGCCCGCCTGGGGCATGTTGCCGTGGTCGTAGCCGTCGAATTCGAGCAGCCGGACGTCGGGATGGCCCGCGATGCGCAGCATCCGCCAAAAGTAAGCGTTCTCCTCGTAGCGGCCCAGCATCTCCAGGCTCCCTGTCTCCCGAGAGGAGCAGCATCGGCGGGGCGTCGGCCCGCACGTGGAAAAGCGGGGCCATGTCGTCCACGAGCGGCTGCCCGGCGGGCATCCCCAGTTCGGCGCGGCGCGTGAAGTGCGTGACCGCCTGCCCGCTGTAAGGAATCACGGCCGCCACGGCCCGGTCGGGATCGAGTCCCTGCGCCGCGAGCCAGCGCTTGTCCAGCCCGAGCATCGAGACGAGGTAACCGCCCGCGGAGTGCCCCGCCAGAAAGATCAGTTCCGGATCGCCGCCGTAGGAGGCGATATGCCGCACGACCCATGCCACGGCGGCCGCGGCGTCTTCGAGACAGCCGGCCACCGGGGTCTGCGGCGAGAGGCGGTACTCCACCCCCGCGACGGCGAACCCTCCGGCGAGCAGGCTCCTCCGGGAATCTCGCGGCGGCCGCCCGTCAGACCGCCGCCGTGAAACCAGACGACCGTCGGAAACCCCTCCGCTCCGGCGGGGCAGACCAGATCGAGCCGGCACATCGGATCGTCGCGGAGCGAATCCCCCGCCTCCCGGTAAGGCACGTCGCGCACCGTGCGGCACGCCTCCGGCTGCGCGACGCAGAAGAGCGGCAAAAGCAGGGCCGAAACCCAGCATCCCAGCAATCGTTTCATCCGTTACCTAATTATTATCGAAAACCTGCCGCACACGGCGTCGTCCGCATTCCGCGGCCGCACCCCCGGCCCGGCCGATACAAAGATACGAAATTAAATCCGGAGCGGTGCGGAAAACGGACGAACGAAAGCGGCGAAATCCCGTTTCAGGCCGCAAAATGTTCCGTTCGGCCCGGCGACCGGCGCGGAAAGGCTTCCGGACACGTTAATATCGGTTTACCAAAACCGAGGGGGGGGGCAATTTTCACGAGCCTGACAATCAGCCGTTTTACGACATACCCCATTTACTATTTCCCTTACTTTGGCCGTCACAGGCTTGAATAACTCCGCGAGTTGAGTTACTTTGTGTACCGAAAACTTCCCGGCGGAAAAACCATCCGGCGGAACCTGAAAAACCGATGAACCCGACTTATCCGACTTCGGAAAAACCGACTCCGAAATCCATGCGCCCGTATGCAGGCGGCAGACCTCCGGTTCCTGCCGCCGCGATGCGTTCCGCCCCTTTCCGTCCCCGCCCCGAAGGGCGCGTCCGCACGGGAGGGACGGCTTTCCGCGACAGGACGCCGGAGCGGCCGATCACGTGAAACGCCCGAACACCGACCATTCACTCAAACTTATCATTAACCTAATAACCCAAGTACATGAAAAATTTCTACCGCAAATGCCGCCTGCACGTGTGGCTCGCCTGTCTGACGGCAGGTCTGGGGCTGCTGTCGTGCTCCGACGACGAGGGGGGGGGGAAATTCGGGCTACCGGCCCGATCAGCCCATCGTACTCGAATCGTTCTACCCTAAAACCGGCTCGATAGCCACCCAGGTCATCATCGAGGGCCGGAACTTCGGCACCGACGCCAAAGCCCTCAACGTCTATTTCAACGAGAAACGGGCCGCCGTCATCTCCTCGACGGGAAACCGCATGCTCGTCCTCGCGCCCAAGCTCCCGGGCGAAGAGTGCGTCATCTCCGTCTCCATGGGCGAGAACGAGGGAGAACAAGGCGCAGTTCGACGAAATCTTCGAATACATCATCCAGACCAACGTCTCGACCGTCGCAGGCGGCGAGAAGGGAACCGACATGCCGGCGGGAACCTCGTCGCTGACCGGATCGTACTTCGCGCAGAAACCCGAATCGGGCATCGCCGTAGATGAGAACGACAACCTCTACGTGCGTTTCAAGACCGACGACGACGGAGGCACGCACCGCGTCTATATGATGAGCGAGGAGGCCAACAGCATCAAGGTCCTCAACGACTTCAGCATCCTGGTGACGGGCATTCTGCTGGGAACCGACCTCGCCACGGGCGACGTTTACTGGTATCACGCCAACATCGGCAACAAGGAATACGGCTATTTCGACCCCGCGGCCGACTACGCCAACACGAAGATGGGCGACATCAAGTGGGACCACGACCTGTTCTACACGGACGGCAACTTCGCTCCCGTATGGAACGCCATCCAGACCTTCACGATGAGCCCCGCCGACCACAAGTTCTACTTCTACACCAACGAGGGCGTGGTGGCCCGCTGGGACCCCGCCACCGGAGCCGGCGAGAACCTCACGCCGTCCAAGCGGTTCATCGACTCGCAGGGCGACATCAAGGGCGTCGTCTTCGACCCGAGGGACCCCAACATCGTCTATTTCTCCAACAAGGACCACCACTGCATCTACCGGCACGACATCGCCGCCGGAACCATCGAGGTATGGGCCGGCCGGAAAAACACGTCGGGCTATCTGGACGGACCGCTCGCCGAGGCGCAGTTCAACCAGCCCGGACAGATGGCCGTCGATCCCGAAGGGGAGGCCATCTACGTGACCGACACGGAGAACCACTGCATCCGCAAGATCACCCTGTCGAACGGGTACGTCTCGACCTTCGCCGGAACCCCCAAATCGTCGGGCTACCAGAACGGTCCCGCCGACATGGCCAAATTCAACAAGCCGATCGGGCTGGCGATCACCTCCGAGGGCAACCTCTACGTCGGCGACAGCGAGAACTACGCCATCCGCCGCATCGCCATCGAATAAGCAGGTCCCATTCAACAAACCCAAACAGACATGAAGCGATTTCTAACGATATGCGTCCTGCTGTTCGCCTTCGCGGTGCAGGCGGGCGCCCAGAACAAACAGCAGCCGGCGATCACGGTAAACGGTCAGGTCGTCGATTCGAACGACATGCCCATCGTCGGCGCCACGGTCTATATCAAGGACGAGCCCGGCACGGGCAACATCACCAATTCGGAGGGCCGTTTCACGCTCAAGGCCAAACTCTACAACACGCTGGTCGTATCGTTCGTGGGTTACGAGACCGTCGAACAGATACTCACCTCGGACGACGACGTGAAGATCACCCTCAAGGAGGGCAACGAACTCGAAGAGGTCGTCGTCGTGGGCATGGGCACGCAGCGCAAGGTCAGCGTGACGGGCGCCGTGGCCGTGGTGGACACCAAGGACCTCGAGCTGCCGGCGACGAACATCGTCAATACCCTCGGCGGCCGCGTCCCGGGCGTGATCTCCGTCCAGTCGAGCGGCGAGCCGGGCCGGAACATCTCCGAATTCTGGGTGCGCGGCATCGGCACGTTCGGCGCCAACAGCGGCGCACTCGTGCTCATCGACGGTCTGGAGGGCAACCTCAGCCAGATCGACCCGGCCGACGTGGAGAGCTTCTCGGTGCTCAAGGACGCCGCAGCGACGGCCGTCTATGGCAGCCGCGGCGCCAACGGCGTGGTGCTCGTGACCACCAAGCGGGGCAAGGAGGAACAACTCAAGATCACCTTCCGCTCGAACTACACCATCTCCGAGCTGCGCCGCCTGCCCAAGTACGTGAACGCCATACAGTATGCCGAAATGGCCAACGAGGCGGCCGCGGCCGACGGACTGAGCCCGATCTACGACAACACGCAGATGGACATCATCCGCTACGGACTGGACCCCGACCTCTATCCCGACATCGACTGGCAGGACGTGATCCTCAACCCCACGTCGTTCCAGCACACGCAGTACGTCAGCGCGCAGGGCGGCGGCAGCGTCGCACGCTACTTCGCCAGCCTGGGCATGTCGCAGGAGAGAACTCGGCCTACAAGACCCTCGACGACAGCAAATACAGCAAGGGCGTCGGCTACGACACCTATAACTTCCGCACCAACATCGACATCAACCTCACGAAAACGACGCAGGTCTATCTGGGCGCCACGGGCTTCATGTCGGTGAGCAAGCGCCCGAGCATGGGCAAGCCGTACAGCCGCGCCGAGTCGATCCAGACGCCCCTGACCAACTGGCTCTGGGACTCGCAGGCCAAGACCACGCCGCTGATGTACCCGCTGCGCTATTCGAGCGGCGAGCCTGCCCGCCTCGGGTTCGGACAGCGACATTCCGCCCCACGTGCTGCTCAACTACACGGGCAACACGGTGGAGAACCAGAGCCGCACGCTCTTCAACATCGGTGTCAAGCAGGATCTGAACATGATTACCGAGGGGCTGAGCGTACAGGCCACCGGCTCGTGGGATTCCCAGACGCTCTTCGGCGAAAGCCGCTACTCGATGCCGGCCCTCTACCTGGCCCGCGAGCGCAACCAGAACGGCGAGCTGATGCTCGCAGCAGGTCACCGAACAGTCGGTGCAGTACAACTCCGAGGCATGGAACTGGCGCAAGCTCTACTTCGACGCGAAGGTCAATTACGACCGCGCCTTCGGCGACCACCGCGTAGGCGGCCTGCTCTTCTACTATCTGGAAAGCACCACCGAATCGGGCGCCGACAGGCTCGATGAACGCCATCGCCAAGCGCTACCAAAGCCTTTCGGGCCGCTTCACCTACGGCTTCAAGGGACACCTACTTCCTCGACCTGAACTTCGGTCTGAACGGTTCGGAGAACTTCCAGAGCGGCAAGCAGTACGGATTCTTCCCGGCCGTGGCCGTGGGATGGGTACCCACGCAGTACGAGTTCATGAAGCGGATCAAGTGGATCGAGTTCATGAAGATCCGCGCCTCGTACGGTCTGGTGGGCAACGACCGCATCAGCAACCTGCGCTTCCCCTACCTGACGATCATCAAGGGAGACGACCGACACTACGCCGTGGGGCGGCTCGGGCGTACTGACCGAGGAGCGCGTGGGCGCCGACAACCTCATGTGGGAGAAGGCCAAGAAGCTCGACATCGGTCTGGACCTCCACCTTTTCGGCGGACAGTTCACCATGACCGTAGATTACTTCCGCGACCGCCGCGAAGGCATCTTCCAGCAGCGCGCGCAGATTCCCGACTACGTGGGCGTGATCACCATGCCCTACGGCAACGTCGGCGGCATGACCTCCTGGGGCGGCGACGGCAACTTCGAGTATTTCCAGCCCATCGGCAAGAACGCGCACTTCACCCTGCGAGGCAACTTCACCCTCTCGAAGAACAAGATCGACAACTGGGAGGAGGCCACGCAGCCCTATCCCTACCTGAGCAAGACCGGGTTCTCGAACGACGTGCAACGGGGATTCGTCGCGCTGGGTCTGTTCAAGGACCAGCAGGACGTGGACATGTCGCCCGAACAGTTCGGCACGGTGCGTCCCGGCGACATCAAGTACAAGGACGTGAACGGCGACGGCGTGATCACCGACGACGACCAGGTGCCCCTGTTCGCCTACTCCGGCGTCCCGCAGTTCATGTACGGCTTCGGCGCCGAGGTCCGCTACAAGAACTGGACGCTCAACGTGCTGTTCAAGGGCACGGGCAACAACTACTTCCTCTACGGCGGCAAGGACGGCTCGAAATTCGACGGCTACATCCCCTTCAACCAGGGTTACAAAGGGCAACGTGCTGACGCTGGCCTACGATCCGGCCAACCGCTGGACCTCGGCCGAATACTCGGGCAACAAGGCCACGGAGAACCCCCACGCGCGCTTCCCGCGCCTCTCCTACGGCAACAACGCCAACAACACCAAACCCTCGACCTTCTGGAAGGGCAACGCCCGCTACCTGCGCCTGCAGGAGCTGAGCCTGAACTACAACCTGCGCACGCCGGGACTGCGCAAGGCGCTCGGCCTGCAGTCGATCGACTTCCAGGTCATGTGCGAGAACCTCGCCGTATGGGACGGGTGGACATCTTCGATCCCGAGCAGGCCATGGACACGGGACACGCCTACCCCATCCCGCGCCGCTTCTCGCTGCAGATTTACCTGAACTTCTAATCCGGAACCTCTCCAACAACCATCGAACATGAAAAAGACATTCATCATATCCCTCGCCCTGGCCGGCAGCCTCGCCACTTCGTGCGACTTCCTGAACGTGGACGACTACTTCGAGGACACCTTCTCCGAAGAGAAAATCTTCGAGAGCCAGTACAATATCGAGCGCTACTTCAACGGCGCGGTGAACGAGCTGCCCAAGGAGGGCCGTATGTACTACTGGTGCAGCGAGCCGGGAGCCACCGGTTCGGACGAGGCCGTCAGTTGCGGAACCTTCTACAACGGCATCCTCGACGTCTCGTTCCCCGGCACGGAGCTGACCACCGACAAAATCTCCTACACGTCCACGGGCGGCTGGGACTGGGATTTCAACGTATGGCCCAAATGCTACAAGGTGATCCGCAAGATCAACACCATGCTGCCCCACATCGACGACGTGCCCGACATGAACGCCTTCGACAAGATGGAGTTCCGCGCCCGCTGCCGCTTCCTGCGCGCCTACGCCTACTACCGGATTCTCCAGAACCAGGGTCCCATGATCCTGGTGGGCGACCAGGTCTACGACACCAACGCCACGCCCGACTACTACCAGCGCGAGCGCAGCACCTACGACGAGTGCGTGGACTACATCTGCTCGGAGCTGGAGGCCGCGGCCGAGAACCTCGAGACCGAACAGCCGCTCGACCTCTTCGGAACCCCGACCAAAGGCGCCGCGCTGGCGCTGGTGGCGCGCCTCCGGTTGCAGGCCGCCAGCCCGCTCTTCAACGGCGGGACGGCCGCGCACCGCTACTTCGGCGACTTCAAGCGCAAGTCCGACGGCGTGCACTACGTCTCGCAGACCTACGACGAGCGCAAGTGGGCCGTGGCCGCTGCCGCCGCCAAGCGCGTCATGGACCTGGGCATCTACCGCCTGCATACGGTTCCGGCCGACGAGTACACCGTGCCCCTGCCCGCGAACGTCCCCTCGGCCGCCTTCCCGCAGGGTGCGGGCGGCATCGACCCCTTCCGCTCCTACTCGGAAATGTTCACCGGCGAGACGACCAACGTGACCAATCCCGAGCTGATCTGGGGCACGACGCAGAACGTCACCGACCAGCAGGACGTGGTCTTTCCCCTGAAACTGGGCGGCAACAGCTCGATCAGCATTCCGCAGCGCATCGTCGATGCCTACCGCATGGCCGACGGCCGCGACATCCACAACGCGAGCGCGGAGTATCCCTACGAGGACCGTCCCTACGACCAGACCTGCGTCACCACGGCCGACAAGCAGCTCTCGAAGAACTACCGCCTGCCCGGCGGCACGTACAAGGCCTATGACAACCGCGAGCCGCGTTTCTATGCGAGCATCGGCTTCTCGGGCGCCCTCTGGCAGATGGAATCGACCACCTCGGAGGAGATGCGCAACCAGATCGTCGAGTACTACAACGGCGCCAACGCCGGCAAGAATCAGGCGGGCGTGACGAACATCTACAACCTGACGGGCTACACCTGCCGCAAGTACGTCCACCCGCGCGACGCCCGCACGGGCAGCAACGCCCGCACGGTGACGAAGACCTTCCCGATCATCCGCTACGCCGAAATCCTGCTCTCCTACGCCGAGGCGCTGAACAACCTGACGACGACCCACGAGGTCAATGGCGAGAGACTATTCGCGCGACGAGAGCGCCATGGCCGAAGCCTTCAACCAGGTGCGCTACCGCGCCGGACTGCCCGGAGCCGAGGCGGCCGAGCTGGCGAATCCCGGGACCTTCAACGAGCTGATCCAGCGCGAGCGCATGGTCGAGTTCCTCCACGAGAACCGCCGCTACTACGACATCTGCCGGTGGGGCATCTTCGAGGAGCTGGAGCGCGAACCGCTGACGGGCCTGAACGTCGATGCCGAAAAGTGGGAGGGATTCTACTCGCCGACCATCATCTCGTACCGCACCATCCGCGAACGCACGTTCAAGTCCAAGTACATGTTCATGCCGCTGCACCGCGACGAGCCTGCGCAAAAGTGCCGAGCCTGGACCAGAACCCGGGCTGGGAGAAATAGTCAATTCCTAAAAACATCCGCAAATGAAAGCATTCAGCAAAATAACGCTCCTCGCCGCGGCGGCCGCCTTCCTGGCCTCGTGCGAAATGGAATACTACAAGGAGGAGCCTACCGCAAGCAAAGAAATCTTCATCGTCAGCGGCGAGAACAACATCCTCGGCCAGGAGTTCGAATACGGCGAGGAGGGCTGCGAAGGCAAGCTGGCCATCTACTCCAGCGGCACGACGAGCCTCGACGAGAATGTCACCGTGACCTTCGCCCTCGACCACGAGGCCATCGGCGAGTACAACAAGCGCAACTTCGACACCAAGTTCGAGGACTATGCGCTGGAGCTCCCCGAGGAGTACTACACGATCGACCCCATGAGCGTCGAGATGAAGGCCGGGACCAACTCCGAGCCTGCTGCCCGTCACCGTCCGGATCGACGAGCTGCTGCCCGACGAGACCTACTTCATCCCGCTGCGCATCGAGTCCGTCTCCTCCTGCATGGCCTCGACCACGAAGAACTACGTGCTCTTCGAGATCCTGCGCAAGAACGACTACGCCACCACCAAGAGCGACACCTACTACACCATGACGGGAACCACGCAGTCGTGCTGGGTCATCGACAACATCTTCGGCTCCGACTCCCGGCGTCAGGCGATCAACTCCTCGAAGCTGGTCACTCCCGTAGGCAAGCACTCGATCCGCATCCTCCCGGGCGCCACGGCGGAGACCGAGGCGCTCGACATCCGCAACAACAGCATCCGCATCACGGTCGATCCCGAGACGTGGGTGAACGTGCCGATCTACGTCGAGGGCGAACTCACGGACGAGACGGTGCCCATGCAGAAGGTCACGATAGAACCCTATCTCGACAGCCAGGACGCCATCTCCGTCAGCGCCTCGCCGACGGACGTGAGCGCCTACGACCCCGCGACGGGAACCTTCTACCTCTACTACCGCTACAAGTACGCCACCGAATCGGGCAACAACTGGCAGGAGGTGCGCGAAACGATGACCCGCACCGAATACTAAACCTTTATCGCACCGAACCATGAAAAAACATATCATCACCCTCTGCGCCGCCGGCCTGTGCGCAGGCTCGCTGGCCGCATGCAACGACTTCGACAACCCGGCGATCCCCTACGACGAGGCGCCCGAAGCGCCCGAGGCGCTGACGCCCCCGACGATCGACCCGTCGTGGAACCTCCAGCTGATGCCCGACGAAGGGGGTCAGGACCCGCATGTCTTCGTTTACAAGGACAAGCGCTACGACGCGCTGTTCACCCGCACGCTGGGGTGGAACGGCGGCGACGGCGTGCTCACTACGGCGCTGCCCGACGGCAACGTCTTCTGGTCCTTCAACGACAGTTTCTACGGCGTCGTGGACAGCGAAACCCGCGCCCGGGGCGCATGCAGCTTCCCGCGCAACAGCCTCATGATCCAGAAAGGCGCAACGATCGCCTCGGGGACCGAAACCGACGACGACCTGGTATGGCTGGCCGACTACGTGCAGACGACCGATCCTCGGCAGACCGCTACTACCAGGCCCGCACGCATATCCGCCACCCGAAAGCCTCGCTCTCCGACGAGGAGATCGAGAAAGGCGAGATCGACCAGGATTTCTGCTACTGGGCCGGCGACGCGGTCATCTACGACGATCCGGCGCGCGGAAAGATCCTGCAGATGCTCTGGACGGGCGTGGAACCCGGCGCACTGAAGAACATCGACGGCTGCCTGCGGGAGTATTCGCTCGACGGCGAGCCCGGCGACGACACCTACATGTCGGTACTCTCGACCGACTACGACTTCAAGGCCGACGGGCTGGGCTACGGCTCGACCATGTTCGAGGACACGAAGGAAGGGCACATCTATCTCTACACGACCAAGCAGGAGGGGCTCGTCTCGCGCGTGCTGGTGGCCCGCACCGAGACGCTCGACCTGGGCAGCCCGTGGAGCTACTACATCCGCGACCTGAGCGGCGACTACCAGTGGCAGAGCACCGTGCCGACCGACGAGGAGATGGAGCGTTCGTACATCACCGCCGAGTCGGGGTCGATGCCGTGGGTGTTCGAGAAGGACGGAACCTACTACATGTGCATGGAGGGCTTCCCCTTCGGCCGCGACATCTACATCTACCGCAGCGAAAAGCCTTACGGGCCCTTCACCGACCGCACGCTGCTCTTCACGCTGCCCGCCACACTCGACAAGCTGGGCAACCCCTATCCCCAGCGCTGGTACATGATCAACCTCCACCCGGCGCTCTCGCGGCAGGGCGAGCTGGTCTTCTCGACCAACAGCGATCCGAACAACTTCTGGGACAACTTCAACCGCGTGGGCAGCGCCGACTTCTACCGTCCGTTCTTCTTCCGCGTCTATAACTGGGAACACGTTTACGACACGGATACGGAGGACGACGGACAAACGCAACCCGACACGGAAACGGAAGGCGCAGAATAAAGGCAGGCCCCAACGTACGCCCCCGCCGGGCGGCCGGAACGCGGCTGCCCGGCCCGGAGGCGAAACGGACCGAAAACGACTCGAACCGATGAAGAGAATCCTTCCATACGCACTCCTGCTGCTCGGCCTCACCGCCGCCGATGCGTTCGCAACCGCACCGGCCGGCGAGGTTCCGGAAGCGGAACCGCGGGAGACCTCCCGGCGGCCGGAGCGGCGGGATACGCCCCGCCTCGAACGGCTCACGTGCGAGGGGCTGACCGACCCGCCGGCCATCGGCGTCGCCGCGCCCCGGCTGGGGTGGCAACTGCGTTCCGGCCGGCAGGGGCGACGCGCAGCGCAGCTACCGCATCGAGGTCGCCTCGGACAGCCTGCTGCTCGCCGCCGGGAAGGCCGACCTCTGGGATTCGGGCGAGGTGCGCTCCCCGCGCTCGGTGGCGGTTCCCTACGGGGCCGTCCGCTCGGGGCCCGCACGCAGTGCTGGTGGCGCGTCACGGTCCGCACCGAAAAGGGCGGCAGGCGCGTCGTCTCCCCGATCGCCCGCTTCGGCGTCGGCCTCACGGACCCGGCGGCCGTCGCCGGACGGTTCATCGGCCTCGAAGGCTCGGGAGCCACGGCCGTGCTGCTGCGCCGGAGGTTCGACCTCCCCGAAACGGGGGATGCGGCCCTGCTGCACGTCAATTCGCTGGGTTACCACGAAGTCTGGATCAACGGCCGCAAGGCGGGCGACGCCTGCCTCGCTCCGGCCCTCTCGCAGCTCGACAAACGCTCGCTGTGGGTGACCTACGACGCCGCGCCCTACCTGCGCGAAGGCGTGAACGAGGTGGTGATCTGGCTCGGACAGGGATGGTACAAACGCGGCACGTTCGGCCGCTGGCAGCCCGACGAGCCCTACACCGAACCGCTCGTGCGGGCGCAGATCGACACGCGGACCGACGGCACGTGGCAGACCGTCTGCCGCACGGACCTCTCCTGGCGCGCGGCGCTGAGCGGCTACCGCGACACGGGGTCGTGGAACGCCCTCGACTTCGGCGGCGAGGAGGTCGATGCGCGGCGCAACCCGCGCTCGATGGCTCCGGACGATCTGGCCGCGCTCGACTGGCGGCCGGTGATCGCACGCGACAAGCCCGGCCACCGCGCAACGCCCCAGACGGTCCAGCCCGACCGCGTGCAGGAGCGGCTGCTGCCGCACGAACTGCGCGAAACGGCCCCCGGCGTCTGGCGGCTCGACTTCGGACGGGTCGTCACCGGATGGCTGGAGGCCGATTTCGAAGAGCTGCTCCCCGGCGCGCGCGTCGAGATCGCGTACAGCGACGCGACGGAGCCCGACGGGAGCCTCGCCGACCAGCGGCAGCGCGACACCTACATCGCCTGCGGCGACCGCAACGGCGAACGCTTCACCAACAAGTTCAACCACCACGCCTTCCGCTACGCCGAGGTGCGCGGACTGACGCGGACGCCCCGCCGGGAGGATTTCCGGGCGCTGGCGATCCGCACCGACTACCGTCCGGAAGCGGAGTTCGCCTCGTCGGACGCCGACCTGAACGCCATCCACGACATGATCGCCCGCACGCTGGCGTGTCTGGCCTACAACGGCTACATGGTCGATTGCCCCCATCTCGAACGCGCGGGATACGGCGGCGACGGCAACTCCTCGACCGAGATCCTGCAAACCCTCTACGGCGTGGCCCCGCTCTACGCCAACTGGGTGCAGGCGTGGGACGACGCGATGCGTCCGGGAGGCAGCCTGCCGCACGTGGCCCCCAACGCCGGGGCGGGCGGAGGAGGCCCCTACTGGTGCGGTTTCCTGGTCATGGCCCCGTGGCAGACGTGGCTCAACTACGGCGACCCCCTCGCTCGTCGAGCGGCACTACCCCGCCATGCGGGAGTGGATCGGCTACGTCGAGCGGCACATGCGCGACGGCCTGCTGACCCGATGGCCCGACACCCCCTACCGGGACTGGTTCCTCGGCGACTGGCTCGCGCCGCGGGGCGTCGATACGGGCAACGAAGCCTCCGTATCGCTGGTGAACAACTGCTTCGTCAGCGACTGCTACGCCAGGATGGCGCAGATGGCCCGCCTGACGGGCCGCCCGGACGAGGCCGACGGCTTCGAAGCGCGGCGCGAGGCGCTCAACCGCACGATCCACGCCCGGTTCTACGACCCGGCGACGCAAACCTACGCCACCGGCTCGCAGCTCGACATGGTCTATCCGATGCTGGTGGGGGCCACCCCCGACTCGCTCCGCGGCGCCGTGCGCGAAAGGCTCTTCCGCCTGACGCGCGAGGCGATGCGCGACCACATCGGCGGCGGACTGGTCGGCGTGCCGCTCATCACGCGCTGGGCCATCGAGGAGCGCTGCCCGGAGTTCATCTACCGGATGCTCAAACAGCGCGACTATCCGGGCTATCTGCACATGATCGACCACGGCGCGACCACGACGTGGGAATACTGGAGCGGCGAGCGCAGCCGCGTGCACAACTGCTACAACGGCATCGGCACGTGGTTCTACCAGGCCCTCGGCGGGCTGCGCACGGACCCCGCGCACCCCGGCTACGAGCACGTGCGGATCGACCCGCAGATTCCCGCGGGCGTCACCTGGTGCCGGATCGCCAAGGAGACGCCCTACGGACGGATCGAGGTCGGCTGGCGGCTCGACGAGGGGCACGCTCCGCATCGACGTCGTGCTGCCCCCGGGCGTCACCGCCGCGGCCGCCGTGCCCGACGGAACGCGCGCGCTGCGCCACAACGGCCGCCGGGGCGACCCCGCACAGCCGCAACTGGAGCTGGAGAGCGGCCGCCACCGCCTGACATTCGCCCTCGACGCGGCCCCCGGGACGGAAACCCGTCTGCGGACGGCCCGAAGATACGACCCGCCCACCGAAAAACGAACCCTTAAAAACCGCTTTCGCCTATGACGCTCTGAAGACCCGGAACAAGCAACGCAACACCCCGGCCCCCGGGCAAGGGGGCACTACCAACCGAACATACCAAAAATCAATACGCTATGAAAAAATACGTCATCATGATCGCCGCCGCGCTCTCCGCATGTGCATTCTCCTCATGCGACGAAGAGACGACGCTCCCGCACATTCCGGTCGAAAAGCCGGAAGACAACACCCCGCCCTCGGGCGAAGACCCGGAGACCTACACCGTCACCTACCGGCTGGACAAGGTGCTGTTGTGCTCCCCCGACAATACGAACGGCCTGGACATTTCCGGCAAGTTGGACTACTTCTCCCCGCTGCGCATGACGCTCAACGTTTCGCCGCTGGGAACCACCGTCGTATTCGAAAACGACGAAGTGCCCTTCTCGCCCTTCACCGGACTGATACCCGAAGGGGGGGGGCCGATCGCCTGCGAGCTGGACTCCGACGTGACACCCAACGTGCTGCGCATCAAGGATTCGGACACCGTGCTGGCCACCTTCGAACAGGACGGATTCACCACCGAGTTCCGGTTGGACAGCCGCCTGCTGACCTACAAATACAAATTCAAGAGCCTCTAACACCTTCCGACCATGAAAAAGAATCACGAAACATAAGCTGCTTTTCGGCGCGCTCGCCGCGGCGCTGCCGCTGTTCGTCGTCTCCTGCCTCTACTTCGACAACATCAGCCAGCCCGAACGGGCCCTGCCCGGCTCCGAAATCGAAATCACGGCCCAACTGCGGGTCGAGCCGGGCACGAACGACAAGGGACGTCTGGTCTTCGCCATGCTCGTCCCGAAGGCGTGGAACGCCGCGGAGACCGCATCGCTCAGTGTGACCACGAAGGATTACAGCCAAAACAAGAACGGGGACCCCGAAGTCGTGAACGAACCGCTCGAACCGATGCCCGCCGGGGAAAAAGACCCCAAGACGGGCAAGCCGTGGAGCGAAGCCTTCATGCAGGTCATGGGGCTGGGCGACAACGCCGGCCTCCCGGAGCAGACGGAGATGGAGTGGGTCGTATGGCGCTCCTCGACCGCATTCGAAATCTGGGACAAGATCACCAACCCGGACAACACGGAGACCAAGTTCAATCCCGTGCACGCCGACGTGAACATCCGGCTGAAAACCGGCTCCGAACCGCTCACCTGCTACCTGGGGTACAGCTACGGATACGACAGCTACGGCCTCAGCGTCGATGAGAAGCGCCATGCGGACGCGCAGTTCAAGCCCCTCACGGTCTCCGACAGGGTGTTCTCCACGACCCCCTCGGTGTTCCGCTACGGCGACGTGTTCGGCATCACCTTCTCGCCCTCCGGAACCGCGCTGGAAGGTGCTCCGGAGATCTACCTCTGCGGCACGGCCGTCCACGACGGCGGACAAAGGACCGAAATCAAGACCGCCGGGGACAAGAACCGCATGACGCCCGTCGAGGGACGCTTCGAGAAGTTCTTCTGGCCGAAGGACCTCTTCGGGCTTCCGAACGACGCGGTGATCGAGGAGCTGCACTTCCACTTCATCAACGCCGACGGCAGCATCGCGGTCATGGACGACGAGAACGGCGGCGGGGAGTTCTTCGTCGAGCAGTCGGCCGAATAACGGCGCACGGGTCCGGCCGGATGCCCGGCCGCCCCGTCCGAAGCCCGCTCCGCATCGCGCGGGGCGGGCTTCGCCGCGCCATGCGGCGGCGAAAAAAGCGGAGGGCGGACGAAATCCGGCAAAAAACACTACCTTTGTGAAAAATACCGCGACACGCCATGAAAACAGCCTGCCTGCAATTCAATCCCATACAGGAGAACACCTATGTCGTCTGGGACGACACGAAGCAGTGCGTCGTCATCGACGCCGGGAACTCCTCGCCGCGCGAGGACGCCGCGCTGGACAACTTCATCGCCGGACACGGGCTCGAACCCGTCATGGCCATCAACACCCACGGCCATTTCGACCACACGCTGGGCGTCGGACACCTCAAGGAGCGCTACGGCATTCCCTTCGCCCTCTCGGGCAAGGACCGCTTCCTGCTGGACAACGCCTCGGCGAGCGGCTCGGTCTTCGGCGTGAAGGTGGGCGCGATGCCCCCGGCGGAGATCGACCTCGACGGCACGCCCGAAATCCGCTTCGGACGGACGACCCTCCGCGTGATCCCCACCCCGGGCCACACCCCGGGCCACGTGGCGTTCTACGAGCCGCAGGCGAAAGCGCTCTTCACGGGCGACACGCTCTTCCGCGAGTCGATCGGCCGCACGGACCTGCCGGGCGGCGACTATTCGTGGATCATGCGCTCGATCCTCGACTCGCTGCTTCCGCTGGGCGAAGAGGTGCACGTCTATCCCGGTCACGGTCCGGAGACGACCATCGGCCACGAAACGCTCTACAACCCCTTCATCGTCGAGGTGCTGAACGACGAGGTGAACTACAAAAACTGACGGTTTGAAAAAGACGCTCCACCGCATCCTCTACCGCACGCTCCCGCTCGAAGGCTACCTCCGGGCGGTGAGCCGCCTGTTCTTCCTCTGGCAGCGGCTCGGACTGGGCCGCCGCGCCCCCGAGACGGAGTACGTTTACCACCTGCCGCAGCTCGTGCGCGCGGGGGACACGTGCATCGACATCGGCGCCAATCTGGGTTACTACGCCCGGACGATCTCCCGCCTCGCAGGCCCCGCAGGCCGCGTCTATGCCGTGGAACCCGTAGCCCCGATCCGCAAGGTGCTGAGCCGCAACCTCCGCCGGTGCGGCAACACGGAGATCCTCCCCTTCGCGCTCGGGGCGGCCGCCGGTCCGGTCCGCATGGGCAACGACTCGGCACGCGAAAACGGCTACTTCGGCACGGGCCGGAATTTCGTGAACGAGGGCGGCGGACGGAGCGACGTGGAATTCACGGCCGAAATGCGCCGCGGCAGCGAGCTGTTCGCCCGCCTGCCGCGCCTGGACTTCATCAAGTGCGACATCGAGGGGTACGAGGCGGTGGTCATGGAGGAGATGCGGCCGCTGCTCGAACGCTTCCGCCCCACGGTGCTCATCGAGACGGGCGGCGAAAACCGGCCGCGGATCGTCCGCCTTTTCACCCGGCTGGGCTATGCGGGCTACACGCTCGACCGCGGCCGCGAGATTCCCCTGAGCCCCGGAAGCACGAAGGACATCATCTTCCGGCCCGGCGCGGAACGCCCCGAGGACCGGTAACGACAAACACGACCGACATGCACCAGTACGACCGGCTCCAGCGCATCCTGACGGGCAAACCGTTCCACTACACGGTAATGTTCTTCATCGTGGCCTCCATCGCGGCGGTCATCGGCAGTTCGTTCGAAACGATGCGCCCCTACCGCCACCTGCTCTTCGGGATCAATTACCTCGCATCGTTCGTCTTCCTGGTCGAATACGTGTTGCGCATCGTCGCGGCTCCGGCCCGCTACCCCGGCAGAAGCCCGTTCCGGGCGCGGGTCCGCTACCTCTTCTCGTTCTACGGCGCGGTGGACTTCGTGGCCGTGCTGCCCTTCCTGCTGGTCTATCTTTTCAAGGACACCCCCCTCGGTCCACATCATCACGCTGGCATACATCTTCATCGTCTTCAAGCTCATCCGCCACTCGCGCTCGTTCCGGTTCATCGGGGAGGTCCTTTCGGCCGTACGCGAGGAACTCGTCACGGCCTATACCGCCTGCGGCATCATGGTCTGCTTCTCGGCGATCCTCATGTACTACATCGAACGCAACGCCCAGCCCGAAGCGTTCGCCAATATCGGCGACGGCCTGTGGTGGTCCATCGTGGCATTCACCACGGTCGGCTACGGCGACATCTACCCGATCACCCCGCTGGGGAAACTTCTGAGCAGCCTCATCAGTCTGATCGGAATCGCCATGATCGCCATCCCGACCGGTATCATCAGCTCGTCGTTCATCAACCTGCTGCAACAGAAAAACAAGAAAGAGTAACACCCAAAACGTCCGACAACGATGCGAATAGACATCATATCCTCCGTTCCCGACCTGCTCGCCTCGCCGCTGAACGAATCCATCCTCAAGCGGGCGCAGGAGAAGGGGCTCGTCGAGATCGTCGTCCACAACCTGCACGACTACGCCCACGACCGCCGCAAGACCACCGACGACTACCCGTTCGGCGGCGAGGCGGGGATGGTGATGAAGTGCGAGCCGGTGTTCGAACTGGTCGAGAAGCTCCAGGGAGAACGCACCTACGACGAGATCATCTACACCTCGCCCGACGGCGTCCGCTACGACCAGCACGAAGCCAACCGCCTCTCGACGCTCGGGAACATCGTCATCCTCTGCGGCCATTACAAGGGCATCGACCACCGCATCCGCGAGCACCTCATAACGCGCGAGATCTCGATCGGCGACTACGTGCTGACCGGCGGCGAGCTGGCCGCCTGCATCATCGCCGACTCGGTGGTGCGGCTCATTCCCGGAGCCATCGGCGACGAGGCTTCGGCTCTGACCGACTCGTTCCAGGACAACCTGCTGGCGCCGCCCGTTTACACGCGGCCCGCCGAATTCCGCGGATGGAGGGTTCCCGACGTGCTGCTGTCGGGCGACTTCGCCCGGATCGCCCGCTGGCAGGACGAACAGGCGTGGGAGCGCACCGAACGGCTGCGGCCCGACCTGCTGGACGACGGAAACCGAAACGAGGTCCCCAAAACACCGGAAAGATGAAATACTACCTCATCGCCGGGGAGCCTTCGGGCGACCTGCACGGCGCAAACCTGATCGAAGGGCTGAAAAAGGCCGACCCCGCGGCGGAGTTCCGCTTCTGGGGCGGCGACCGCATGGCCGCGGCGGGCGGCGCGGAGAACCTGCGCAAGCACTACCGCGAAACCTCGTTCTTCGGCATCGTGCAGGTGCTGAAGAACCTCCGCACGATCCGCCGCCAGATGCGCGAATGCCAGGAGGACGTGGCGGCATGGCGGCCCGACGTGCTCGTCGCGGTGGACTACCCGGGATTCAACATGAAGATGGCCCGCTGGGCGAAGGAGCACGGCATCCGGGTCTTCTACTACATCGCCCCGAAGGTGTGGGCGTGGCGCGAGTGGCGCGTGAAGGCGATCCGCGAATACGTAGATCGCCTGTTCGTCATCTTCCCCTTCGAGCGGGACTACTTCCCCCGCCACGGCATCCGGCCCGTCTTCGAAGGCAACCCGCTCGTGGACGCCATCGAGGCGCGGCGACCGTCGCTGCCGTCGCCCGCGGAGTTCCGGCGGAAGCACGCGCTGGACGACCGTCCGATCGTCGCCCTCGTGGCCGGAAGCCGCCGGGGAGAAATCCGCGACAACCTGCCGCTCATGGTGCGGCTCGCCGGACGCTTTCCCGAATACCAGTTCGTCGTGACGGGCGTTCCGTGGCTCGAACGCGCGCTCTACGACCGCTACCTGGCCGGGAGCGGCATCCGCTGCGTCTGCGACCAGACCTACGAGACGATCGCCGCGGCCGAAGCGGCGGTGGTGACCTCCGGACGGCGACCCTCGAAACGGCCCTGCTCGGAACGCCCGAGGTGGTCGTCTATCGCACGCTCTGGTTCCAGGTCGCTTGCAACCCTACGTGCTGAAAGTCCCCTGGGTGTCGCTCGTGAACCTCAATCTCGGCCGTGAGGCCGTCGCCGAGATCATCCAGTCGGACCTCTCCATCGAACGCGCCGAGCGGGAGCTGCGGGCGATTCTGCCGGGCGGCTCCGGACGCGCGCGGATGCTCGCCGACCTGGCCGAACTGCGCGCCGTGATCGGCGGCCCGGGCGCCAGCGAACGCTTCGCCCGGCGGATGGTCGGGGGAACTGCGAGACGACACAAAACAATAACTGGCATGGAACTGTCACCCCACCTTCTAACCGGGACGCTCCTAATCGTCTGCGGCCTGCTGGCAAAACGGTTCCCGATGCTCATTTCGGGATACAATACCATGCCGGAGGAAAAACGGAAAAAACGTGGACATCGAAGGACTTTCGTCGTTCGTGCAGCGGCATCTGATGATAATCGGTTGTCTATGGATACTGCTCGCCACGACGCTCGCCTTGACGGACCAACAGGACGCCCTGCCGGTAATTCTGGTCATCTACCTGCCGGTTTACGTAATCTGGATGGTGGTCCGTGCCCAGCGTTACGACCACAACGAACGGAAACGATGAAGATCATCTGCATAGAGGGCAACTACCCGCCGCACGGCGGCAACGGAGCGGAACCCGGGGCGGAACCCGTCTGGTTTCTCAAACCCGATACGGCGATGCTGCGCAACAACGACCCGTTCTACATTCCCCGCTTCACGCGGGAGGTGCATGCCGCCTGCGGGCTGATCGTGCGCATCAGCCGCGTCGGACGGGCCGTCTCCGAACGGTTCGCGCACCGTTATTACGACGAAGTGGGGGTGGGCATCGACTTCACGGCCCGCGACCTGCAGCGGCAGGCCGCCGCCGAAGGGCTGCCGTGGGAGCGCGCGAAGGCGTTCGACCACTCGATAGCCCTCCCGCCGCGGTTCGTCCGGCTCGCGGAGGCGGGAGGCGACGTCGCACGGCTCCGCTTCGCTCTCGACGTGAACGGAGAGCGCCGCCAGACGGGCGACATGCGGGAGTTGCTCTTCCCGGTGGACCGGCTCATCGCCGCCGTGTCGCAGTACATGACACTGCGCATGGGCGACCTGCTCTTCACCGGAACCCCGGCGGGCGCAGGCCCCGTGCAGGCGGGCGACAACCTGCGCGCGACGCTCGAAAGATACGGAATGCTCGACTTCGACATCCGCTGACCGACGCCCGGCACGGAAAAGCCGGAACCCGAATACGGATACGAAAACACCCGAAAGGAAAAACGACACGAACATGCTGCTTCACGAACAACTCCGGAATTACCGCCTGCTGCTGGCCTCGCAGTCGCCGCGGCGGCGCGAACTGATGACCGGCTGCGGACTTCCCTACGAACTCGCCCCGAGGTTCGACTGCGCGGAGGTCTATCCCGCCGGCCTCGCGGCCGAGGAGGTTCCCCTCTACCTCTCGCGCCTCAAGAGCGAGGCCTATCCCGCGCCGCTCTCCGGACGGGACATTCTCCTGACGGCCGACACGGTCGTCGTGCTCGACGGCGAGGTGCTCGGAAAGCCCCGCGACCGGGAGGACGCCGCGGGGATGCTCCGCCGGCTGTCGGGACGCCGCCACACGGTCGTCTCCGGGCGTGACGCTCCGCACGGCCGGGAGGATGCACTCCTTCGAAGCGCGCACCTCGGTCTGGTTCCGCCCGCTCGCCGACGAGGAGATCGCCTACTACGTGGACGCCTTCCGCCCCTTCGACAAGGCGGGGTCGTACGGCATCCAGGAGTGGATCGGCTATGCCGCCATCGAGCGCATCGAAGGCTCTTTCTACAACGTCATGGGACTTCCCATCCAGAAAGTATATGTCGAACTAACCCGATTTCTCAACGAATGAAACGCACGCTGCTGACCCCTGTTCGCGGCCCTCGCTGTCCCTGCCTGCTCTGGCCGACGAGGGCATGTGGCTTCCGAGCCTCATCTCGGAGCGCATCGACGACATGCGCTCGAAAGGATTCCGCCTCACGGCCGAAGACATCTATTCGATCAACCAGGCCTCGATGAAGGACGCCGTAGTGCTCTTCGACGGCGGCTGCACGGGCGAGCTCGTCTCGCCCGAAGGGCTGCTGCTCACCAACCACCACTGCGGCTACGACGCCATCCAGCAACACTCGACCGTCGAGCACGACTACCTCAAGAACGGCTTCTGGGCCATGTCGCGGGCCGAAGAGCTGCCCAACGAAGGGCTCAACGTCCGCTTCCTCGTGCGCATGGAGGAGGTGACCGACCGTCTGAAGGCCGGGGAGACGGCCGAGGAGATCGTCCGCCGGGCCGAGGCCGAAGGCAAGGGTTTCAAGGCCTCGGTCGAGCAGATGTACTACGGCAACCAGCAGTTCCTGTTCGTTTACCGCCAGTTCGACGACGTGCGCCTGGTGGCCGCGCCGCCCTCGTCGATCGGCAAGTTCGGCGGCGACACCGACAACTGGATCTGGCCCCGCCACACGGGCGACTTCTCCGTCTTCCGGATCTACGCCTCGAAGGACAACGAACCGGCGGCCTACTCGCCCGACAACGTTCCCTACCGCCCCGGAAAGTTCTTCACCGTCTCGGCCGGAGGCGTCGGCGAGGGCGACTTCACGATGATCTACGGATTCCCGGGCAACACGCAGGAGTACATCCTCTCGGACGCCGTGCGCTACATCGCCGAGCGCTCCGACCCGGCGAAGATCGCCATCCGCACGGGCCGTCTCGACCTGATCCGCGAGGCCCAGCAGTCCGACCCCGAACTGCGCATCCACTACGCCGCCAAGCAGGCCACGATAGCCAATGCCTGGAAGAAGTGGCAGGGCGAGGCGCTGGGCATCGGCCGCCGCGGCACGGCGGAGACCAAGCGCGCCTACGAGGAGGCGTTCGAGGCCTGGGCGCAGGACAAACCCGCATACCGCGACGTCGTGAAGCGGCTCCGCGAGGAGTACGCACGCATCGCGGACCCCTATTTCGCCCGCGAGATCACCGCCGAAACGATCTACGCGCTGCCGGCGAAGTACACCGCCGAGGAGCGCGCCGAGGCGGTGTTCGCCAGACGCGAGGCCACCGAACGCGCGCAGTGGAAATACCTCTTCGGAGAGTACGCCCGCCGCTGTCCGGTGCAGTACCAGACGCCCGCGTTCCTGCGGGGCGTGGCCTCGGAAGGATCGCCCGAAGCCTACGCCGAACGGGTGTTCGACGGGGTGTGGAGCGGCCGCGACACCACGGCCGTCACGGCGCTGCGCGACGACTCCCGGCGGATGCTTTCGCACATCACGTGGCTGCTGGGGACCAAGTCGCTGCGCAACCTCGCGAGCAGCCGCCTCAACGAGCTCTACACCCCTCTACATCCGGGGTCTGCGCGAATGGGACCGCGAGCGCGCCTTCTATCCCGACGCCAACCTGACGCTGCGCGTGGCCTACGGCTCGGTGGCCGGATACCGGTACGCAGACGGAGAGTACCACAAACCGCTGACGACCCTCGACGGCATCATCGCCAAGGACAACCCCGAGATCTACGACTACGACATCCCGCAGGTGCGCGCGACCTCCACGCATCGAAGGACTACGGCCGCTGGGGCGTGGAGATCGGCGGCAGGAAAAACCGTGCCGGTCTGCTTCCTGGCGACGAACCACACCACCGGGGGCAACCCGGATCGCCCGTGCTGAACGCCCGCGGCGAACTGGTGGGCATCAACTTCGACCGCACGTGGCTCTCGACGATGAGCGACATCGCCTTCGATCCGGACATCTGCCGCAATATCGCCGTGGACATCCGCTACGTGCTCTTCGTGATCGACCGCGTGGGCGGCGCCGGTTACCTTCTCGACGAAATGAAAATCCGGAGGTAAAAAGGCGCGGAAGCGGAGGTCGTAAGCGAAAAATCGTTATCTTGCTCCCGGAACACCCGAAAACAGACCCCATGAAACAGATCCCATCCGCCGTACGGACCGCGATCCTGTTGCTGCCGCTGCTCCTGTCGGCGGCCTGCGGCAAAGAGGGCGCGGGCGACGACCCGGCGCCCGGCAGGACCGGCATAGCGAACGCCTCCTGGGAGGAGGTCGAACAAATCGCCGCGTCGGGAGCGCAGAAAGCGTACACCTTCACCTCCCCCGCCCTCTGGTCCGCCGAAAGCAGCGCTCCCGGGTGGTGCGAGGTGCTCACCGAATCGGGCCCCAAAGGAAACGCGACGCTCCGGATCGCCGTGGCGCCCAACACCGGCAGCACGGCCCGCTCGGCGACCGTGCGGATCACCTTGAAACTTCTTCCCGGCGAGTTTCAAGGTGATTCAGGGATCCCCGACCGACGGTCCTGCCGTCAATGCCCGGGCGGATGCGGCGCTCGCGCGCTACTACCTCTGGAACGAAGCCTACCGGAAGGCGGAACGCGACCTGTCGATCCCCTATGCCGGTCCATACGACAACTTCGTCCACCATACGCTGATGGGGATGAGCGCGAACACGCTCGACAGGAAGTACGACGAACGGAGCGGAGGCTACCGTCTCTACTCCTACCTGCTCCGCACCCCGGCCTCGGGTGCGAAGGCCCCTGCCGCACGGAGCGGCGTGAACCACGGCATCACGAAACCCGCGCCGACACCGGGCTACGGCATCGGCAGCTACACGCTCGTCTCGTTCACCGACCATGACGGCCGCCCGACGGGCGGTATCGGGCTGTGCCCGACGAGCATTCTGCCCGGGTCGCCGCTCGAGAGGGCGGGATTCCGGCGCGGCGACATCATCGCCGAAGTGGACGGAAAGACACCCACGGAAAGCACCTACGCCGCGATCTTCACAAGCCTGCTCTCCCCGGCGGACGGCGCGGAGGTCGAGCTTACGCGCAACGAAGCCGATGCACGCCCCGTACGGGTCGCCGCCGAGCGGCTGGACCCGACGCCGATCATCCGCGCCGAAGTGCTCGACGGAACGCAGGTGGGGTATATCGTTTACGAGAGCTTCGACGCGGCCTACGACGACGATCTGCTGGACGCCGTAAAGCGGCTCAGGGAAGAGGGGATCACCGACCTCGTGCTCGACCTGCGCAACAACGGCGGCGGACATGTGATTTCGTCGAACATGCTCTCCTCCTGCATCGGCGGCGCGGCGTGCCGGGACAAAGTCTTCCAGTTCTACCGCTACAACGAGGAGTGCATGGCCTCCTGGGAGCAGACCGCCGAGCTTTTCGGACAGAAATACGACCCGGCAGCGGAACGTTTCTACGAGAAATTCTACGACGGCGACTATTACGGCGTCGATCTGACGGACCGCACGCTCGGCCTCGGCCGCCTGTTCGTCCTCGCCACCGGCAGTACGGCCTCGGCGAGCGAGGCGCTCGTGAACGGCCTGCGGGGCATCGGATTCGAGGTCACGCTCATCGGCGAACGCACCAACGGCAAGAACGTCGGCATGAATGTCTTCGAATGGCGGGACCTGGAGGGATACGACTACGAATTCGCCCCCCATCACGTTTCAGGGATACAATGCCGAAATGCGGACGGTGGACCCGCAGGCATCGAACCCGACTTCGCGGTAAGCGAAACGGAGAGCGGCTGGTTCGAGGATTTCGGCCCCGGGGAACCGCTCCTGCGCAAGGCGCTCGAACTGATCGGGGCGGCCGTTCCCGCACCCGCCCCGACACGCTCCGCCGCAGTCGTCGGAGCCGTGCCGAGGCCCCGTCCGCAACGCCTCCGTCCATCCGTCGGGCATGATCGGCCCCCGCGGCATCGCCCCGGAGGAGACCGGGACGGAAAACGGGGAGAAGGCCGGGTGCGACAAAAAGCAGTATTAACAGCCCAAAAATTTGGCGAATAAAAATTTATGCCCTATATTTGCACACCGAATCCCGGAAACGGGAGGTCAGCCCAGGTGGTGAAATTGGTAGACACGCTACTTTGAGGGGGTAGTGAACAATTGCGTTCGTGCAAGTTCGAGTCTTGTCCTGGGCACTTAAAGGCGCTGAATATCAGCGCCTTTTCTTTTGTGTATGATGATTTGTATGATGAAATCCCGGAAATCCGGTCAGTCATCAGCCTCAGTCGACAGTTTGAAATAGCTGCTTCCAGCGAGAATCGAGGCATTTTCCTCCACGCCCACACGCAAATAACGCATCGTAGTCGTAATCTTGCTATGCCCTAATGCCTTCGAGATCGCTGCCAAAGGCACATCTTTCGCCTTGAGAAGATTTGTGGCGAAGGATCGACGGGCCGTATGCGTCGAGACCAGATTGTACTTTTCCGTGCAGCGTGTCCGAGCTGTACCTCCCCGATACTCCCGTATTGCCACTTTTTCGTCGATTCCTGCCATTTTCGCCAGCCGCTTGATATATGTATTCATCTTCTGATCTGAAATCGTTTTATTCAAATCAAAACCGCAATCGAGAATTTCCCGGATAACCGGATGAACCGGAACTGCGATCGGGGTATCGGTCTTCCGCGTGCGCAGTATAATCAGGCCATCGACAATATTCATTTCTCCGAGCCGGCTGAAGTCGGAAACGCGCAGCCCCGAGAAAGCACCGATCAGAAAACGGTTCCGGACCAACTCACACGTTGCGATACGCCGCTGGATCTCCCGGTCCGTGCAGAGTTCCGGCCACTCCTCCAATATCCGGTCTTTCGTAAATTGCAAATGATGCAATCGAAGCAACTCTTCTACTGTCAGGAAGATCGGATCGCTGTCTTTGGTTACCGTAATGAATCCCTTGTGTGCCGTACCGTTCAGATTATGCAAGTTATCGACATCCCGAGCCTCCCGGTACACCTGTTTGATAACCTTAATGAGACTTCCGAAATAATTGTCCGAATACCCCTTGTCATACACCCATATCCGAAACTTATTGTAAAACGCAATATCTATATCCGAGAACTGCAACCGATAACGACTTTGACGCTCAAATGCCTGTAATTTACCCAAAACCGTACGATAATGATTCATGGTTATCTTCGCACGGACCTGCTCATAGCGAGCGATGTAGAGTTGCAAATAATCCGTAAAATAAACGACAGATTTCCTATCGACATCCGACGCCGGCCTCTGCATCGGAAAAACTCCGGTCTCGGAATAGAAGATTCGATCGACCTCTGCGAAAACATCCTGCGAGGGCGGAGCCTGATGAAATTGTTTGAATTTCGACAAAAAGCTCTGGATGCTGCACTATACCACTGATCCAGTACATCGTTGGTACGGTTCGCAGCACAATTCTCACGACATACCCGCACCCGCTGCTTTTGAGGATTCCAAAATTTTACCAGCGTAGACTCTTTTGTCGTTCGCCGATATTGTTTGCCTCGGAAAGAAATCGAAATATAAATCGCAGACCTCTCTCGCCGAGGGGTTACCAAATAAAAACTGATCATACGTTTGATATTGCGTCTTGGTAGGATTCTGCGGTCGAATATTGAATCCCACAACAATATCAAACCGAATCCTACTTGTTAAAATCTTTATTATCAGGATATTTTTCGTCGATCGGAAGGGGGGGGGTAAAATTCAGGTCTCTCATATCTTTTGGAAAATGGGTATTGATAAACTGCTGTTGTTCAAGCAAAGGCTCTCTCGCCTGCGTATGGATAATTTCGGTTAATTCGTGAACCTGCGACGATATTGTAGAACTCATCAACAGGCTCCAACCTTCCTGCTTTAAACATTTGCCCTTTGCCTGTAATCAGCCATAGAGCATCTACATTCTCAAATGAGCACAAGATCTTCTCTAAAAAGAGCAGCCCCAGGTTTACCGGAACGCTGTCCTACAATGTTTTCAATAACAGTCGGAGAGACTCCCTATGCGGGTTGCAAACGCCCGCTTATTTCCATTAGTAAGAATATCAATAAGTTGCCTTATTCTTTCTTGTATCATATCCTCTTTTGAGATTATTTTATACTCATTTTATTTGCATATAAACTCTTTTGAGCATATATTTGCATCGTAGTACGTTTGCACGATTCATTCGTACTACAAAAAAATTAGGTAAAGGTAAACAAAAAACTACTGAGGACCAAAATCATGGGCGCGAAAAACTACATTCAGCACTGCACCGACCAGTTGGCGAAACATTCTGCTAAAAATGCAAGTTGGAGAAATGCACAGTTTCTACAACATCGACAACACAGCAGCACGGGGAAGGCAAGCGATCAAACGCTACTATGCAAAAGCCCAAGAAGGTAAGAATCCGCCTAAAAAATTCGTGACCTCTACCGACGAATCATCGCATACATTCACCATAACCAGAATGGAGTAACCATGCAGGCCATGAATCCCAATACGGATATAGACGCCCTCAAAATCTCGGCATACGTGAGACAACTGGAGCTGGATAATCAACATCTGACACAACAGGTACAAATGCTCAAGGAACAGATCATAGACATCCGGAAATTCGAATCTACAACCATGACAGTAGAAGCACTTGCACGGATGCACAACGTAGATCCCCGGACCGTCAGACAATACATCCACGAAGGATTCATTCCGACACACCCGGACAGTACAGACCGGAAGATTCTGATTCGCTCAGCCGATGCGATCCGACTCGACTTCAGAGCCTTTCGAAGAAATCTATACGACTTAAAACACAATTAAACAAACAGGGGGATAGGGAGTGATCGCACTTTTCCAATCCCACAGGTGCAGGAGTTCCCGATTCCCCCTTCTTAACGGACAGGATACAACTGATATGGCAGGCAATAAACCCCTTACCCGCGAAGAGTTCCGGGAATACCGCAAAGAACGGGACCGGATCTACAAAGCCGTAGAGACAGCCAAAAAGAACTGTCAAAGTCATGTATAAAAGTCTATGTCCGACATGCGAGTACAATGCCACGCATGGCAAACCGATCGTCTACGACTGCCCCCATTGCCGCGTCCGGTATTGGAATAATTGCAGCCCCCGGCAGGTACGCAGCGGGCAGATCCTGACCGCGCTGCAAAAAAAGCATTACGGAAACATCGAATGGGTTAAAGCCTACAATCCCGACGGACTGTTTTCTACCAATGGAAACGCCATGAAAGTAACTACACGCAGGATTTCGACGGACGCTGGGTCCCCAAGAACAGATAAATCGTGACGAACAAAATCCATACGGGAGACGCATACTATATCGTCAGCGAAGACAGCTCGATGAACGAAACCGAGCTGCTTCAGTTGGCGGAATATATCCGAAATTCGGCAAAAAATCACACAGCCGAATTTCCTGATCGACATGCGGTACGATTACCAGTTCGTTCAGTTGCAGGCCCTCCATAAAATCACGGAACAACTGCAACCGATCATCAAGAACAATCTGAACGGGCAAACTTCACTATCCATTCCGCTCTCCAACCATAGCGGCAACGAAGTCGAAATCGTTATTCCGCTGCAAGAATTCGGCTGGGCCAAACAACATTACGATCGGCTGCGCAAAGCACTCCACGGACTCGCAACGATCCACGTCTGCTATCCCAAATGGTCGGCCAAGATCGGCAAGACTCTCTACGGGGAAGGGCCTCTCTGTACGTATGTCGCCATTCACAGGGACGACCGGGACAAACGCCGTGAACTGGTGCATTTCTTTTTCTCGCAGGACACAGCAAAATATCTGGTCAGCCCGCAGTTCGGATTTACCAAGCTGCTCAAGCAGACCCTGCAAAACTCCAAAAAATGTCTATACGACCAAGATTTACATGTATATCTGCCGGGTTGCCGACCAGGGCAAATGGGTCATCAGCTACAAAAACTGCGCGAAATACTGTGCGTCGGGAAGAAATTTTCCCGCTATTACGACTTCCGCAACCGGATACTCAAAGCAGCAAAACAGGAGTTACGGCGCAACTCGAACCATTGGTTCGACCTGGTAGAATGTTTCGCCACCAATGACGTATCCTCGCCCCGACTGCTCATCTTCAATATTTACTCGACCGAAGACACGCACAACGATTTCGCACAGCTAAACCAATACCGGACCAAGATATTCGAGACCATGACCGAGACCTTCAAGATCAAGAAGGCCGCAGCACAAAACGTCGTCCGGCAGATCAATGCCCGGAACTTCAAATATATCTGGGAAAAACACAACATGTTGATCGCTTATATGTCCGATGAAAGCGAAAATATCCAGGACATAAAGTCATACTACATCGGGTCCATGCAACAAATTATTCAGACCGAGAAATACAGCCAGCCGGCGCTGCAACAGACACTATTCTAAAATCCCTTCAAATACCTCTTGCTATGAAAACAATTTCCATTCTCAATCTCAAGGGCGGAGTCGGGAAAACGACGACCGCAATCAACCTGGCCGAATATATCGCCACGGTTGAAAAGAAACGGGTATTGCTCGTCGATGCAGACCCACAGGCAAATCTCACACGTTTCTATCAAACCGAAGTTCCCAAACAAGACAATTTTTTCGGAATCTTCGCCATGCGGGACAAGGTCCGGCCGACCATCATCAAAAAGAACCTGCATATTATCCCCTCCAATGCCCGGTCTTCCAAGATCAATTCTCTGATCGAGGGAGAACAAAACTCTCTTTACATCCTGACAGACATCCTCCATAATCGGGATTATACAGACATATACGACTACTGCATCATTGACTGTCCACCCAGTCTGGGACAAACCGTCGTCAATGCCGTCGTCGCCTCCGATCATGTAATCATCCCGGTTACGGCCGGAGAATTTGCATCCCAGGGTCTCGAATCCGTAATATCGGCGATCACCGTAATTCAACGCGAATACAATCCCGACGTGTCGATTTTAGGTGTTCTTCCCACATTGTTCAGTGCTGGTAGAATCGCATCCCAAAATTTAATGACTTATTTGAGCAACCTCAATTTGCGGACCTTCAACTCCAAGATACGCTACTGTGAAAGTTTCCGGCGCGCAGAACTCGCGCATCAGAGTGTCTATGTCTTCGACAAACGAAGCAATGCAGCCCTCGACATGACGACATTTTCAGAAGAGGTATTACAGAAAATAAAACAGCGGAATCATGGCCAGCGAACTCGATAGTCTGATTACCGACATGGGGCAAGGCTCCAGACGTCGCGGTGTAAAAAGGGGCGTAAAAAGATCAGGACGACCGTCCGCAGATCCACTATTGAGTTCACCGCAGAAATGGACTCCATTATCAAACAGCATCTATTCAAACACCATAAGGCGTATGTCTGGGAAGCCTGTTTACGACGGATTAAAATGCCTGGCCGAAAACGAAGGATATAAAGTATGACAAATAAGGAATATAAGGAATGCCGCCAGGCCCTCGATCGGCTGCTTGCCGCACTGGACAAGGAGCACCTCGAAGACCGGGAATTCGTAAACGAAGAACTCGTAGAGATTGATTACACCTGGCATAAACGTCTGGGCGTGATCTGCGGGTGTTTTATCGACACCTTCGACGGTTCCATCCAATACAAGTACCATCCGTTGCGCAAGAGCGGCCTGCCTTCCAAAAACACGTGCCACACGTACCGGGGCTGTAAAATTTCGAGAGTATGACCTTTCTGGTTCTATGTACCGCGACAGTCTGCGGTCTTGCATCGCCGACGGGTCTCGACCGGTTGCTGAACATGGCGGAGGATTACCGGCAGGTTGAAAAAAACGCTTCTGCTGCTCAAGCTGCCGAACAGGGTGATCGAGCATGTACCCTGTATCCCGCCGCTCCGCGCCGAAGACTTCCAGACGCCTCCGGATCAGTTCCGCCTACGGCATGCGGCTCCATCCGCTGCTGAACGAATACAAGCACCATGCAGGCGTGGATCTTCCCGGTAACCCGGGCGAACGGGTGTATGCTACGGCCGACGGCACGGTTGCGAAGGTCGGCCGTACCGCAACGCTCGGAAAGTTCATCCGGCTGCATCATGATTACGGATTCACGACCCTTTACGGCCATTTGAGTTCGACCGACGTGACGGAGAGCGACAGCGTTCACATCGGCCAGGCTATCGGACGTGTCGGCAGCACGGGCCGCAGCACGGGACCGCACCTGCATTACGGGATCTCCAAGAACGGTATCGAGCAAGACCCGCTCCCTTATTGCTACCTGTACCTCCGATGGCAGAACATGTTGCATCGTGAAGGGAAGAGACTCATCGGGCCCCGGGATTCCGGCCCAACGAATTAGCGATTTAATCATGCGTACAATGAAACATATTCTTCTATCCGTCGCCGCGCTTCTCATTTCAGCGGCAGCACATGCTCAGTTCTCGTCCGTATCGACGAACCTGGCAGGTTGGGCCGTCGGAAATCTCAACGCCGCCATGGACTTCAGCCTCGACAAACGGAATACGATCAACATTCCGGTATCGGGCAATCCGTTTTCATTCGGCGAAACCCGCTGGCAGCACATCGCGGTCCAACCCGGCTGGCGGCATTGGCTCGTCGAGCGTTACATCGGGCACTTCATCTCTCCGTCCCTGTTCTATGCCAACTACAGGCTGGGATACGACCGCCGGACTTACGAAGGCAACGCCTATGGAGCCGGATTCTCCTGGGGGTATTCGATTCTGCTGAACACCCGGTGGAACTTTCTCGTGGAGGTCGGAGCCGGCATCATCTATACGCCTTACGACGAGAAGCTGCTCCGGAAATATGTCGGGGAATTCGACGACGAGTTCACCTGGCACCACCGGCGTGTTCTGTTCCTTCCGACGAAGATCAACTTCTCATTCTCCTATCTGTTCTGACCGCTGCAAACGACCATGAGGACCTTTTATAAAATCACCGTTTACCTGCTGCTGTGCGGCGTGATCGTCTCCTGCTCGATGACACACCGCCTGCAACGCCGAATGCCTACGGCCGACATCCGCCTGCCCAAGAGCGGGCCGGTCGAAACCCCGGATGTCGAAGACGTCGAACGGGCCGTCGAAAGCGCCCGGCGCATTTCCCTCGGCCCGGGCAGGGACAGCGTATATCTGGCCGAGGCCGAACGCGACTCCACGGGAGAAGTGACCATGAAGGGAGGGACCATCGGGACCGTCTATGTCACCGCGCGGTCGAAAACCGTCGCCGAGCGCAACGGCGAAATATCCATCGACTTCATCGTGTCGATACCCTCCGAGCTCCAGAACAGGAATTGGGGTCTCCGGCTCACCCCCATTATCGAGAACAACGACACGACCGAGGCTTTGCAACCGCTCTCGATACGGGGTGAGCAACTTTTTCTCCGAAGTGCAGAAGCGGCAGTACTGGCAGATGAACCGCTACCTGAACCGCATACTCGAAGATACGACGGAATTGAGCTCCGCGACCGTCCTGGCAGCCAAATACTACGAGGCCCGCAACCGGTACGCCGCCCGAGGCGAACAACGGAAGGCAGACAAACTCGAACGAATCTACGAACAGACCGTCCCGTTCCCCTATCTGACCGATCCGCGGCTCGACTCCGTACTGATCCGCAAAGGAGAGATCCGCTACTATTACACGCAGAAATACCGCCCGACGAAGAACACCCGCCGTCTGAAGCTCTTTTTCCGCGGACAGGTCTCGGCCATCGACCGCAGCGTGTACGACTTCCGCAACACTGACACGCTGACCTATTCCGTAACGTCGATGCTCTCGCTCATCGACCCCGAACCGCGGTACATGATCCGTGTCATCGACAAATATGTCGAGGTCCGCGACCGCAACTACATCACATTCCCCGTCGGCCGGGCCAATGTGATCGACACGCTGGGGCAGAACAGCGAACAGCTGGCCCGGATCGAGCGGCTGATGGACACGCTCATCAACCAGTACGAGTTCTTCGTGGACTCGATCACGATCATCGCCTCGTCGTCTCCCGAAGGCCCGATGGCGACCAACGACCGGATCGCCGCAGCCAGGGCCCGGGCGATAAAGCAGCGCCTGGTAAAGAAGTTCGGCCGGGACATCGACACGCTGATCCGCACCCGCTCCATCGGCGAAGACTGGGGGTTCCTCAAACGGCTCATACGGCACAACAGCGACGTACCCCACTGGGAGGAGATCACGCAAATGATCGACCGGAGCAGGGACCTCGATGCCACGGAGCCGCTCATACGCCGCAAATACCCCCGGGATTACGCTTTCATGAGGACCGAGCTCTATCCGTTCCTGCGCGCCGTAGACTTCAGATACAACCTCCGCAGGGTCGATATGGTCAAGGATACGGTCCGGCTCACCGTGCTCGATACGACCTACATGCGCGGAGTACAGCAGGCTCCGCGACCGTGACTATGCGGGCGCGCTGCGCACGCTCTACGACTACAAATGCCAGAATCTCGCGATCGTCATGGTATCCCTGGGATATGACGAGGCAGCGCTCGAAATCCTCCGGCAGCTTCCGCCCGCCGAGAAGAATCCGCGCACGGACTACCTCACGGCCATCGTACTCTCGCGGCTCGACAGACCCCGCGAAGGGCTCGAATACTACCTCAAGGCCATCAAGGCCGAACCGGTACTGAAATTCCGGGGAAACCTCGACCCCGAAATTCAGATTCTCTACAAGCAGAACAACGTAAAATCGACGGCTTATGATTGACCTGACGATCCGGATACTTCCCGCCACGCTGCTTACCGCACTGATTGCTGCAATCAGCCGGACCCTGGCGAAAAAAGATTATCGGATGGTTTGACCGACTAACGAACAAATAGGATTAGTAGTATGAAATACATCTGTCACCTGCTACCGGCAATATTCCTGGCTACCGTCCCCGGTTGTGAGATCCATGACGAGCAGACCGTCTCCGTAAAACACAAGGCTGCCGTATATCTGAAGTACCACTACGACAACGGGGAAACCGCCACGCTGCGCGACATCCGCTCGATGCGCCTGTTCATCTACGACAACGAGGGCCGGCTGTACCGCGACACGCTGCTTCCGCTGCATACGGTGCTGGGCGACGGGCCTGTCATGCAGACCTACCTCTCCCGGGGAAAATACACCTTCGTGAGCTGGGCCAACATCAGCGACTCCACCGTCGTCCGGCAGCCTGACCTGAACCGCGCATCGCTCGGGCTCCACACGTCCGGCGCGGACAACCTGCTTTACGGGCGGTTCCGAAACGCCGGTCGTCAAGGGGAGATTCGCCCGCTTCGACATCGACCTGTTCAAGTCCGTGTTCAAGATCAACGTCCTCATAACGGGACTGGAGAAGACGCCGCATCCGGAAAACCATTATTTCGGGATCTACAACCGGGAAGCGCTGGACTTCTTCGACAGGCCCTCCGAGACCTGAAGCGCTACCGCCCCGAACTCACCTACGACAGGGGGACGCCTCTCGGGATCGTTCTACACGCCCTATTTCACCGGCGACGACGATTTCACGATTGAGTCTACTGCGATCATCCGGAGTCGCAGTACACCAGGCTTTGCGAGACGACGATCCGGAACTTCGCAGACATCGTGGACGAAGCCATCGGGCACGACGTGGAAATAAACGTCGAAATAGCGGTCCGGGATACCGGCGTGTCGATCACCGTGTCCGACTGGGACGGCGTGATCGTTCAGGACGAGCAGCTCGGGCATTAAACCATCTTATAAATCAACCATTTTAACACAATTCCATCTATGAAAAAACTCGTTTGTTTTGCCGCACTCTTTGCGGCTGCAGCCGGCACTTCCTGCGAGAAGCAGGCCGCAGAACAGAATCCCAATCCCGGGAACAATCCGGGCGAAGGACAACGGATCACCCTCTCCTTCGAAAGCGCAAGGCCGGCTCCCGACGCCGACACCCGGGCATTCGGAGAAGGGACGACCGAAGCATGGGAAAAGGCCGTGAACTCGGCGACGGTATTCGTCTTCGACGCGGAAGGAGCGGTAAAGTTCCGCCGCGACCTCTCCACGACGGAGATAGCCAACGCTCCGACGACACCCGTATCGCTGATCGTTCCCGACATCCGGGTCGGTGAATCCTGCGATTTCGTTGTCGTGGCAAACCGCACCGTGCCGCAAAGCGTCACGTCGATGGACCTGCTGCTGGCAGAAACCGATACGGATGCCGCCGCCTACAACGGCACGTTCGCAAACGTCACGTCGAAGGCGATGCGCGCCGGAGGCTTCGTCATGACAGGACAGGCCCGGCAAAAGATCATCGAAGGGACTACGAAGGTAGCGGTCACCCTGCGCCGCACCGTGGCGAAGGTAGAAGTGTCGATGGCCGCATCCGAGGCATTCAAAAGCAAATACGGCAATGCGACGATCACCGTCAACAGGATCTCGCTCTCCCGAGGCGCTTCGGCAACATACCTCATGGACCGTTCGGCAACGGGGTATGCTGCCGCGGGCAGTACATTCTCGTCCGAACAGGCATCCTCCGCAGGGCACAATCTCTTCTACATTTTCGAGAAGGCGGCAGCCGGCGAGGGCAGCCGTGTCCTGCTGACCGTAGAGACGACCTATGACATCGACGGATCGGCATCGACGACGGCCGACCAGGTTCCCGTAACCTACGAAGTGGAGCTCACGGGGGCCGGAGGCGGCAAGATCCTCCGAAACGGTGCTTATCATGTCAAAGGGATCCATCGACGGACTTACCGGGCAGGATCTGACGCTGACCGTATCCGTCGCCCCGTGGGAAACGCTCCAGACACAGGAGGTGAACCTCGGGCAGTAACCCCGTACACGCCTCCCGGACGTGACCGGAGGCCATTTGCCGCCGCAGCCCGACGCAGAGCGGTGCTTCCGTGGACTGGATCGGTTATGAACGAAAGTCTCCCGGAAGAGACCCCGGAGGTTCGAAGCCTCCCGGCGGCACGACGCAACAATGAATATAAGACGACCATGAAACAGTGCTACGCTATTTTATTCCTCGCCGCAGCCGCATGCAGCGACCCTGCAACCCCGGATGTCCCGGAGACGTCGATACGGGTGGAAACCGACTGCGAAGACCGGACCTATGAGTTGGGGGAGAGTGCCGCAGTGACACTGACCGTGACCGAAAGCCATGCTTCCGGCAACTACTTCGACCTGGAAATGAATTGCCGGGGAGCGGCAGTCTCCGGTACGATCGAAGGCGAGCCGCTGGTATGGGATGAACCCAGGTCTGTATTTTACGGAATCGCGAATGCGGCCTCCTCGTCGAAAGTCCTGCATCTGACACTGACCCCGCAGGCCGGGCCGTCGGCCCGACAGGACATGGAGGTCAAGGTCCGGATCACGGCGGCCGACGGATCCGAAACCGAGGCCGCCATACCTTTGCGAAGTGTAAATTCCGCAGAAATAACGGCCGCGGCCCGGTACTCCTCCCAAGAGCCTATCGAGGCGGATGAACAGTTGGAAATCGCCCTGACGGCACACAAAGAAAAACTACGGCGGAGACTTCGACGTGACGCCCGAAATTACCCGGGGACAGGGATTCTTCATCATCGACGGAAAAAACTGCCCGGCAGGCAAGACTTTTCCCATCCCGGCGAATGAAGAGTTCGAGTTCCAATATCAGCCTTTGGGGACGGGATGGCACGAAATACGTTTCCTCATAACGGATCATGTCTGCTCGGCCGAGGCGTCGGTGCTGAATATCCGGGTACAGGATCATGCCGGAACGCTCACCCCGGAAAACGGGGTTTACATATACAGCCGCTCGGTCTACTATACGAGCAGCGCATGGCAGCCCGAATGGGAAGGGCAGGCCGAAGGAGTGGCCGTCGTGTCGGACCGGTGTCGTTTCCTGATCGCTCCGAAACCCGTATCCGGAACGTGGAACGGCGGATACTTCACCGACGTGCCCGGGCTTACCGTCCTGGAGAACTGGAGGGATGCGCGGCTCGATTTCGACGGCCGCAAGAACACGGCCGCACTGATTCGGTCGCTCGGCACGGGGGTCATGCACAAGGTGGAAATCGCGCAGAGGTGCTATGACTACGACCCCGAACATCCCGGAAAATGGTATCAGCCGGCGGCCGGACAAATATATCTCGTCCTTCAGAACATGGAGGAGATTCAGCGATGCCTGGAACTCATCGGAGGCCGCCCTCTGCGGGAAAACGAGTACGTCATCGCTTCCACGGCGGCCGGAGAGAGCGCGAGGTATGGGCCATCACCAGGAAAAACTTCCAGAACGCTGCTATTCTTCATCAGCGAATCGGACAAGCAGTCATATCCGGTCCGCGACCTGTAAACCAAACATCATAACATCATCCATGAAACGGCATTTGCATTCTTCAGGCGGAATACTCGCTGTCACCGCCCTGCTTCTCATCGGCGGCTGCGGGAAAAAGACCTTTCAGAGTTCCGAACCGGCCCCGACGCTCGAGATTACGGCCCTGCAGGACTCTATGCGATCGACCGGGCCGCCTATCTCCAGATCGACGTCGCCCAGCAGGGATACGAAGGGGGCTACCTGCTGTCCGCAGTCCTCCAGGAAGGAGGATGTTCGCTCTCCATGCAGGGCAGCGAGGTCCCGACTTCCGGAGAGTGGATCCCACTGGCCGGCGCCTCCGAGATCCTGACGCTGGTCCCGACCCTGGCCGGACCGCTGCGCATATCTTTCGAGGTGAAGGCCGAGGGCGGAGAGCAGAGCGGGCGCAGCTTCGTCCATTTCACCGTAACGGAAAGTCCGGAGCTCGGACTTGAAATCGACGCTCCTGCCACCTCGTCGGGCTTATCCCCGGCAGAAATCACCCTGCGTCTCACGAAAGCCGGATGGAACGGGACGATTCCCGTAAAGTTCGACCTGACCGACGGCTCCGGAGCTCTCCAGTACGGAGCCGTCACGGTCGGATCCGGGGACAGGATAGCAATCCCGGCAAACGTCGAACAGACACTCTACTACATTCCGGATGAACGCGGTATCCACAAGCTGCAATTCTCGGCCACGGACGGTTATACCACGCAGTATGCGAACGCGGAAATCATCGTAACACAATGACCGACATGAAAAAGACCGTTTCATACGCACTTCTGCTGTGCGGACTGGCCGGCTGTTCTTCATCCGAATACCGGACCGTAGCCCCGACACCGACACTGACGATCTCTGCGCAGGAGGCGGACTGCCAGGTCGGAAAGACGGTATCCGTAACGCTCTCCGTTTCGCAGGAAGGCGTAGACGGAGGTTTCGAGCTCTCGACATTCATCCGGCAGGGAGCCGCATCGGTCACCCTGAACGACGACCCGATCGGGACGGCCGGACAATGGGTGGCGCTGACAGGAACCGACGCACGGATCACCGTCTCGCCGCAAGAAGCCGGTCTGCTCGCCGTTTCCTTCCAGGCCAAAGCCCCGGACGGAAAGACCAGCGAAGCGCTGGAACTCCATGTCTCGGTATCGCCGGCGTCCCGGATCTCGGCCGAAGCGTTCTGCGACGACCGCATCGTCAATCCGGGACGCGACGACAAAATTCCGGTGACTCTCCGCATCGACGGGGAGGCCGGACGATACACCGTAGTCCCTTCCCTGTCGCTCGGGAACGGAGTGATATACTGCGACGGTCATATCGTCAATGACACGGAATGCGCCGCTGAAGCCGAAACGGTATTCTACTACGAACCCGCGGTGATCGGCGAGCACATCCTCGAATTCGACATAGCAACGGCCGAAACATCGGTAAAGGCCCGGGCATACATGGACATCGTAAAAAAGATCTCCGTCAAGAGTCCGCTCGAAGGATGCTTCACATTCAGAGGGGTCGGAGAACACGACATACAAGGGGAAACGGTGACGCTCGAGTTGGTGAACGAAGACCTGTTCAATTTCGAGGTGGCCGGATGGTACGACGCCGAAGGCCGGCTGATCTCCGCCGATGCGACCTGTCCGCTCGAAATGAACCTTTACTCCCTGACGGACTTCGAGGTGAAACTCAAGCCTCGGACCGTGAACATCTCACGCGACGGAACGCAGACGGTAGAATTCACATACCTGATTCAACAGAACGGGAAGCCCGTAGCAAAAAAGGCGTACGACTACCGGACGCAATATATCGCAGACTACAAGGTATCCGAACCCATAACGTTCAGATACGAAGAATACCGGCTCGACAAGGGAAAGATCCCGCCGCAGAAAGTGAAGACGCAAGGAGCGCCGATAATCCCTGAAGGGGCGACAAGATCGACATACCTGTGGAGGTGCGACAAGAAATTCTCCGTATATCTCCGCGAGAAGGACAACCCCGGATTCAAGTTCAACTATGCCCGTAAATACATCGAATCCGAAACAACTAAATATTACATCCCTGACGACGTGAAAATGCAGCAATAGATTTCTGGAGATGAAAAAGGAGATAGTCAGAAAATCGCAGATTTAAAATGTCATTTTAATTTTGCAAAAAATCAACCCGGGCCTTCGCAAGAAGAAACGGTATTAATTACTAATTTCCCCAAGAAAGTGCAAAGTCAATATAATCAATGAATTATGCACTTTCTTTCGGAGTTCCGGTTTTCCTAAAAGGCCCCGATAAGGTAATGATAAACGAGGTTACGGTTTCCAAATCGTTACCTCGTTTATTTTTGCCATATTCTTCATATAAATGTGATTTACAATCCGTTGCACATTTATTCATCTTGTCTTACGACTCTGCCCCGATTATATGTGCAACTTTTAAAAAGCAGAGCGTATGCGAAGTACCTTCAAGGTTCTGTTCTACCTTAAAAAGCGAGCGGGCAATGGAGCTGTTGGCCGCGATGCAGAAGGATGCCGTGACGGAATACCTGCGGGCCATTGCCTGCTCGCGTTTGGGGCGCAAGGAAGAGGGCCGCCGTCACTTCCTCGAAGCCTGCCGCTTGGATGGCCGCATGGAATATCGGGGCAATCTCGATCCGGAAATTACAGAACTCTTAAAATGACAAGTCATGATGAAACAACCGAAAATCAAACATGCTGTCCTTTATTGCCTGCTTATCGCAATCTGGGGCGTGTTGATAGCCTCGCTTTTTATGGGGTGCAATGTATATGAACATGAAGAGGTGGAAATTATCCGCTGCCCTCAAATACAGGACACCGTACGGATTCCGGACTGGGAGCCGGAGCAATAGGCATAAGTGGCTGCGATCATTCAATCGCAGCCACTTTAGGTTTCTGCGGCAAAGGCCGGCAATACGATTTGTTTACAACACGGTCGCGCATCAACTGCATGGAGTTGAAATTGCGTGAAATATTCTGGATGATCTCGATATAATTATCGCCATGTCCTCCTTCTTCGTCAGTCCATTCGTAATAATAAGGTTTTATCGACACACAGTTTTTATGCTCGAATAAAGTGTTGAGCAGCGTGCGGTCCGAATTGCCGCAGGAGTGCCCCATGATGTAGATTTGATACGGCGCCGAACCGATAAACCGAAGCAACTGACGGTAATTGTCCGTTTCCAGATAGCGAATAGATTTGATATTGGTTAGGTAGCTGTTATCATTCAGATTCGAAATAGTCTTATAATCCTCATCCATTTCATCACCATAACCGAAAATAATAGGATTCTTGGTATTTCCCAACTCACCGTGAATATGGTTGACCTTGAATTCCGATTTTTTTTGATACATAAAGATCTGCGGTTTTCGTGTAGTTAAAGTTAAGTAATAGTACTTCAGAGGGTAACCGAAAGTAGTCGTGGATTCCTACGGAACCATTGTGGATTTGGTCGATATGTTTGAGAACGGCTACATCCAAAACTTGTTTTTTAATGTTGGAAAAATCGAATTGATAATCGTATCCGAATCTGTAAAGTAGTTTTTTACATTCGATATCGTTATTTAAAGCCTTGTTCCAGCGCTCAGCCAAAAAATCATCGAAAAGACTCCGCCCTTCAACAGATATATCTTTATAGTTAAAAGGCTCATAAATTATTTTACGAATATCCTTTTGTACTAAATCAGGCGTAATTAATTTTTCTTGTATGGATTTGAGATACTCAATCAGTTTATCCTGCAATAATTTTAGTTCCTTGTCGAGTAAATGCGGAACCGAGTATTCTGGGTTTTTCGCCTTAAATATATTTTTTAGAAATTGATAATATTCATTTTCTATGTCTACCCAATTTTTTGTTTCAAGAGTTTGGTTAATTGCTTGAAAGAATGGTGTCATTGTAATTTGAACATCCTCTGTATCTGATTTTATTGTTTCAATAATCTTTTCTGCCGGAAATTGTTTAAATGGACCGTAGATGCCAATCCATTGGCTAATAATATTGCTCCAAAGGTTTAACCTGCTTTTCCATAAGATGGTTGTTAATCCGTCTAATTCTTGATGAGAATTGCTATATCTTAAAATTTCCGCCCATTTTTTCCAATAATGCTGAATAAATTCTTTATAACTGGTCTGCAACCCATGCGCTAAATCGAATCCGTTGCCGATCAATATGATTCTGTTCATCATTTGTCTATCATTTCGTTTAGAGTAGTCCATAACAAAGATAATCATTTATCCCGCGGCGAACAAAGGTCTGAAAGTAACTCTTTCTCCACAGCCCACCCGTCCAGCAAGATAGCCGCCTCAGGCGACACGTCAAGGCGACGCCTTTGCCTTTGTCGCCTGAGGCGGCTATTCGGCCCTTGCTGTCCGGGCGTTCCGGCAGACTAAATATTATTTCACATGAAACTGCTCACGAAAGAAATTCTCTCGAAATTCGAGAGTCATCCCATCGGCTCGCAAGATGGGAAGGGCTTGGACGCCGAAGTGCTCGTCAAGTATTTCAATCCCTGCGATGCGGGGACATGGCTCATTACCGAAGCAGAACGCGAGGGCGACGATTGGAGGCTGTTCGGCTTCTGCCATATTCATGAATGGGAGTGGGGCTATCTGATGCTTTCGGAACTGGAGTCCATACGCCTGCCCTTCGGACTCGCTATCGAACAGGACATTTATTCCGCCGAAAAAACCGTTCGGGAATTCCTGCTCTAAACGGGACAATGACAATCGGAAATGTTATTTATAAATTGATACTATGGCAGCGGTAGAAGATAAAATACGCCAACTCAAAGACGAATTGGATAAATTGCTTGCAGATGAGCGTTACAAAAATGTAGCGTTCATAGCCGGAGGCAGCATGACTTCGGGCGGCAGGAACTTTCTGCGGCAGCACACCGAAAAGATTCAGCGTTTGCAACAGGAATATGACCGATGGATACGCTTGAAACGGATCATCGACGGAGAGGTTTTCACGCTCGATGACATTGACAAATGCCGCATGGAGATCATGCGGGAATATCCGGAATACGAGCGGCCGATCACCGCGCATTCGGGCATCCTCCTTGCAGCAGAGGCCATTCGAAAATCATTCGGCCGCAAATACTATCTGCCGCTATATAAATATCCGATCCGGATCGATTTCGGAACGCAGAACGGACGGATATGCATCGTGCATCCCAGCAACTTCATCGAATACGAAGACAAGAACGGGCAGGAGGAATGACCTCCCGCCCGTCCGTTATCTAAGAGCTCTGACGTAGTGGCTCTCCAACAGTTTATAGATCGCCGACTGGGGATAAAGAATCTTGCCGCCGATGGAAGTATAGGGTATCTGGCGGTTGTCTCGGTAGTTCTGTAAGGAACGTTTGCTGATACCGAAGATGCTGCACATCTCCTCGCTCGTAAGATAGATCTCATTACCGATTGCCGGACGGTGCGTGTCGATCAGGATATCGACGGCCTGAATGGCGCGGAGGATGTTGCGGCGCAGTTCCTTGAACGCGCTGCTGTCACGGGTGATGATCTCTTCTGTCATAGAGTTATGCATTATGAATCAGGTTCTTTTCCAGCAAACGGCGGACATCGTCTTCCCGGAACAGCACTTTATTCCCCATGGAGGTATAGGGGGATAATACCGCATGAGCGGTAATACTGCAAGGCGCGTTTGGTGATGCTCAAAGCCTTGCAGACATCATCCGTTGTAAGCCAACGAACACTGCGGGGCTTATCGGAAAGTTGTTGTAATGCAGAAACACGTTCCAACAAACATTGAATATGCGCCTGCAAATCATTGTAGGCGCTCGTTTCAATCAGAATGCAATCCATAAGAATATAAGTTTAGGTCTGTTTAACTGTGGAGACCGCAAGATAATATCATACGGAAGATTCTCGTGCAAATGTCCGATACCGACCGCTCCAGTCTGCATCAGGCAAAAAGCCAACGAATTGAATATTTGCCTGTTTGACGAATATTTCGTATTTTTGCAACAGAGTCTTTGACAAGTTGAAGATCAGGCTGAGAAACGGGAACCTCCGTTGCCAAATCATTACCTATAAAATAATCATCGCCATAACTTATTAAGTTACAGCGATGATTTAAAAAAAACTCCGAAGCCCGCAAGAAAACCCGGGTTAATATTTTTTTGTTAGCTGTATGTTACAATTCTATATTTCGGTGTCATTTACCACCCCTGCTACACTTTATAGCAGGGTGATATGAATTATTCCTTTTGACACAACGAATATTATTGCCCTGATTCAATCTATTTCCGGGAGACTGGCGAATATAATACTCTCCGCGATATAAATAAATCTCCACACTTCCTCCTTCATCATACCTATCAGAATAGCCACTGGTCCATATTGCCGCCCTTCCGCCAGACATAGTACCATTGATACTATCATCTGCGGCTCCCGCAACTCGATGTCCTCCTTTAGAATATTTACAATAGAAGATGTATCTTCCCCTTACCATCAAAATAGAATCGCCATCCATCAGAATATGAACCATAATAATAACAGTCTCCCTCGACCGTTTGTTCGTACCAAAAATTACTTCTTGTACATATAAGCATAAAATCATTAGGAGCCACTTTGTAATCGGCAGGGCAAGGATCATAAACGGATTTTACTGTCTCTAATCTATCTCCTTTCAGATTCGTCCCGTTATCCCAACTAACAGCAAGATTTCCCCAAAGACGCCGAACCCAAAGTTCCTTATTATCTATCCACGAATCGCTATTTGCACCACAATAAAAAGTCAATGGATTTGCTACAGCCGTTTCGATATTTGCATATTTTGTTGTTTTATCTTTCTTGATACTGATAGATTTATTATCGAAATCATAAATCTCCGCATCTTCTTTTCCTCCATTATATTTTTGCTCCTATAGATGGATCTTTTCTACCCCATTGGTAATATAATCCGTTGGATGACAACTTTCCAAGTTCTTCAGTAGTAGCTCCTAAATTACGATCCATAACGGTATAGACATGATCCCACTGATTTTCTGCGAACTCATAAGTTTTAGGCTTATCCGTACACCAAATATGAAAACTCCAAACTATATCTCCAAATTTATCGTAAAGAGCAATAACAGCATTACCTTTTAATCCGGACGTTTTCACAGTAACCATACTATTTTTCAGAGCGACCGACTCAACCAGGCCTTTAGTGTCTTGCCACAACAATTCGGCTTTTGCCGCTTCATATTCGGCTCCAGCATATATATCCGTATATACAAAGTTTGAACTGTTTGATGTTCGAAAAGGAGTTGCTGCAAATGTTATTTCGCGCGACGTACAAATATAACAATTCGCATGTCCATAATACAAGCCGTCATACGCCTTTACTCGGTTATCAATTTCATTTTCACCTTTGATTACAAGAGACATTGTATGCTTGGTGTTTTTCCTTACGTCAAAATTCGTTGTATTATTTTCTCCCCAGATAAACAATGTATTCTAAAAAACTTTATCCTTGCCATCAGCGTAAATTCGCATATAAGTAGCACATTCCGGAGCATTCTCGGGCGATTTGTCTTTCTGATCGGTAATACTTTCCACCTCTCCCTGGCAATTTTCTAATATATAAGCAGTCGTATAAAATTCGTTGCCGGCATTACTAATGTCAATGGTATCATCGTCATAATAATCACTTTTAGACGTTGACGATACACCCGTTCCAAATAATACCTCTGAATTAGGCAGATTACAAAAACTGAACCGATCGGAGTTTAATAGTATTGGAAACCGACGGGTCTACCATTATCGTATACGCAACTTTTGCGGCCGCCCGCTTAACCTGTAAAGTTGGCAAAGTTGTATCAGAAAAAATATTCACTTGCGTACTGGCTGTCATTGGAATATCCGATTTCATATTGAAATTCCAATACTTATATTCCAACAATTCCGCTTTAGTCATTTCCCCAAGGTCCTCATGGATATTGGTTACAACATACAATTCATAACTTCCTGCCTGCATCTGAAATGTAAATGAGGGAGCATACTCCTCAAAATAGAAATGGCTATTTAACGAACCGTTCTCGCTATAAAAAAAAGATATTAATATCGCTTATTGCATCCTCATCTATCGCACGGGTTTCTACTGCTGCGGGCTCCAAACTCAATTTCACGTTAATCGGAGTAGCACCAGGAGTCGGGGTCGGATCTGTGGTATCATCTTTACTGCACGATCCCAACAACACTATGATACCCAATAAAAACAAATGATTCAATAACCGTCTCATAATTGTAAAAGTTGTTAAGTCCTTAATGTAAAAGCGGGGCGTTCCGTTTCTTATATTTTGTTACTTTTTTTGAATCCTATTTTCTGTATGGGCTTTTGGGCCTTCGGAATCTTTACCGACAGCGCTGCAATCGCGGCGTATATATTATCGAGTTCAAGACGCATGTCCTCCGACAAGTCGCTGACTGCTTCGGCATTGTCGGCATCCGCTCGCTCCAGCAGAGCCAGTTTTGCGCGAATTTCGGACAACTCGGCCGTCAGTGTCGTCGTCGTGGCGATGTAGTTACGCATAGCGACAAAGGCTTTCATAATTGCCCGATTTACCAGTATCGCAGTATTACTGCGTAAAACACTCGACAACATGGCAACGCCCAATTCCGTAAACGCAAATGGCAGATAACGACGACCGCCCCAACTTGAGGACGCAAATTGCGACCTCAAGTCCGCGTATTCTCTTTCGGTTAGTTCGAACATAAATTCATCACCTTCGAAACGCTCAATATTACGTCGTACTGCTTCTTTCAATCGTTTCGTTTCGACTTGGTAGAGTGCTGCCAGATCGAAGTCGAGCATCACGCGCTGGCCGCGAATCTCGTAAATCTTATTCTGAATGATCTGAATATCCATTCCTTCAATTATTTATACATCGTTCTGTTGGCAAGATAATCCGGTCGGCCGAGACTCATCAGCCGAAGGTAGAGTTCATGGCAACGTTTCGACTGCCCGGCCGGCAGCCGAAAGCTGCGACGGCGGATCTCGTCATGGGTAAGGCTCTCGGGCAACTGTTCTCCCGTCACCTCGAAATAGGCCTTGAGAGCGGCTTGTTTTCGCGTATATTCTCCTTTGGGCATATAAAATTTATTCTTTCGGTTCTACTCTCGATACAAGTTCGTCGATCAGCATGGAACACACGGCCTCCTTATCCTCATGCCGCGGAGTGATACTTCGCATCAGGGCCAGGAGATACGGTACGGCCCGGTCGAGATAGGCCCGGTCCGTATCCGGCTTGTAGACCATCTTTCCCCCGTAATCGAGCACCTGGTGGAACAGCCGTCCGGCCTCCGTCTTCCGACGGTAGAAGCCCCGACGTCTGGCCTCCTCGAGCAATACCGGGTCCGTGTCGATCGTGGAGAAGAGTATCTCCATTTCCGACAGTTCCGGAAAGGGATAGGATGCAAGACTCAGCCTGTCGTCGTATTCAATCCTCTCTGCCATCTGTCGCGTTGTCTGTCGATTCGTGAAGGGAAGAAGACTCAGCCTTCTTCGCCCACTCTTCCTGTTGGACCTGCTCCCATCCGGCGGCCTTCAGGTAATTCCGAAGCCGGGGTTCCGGGAGTTGCTTGCCCATGAGGAAATACCGTTTATCCCTCAATGCCTGTTCTTTCAAATAGCCGCTGTTCTTATACCAGCAGCGAACCATTATCAATTTTGCGAAAGCCTCATGCAGTGTCATAACAACCTTTTTTTCGCCTGCAAAGATAGACATTTCTTTTCACAGATAACAAATATGTTATTTAAATTATTCAACCGTTCATCCTAAAAATAATATTTTATCCCGACATTGGCCGAGAGTTTCAGGTTGTCGAAATGCGTTCTGATCAGGTAGCACAGCCTCGGCTCGACAGCCAACGCCCAATGCCGCCCCAAGATATACTCCGCACTCACACCGGCCGACACTCCGTAAACGAACTGATTTCCGTAAGGCAGCAAGTTTCCCTGCTTCGAGAGGGCATCGCACCGCTCGGCCCCGAGCAGCAGTCCTCCACCCGGCATAAGGATAAAGCGGTTCAGCGGCAGCGCATACCGGTAATGCAGCCCCCGCACCATTGCGACGTCGCGAACGAGTCGTCCTGCGTGGCATCGTAGGTCGTCCTGTCGTACATTACACCGACTCCGAGCAGCGAATGTTCCGAGAGGAATCCGCCCAGCCGGACGGTTCCCGCAACTCCTTCGACATGGGTAAGTCCGGCGCCGGCTTCCAGCAAAAGCTGGCCCTTATACCCTATTTGCGCCCGAACGCCCGCGACCGCCGCCATTGCGACGGCCAGCATCACGATTTTTCGTACCATAGCGTTTCCGTAATTTTGATTTTACAATACGCCGCTTCAGATAGCGGACGATTTCCTCCTGCAATTCCCTGAACAGGCACACCAGGCTCTTCAGGGCCTCGTTTCCGACATTTCCGGCAGCCTGGACATATCCTTCGAATCCCGTGCGGATCATAGCTTGCGCGCCTCGATGATGAATGACTCGGGAATCCGCAGACCGATATTGCGGTCACCGCCCTGCTCGAGCATCTCGGCCAGCAGCAGCTTCTCCTCGCCGATGGTGAACTTCTCGAAGGCATAAACCACTTCGCAGGCGCTTTTGGCCCCGAGGCGGCGAATCTGCACATCCGACTCCTCCGGACGGATCTGCACCCGCTCCTGCGTCGAGGTCTTCTTCGTCTTCCGCGCCGTGATTGAAAAGGCAATGTAATCTACATCGAAGGGGACATTGCTGTTGTTCTCGATACGGAATTTGAAGTAAATACGCTTCTCGTCCACATATACGCCCTTGAGCATGAAGACGAGCTTCTGAAGGCGGGCGACGTTGTTCGCCACAATGTAATCCGGCCTCCGCTTCACCCTGTCGAGCGGACCGGTCCCGGACGCATCGTCCCGGCCCCCGGCCTCCGTCTGCTTCCCGGCATCCGGCACCGGCACAGCGTCCGTAGTCTCCGCAACGGCCTCCGGCTCCCGGTAAAAGGCCATCGACGACGTAACGATGTAATTGACTGTCTCTGCCGAATTGTCGTAGGCCACGTTGAACGCATAATAACGGCCGTCGGCCGTAACGACGTTCAGGTTGCTCTCCGGAAGCGAATCAACCGGCTGAATATACAGCACCCGGCCGTCGCTCTGCGACACGGCATCGTCCGAGGTATAGCCGGTCCGGAACTTCACGACCTCGGAAGGAAATATCAACTGCGTCACCTTGTCGCGCCGCCACTCGATGCGATGCTGGGCTGCCGCCGCAAACACCGCACCCAGGGCAGTCAGTATGCAAATCGTCCTTTTCATCGTTGCTCTGCAATTTTAAGAATCACCGTTTGGTTGTCTATGAGTTTCACCTCGACGTTCTTCAGATTCCGCACCTGATTTCCGACCCCTGAAATCAACGTACCGGCCACGCGGCCGATAGTTCCTCCATAACGGGATGCCGCCGAACAGATCTCGCGGGTCGCAGCGGAGGACGCCTGAGCGTCGGCGATCTTCCCCGCAGCGTCGTAGTTGAGCGGAATGCCCGGCATACCGTCCGAGCCGTACACCTCCAGCGGCAGCGGGTGAACCTCGCGCCCCAGGCGCACGGAGCTAATCCCGATCGTCAGGCGGTTCTCGCTGACCGATGCCAGACCGGTCAGCAGCGTATTGGCCGGAACAACGAAATCCCCGTAGCGGATCTCCTCTTTCGTGCGGAACAGCGCCGTCTGACCGGCCTTGATCGTCTGCGTCCCGTGGATCACGGCCCGGAACATACCGCTGCCGGAGGAGGGTTTACCCGAAGAACGATTCATCCCCCAGTCCCGCAGCATCGCTTCCCGGCGACGCTCGGAGGCATCCGGAATCTGCACGGCCGGCGGTGTCTGCGGCTTCATCCGCGCCGGTGTCCCGTCCTCCCGGTAGATCTGATCCATGTTTTGGGCGATCTCCGCATAGGCTTCATCGAACGGGTCCTCCGCAGGTTCCGGGACCGGACGGGAAGGTTCCGGAGTCCCGGAAGGCGGCTCCTTCGGAGACTGTGCCGCAGGCTCCGGAACGAAAGCCCGTGCCGAACGGTTATAGAACTGCTCTTTCTCATTCGCATAGGCATCGTAGGCTGCAATCTTCGACCGATAGGTCTTGTCGCCGAGCACTGCCCCGACCGCTGCGATGCTGTTTTCCGCACCGTCGGCATTGCGGTCGCGTCTCTTCAGGCCGAGCGCGGCGAGCACCAGCCCCAACACGGCACACAAGGTCAGCAGGATCTTCACCCGATTATTCATGGACTTCGAATATCTTGTTCTCCAAATAAGGTTCTATCAGCAATCCGTGCGGGTTATGAGGCCAACTGCGTTCGATGAGACGGATCGTGCCGCTGGCCAGAACGCGCCAGTGTCCTTCATAGGCATCCACACGCTCGCGGAGGTCCACGACGAGTTCGAACCCGTAGCTGCCGTCCGGATTCGGTATAATCGCCAGATCCGCAACCGAAGCCGTCTGCGTGACATTGTTCTGGATGAACCGGTTGAAATATCCCGAACGTTTGCGTGCGATGAACGCATCTCGGAGGCTGTTGCCGCCGAGCCATCCCGCAGCCTCGGCCTTGCGCTCCCCAGTCGTACTGCGTCAGTGTGTACCAGTCTTCAACGAACATGGCCAGGTGATGGCGGATCTCCACTTCGATATTGTCTCGCCGCTGCGCATACTGCGCAGGAATCACCTCCCCGTCGGCAGCTACATAGTAGGCGTACCGCATACGCTCCAGCCGCTCCTCTCGGCGTTCAAGGTAGTTCAGCAGGAAGCACACGAGCACCAGCACCAGGCAGAGCGTCGTCACCAGGTTGTTACGCACCAGGCTGCGCCGCATGGATCGTATCTTTTCCGGAATCATACTCTGAAAATCTTATAACAAAGGTCCAACACGGCCTGGAACGCCTTGAAACGCGCCAGGGCGATCATTATGAACCCCAGAATCGGGGATCCCGAAGCGGCAATGTAGAGCGAGAAGCACTCCTCGCAGAAGTTGTTGGCCAGAATCAGGGCCGGACCTGCCAGCAACAGGGCGATATAAAGCATGAACCAGTGCTTCCACAAAGACCTGAACGGCGGCATGGCCCCGAGGACCAGGATCAAAGGAGCGACCCAGTAGACGATCTTCAGCGACACGGCACGAATGATCCAATAGGTCGGGAAGCAGAGCGTATTGACAAAATCCGCCAACGGCTTGAGAACATAGTCCGCGATCAGATAAGAGGCCGGATTCGCACCGCTGGCCTTCATTGCCAGGATCGCATTCAGCAGCCATCCTTCCGCACCGGGGAGGTCGATACCGGCTTCGGAAATCGTATCGTCGGCCTCCGGTGCCGCCGCAGCTCTCATGTACTCCTGAATCGGGCTGTCACCGATCAGCTCGATACTCCCGATCCGGTTGATCGTCACCTCCGCGAGCCGTATGAACTCCGGAAAGAGGAAGACCGCCAGGCCGGCCAGCAGCACGTTCGAAAGGTCCTCCCAGATGTCCTTCTGCGGATTATTCTTCTTCCGAAGGACGATCAGCAGCCCTTCCAGGACCAGGAAGAAGCCGGCCAGACGGCTCGCCATCGGCGGAATCGTAGCCTGTTCCAGTGCCAGTTCATTGATAAAATCGAGCGTCATGGCGTCAATGGATGTATGCGTCGATGAGCTGGTTATTGAACCGGATGGCCCGTGCCTGCGTACTGATGTAGCCCGTGCGCACCAACAGCTTGTCGATGTCGTCCAAAACCTTGCGCGTTTCGGTCAGACGCTCCGCATCGTTCATCTTCAAAAAATTGTTCGAAAAGATCTTAGCGCCATAGGCCGTGACGTCGATGCAGTCCCGCGTCGCACGATTGCACATTTGCAGCAGATCCGTAGTCTGCCGGACCCCGAGGTCCATTTTCGAAATCATGTCATACACCTTCCTGATACGGTTGATACACGCAGCCGAACGGGTGGCGATCTCCTGGACTTCACGGATCGTCGCCAGTTTGCTGTTCACCTTCTCTACGGCGTCGATACCCTTGTCGATGCCCTCCCCTGACATTGACCATCGTTTCATAGGTCTGCACCGCCTGCTGCATCTGTTCGACATGATTGGCAGCCTCCTGAATTTCCAGAGACGGAGCCGTTACGGTTATGGGAATCTGCCCCTTCACGAAAAAGGCGCCGGATACGAAAACAATAAATAAAATTAAGCGTTTCATAGATAACGAATTATTGGTTCAAATCATGTAATTGCTCATAGCGCTCGATGGCTTTTTCCATCGACCCGGTATCGGAGAGCAGCCGTCCGAGTTCGTCGCAGATTTCGCCTTCGGTCTGATAGGCAAGAAAAGTCCGCGGGCTGATACACAAACTCATCAGCATCGACTTCTTGCTTCGATAGATGTAGAAGGATGAGTACATGGGAGGCGTCGTAAAGTTGTTTTTCAGCGACAGGACGCACTGCCTGTCGTGTTCGGTGAAGCCGGGGGCGTACTTCTCGAAACCCGAGGGATCGGCCCCTGCAAGAAAGATCACCGTCTCGATATTCTTCATAAGGGCCCCCCGCGGCTCCTCCCTCACGGCTGTATCGGTCCCCGGCGTTCAGGGCCAACTGGTCGAGGTTCTGCAGGACGATACATGCCGAGCCGCCCTTCTTGCGAATCGCCTGCATCTGATACAGGACGGCCGAAAAGATCACAGGGTCCTTCATCAACTCGGCAAACTCCTCATAGATGATAAAGCCGCGTTTCCCGGGTTGTTCCCATACCAGCGTGCGGATGGCTATACCGATCAGGTGTACGACGATACTCAGCAGTTGGGGATTCTGGCGGATGTTCTCCAATTCGAAGATCAAAAACGCTTGCCTCGCAGGCGCGTCGTAGGGTCGTCGCTCTGCGAGAAGACGTTCGCATAAATACCCCCGGCACTCCACTCGCTGCCGTTGTGCACGAACTGCCGGACGTCGAAATAGTCGCTGCGAATCTCGTTGTTCGCAAGGATCTGCTCGTAGTTGCCGCTCACCCATTCGTAGAAATTCTGCCACGACGCCGCATGCGTGATCTTCAGGTACGCCTTGACGATCTTGCGCAGCGAAACGCGCTCCTCGGACGTCGCAACCCCGCCGGGCTTGATAACCAGCCACAACGTCTCGCAGATGTCGTCCACATGCTCCGCGTCGTCCGTATCCGCAACGGCGAAGGGATCGAGGCCCAGCGGCTCGTCGCTCACATAGCGGAAAATGAAAACCTCGGAGGAATCGTACAGCCGGGCAGCCTTCTCGTAGGAGCCGCCGCAGTCGATGATGATATTCACGTATCCGGCAGACGTGTCGTAATGATAATCCCCCACGATCTTCTCCAGATCGACGGTTTTGCCGCCTCCCGTGCGGCCGATCACGGCGATATTGCGCGAATCGACATACTTCTTGTGCGCATCGTACAGATCATGCCGCAGCGGAAGGTGATTCACGGGATCGCTGAAGAAGACCCCTTCCGAATCCGACACATACCGCCCCGTGTTCTGGAACAGGGCGAGAGCCTGGCGGATGTCCACCAGGTAATAGGAATCCCGGTCCATGCAGGCTATCGTCGCCGGATGGGAGCAGAACACCACATTGCGAAGCTCCGCACCCGCAGGTACGGTAGGCTCGAAATCCCGGCTCTGACGCAGGTAGTTCGTGATCCGGGTACGGTATTCCCGTATCTCGGCGGCCGTGTCGCCCCAGAACAGGATATTCGTATGCCCCCGGACCAGCATGGCATCCAAGTCGTCGCTGATCGCCTCCCGCGTCTTGTCCAAGCGTCGCGCCTGGTCTTCGTGCTCGTCCGAGAACCCGCGATTCCTGCGGAATGTCTCCAACGTCTGTTTCACCAGGGCGTACTCCTGTTCGTGACCCGTGATCCGGATCACCTGGTTATACAGATGGGGAACGGGCAACAGGATGCCCAGTTCTTCCAGGATGCCGAGCGGAAGACGCATGTTCCGCCCCGGCTGCGGGCTGTGCAGCACCTCCGGGAACTGCCGCTCGTGTTCCAGACTAACACCTCCGATATAACGGCCCGCAGCACGCACATACTCTTCCGTAGCTGTCACGTCCGTCAGATAATCGGTCTGGAAACCGTTGAAAAACCACTGTCCGTATTCCCGGACTTCCGCCTCCGTCAGCGGGTCGATGCCGACAAGCCCCGAACCCTGAAGCTGCTGGTACATCGAATCCACGGCCCGCGTCCAGGTCACGTACTCCCGGTCCTCTTCCCGTAAAGCGGCATGGGTGAGCCGGACAAACGGATTCCGGGACTTCGCATCCCGCGTCGCGCGGAAGCCCGTAAAGACCACGAACAGATAGGAAATGTCGGCCGTCATCATGCGGCTCTCGGCATAGCGCTTTTCCTCCCGCTGGATATACGACCGTCCGGGCATGGCCTCCGCATCGAACGGCCGGCGGTCGTAACGGTCGCTGCGCAGAACGATCGTGCCCTGCGGCAGATCCTTCAGCGCAACGCGCCAGATCTCGAAAAGACGTTCGTAATGCGCCTCGGACAACGACCCGCATTCCGGGAGTGTCAGACGGTAGCAGAACACCACATCGCCCTGGCAGGTCAGAAGACGGTTGCGCGAGACCTCCTCGATCAGTTCCGAAGCGTTCCAGCTTCTCTCTCCACGGTGAAAGGTCGCACAGCAGAGCTGCCAGACGACAAGCGCCACGACAAGGACGCAGAGGATAGCGACGGCATACAGCATAATCATCGGTTTTTAAGGTGCAAAGGGAGTTCTCGGCCGAACGACAGGCGGCGTTTCAGGCGTTCCTGATTCCGGAAAAGCCAATAGACGCCCCCGGCCCACGGAAGCCATACGACGACGAGCAGCGGAACGAACACCACCAGAAGCACCGGAGCCCCCCATGAGACCCAGGCAGAGCAGGAACCGCTCGGCAGGAAGACCCAGCACGACGGCCTTTTCCCGGATACGACGATTGACCGCAGAGTGCATGCTACAACAGGATTTGCATCGCTCCATACACAATGCCGTATCCAACGGCGATAATCAGCAGGGCCCATCCTGCATTAATAAGGATTTCAGCCCGGTCCTTCCAATTCTGGATCAGATTCCAGACCGTCCATCCGAACAGCGCCACGAAACAGAAAATGCCCAAAAAGGGTCGGAACGACACGTTCCAGAGAACTCGTAACGGGGACAGGTCCCAGTCCAGAGATTGAGCGGAAAGAGGTGCTGCGGCAAACAGCGCAGCAATAAGGATGATGGATCTTTTCATGTATAAAACGTATTTTTCTATTGATTCGTAAACCGGTTCATGAACGCTGCGGCATCCCGCCGGATCTGTCCCGCGACATCGCGCAGTTGCGACGCGGAGAGGTCCCGGATTTTCGGAAGCTGTTCCGCAGCCGGAGGATTGTAACGGAAGCGAAAACGTTCCACGCGCCCGTGAAAATAGACGAACTCACCCTGCCGGAGCGAGTAGAACTCGAACTTTCATACATAGGGCGTTTCACCGTCCGCCGCGTCGTGCTGCCTCCGTTCGGCGAACTGCTGTAACTGCGCTCGATACGATCTACGCGCGGCATAAGTCCCTCGCAATATTTGGCAGTCTGCTCCAGGCTCGTGCGGCCCAGGAACTGATGCGCCAAGTTCGAAAGCACCGTCCGCTGATTGTATTCCTTGCCACCTTGCGTCCGCTGGATCTGGCTCAGGTCCTGTGTCGTGTAGACGATAGAGATGCCCAAACTGCGCAGCGTCGCCATATAGTTCTGTACCCGCAGCAGTGGAAGTTCCGGGGCCTCATCGAGCAGCGCGACGGCGGGAACGCCGCCCCGCTCGCTCATCATCGTCAGGACGGCATCCGCCGTCATCGCGAGAATCGGAGAATAAGCCGTAGCATTGCGTGGATCGTTCACCAGCCCCAGGCCGACAGTCGAACCCGGAGCATTGAGACGTAGATCGAGGTCGCTACCGCTCAACAGGTAGAAAGCCGAATCCGTATTGATCGTGTTCAGCGCAAGGATCAGAGTCTGGAGGATATTGCCTGTCGTATCGGCATTGCCCGTACCCTGAAAAAATGCGGCAGCCATCGAATAGACCTGCGGATCGGCCTTCAGCATACGCTCCAGACGACCGAAAGGTTCCACGCGCCGGCCTTCCTGCAACCGCAGGTGTTCCGGGTCATTGAGAATAGACATGACGAACGGAAGATGACAGTGCTCCGGGGCGTAGCGTTTCAGATACCAGATCAGCGCCTCGAGCAGCGATGAGGCCGAGTTGTTGAAGAAATCCGACGTCGAGCTGTCCGACTCCCGGCCCTGCACCGCCGAGACGAACGACTTGACGCGAGAACGCAGCGAAGCCTCCTCGGGGATGTACCCCGGAGCGATCGGATTGAGCCGCACGGACCGTTCGGGGTCAAACAGTGCGAAGACGTGATAGGGAATCCCGGCATCCCGGAAAATCGGATAAAAGCACCTCCGAAAGCTCGTATTTCTTCAGATCGTGCACAAGGACGGACATGCCGAAATGAGCGGCATGACGTGCATAGGCCACATTGCAACTCGCAGTCTTGCCGCTGCCCCCGAACCTCCATTGACATAGGTTCCCTGATTAATCCCCTTCACGTAATGAAGGTGTCCCTTGTCATCTTCGATCTCCAGGGTAAAGCGCGACCATCCGTGCAGCCTCCGGCAGACACGCACATAGAGCTTCCGCATCAGCGGAAACAGCACGAGATACGCCGCGACGAGCGGCAGCGCACACGACCGGCATAGGTGCGTAGTGACAGCCCCGCCCGGAAGTAGAGGAACCCCGAAGCCCCCAGAACGAGAACAGCACACACGATGCCGCCCGCCCGACGCCACAAGGCGGCCAGGGGCGGAAGCACCGCGGCGATCAGGAGGCAGAAATGCAGATCCGTCATAAGGTCGGGATATTACCCAAAAACAACATGAGCGCCACAAGCAGAAGAGCGGCGAAGACAATAATCCGTTGTGAACGCGGCACGAGACGCTGCGGCGGAAGCGCGCGGCCGGCGGATTCCGCGGCGGAACGCTCCTGCGCGGCACGGCGGTCCAGTTTCGCCTGCCCGCGCGCAAGCAGCCAGACTCCCGCCAGAAGCACGCCGACAAAAAGTTTCAGCGCCGTAGCCCATGTAAAATTCAAGTCCATCGTATCAATAACCTTTAGTCAGTATGTTAATCAGTTTGAATGCTGCCTTGAATGCAATCTGCTGCGGAGTCACGGGAAGCACCGACTTCACCTGCGATGCCTTCTGCGCAGCCTGACGGGCGATCCGCCTCTGCACCTCCGGGCCGAGGACCTTATATTCTGTCGTCGGAAGCGGTCGGTGCGCAGCCCCGGCGACCCGCCGTTGCAGGTCCTCTTTCTTCAGCTTGGCGACATCCGCCGGATAATGTCTGTCGATGAAACGGTTGATATACCCCTGCTGCCTGCGGACCGCCCCGAGTTTCTTTTCAGGCAGCGTATTCACAATTTCACGAATCACAGCCCGGTGCTGCTCCTCGATCCTGGAGCGGACCTCCCGTAACGAATCCCGGTAATAACGCGCCCGGTCCGGAGCCACGTGCCTCCCGACATAAGCCAGAAAGTCATGCTCGTTGCGCAGACACACATCCGGGCCGAACATCCGCCGGCCGTGCTCCTCGAATATACGTTCCGCACGGGGTGCGAGACGCTGCGACAACTCGGCGTGCACCTCCGTCAGCCGGGCGACCTGCTCCTCCGGACCGGGCGTTATCGTCCGGAGCAGCTCGTCGAGCTGGCTCTGCCGCTCGATGACCAGGCGATACCCCGGCAGTTCGTCCCGGATAAAGTCGTCGATCACCTTTGCGAACGCCTCCTGCCGCCGCGCCCGGATTTCTCCAAGCGCCCCGGAAAGCTCCCGCAGCGTCTCCGACAGCCGGGCATGGGTCATTTCCGGATGCTGACGTTCGAGGCTCTTCAGGATGCCGGAACGCAAGTCCCGTAGCGCCCGGTCAATCCCTTATCCCCGAAAGACAGCTTCCAGCAGCACCTCTTCCTTCGCATGGTTCGTAAGACAGGGAATCGGCAAGAACGGACTGCAGGCGCTCCAGCAGATCCCCGCGCTCCTGCCTGAACCGTTCCAGGGCCGGCAGCAGCGTCGCAGAACGCTCCGGAGCCAAAATCCCGATCTCGCGGATCAACCCTTCGAAAGTCGGGAGCCCGCAGCGCTGCACGGCTTCGGCAATGCTCCGCCGCGCATCCTCGGGAAGCAGCCGCTCACGGGCCATACACTTGAACGCCTGCAACGTGCGCACCTCGGAACCGTCCCGTCCGAAAAGTTCCGTGGCATAACAGCGGATCACATCCTGATCCCGGTCCGGCCATGCCGTTTTCACGAAATCCCCGACCAGCGCCCTTTCGGTCGTCTCCATGTACTCCCGCGCATTGGACAGAACCACCGAAACCCCGTGCAGCCGTTCCTCCAGGTACTCGTTCTGCGCGAGAAGGCAGTCCGCATTCCGGCAGGCAGACACGCTTTCGAACGTATAGTTGTCACGATGCCATTCCGCCGTATGGATTTCCGTCCACCGGTCGAAGACATCCCGACGACGATCGACAGCCCGACGCATGGCCAGACCTCGCCGCAACGCCTTATGTGCCGTACGCACCGGATGATACCCGCGCAGCCCCGCAGCCTGGAAGGTCCGATCCCCGACGGATACCGCGACGTTACTGCCCCAGGACGGCATCGACAGATCCCGTTCCGGATCGAGGCGGAACAGTTCTTCCTGCAATTCCGAAACATCGCGCCCCAGCAGTTCATCGGCATCCAGCGAAGGATTCAACCGCCGGATCTGACGCACCAGTTGCCCCTTGAGTTGCATCAACTGCATCCCGTCCAGCCGCTCGGCATTCAGCAACGATTCATAATACTCCTTGTAACCGCCGTACTTCAAACGCCGGAACTCCGCAGCTTCCGAACGACGCGCGGCGCGGTCCCGGAGCCGCTGGCGCTCGAAAAGAAAAGCGGACTGCTGACGCAGCCGTTTGGAGGCCTCGTAGCTCTCGGTAAGCAGCCGATGGTGCGCGAAAAGCCGGTCGAAAGCATGTTCGCACTCCACTTTATACGCTTCCCGATCGAAGCCCACGCGAACGGCCTTGCCATTCAACACATGCCGGCTGCTTCCCCGGCCGTTCGCATTAGGGCTTAAATTGATCGAGTTGGTGACATCCCCGGCGGCTCACTGTGATATGCACATGCCAATTGTCCCCCGCCTTCGGCATCATGGCTCGCACAATGTCGCCGCTTCCTCCGGCCCGGACCTTGTTTTCCCGGATATATTGCCCCTGCAGGGGAGGCAATCTCTTTCCGCAAGGCCGGAGATTCGCCGCGGACAAGACGCTCCTCCAACCGTGCGATCTCGCGGTCCAGGCGGGAATTGGTCCGCACCTCCCGGTCATGGCTCTTCCAGTAACGTTCCTTCTCGACCATCCCGAACCACAACAAATCGCGGTTGTCGCGAATCTCCGGATGCCCGAAATTCCGGGCGTAGGCATCCATGCACGCGACGGCGTAATCCTTCAGGTAGCGCCGCATCAGGTCGTCCTCAAAGGGTATCGGGGGACATCCTCGCCTGCATCGACGAGGGCCTGCCGCGTATCGGCGATCGTCCGTCGCAGGTGCGCGATTTCGTCCCCCGACGGAGAAATGGAGAAAGTATAATAGCGGGCTTCGCTTTTCTTCAGACCCCGGACATTCGTGTCAATGCCCTTCACCACATCCTCCGTATCGAAATGCTCTCCCCCTACCGTTGAAAAAATACTCGCGACCTTCGACTCGAACCACATCGTTCTGCTTGTCCAGGTAGGCGGAAAAACGGCGCGTACTCGGATCCTCCATACGCATCTGGACAAGGCGCTCCTTCTCCAGATAACATGCATACTCCGCAACGGAACTCTGCCTGTAATGCGTATTGTCTATATATCGCGTGACGTACATAACTGCTCGTATTCCATTTTCACCCGCAGAAAATCATCCTGTGCCAAACGCATCTGCATGACAGAGCGCCCGTCGTAATCCGTAGAAGGCTTCGCAAGGGCCAGCAAACCTCCCAACAGCTCCAACGCCTGCACCGAGGCGCCATCCGAAGGTGACGGGGCGGAAGCCGGGAACGAATCCTGAAGATAGGGCGGAACCGGCTGAGACGAGGAATCCTGACGGCCTTCCCGGACAAGACTCTTGATGAAATCTTCCGTGCGCTCCGTAGAACCTACAACCTTCGAAAACCGAATGTCCATTCCGGTCAATTTCTCAAGGATGGCCTTATAAGCATCGACCCTCGATACCTCGTAATCCAGATTATTCGCGACATAATGTGCGATAATACGGGATACAGCATCTCCCAGCGACGTCTCTTTTCGCTCGGCGATTATCTCCAATTTCCGTTTGGCATTCGGAGTAATTCGCACCGTACAAAGGGCATTTCCACACTTTTTCATCACATCCTTATGGCATGTTTCCGACAAAGGAACCAATAAAGGAAAGAGAAGTCAAGCGGGGATTTTCTTGTGATTAATCACAAAAAAAGGAATATGCCGCCCACGCATATTTGAAACGGCATAATAACTTTTTCAGAAAATTTTTCCCGGGACAACCGCAACTCGCCGGATACGCCGGCATTACAAGACTGACAACATATATTGCTTTGATTATCGTACTGTTGAATCGCCGAAGTCACGCAACAATCACATAATAAGATAAACAGCAACAGGCAAAAAGAATATAAAATACTACTAATCAATAAGTTATTAATATATAAAATCATACAGAATCACGCTTCAGCGTGATTCCCGCTTGTTCACAGGAAAGATGTTACAGGAGAGCCGGAATCCGGCAGGCTGAAAGGTCCGGCAAATGCGCAGAGGTTATGCGCATTTGCCGGAAAGATCGCGCTTGCGTGATCGCGCCGTCGCCCGCCGGATTCCGACTCTCCGGAAGGCATCGGCGGATACCGGGTTTTGGAAAATCTGACGATTTTCCGATGCCCGTTATCCGCAAAATTCTCACCCGCCCCGGCGGGTGAATCGGGCGGGAACATCCGCCCGGAATTTTAGATGCCGGTAAGATCTTTCCACCTCTCTCCGGCGAAGCCGGGTGGGCGGCAGGCAAGCCGCCCGCATTCCGGACGGCGCACCGTCCGGAATGCCCCTTTGCTTTCTTCATGAAAGAAGGAATCCCCCATCGGGGGAGAAAGGGGGATTTGTCAGCCGACAAAGCGAGGCTCCGGCGGAGCGCATGGAGGCGAATGGACAAATTCATTGCATTTGCGCCGAGCCCGTCGCTGGCGCAAATCGCTTCCGACTGCGCCGGCGCAGCCGGAAGCACCGTCGAAGCGGGAAGTCGATTCGCGAAGGGAAGATGCCGGAAGCGACAGCGGGACCTTCGGATACGCCCGGACACGCTTCGGCAGCGTCCGCAGGCATGGACGAACCGGTCGAGCCCCTTCCGCCAGCCGACCGGTCAGAACCGGCTGCCGGGTGAATGCGTTTCTTGGGTTCCGGTTTCTTTGGGGCCATAAGCCAAAGAAAGCGGACGTGTTTTTGCTTCTTTTGTCACGTCGCAGGACAAAGAAGGTTTCCTGCGGGGGGACGGAAGGGGGTAGCGAGGAGCGAACGGAGCATTTTGAGCCCTTCGACGGAGCTCGAAAGGCGACGAGCGACGAGCGGGCGGACGACAGCCGTCCACAAGGTCACGGGCTTGTGGACGGACGCCGCAGGCTACCTCTCTCTGCGGCCGTTTCGGTAGCAGGTAGGTCCTGTTCCGACGGACGGACGCGGCGGCAATGCTGATGCACCGTCCGTCGGAACGGGACCGGAGCTTTCTTTGCCTCTTTCTTTGGCTCTCGGGTGCAAAGAAAGAGGGGTGTCGGGATCTGCCCGACGAAAGGGCCGGCAGGCCGGCCGCCGGCTATGGCCGGATCCGCTGTCGGGCTGCCAACCGGAGAAAACAAGCGCCCCGGCCGGAGATTCCGGCCGGGGCGCGATGTTGATACGTGAAGGGAAGAAGATCGAGACTTCTCATATTCGGACCACTGCCGCCAATTCCGCCTGACGACATTTGGGAAAGATCCAGCCGGCGACCTTCTGTCCCTGGTAAGTCAGGTGCTGGTTCCGCTTGGCGCGGATCCGCTCGAGGATCTCCGCATCTTGGGGATCCTCGGTGAAGATGGCCAGGCTGCGCTCGGAATAATCGACGATGACGACCCCACGATGCAGATACTGCCGCCCGGTCTCTTCCTTCCGATGCCGCACGGCCTCTGCCTCCTCGGCCCGGGCTTCGATCTGCACAAGGACATCTTCAGGAACGAAGCTCCGGATAGGTCAGGTCTGCATAGAACCCGTTCGTGGCTTGCGTCTCGTCAAGTATGATACGGGTCGTCATACGCTCCCAGGTCTTCAGGCCGATCATCGTATAGCAAAACCCACGGACGTCGTGGGAGACCTCGACGACAATGCACTCCTGAAAGAGAGCGCTCCCGATCGGGAACCATTTGATGCGCTGGCCTCGCCGGGCGACCTGCTTTTCCGTGTCATAGACGACACCCGCCGAATATAAAAGAACTCGCGACATAAATAATTCAATATTAGCAATTCAACTATCCCATTCGACGTCATCCGGCCAAATCTCGATAACCAGGCCGGAATCGCAGATCCGGACGATCAACAGCCGATCCGTCGCTTCGAGAAACTCGACTCGCCGATAACCTTTGTATGGGACCTTCAGGGTCCCGATCCATCCCCGCTCCATCTTACCGCTCCTCGATCTCGTAGTTGATGAACTCTCCGATACGCGCCTTGCCGTACATGGACTCCAGAAACGCATGCAAGGTCGGAAAATGGTGGCGGCGGTTGTTGAGCAGGCAGGCTCACACCGCCGCCGATTTCAAGCGACAGGAAACGGCTGCAATGATTCCAGTCATTGATCCGATACCCGGTTCCATAGAAATTGACAATTATGGTTCGCATAAGGTTGAATATTAATAATCAATGGTTTTCATTTCGACAATCCACAAGATACGCCCCGACGATTCGATGCCCGTCGATGTCGGTTCGCATCCCTTCCCGAAGGTTGCAGGACCAGACCGGGCGGCCCGTATTCATCCGGTGGCCGCAGCAGATCCGACGCCACTTCCAGAACAGGACATTCCGACGCCGGATCTTCATAACGATCGGTTCAACGACGTCCGTCTTCATTGTGTTCCGCGACATATCTCAAGGTGAAACGGCGCACGGCGGCGAACCATGCCTTCGGGGTGTCGATACGCCGGTTCATATACTCCCGGCAGGAGTACTTTCCGCCAGCCTCCGAAAGAGCCATGTATTCGCGCAGCTCGCCGGTCAGGCGGGTGCGGAACAGGTAAAACGCCGGCCATTCGTAGCACAGGGCGAGTTTGTCGGCATAGCACAGTGGCGAAGGCTCCACGCCGTCCCGCCGCGAATAGCAGCGCGAGTGATGGCGCGTGAGGGCCTCCCAGCGCGGACCGAAGAGCCGCATGATGCGGGCTCCGAGTTCGACATGCGTCTCCCCTTCCGGGCCGTCCATGTTCGGCTTGCCCCAGTAGCCCCAGTCGTGGACCAGGAAAGCGATCCACAGGCGGGGGTCGGCCGGGAAGCCGTACAGGCGCCACCAGGCCAGAAAGACCAATGCGGGATGCAGAAGCAGATTGTGTGCTCCGAAAAGGAGGCTGCGGGTACCGGTTCTCATGTCGTTACAGGTGTAAAGTTATACAATTTAGCGGGATTCTTCGAGTGTCAGCGACTCAGGCCGGAACGAGATCCGGTAGCAATCGACATCCAGGAAGACGCATCTGCCGTATTCATCGGTCTTGCAAAAGCCGAGGATCCGATGGCCCGGGAATTTCACGCCGTAACTGTTCGTAAAGGTCACCTTGTCACCGACCTTCAGCGACGTTTCGATCCCGGCCTCCGCGGCTGTATCGAAGACTTCAGCTTCATGGGCGCGTCTCCATCGACGGAAGTCCTCGGCATAGCCGTGAAAGAACATTTGCAGTCTCTCGTAATTCTCATTTTTTTTCATAGTCGATATTTTATTTCGTCTTGAAACTCTGACTCATCCTCGTCACGCCCTTTATCCTTTCTTCGGGACCAACTGGTTTTCCGGAGGGGGATCCGGGCAGCGGGTTTCCCGCCGCGGGGAAGAGTCGGGATTTCAAAGAACGGGGGTCATCCCCTTACACGTAGCCTTCAGAGCCTTTCTGATACGGACATTGCCGGCAGGGGTTTGAATATACGCAGGCTGCCCGGGATCGACAAAGGAGCGATCTTTGTGATTCATCACAAAGATCACCGATAAGGGCAGCTCCTGCCATAAGACCGGATCGGGGGTTCCGGGAATTATTTTCAAAGAAATTTCTTCAGCGTGCCCCGGCGGCGTTGCCGGGGTAAATTTCTTTGCCCGCAGGGCCGGAGGAAAATAATTTCCGGGTTCATCGAGGCGGCAAACCCCGGCCGGCGTCCTTTGTATCGGAATGGCCTGAAGGCTACATGTAAGGGGATGACTCCCGTTCGGATCCTGATTCGCCAGGCGGCAGGAGATACGCGGCACGGATCCCCCGGAGGGAAACTTCCGCTCTCCGGCGCAGCCGGGCCGGGAAGGTCGATCGACGAGTCGATCGACCGGATAGCCGGACCCACCAGGGCCCGGCAGCCGGCTATGGACGGTTCCGCTCTCCCCGGGCCGCAAGCAAGCCCGCCGGGCGCAGAGGACCGCGAGCCGGGAGCCCGCAGGGATTCCGGGGAGTTCAGGGGCTCGCGGGACCTTTCTTTGCCGCCGGTTTCTTTGGGGACCGGGCCAAAGAAAGAGGCGGTACAGACGGCCTTCCGGACGGCTGCCGCTCTATGGAGCGGGACCGCTAAACGACGCGTCCTGTCCGAAAACAAGATCGCAGACTGAATTCAACATTACGCGGCCCGGCTGTTTCAAATCAGCCGGGCCGCGTAATGTCAAAACAACAGAATAACGGACTACAATAACCACTTCTTTCCCTTATCTGTTCGGCTCCAAATATATACAGCTATTACAAAAGCTGCAAATGCTATAAATAACCATCCTGCAATCGGCATAATCAAATCCTCCCTTATTTTTTAGTTTTCTCTGTATCCTTCAACATTGCCAATCCCAAACCGAGACTAAGCAATGTAGCAAAAAAGACCGATGACATATACCAGCCATTTCATATCTTGCAAATCCGACACCATAGATGCCAATAATACACCGGTCAATAGGTATTTTGCAACATCCATGAACCATTTGCCCAACTCCTTTTTTCATATCGCAAATATAGGTATTTTTTCCCGATAGGTCAAGAATCGACGGCCGGAGCAGTCCGGCCGTCGATGGCCTTCTCCTGTCAAATGTCGAACGACAGCACCCGATACACGCACCGTGCGCGGGGCTCGTTCGTCGTTTTGTCGAGCCAGGAATCGACCCTGTCGTATGCCTCCAGGTAGATATGCCGTCCTTTGGTCAGGGCTTTCATCAGCCCTTCGGCCGAGTTCTCCGGCTTGACGTAGATCTCGCAATCCGCCCACTGCGTCTCCTCGTAAGGATTGCCGGAGGCATCCTGCTTCTGTCGCCTGTCATACGCAACGCTGAACTGGATGAACTTGTGACCGCCGGACACGGTCCGGCATTCTGCATCTTTGCCCAGATTCCCGCTGATGATCGTCTTTTTCATAACGTCGAAAACGATTGACCTGTACATCGTGAGGTTCTGCGAGGCTTTGCGCCTCAAATTTATGAATTTTCGTCTTGATACGCCCGTGATCGGGTGTGTTATTCTACCGTCAGCTCCTCCAGTCTCGCAGGCAGCCAATAGCAGTCGTAATCGAGAAATACGCATTGCCCCCCACCTGTCCCTCCGGCAGAATCCGAGAACCCGATGTCCCGGAAATCTTGCACCGTATCCGTTCGTAAAGGTCACCTTGTCGCCGACCTTCAGCGACGTTTCGATCCCGGCCTCTTTCCGGGGTATCGAAGACCTCACCCGACGGGCTGCCCGCCATTTGGCGAAATCTTCGGCATAGCCGCGGAAATATTCCTGCAAGCGCTCGTAATGGCTCCGGTTGAGCCTGTCGGCCTCCCGATCTGCGGTTTCCCGATCTCCCGCAATCAGTTCCACCGATTCGCCGATCCGGTCCATTACGGCGTAACCGCCATCTTGCAGCGGTTTCACATAAAACAAGTCATTTCCCATAATCGTAAATGTTTAAAGGTGATTTCGCGCCTCGCCGGGGTGTCGCTCCCCGCAGCTCGTCGTCCTCCGAGCGAAGCCCCCGCATGTCAAAGAACCATTCGGTCCGAAATCTCGATCTTCATCCTCGTCACGCCCTTTATCCTTTCTTCGGGACCAACTGGTTTTCCGGAGGGGGATCCGGGCAGCGGGTTTCCCGCCGCGGGGAAGAGTCGGGATTTCAAAGAACGGGGTCATCCCCTTACACGTAGCCTTCAGAGCCTTTCTGATACGGACATTGCCGGCAGGGGTTTGAATATACGCAGGCTGCCCGGGATCGACAAAGGAGATCTTTGTGATGAATCACAAAGATCACCGATAAGGGCAGCCCCAGCCATAAGACCGGCTCAGGGGTTCCGGGAATTATTTTCAAAGAAATTTCTTCAGCGTGCCCCGGCGTTGCCGGGGGTAAATTTCTTTGCCCGCAGGGCGGAGGAAAATAATTTCCGGGTTCATCGGGCAGCAAACCCCGGCCGGCGTCCTTTGTATCGGAATGGCCTGAAGGCTACATGTAAAGGGGATGACTCCCGTTCGGATCCTGATTCGCCAGGCGGCAGGAGATACGCGGCACGGATCCCCCGGAGGGAAACTTCCGCTCTCCGGCGCAGCCGGCCGGGAAGGTCGATCGACGAGTCGATCGACCGGATAGCCGGACCCGGGGGCCGGCAGCCGGCTATGGACGGTTCCGCTCTCCCGGGCCGCAAGCAAGCCCGCCGGGCGCAGAGGACCGCGAGCCGGGAGCCCGCAGGGATTCCGGGGAGTTCAGGGGCTCGCGGGACCTTTCTTTGCCGCCGGTTTCTTTGGGGACCGGGCCAAAGAAAGAGGCGGTACAGACGGCCTTCCGGACGGCTGCCGCTCTATGGAGCGGGACAGCTTAGAATGAATTGCCGACACATTAGAGAGCGGGCCGCCCGGCTGTTCGCCTCAGCGACCGGGGAACAGACCGACACGGGGCAGGGCAGGTTCCCGACGGAAGAGTATTAGCATAGGCGGCACAAGTGCCGCCTATGCTGCCGGGTTTCTCTTCGATGCCCCGCGGGCCGTATTATCCGCGGGGCGTTCCGTCTCGGTGGTCGC